>Ga0066710_100007007_pt1 | contig 10676 bp, 19 predicted proteins | sample GraSoiAngelo_159_FD_79666 | JGI IMG/M metagenome (GOLD analysis project Ga0066710, IMG submission 79666) | Grasslands soil microbial communities from the Angelo Coastal Reserve, California, USA - 14_1009_16_40cm | ecosystem: Environmental > Terrestrial > Soil > Grasslands | place: USA...
AGGCTTCTATCGGATCGGGGCCACGCTCGAAGAGAGCGAGGGTTTCTTGGTACACTCCGAAAGCCTAACTGTAAGAAGCATGGAACGGAAACCGTTTCGGCGGGAGTACGAGGGCTAAAGCCCGGTTTGTCTCTCAGGGCAAGTTGGATCCTGAGAGGCATACGGGCGAGATGAGACGGATCTTTTTGTCTCTTCAAATAGTGAATATGGATCTGGAGAGGAGGCGCGAAGTTCTGGTTTGACGAGAAAGGTTCTTTGCAGATAACGCAGGCCATCACTAACCTGTCGGATCCTTTTCCGTGTTTGTGTTTGCCCTTTCGGGCTTCTTTCTCTTCTCGCTCTCTTTTTTTCCTGGCTTCTCGACGTTCAAGAGTTCGTCGGGCTTTCTCGGCCGGGGTTCGAGGTCCACGGATCCGTTTTGCGCGCTGAGAGGAGGGCTGAATGGTGCGATCGACAGTTTGCATTAGAGAGGATCCTTTCTCGTAATACGCGAGATCTCCGTCATAGCTTTACGATCCTGCCGTCGCAAACATGGCCGAGAGAAGGCGCGTAGAGGAGTTTACAACTCGGGCATTGTTTGAGTTCTTCAAGAAATCTGATCGATTGTTGAATGTTCGCTCGGATCAGTTCGAGAGTGATAGGATCCATGTTCGGCTTTGCCCTAAATCTCTTTATTTCCATGCGATAGAACCAGAACGCGAGAATTACAAAAGCGAGAAAGCGGACGAGGGGAAAGAAACAATCAGGGATCATAGAGGGTCGATCCCGTAATCGTTGAGCAACCGCATATTGTAGGCGCGGAGTTCCTCCTGCGACATTATCAGGATCCGGGCGTAATCGTCCGGTCGGGAGGGCATGGCCGCGACCCATTGGTGAAAGTACCAACGGAGAACTTCGAGCTCGTACTCGTTGAGAGGCTCGTTTTCGAGGAACTTCCTTACTATCTCCTTCATTTTCCCGCTTTGCTCTTGCATCCAGTAGACCGGAACATGTCCGAACGAGAACCCGGGGGGACCGCTCAACGTGGAGCTCCGGGAAATGTGATCGGTTTCCAGAATAGCGCGCCTCCAAAGCCGAACCCGCACTGTCGACACTCGGAACTCTCAACGTCGCCGCAAATCTCGCAATCCTGATAGGCGCATCCAATCTTTAGATCCGAGGATCCACAGCGGGGACATATTTCTCGCGGTTGAAAGGGGCCGTTTCCGTCTCGGCCCTTATCACAACTCATGGATTGAGAACCTCGTTCTGTTTTGAGAGTAGTTCCTGTTCTAAACGCGCCTTATCTGCCGAGAGATGTCTAAGATAGTCTCTTGCGATTTCTCGGAGGGGAGCGGCGATCCAGAGATCCCAAACGAGCCATGTTATGACTACTCCGATCGGCCAACCGAGACTGAGCCCGAGGAGAAATTCGTTCATTGGGGCGCACTCGTTCGATCTTCCGCTGTCTCTTCCGCGACCATTCCCGCATAGGTTCTCTTGTCATTCGGGAAGATCTTGTTCCAGAACTTGACGGCGCGCTTATAGTCGAAGAGGCTCCGGAGGGTGAGATCAAGCTGATCGAACATTCTCAAGCATTGGTTACACATGACAGCCCACGTTTCAACTCCCTTACCCGTCCGGATATAGAGCGAACGGCCGTTCGCGTTCCCCCATGACGAGTGAAGCCCGCTCTCAACGTCCTTCCCGCAGAGGAGACACGGAAAAGTCAAGCTGGATCGTCCTCTACCCGATAGAGACGTTTCTCGGGGGCCGCATGGATCACGAGCCCGTTAATCTCGTGAAGGAGCATTTCGCAAAACTGCGTTGTAAGGTATAGCATTTGGACGAAATCCTCGGTTTTCGCGCTCTCTGGATCCTTCGCGCTCTTTTCCGCATAGTTGATCACGGCGTGGAAGAACTCGCGCCTTAGCTGTTTGAACTTCCTTAGCGTCTCCTTTTCGAGCTCGATCTTCTGTTCCATTGAGAGCGTCATTTCTCTATCACCTTTGCCGGAACCATTTCGAGAGCCCCATTTCGAACCCGGGTTATCACGTAATCGCCCGCTTTGATCCCGAGCCTCTTGAGAAGGGGCGCGTCGATCGTGATTCTTCCCCCTGAGAGGACTTTTCTAATGATCATTGGTGAAACGTAACCTCCGTGGGATCTCCCCCGCGTATTTGCGCCGTTCTTTCAAGATAGATCGCGAGCGTGAGATGAGTTAAGCATCTAAGGGTTTGGTATTCTTCGAGAAAGAATAATCTACGATCGCAGATCTCGCAGGTATGCCTCAAGAATGGATCTTCCTCACCGAGATAAAATCCGTCTCCTTTCTGAGTAGGACCTCAAGAATATAGGCGGCCGCTCTTCGTTCCTCGTCGAACTTCTTGTTAGCAATCGGCCGGGGCTTCTTGACACTAAACCCTACAACCGCGATTATGACAGGCTCACGCATTTTCATTTTATTTTCCTCCGTCAATATCCCTTACCTCTTCCCTTCGGGAAAACGGGCTCATCCTCTTCGGTTTCGAGCTTCGTCTCGACTTTCACCTTTCCACAGGCCACGCATACGCGACGGGTCGAGCTTCCAATGTTCGAGAAGAGAGGGATCGGGCCTGCGACTTTGTAGAGGATCGTCTCGGTGAAATCCTTACAGGGTACGCAATAGGTTACTTTTCCTCGGGGAGGCTCGATCCGTCCGGGCTTCTCGCTCTTGCTCAATCGTCGATCACTTCAAGATAGTTGTTAAGAGGCTTCGACATATCGAGGTTCTTCTCTTTGGCCTCTTTCACAACGTGAGCGAGGGCCGCGCCGAGAGTTGAGAAGCCCTCGTGCGATTTGTCGATCTTGCAGTAGTAAGTTCTCACTTCTTGACGCTCTCCTTTATCATGATCTCGAACTCTTCCATTGAAGAGATTACCCGGTTGAACGTAGACCAGTCGATCGTAGTTCGATTGATCGCGTTTTCAAGCTGTTTCCTCCATGTATTGACGAGATGAACTTCGAGCTCCATAAGCTGATCGACGCTCTGATCTACCTTCTTGAGCGATTTCTCCATGTGCGCGACGAAATCGGCGAGAGGCTCGCTCATTCTTCTTTCCATCTCTTCAATAGTTGCTCGTACAGGTTCCGCATGATCACGGCTTGGGCGCGCTCGTATTCTGCGAATTCGACTTTCTTTGATAGTTCGATTACTCGATTTTCAAGATAATGAAATATTGTCTCAATCTCCTCCTTTTCTAATGAGGGAGCCTTCATTCTATGACCCTCGCGTTCCCAACAGTCCGGTAGCCTCCCACAATCACGATCCCGGTTTTCCTCTCAGAGTTCCAAACGGCCTCAACCGTGCTCGACATTAGATAGGGACGAGAGAATTTGAGAAGGATCTCGGCGATCGCGTCCGGATCAAGATCTTCCGCGACCTCGAACACTTCTCGATCCTTCCTTCGACCGACAATAAGCTCGATCTTCAAATCTCTCCCCGGCTTTTCAGAAGTGCGTAGATCCCGAAGAAAATAACGCCCGTGGCAATCCCCGCGATTACTCCGATCTCGATCAAAGCCGGACCTTCTGATCTGATTGGTTGATCGCTCGCCGGGCTACGTCGAAGATCACGGCGATCGCGACGAGTGCGAAGAGTGTTAGAAAGAGGCTCAAATACAAACTGCCCCTGCAGGCACGAGACAGCGACCAAGTAGGAACACCATAGCAAAGACTGTCATAAAGGCTATCATGGCCCCCGCGAGAAACCCGACGAGCACGAACGCGCTATTCAAGAAGCTCCTCCCCGTGGATATGCTCGTGTTTCTTCTCGTCGGTTGTGAATACGTCGCAGTAGGCGCAGTAAAAGACGCCTGCGAAGAGTTTCGAGAGGTCGAGCGTTATCCTCTCAGAGCCTGCCTTTGTGATAGTTCCCATTTTCGCTTTCTCCTCGTAGTACGAGAGATCTAACGGCTATTAAAGGAGTGTGTTCTCTCCCTCTCGAAGCCCGGTTACAGGATCCTTATTTTCGACTTCGCCCTATTGTATTCTTGGCGAGGAAGGACAGCCAGCGCATACGGCACACCTGAGCCAACCCTTCGGCTATGAAGGACACCTGTTTACGGGACACCTGAGCCGAGAAACCAAAGAGCCGACGCGAAGTTAGGCGAACCGTTTCCGGTGAACTTGATCCTTCCGAGAAAACAGGCGACCCGAGCACCGGACGCTATGAGCTTAAGCCACCATTGAGTAGAAGGGTCCACACGGGTTAGAAGAGATTATTCTCTTCCCTTTCTGAGCTTCGGCGATCGCTTTATCGATCCATGCCTCAGGCGTCGAATAAGGAATATTCGCGAAGGAGGGATCGTCCCATTCGATCGTTAGACCGTCAAAAAGTGGCGCCAGAGGACAGGGATCGAACCAGTTCTCGAAATATTTCCTGAGCCATTGGGGGGTAGCGTGATCGTCAACCATTGGGCGCCACTTCGAGCTTTGTTTGCTCTTTTGCGAGCATGGCGCGGATCCATGAGTATTTCCGGCTAACTGCGTGTTGCATTGTCTCTTTAGTTTCGCGGGAAACGCGGGAGGAGATCTTCTTTTTGAAAGCGGCCGATACCGGGGTCCCTGCGCCGTCGGTTCCTACCGCGAAACCGTTCTGAGCGTCGAAGAGGAATTTTTCTACTCTATGGACAACTCCTCCCTTTGTTACTTTGTAGATGTAAGGCCCTTCGGCCAAAATACTCTTGCTCGATCCCCATTTCAGATCTTTCAGAGCCGGAGTTAGGATCGGCCGTTGAAAAGGCGCCAACTTTGTTTCGATAATTTGCCCGTCCATGTTTGGAATGTCGGGGATCCGTGCAAAGTCTACTCCGGGCTCGAAAATACGGGGCCACCAGTAGATCCCGTCTCTATAACCGCAACAGGGACATTCCTTCATTGGATCACGTTTTCAGATCTGGGTTCGTTGAGACAGCACCTTTTCCTCGCGCCCGATTTGAGCGAATGACATACAGAGCACCGGATACCGCACACCTTACAGATCGGGATCTTCTGAGATTTCAAATCCTGAGCGAACGCGATCCGTTCTCTATAACGGAGATCTCCCGAGCTCATGGGGCTTAGCTTTCCATGACCGTCATTTGCGGGAGGCTATAGATCCATGAAGCCGTCGAGCTGTCGGAGATCTGAACGTCGAACCAGTAAGTAGTAGACGCTGAAAGAGTGGTGATCCCGGCCGTTACCCCCTCCTCTTCGAACGAGGCTGTTCCGGAAAAGGTCCCTACCTCATACTGATTTCCAACGGTTGTACCTGCGGCGGCCGCGTTACAAACGGGAGCGTTTCCGGTTCCGAACGCGAGTTGCCATTTAGTGTTTAGCCCTATGCTCCCCGGGGTTGAGATCTCGAAGTTCACCGTTACTATTACCTTCCCTGTTCCGACCGTGGTATAGTTGAGCTTGAAGCCTGCCATTCTAACGGTTGTTAGAGTTGTGTCGGTGCAGGTCTTTGCGTTGTTCTGGAAGTTGATGTTAGGGTTTCCACAGGTGAGAGTAACGCCCACAGCGGTTACGAACTGCCCGGCAGAACAGGCGGCCGGGAAGTTCGTAAGGTTCGCCCAAGAGGCCGCGCTACAGGTTAGGGTTACTCCCACGGCCGTTACGAACTGGCCAGCGGGACAGGTCGCCGGGAAGTTGGTTAGGTTCGTCCATGAAGGCGCGCTACATGTAAGGGTGCTTCCGATCGTTGAGACATGCTGGCCTGCGGGACATGCGCTCGGGAACCCGGTTAGCTGTGTCCAACCGACCGCGCTACAGGTAAGGGTCGCGCCGACAGCGGAAACATACTGGTTCGCGGAGCACCCGCTCGGAAACGAGGTTAGCGCGCCCCACGGGATCGCTGAGCATGTGAGCGTTACGCCTACGGCGAGGACGAACTGATTAGAGGCGCACCCCGCAGGAAAATTAATTATTTTCGTCCAATCGGGAAAGGCGCAAACCCCCGTTATTACTCCCGCGCTACTCTCGGTAACGCTGTTCAGTAGTTGTCCGGCCGTCGCGCATGTGAAGGTCGAGCTCGCCTCCTGTGAGGGTGCTACGCAGATCCCGGTTAGAACACCGCTCGCGCTCTCGGTAACGTTGGTTACGAACTGCCCGTTAGAGCATTGAAAGGTCGAGGCCGTATCCGGGAGGGCGCAAACCAGAGTAGTTCCGACCCCGCTAACAAACTGGCCCCCGGGACAGGCTGAGGGGAACCCGGTTAGCTGTGTCCAACCGACAGAGTTACAGGTTACGGAAACCCCGATCGTTGTTACGAACTGCCCCGCGACACAACCCGTAGGAAAGCTCGTTAGGCCCGTCCATGAAACCGCTGAGCATGTGAGAGAGGCTCCTACCACGATCACGAACTGGTTAGCCGAGCATCCGCTCGGGTATCCTGTGATCTGGTTCCATGCTACCGAGTTGCATTGAACGATCAGCGTCCCGTTAGCCTCTCCGGTTCCGGTTTGGAACGTTCCAACCGTGCAGGATTGGGTTAGCGAGTTGTCAGGCCCCCCGGATCCGGAGCCTCCCCCTCCTCCCGCGCCCATAAAGAGCATGGAGAACCCGATCGCGAGAAGGACCGAGGCGACCGCGAACCTCCGGGTTTCGTCTCCCCGGTTTCCTCCTATGCTCATTTCTTTTTCTCCTGCCGTTCGAGCGTGTAGAGATCCCACCAGCGATATAGGGCTACGAATGTTAGAATGATCACTCCGAGAACCACATAGCCGATTATCGAGGAGGGGAAGGCGACCGTTGTGGACGTTACGATCCCCGAGCTTTCGACATAGAACTCTTGGGGGAGAGTGATCAGCGGGATCTCAAGAACGAGAAACCCGGTAGCGGCCAACCGTTCGAGCGAGATCGAGCCTTTGTAGAAGTAGATCGCGAAGAACGCGAAGAGAAGCTCGAAGAACGTCGAGATAGGGATCGCGGCCATTATCGTTTCTCTCCGAAGGGTTCGAGGAGTTTCATTAGAGGGTTTTTCCTTCTCTTTCGTAATACGAGAGATCCAAATCCGATCGACCAGAGCGTGAGGAGTGGGAGAAAGACAGTTAGCGCATAGATTTTCGAGAAGAGATCCGCTTTGACGAAGAGGGCGATCCAGAACATGATCGGTGTGACTACTCCATAGAGAAGATCCATTAGTAGGTCAAACCGGGTCCGGTGAATGAGAGCGGAGACGAGGAACAAAGCTAAGCGTTCTCCCCGGGTGAGTAGACGGGCGTTATGTCATTGTAGATCGGGAAGTAGCGATCAAGGTGATGTAGGACGAACTTCTTTATCCGGCTTGTATAGCGGTTCTCGACGTACATTCTGATCGCGACGAGTGAGAGGCGTGGATCCCGTGGGATCCGGACCGTGGTTATTCTGAAATGGGGGTTTGATCGGATACGGGGGTCTATGTCCTCATGGCGTACTGCGTCATAATGCCAGTCAACGTCTCGTTTTGTCGCCTGTCGGTTGAAGTACGTTAGTTCGAGGATCGTGTTCTTCATGGCTCGACGGGCTTCGAGGAACTCTACGCTCTCGTCCGACATGACGTAACAGTTTGTGAGGTTTGTTTTCCGGATCTGGTTGAGATCGATATGGTAGTGTGGGAAGTTGAGGATACAGAGATATTCGCCCTCGTTCTCAAGATCCGGGGAACAGTTGCAGTAGATCCTCCGGCCGAGATTGTAGGCTTCCCATGCGAAGAGCGCGTTTGTGAAGGTCTTTCCGCTCCGGTTGTCGCCTACGTGCTCATAGAGCATTTTTGGGATCCTCGATAGCTGGATTTGGGGATCCTCCTCGTTGAGTGATCCCCGAGGATCTATTCCTCCTCACTTCCGGGAGCGATAACTCATTAGCTATGGATCCGGAGAGTGAGCTTAGGCTTCCCTCTCTATATGAAGGGTGCTCGGAATATCGGTTGAGTACCAACGTTTCTCTTTCGGTTTCTTTCGAAGGGCCGCGATCCACATGACGAAAAAGAACCCGGCCGCTATCGTCGCGATCTGTGCTCCGTCGAGGTTGAGATCGAAGGGAAGGGGCATAGTTCATTCTCGGCCCCATTTCTTTTTTAAGTTCTTCGGTCGCGAGATCGCCTCGGTCCCAATCCATAAATTCGCCGTCGCCCGGGTGCGGATTGAACCAGCGATCGATCGTGTCCTCCGAGACGAGGCCGAGCTTGTGGAAGAACCATAGGAAGGGGACGGCGAGAGCGTCGGCGAAGTCTCTTTTCCGCGTCATGTTAGCACGCCTGCGGTTTGATAGAACAGAGAACGTCTCTCGCGAAGTAGATGTTCACCGCGACCATGACAACCACGATCCCGATCAGGATTAGGATTAGGAACCACGGGATCGGGTTCTTCCGTCCTACTTCGTGCATGCGCTCGATCGCGTTGTTCTTCCATGCGGCCATGAGGAGGCGGCCGTTGAGTTTCGGTCCCCATTTCTCGATATTCCATTTCTTGATCGGTATCGGGTGCAGATTGTCGAACTGGTAGTAGTAGAGGGGCCGTCCGGTTTTCGACCGGGCTGCATTGTCCGGATCTATCGCCCACAGCTTATCTTGAAAGGGAAAGACCGGGGCTGATTGCTCGCGTATGATCTCGTCCTTATGGCAGTGTTTCGAGGGGGTCCCGTCGGGGCTGAAAATGATCTGGAAAAAGTGGCCTATGTCGCGGAATCTATACCATGCTTCGGGCCAGCCTCCATAATGTCGCCAGATAATGTATAGCCCGATAAAGGGCATTAGCCCGATCTCGATCAGCGTGAGAGTGTCTACCATTCGCGGAGATCTCTCGTTCTACGAGTAAGGATCCGGGTTTAATGCTTTCTATCCCCCGATACGTCGCGCCCGGTTCTCAGCGTCGGCGAGTGCCTTCTCGCGCTCGCGCTGTGCGTTCTGCCATGCCTCGACGAATTGATCCCGGCTCTTTCCCCCGACGCTCGGAAGGGTCCGAAGGATCGTTAACGCCCACTCTCCGATAAACGGCTGTGGCTCGTCGAAGTCTCCCCCGATCCCATGCTTGGCGAGCTGGAAAATATCCGCGACGGTTACAACGTCCTCGCGGTTAACATTGGTTCGTCCGAGGATCGCGTATGCCTCTTTCTCCTGCGCCTCGACCAAGATCCCGAGGATCTCGTGAACGTTTCTTCCCTCTCCGTCGAAGTTGAACGCGCCTTCGAGAGTAGTCGGAACACTCGAAGGGACCCGGTTAGAAGTTGGGCGTGAGGTTACGGGTGATCGTTTCTCTTCTGTAGGAGGTCCCCTCCCTCCGGGCTTGATAGCCACGGGTTTCATTGGGGCTACAGAAGAATTTTGAGGCTCCTTCATGGTGTGAAGGAATACTTTCTTCTTTTGAGCGTCTCGGATCCGTTTCTGCGCGCCTTCCGAGTAACCGCTGAGATCGTTCTCGTCCGTCAACTCCATACTCCCATTATCACGGAGACGAACCCGAGGATCACCGCGAGAGAGATCACGAGCACGATCAGAGGCGTACCCTTCGATTTCACCAATCCGAAGAGTGCCATTCCTATTACCGTTATCGCGACGATCGGAGCCCATATAGTGTATAACGCGCTGTGAGAGGGAGGAGCGGCCGGGGTTTCGGACATACTTCCGAAGAACGGCTCATGCGCGAAACTCTGCAAAACCCCGGGAGGAGAGGCCGCGAAATAATAATGCGTTACGGCAGGAAGCGAGACGCTCCCCGCGTTGTAATCGAAATAGTCAACGACATTATCAGCGGCAAGCCCGGAGTAGAGAAAGCCCACGTAGGCTCCGGAGGGGATAGTGTAGCTCAGCCCCGAGAGCGTGGTCGAGACGGGCGCGGAGGAGACGCATACCGGAAGGCTCGCGTACGGGATCGTTCCGAGCGACGCTATCAGCCCTCCGTCCGAAGATCTGAAAGAGGCGATCGTAACCGTCCCGCTCCCGCTCGAACCGGAAAGCCGCATAATATAAAATGTCATTGAGGAAAGGATCTTTCCGTCCCATGAATTATCTGTGGCTCTAATCCCGGAGTGATCGATCGCGTTGCTCCCGAGGTTGTCGAACCAGTTTTGACAGTTGGTATTTTCTCCGTTGGTCGCGTTGGAAATGCCCCAAGTGTAGAAAACGCTATCGGCGCGAACTGGAAAGATCGAGAGTGGAAGAAATGCTAACGTTAGCGTGAGTAAGAGCGAGATTGCCAAGAACCGTTTCTTCATAGAGAGGCCTCGACGTATCCGCAGGGAAGGCATTTTCGGATTGGGCGCGGGTTCATGTAACGTTCAAGCAAAGGGAGAGAACAAAGAGGGCATAGAGTCGAAGAAAACGGGCCGCTGATAGATGAGGAAGAAACGGAAGAGAGACAAGTTCCTATGATTTTTGCCTCCCATGTTTTCCCTAATCCCTTCGCTTTTGTGCCATTTGGGAGCCACCAACGAGGCGACGGGAGGAGAGAGACGGTGTTAATGCGGGCATATTTCAAAATAGTGTGTTTTTTTCGCATGTCATGTTCACTCATTTGATGAGAACCTCATTTTCAATTCAGAATTGAAATGGCATTTTAGGGTTGAGACATCTGGCCCTTTTGCTCCGATTTCGAGCATATTTAACCACGCTCAATCTGGGGAGTGGCTCGCTCGTAGGTGCGACCAAGCGTAGAAGGCGAAGAAGATCGTAAAGATCGCGACGAACGCGGGGCCGAGCA
>Ga0066710_100007008_pt1 | contig 10676 bp, 12 predicted proteins | sample GraSoiAngelo_159_FD_79666 | JGI IMG/M metagenome (GOLD analysis project Ga0066710, IMG submission 79666) | Grasslands soil microbial communities from the Angelo Coastal Reserve, California, USA - 14_1009_16_40cm | ecosystem: Environmental > Terrestrial > Soil > Grasslands | place: USA...
CCGGCGGCAATGCCTACGTGACGGGCCGGACGCAGTCGCCCGATTTCCCGACGACCCCCGGCGCCTTCCAGACGACCTTCCGCAGCGGCCCCCTGGGCCGCTTCGATGCGTTCGTGACGAAGATCGATCCCACCGGATCCACCCTGGTGTACTCCACATACCTCGCGGGCGCCGGCGACGACGCCGGCGTCACGATCGCCGTCGACGCCCGCGGCAACGCCTACGTGACGGGGTATACCGCCTCCATCGATTTCCCGACCACGACGGGGGCCATCCAGATCACCTCCGGCGGTGACTATGACGCCTTCGTCGCGGCGCTGAATCCGACCGGCTCCGCTCCGCTTCTGTACTCGACGTACCTCGGAGGCAGCGACTTCGACGTGAGCGCCGGTCTCGCCCTCGACGCCGCGGGCAATGCGTATGTCACCGGGAATACCGAGTCGACCAATTTCCCAACGACGGCCGGAGCCTTCCAGACGGTCTTCGGCGGCAGGGGCATCGGCATCGGCGGCATCCGCGGCGACGCGTTCGTCGTGAAGATCGCCGGCATCGCTCCCCCGCCACGTCCAACGACGGGAAAGGTGACCGGTGGAGGCTCCGTCGACGTAGCTGGCGGCATCGCGACCTTCGGCTTCAACGTCAAGCGCCAGGCCGCCGACGGGCCGATCGACGGCCAGCTGCAGTACGTCAACCACGCAACCAAGACGAAGGTGCACAGTGTGGCGCTCGATTCCTTCACGATCGACGGCAACACGGCCACCTTCGGAGGGACCTGCGAGGCGAACGGCACGCCGTGCACCTTCCGCGTGAAGGTTCAGGACAACAGTGAGTCGGGCATCGACCACTTCACCATCACCGTCGATTCCCGTCCTTCGGAAGGCGACACGCTCCGCGGCGGCAACATCGACATTCGAGACGAGGACGACTGAGGACTCGCTCGACGGTTGGCAGGCTCCGAAGGAGTGGAGCCGGGGGCGGGAGTTGAACCCGCGACCTACTGATTACGAATCAGTTGCTCTGCCTCTGAGCTACCCCGGCTTGCGGAAGGGAGTTTACCACCCGGGTTGCGCCCTCGCCATCCGCGGAACGACGCCTTACGTAGAAGCGTGTGCTATCGTACGCGACGGCGTGGTGAGCCGGTCGACGACAGGCCCATTGAGAGATGGCGGCTTGGACTTGGCGCTCGCAATCTCGCTGCGGCCCGCCGACGCCGCGCTGGCGGAGCGCGAGGACTTCGCCGAGCTGGACGGCCATGACGTCCTCCAGGCCGTGTGCGACGCGCTGGCCACGCTGGGCTCCGTGCGCGTGTGGAACACGACGACGATGGGGCCGGCCGAGATCGCGCGCGAGCGGCCTCCCGATCTGATCTTCAACCTCGCCGAAGGGCTCTCCGGCAGCGGCCGCGAGGCTCAGGCGCCGGCGCTGTTCGAGTGGCTGCAGTGGCCCTACGTCGGCAGTGACCCCGTCACGCTCGCCATCGCCCACGACAAGTGGCACACGAAGCGAATCCTCGTCGCGGACGGCATCTCGACGCCCGCCGCGCGCCTCGTGCAGCAGCCCCTCGACGCGGACCTGATCGATCTGCGCTACCCCTTGATCGTGAAGCCGGTGGCGGAAGGCTCGGGCAAGGGCATTCACGCGGACGACGTCGTCGTCTCCCCGGCCGCGCTGCGTGCCACCGCCCGGCGCAAGCTGGCGCGCTATCAGCAGCCCGTCATCGTCGAAGAGTTCCTGCCCGGCCGCGAGCTGACGGTGGCGGTCCTCGGCAACACGGGCGCCTGGGAGGTGCTGCCGCTGGTCGAGGTGAACTTTCCTGCCCTCGGCACCGGCAGCCATCGCGTGTACGGCTACGAGGCGAAGTGGGCCCGCCCGACGCCCGACGATCTGCTCTGCCCGGCGCCGGTGCCGGACGGCCTGCGCAAGGACGTCGAGGCGCTCGCGATGGCCACGTGCGAGGCGCTGCGCATTCGCGACTGGGCCCGCGTGGACGTGCGTCTCGGCGCCGACGAGCGCCCGTACGTGCTCGACGTCAATCCGCTGCCCGGGATCATGCCCGGTGTGGATGACATCTCGTGCTTCACGCGCTCGGCGTTCGCCGCCGGCATGACGTACGACGCCATGATCCGCCGCCTCGTGGAGACCGCGCGGGCGCGCTATGCCGCGGACTCGTTCCAGTCGTACCGCGTGGCGCGGAAGGGGTGAAGCGGTGGGCGAGCTGATCCGCGAGCGCCTCCTCGACCTCCTGCGCCCCACACCGGACGACTGGGCCGACTGGAAGTGGCACTTTCGCCACCGCATCACCAGCGCCTCCGCGCTGGCGCGCATCGTGCCGATGGAGGCCGACGTCGTTCGTCGCCTCGAGGCCGTGACGATGAAGTTCCCGATGTCGATCACGCCCTACTATCTGGGCCTCGTCCGCGACGGCGATCCCGACGATCCCATCCTGCTGCAGTCGATTCCCGACGTCCGCGAAGCCGAGCTGGCGGATGTCGGGGCGGACGACCCGCTCGACGAGGCCGCGGACTCGCCGGTGCCGGGACTCGTGCACCGCTACCCGGATCGCGCGCTCCTCGTGGTCACCGACATCTGCCCGCTGCTGTGCCGTCACTGCACGCGCAAGCGCGAATGGGAGTCCGGCAACTGGGTCCGGCGCCCGTCGGAGATCGCCGCGGCCGTGGCCTACATCCGCGCCACGCCGGCCATTCGCGACGTCATCATCTCCGGCGGCGACCCGCTCACGCTCGACAACGGCCGGCTCGCCGACATCCTGGGCCATCTGCGCGCGATCCCGCACGTGGAGATCATCCGCTTCGGCACGCGGTTCCCCGTGGTGCTCCCGCAGCGGATCGACGCCGAGTTCTGCCGGATCTGCGATCGGTACGGGCCCATCTGGCTCAACACGCATTTCAATCACCCGGACGAGATCACGCCGGAGGCCGAGCGCGCGGTGCGCGACCTGCTACGGGCGGGCGTGCCGGTGAACAACCAGGCCGTGCTGCTGCGCGGGATCAACGACACGGTGGACGTCCAGAAGCGGCTGAGCCACGCGCTGCTGCGCATCCGCGTGCGGCCCTACTACCTCTATCACGCCGACGAGGTCCGGGGCACGGAGCACCTGCGCACGCCGGTGGAGCGCGGGCTCGAGATCCTCGCCGGGTTGCGCGGCCACACCTCGGGGCTCGGCGTGCCGACCTTCGTCATCGACGTCCCCGGCGGCGGGGGCAAGATCCCGCTGCAGCCGAACTACGTCGTCTCGTGGAACGATGACGCGCTGCTCGTCCGCAACTACGAGGGCCTGACGTTCACCTATCGCAACCCCGCCGGCGACGCCGCGCGGGAACCGGCCGCGCCGGCCATCCGGCCTGACGCCAGCGCGCGCCTGGAACGCCGCCGGCAAAGGAGCGACGCCGCGCCGACGCCGCCGTGAGTCAGCCGGTCCTCGGGCCGCTCGGCTTCCTCGCCGCCTGTCTCGCCTGGCTCCGTCCCTACCGAACGCAGTGCGTCCTGGCTGGCCTCACGCTCCTGCCCGCCGTCGCCTTCTGCACGCTCCAGCCGCTGCTGCTGAGGGCGCTCGTGGACGACGCGGTCATCCCGCGCGATGCCCGGCGCGCGACCCGTCTCGTCGCCGCCCTGGCCGTCCTGCTCGCGCTGGACGCGGTCATGGAGCTGGCGAGCCACTATCTCTCCGCGCGTGTCGGCGCGCGCGTGAGCAACGACCTGCGCGCGCGGATGCTGGAGCACTTCCAGCGGCTGTCGCTGAGCTTCTACGACCGTGCCCAGCTCGGCAGCCTGCTCACGCGCTTCACGTCCGACCTGGACGCCATCGAGCGCGTGCTCACGCGCGACCTCCGCGCCGCCACCGTGAACGCGCTGACCATCGTCGTCGGCCTGGGCGTCCTCTTCGTCGTCGAGTGGCGCCTGGCGTTGCTGACGCTCGTGTTCCTGCCCGGCATCTATCTCGGGCCCCGGCTGTTCAGCCGGCGCGCTGACATGGCGAGCTACGAGCGGCAGGAGGAGGGCGCCCGGCTGGCCGCCTCCGTGCAGGAGAACCTCTCGGCCCAGGTCGTCATCAAGGCCTTCGCGCTCCAGCCGCTGGCGCTCGGCCGGCTCCGCGATCACCTGGGCCGTGTCGCCAGCCGCAGCGACCGCGTGGGCCTGCTGGCCGGCTTGCAGGCGGCCACCATCTCGGCAACGGGGTCCAGCCTGCTGGTGGTCACCATCGGCACGGGGACGTTCATGGCGATCCGCGGCGAGCTGTCCGTCGGCTCGCTCGTGGCCTTCTTCGAGCTGATCTGGTGGATGGTCTCGGCCGTCCAGCGGCTCTCGGACGTGGTGCTGCCGTTCCAGCAGGCCGCCGGCGGCGCCCAGCGGATCACCGAGCTGCTGGCGGAGCGGCCGGACGTCGTGGACGCGCCCGACGCGGTGGCGGTGCCCGCGTTCGCGCGGGAGCTGCGGTTCGAGGACGTCCGCTTCAGCTACGACGGCGAACGGCCCAACATCGCCGGCGTGACGCTGGCCATTCCCGCGGGCCACTCGGTCGCGCTCGTGGGGCCGAGCGGGTGTGGGAAGAGCACGCTGCTGGCCCTGATGCTGCGCTTCCGCGATCCCGACGAAGGCCGCGTCACCATCGACGGCGTCGACCTGCGCACCGTCGCGCAGGCGTCGCTGCTCGCGCAGATGGGCTCCGTGTTCCAGGACACTTCCTGTTCGACACGACGATCCGCGAGAACATCCGTCTGGGCCGCCCGGCGGCCAGTGACGGCGAGGTGGAGGCCGCCGCCGGCGACGCCGAGATCCACGAGTTCATCCTGTCGCTGCCGAAGGGCTACGACACCCCGGTCGGCGAGCGGGGCGCGCGACTGTCCGGCGGCCAGCGCCAGCGGATCGCGCTGGCGCGGGCGATGCTGCGCGACCCGCGGATCCTGCTGCTCGACGAGGCCACCTCCGCCCTCGACGCCCAGACGGAGGCGGCCATCAACGCCACGCTCGAGCGCGTGGGCCGGGATCGCACGGTGGTGTCCGTGACGCATCGGCTGACCTCGGCGGTGCGGGCCGACCGCATCGTCGTGCTCAGCCACGGACGCGTCGTCGAGCACGGCACGCACGACGAGCTGCTCTCGCGCAAGGGGGCGTATCACCGGCTCTGGGAGCAGCAATCGGGCTTCGTGGTCAGCCTCGACGGCCGCCGCGCCGCCGTGACCCCTGCCCGCCTGCGCGGCATGCCCGCCTTCGCCGGCATCGACGAGCAGTCGCTCACCGACCTCGCCGGCCGCTTCGGCAGCGAGCACCATCCGGCCGGCAGCACGATCGTCGAGGAAGGCGAGGCGGGCGACAAGCTCTACGTGATCGTCCGCGGCACGCTGGACGTGACGCAGGCGGGGCCGGACGGCGTCGAGCGGCCGCTGCCGGCGCTGCAGGACGGCGACTTCTTCGGCGAGATCGCGCTGCTCGACAACGTGCCGCGCACCGCCACCGTGCGCGCGCGGACCGCCTGCCTGCTGCTCGTGCTCTCGCGCGACGAGTTCCTCGACGTGATGCGCCGCTCGCCCGAGCTCAAGGCCGTCTTCGAGCACGCCGCCCGCGCCCGGCGTCACGACGCGCCCCGCCCCTAGAGCATGGCCTCCCGGCTCGTGGTCGTCCTGCTGCCGCTGGCGTGCGTCGCCTACGCGGCGGCGGCGCTGGCGTGGCGGCATTCGTGGATCTCGGCGATCGCCGCCGTGCTGGTGGCGGCCTTCCTGTGGGCGCGGCACTCGCGCGCGCGCTTCGCCGCCTACATCTTCTTCTCGGCGATGGCCATCCGCGGCGCCCTCACCGCGGCGTGGCCGGCGCTGGCCTTCGCGGTGGGCGCGGTGCTGCTCATGCAGACGCCCGCCGCGCGCGCGGCGTGGCCGCGGCTGAGACCGGGCCGCGTGCGCGGTGATAGAATGCCTCCGCCATGAAGTTCCTCTGCCTCGACTGCGACCAGCCGATGAAGCTGCACGAGACCGCCGGGCCCGACGAGGGCTCGCTGACCGTCACCTTCCGCTGTCCGGAGTGCGGCTTCCGAGTGGCGATGCTCACCAATCCGTTCGAGACCCAGATGGTGCGCAGCCTCGGCGTGAAGGTCGGCGGGCAGCCCGTGCCGCCCGAGCCCTTCGAGCACCTGCGCAGCACGCTGGCCGGCGCGCGGCCGGACGCCTTCGCGGGCGGCGGCGGCGCCAGCGACACGGCCGGCCCCGGCTGCCCCTTCGCGGCGGCGCTCGGCGAGTCGCAGCCGGCGGCGGCGCCGTCCACCGTCGCGTGGACCAGCGAGGCCGAGGCGCGGCTGGACCGTATTCCCTCCTTCATCCGCCCCATGGCGCGCCGCTCGATCGAGCGCTTCGCGGGCGACAAGGGCTACGCCACCATCACCGAGGCCGTGATGGACGAGGCGAAGACCGTCTTCGGCATGTAGCGTGACGCGCGCACAGCTCGTCAGGCGCATGGCGGAGGCGGCCGGCTGGCCGCGCACGGTCACCGATCGGGCGCTGCGTGCCATGCTGGGCGCCGTGCGCGTCGCGCTCAAGCGCGGTGACACCGTCACGCTGGTCGGCTTCGGCACGTTCTCCGTCGCGCGGCGTCGCCCGCGCACGATCCGCAACCCGCGCACCGGCCAGGCGGCCACGGTGGCCGGCCGCATCCCGCGCTTCAAGCCGTCCGCCGAGCTCAAACGAGCGGTTCGCTGAGCCTTTCACTTGCTGGCCGCTCCGACGGCTGGCTAGAATACGCGGCAGTGTACGCGAGACGTCCGTTGCTCCCCTCACTGCTGCTGCTCGTCCTGTCCGCCGTCCCCGCCCTGGCCCAGGCTCCCCCACGTCCTCCCGCGCTGAGCGCGGAGGCGGTCCTGCTCCTCGATCCCGAGGGCCGCACCATCTTCGCCAAGAACGCCGAATCCGAGCGCGCGCCCGCCAGTCTCGTGAAGCTGATGACGCTCTACATCGCCTGCGAGCTGATCGAGGCCAACAAGGCCGACGTGGACGAGCTGGCCACGGTGAGCTTCCACGCCGCCACCACGGCGAAGTACCGCATGGGCCTGCGCACCGGCGACCGGGTGCCGGTCATCGTCCTGCTGGAGGGCGTGGCCATCGCCTCCGCCAACGACGCCGCCACCGCGCTCGCCGAGCACCTGGCCGGCGACGAGCCGACGTTCGTGGGGTGGATGAACGACAAGGCGCGCGAGCTGGGGCTGGGCGCCACCCGCTTCGCCAATCCGCACGGCCTGCCGGATCCCGGCCAGCACTCGACGGCGCGCGACCTGGCGCTGCTGACCACGCGCCTGCTCGCCGACCATCCGATGTCGCGGCCGCTGCTGGGCGGGCAGACGTTCATCTACAACGGGCGCGTCTACGCGCGGCACATCCCGCTCTTCAGCGATCCGGGCGGCGTGCAGGCGCTCAAGACGGGCTTCACCCAGGAGGCCGGCTACAACCTGGCCGTCTCGGCCTGGCGCAACGACCGGCAGTTCCTGATGATCGTCATGGGCTCCCGGACGCGCGCGCAGTCGTTCCTCGACGCCAAGCGGCTGTTGCGCTACGGCTTCGTCGAGACCGGCCTGGAGACGCCGCCCGAGCCGAAGCCGCGGGTGACGCCGCGGCGCGGGCCCCCGCGCCGCTCGGCCACCACCGCCGTCACACCCGCCAGCCTCCGCTGATCGCGCCGTGCCGCCCATCCGCGGGTACGTCTTCGACGCCTACGGCACGCTCTTCGACGTCCACTCGGTGATCGATGCCGGTCGCGCGATCACCTCCGATCCCGCCGCGCTGTCGGCGCTGTGGCGGCAGAAGCAGCTCGAGTACACGTGGCTGCGCGCGCTGATGGGCCGCTACGAGGATTTCTGGGCGGTGACCGAGGCGGCGCTGCGTCACAGCGTCCGGCGGCTGGGGCTGCGCGCGGACGACGGGCAGCTCGCCCGGCTGATGGAGGCCTATCTCTCGCTCCCCTGCTTCGCGGAGGTGCCGGCCGCGCTCGAGCGCCTGGCCGGACGGCCGCGCGCGATTCTCTCGAACGGCTCGCCGCGGATGCTGGCCGCCGCCGTGACGGCGAGCGGGCTCGAGCGTCACCTGCAGCACGTGCTCTCCGTGGACGCCGTGAAGACCTACAAGCCCTCGCCCGCCGTCTACGCCCTCGCCCCGCGCGCGCTCGGCATCCCCGCCGCGGAGCTCCTCTTCGTCTCCTCCAACGCCTGGGACGTCGCCGGCGCCAAATCCTTCGGCTACCAGGTGGCCTGGTGCAACCGCACCGGCGCCCCCGCCGAAGAGCTGGGCGCCGCGCCGGACCTCGTGATCACGCGGCTGGACGAGCTGCCCGCGTAAAAAAAGGCGGCCCGCCCTGAGGGTGAGCCGCCTGTGCGATCGGGTCGCGTGCCGGAGCTTACTTCTTCCCCGCGAGCTTCTTCCGCTTCACGTAGGCCCAGAGCTTCTTGGTCATGTCGGACGGCCCGATCGGCGAGCCGCCGAACACGACCTCGACGCTGTCCTTGCAGCCCTTGAAGTTGATCGAGTAGCCGCCGAACGCCTTCTTGCCCTTCGCCATGTGTCCCCCTTCCCAGGTGGTGGTTGGCCGCGGCCCGCCCCGCGGGTCGAGGGTATCAATACCATATGTACGAGGGGCGGGAAACAAAAAACCCCACCGCTAGGGGCTGTCCGCCGTCGGCGGATATACCCCCTACCCGTACCAGGGGCTCCGCCGCGGCCTCAGCGGCCGGCGAAGGCCGGCATCACGTCGCGCGCGAACCAGCGGAGCTGCTCCTTGAACTCCTTGGGCGCGAGGCCCTCGGCCCAGTGGATCATGAAGTCCTCGAGGCCGGGATACTTGGCCTCGATCGACTTGATGCCGTCGATCACGTGCTGCGGCGGGCCGCAGAACCACGCCTTCTGCTGGATGCCGTCGGCCAGCGTCGGGATGCGCGCGGGCGCGCCCGGCGTGCCCCACGTGCGCCCCTGCTCGTCGGCGTAGCGCACGAAGCCGAAGGGCGCGAACCACTTGTAGCGCTCGTCGTGCGAAGGCTCCACGCGCCGCTTGGCTTCCTCCGGCGTGTCGGCCAGGTAGAGGCCGGCGCCCCAGATCATGTCCTCGCCGAGCTGCTTGCGATGGCCGTGCTTCGCGCAGGCGTCACGGTAGGCCTTCACGACGTCGTCGAGGATCTTCTCGCCGTTCAGCGTCACCATCGCCTTGAAGTTCTTGCTGGCCATGTAGTCGATCGACTTGCTGCTGGCGATGGGCATCCAGATCTCGACGGGCAGGTGCTTGGGCCGCGGCACGCAGGTGATGTCGCGCAGCTGGTAGCCGCGGTACTCGACGGGCGGCGGCGCGTCGTAGGCCTTGCCGTGATGGCTGAACGACTCGTCGTTGAAGCACTTCAGCATCAGGTCGACCTGCTCCTCGAACAGCTCGCGGTTGGCGGCCTGGTCGATGACGGGCGCGCCGAAGGACTCGACCTCGCGCGAGTGATAGCCGCGGCCGACGCCCATGATCACGCGGCCGTTGGTGACGATGTCGGCCATCGCGTAGTCCTCGGCGAGGCGGATCGGATGCCACATGGGCAGCACGTTGAAGGCGCAGCCGAGCTTCAGCTTGCGCGTCTGCGTGGCCAGCCACAGCGAGAGCTGGATCAGATTCGGAAAGCACTCGTAGCCCTCGTGCTGGAAGTGGTGCTCGGCCGTCCACAGCGCGTAGTACCCGAGGTCGTCCATGAGCTGGGCGACGTCCCGCGCCGACCAGAAGGGCTCGGCCAGCTGCGCGCTCGTGTAGCGGCGGTCGTTGGCGGGCGTGCCGCCGAGACCGATGTTCTCCAGCTCGACCTGGCCGACGTAGAGCACGTGGAATAGCTTGATCATCGCGCTGTCCATCCTCCATCGATCACGAGAGCGTGTCCGGTGATGTAGCCGGCCTCCTCGGAGGCCAGGAACCGCGCCGTCGCCGCGATCTCCTCCACGGTACCGCGACGGCCGGCCGGCGTCACCGCCTTGATGGCCGCCTCGTCGCCGCCCACGCCGCGCATGACCGGCGCCTCCGCACCGAGGATCGCGGTGGAGTTCGCACGCAGGCCGGTCTGGATCGGGCCCGGGCAGATCGCGTTGACGGTGACGCCGCGCGCCGCGCAGCCGACGGCGAGCTGGCGCGTGAGGCCGACGACGCCGTGCTTGGAGGCCACGTAGGCGGGCCCGCCGCCGTCGCCGACGAGTCCGGCCACCGAGGCGAGGTTGATGACGCGGCCGCGCCCGGCGGGGACCATCTCCTGCAGCGCACGCTTGGCCCCGAAGAAGGTGCCGCTCAGGTTGATCGCGATGACCTTCGTCCACACGGCGGGCGAGAGCTCGTGCACGGGCGCGTAGCCGTCGAGGATGCCGGCCGCGTTCACGAGGATGCCGAGCGGGCCGAGCGTGGCCACGAGCTCGCCGAGGGTCGCGTCCACCTCGGGCCACTGGCTGACGTCGGCCTGCGCGAACATCGCGCGCCCGCCGGCCTTCGTGATCGTCTCCACCGTCTGCATGGCGCCGTCGGGAAGGAGATCGATGACGCCGATGGCGGCGCCCTCGCGCGCGAGTGACTCGGCGATGGCGCGCCCGATGCCCGAGCCGCCGCCGGTGACGATCGCACAGCCGGCGACGAGTGTCATGTCAGATCGAGCAGCATGTCAGGTGCATTTCCTCTGTGTC
>Ga0066710_100007010_pt1 | contig 10673 bp, 9 predicted proteins | sample GraSoiAngelo_159_FD_79666 | JGI IMG/M metagenome (GOLD analysis project Ga0066710, IMG submission 79666) | Grasslands soil microbial communities from the Angelo Coastal Reserve, California, USA - 14_1009_16_40cm | ecosystem: Environmental > Terrestrial > Soil > Grasslands | place: USA...
CCGGAACTGGATAGCTGGGCGGCCGCCCTACCTTACATCGGCCGCGCCGGCGTAGCCCAGGGCATCAAGCATTCGCCCGAGGCCTACACGCGCGTCGTCGATAGCTTCTATCTGCAATTCCTCGGCCGGCCGGCTGATGCCGGCGGCGAGCAAGGCTGGGTGGGATTCCTGGAGCAAGGGGGCACGGAGGAGCAACTCGCAGCCGGTTTCCTCAGCTCCCCGGAATATGCCAATCGAGCCAATGCGCTCGTCGGCTCGCCGGATGCAAACGTGAACCTCATCCAGTCTCTGTACAGCCTCCTTCTGAACCGCACGGCTGGTTCCGATGAAGTCAACCATTGGCTGCCGATTCTGTCACAAGTCGGAACGGTGGCCGTGGTGCGCGGGTTCGTGTTTTCAACAGAGTTCCGCAACGCAGCCGTCCGCTCTCTTTATGGCGATCCGAGCTTGCAGCCGCTGCCCTGGGAGCCGTTCTTGCCTAACTTGCTGCATCGCTTCGTCCCGCCCAGACAGGATGAAATCTCCGGCTGGGTGAATACCGGCCAGGATCTCCATCTCCTGGAGGTGGGGTTCGCAGGAAGCGAAGAATACTTTGCATCGGCCCAGATACGCTGAAGTCATTCCCCGACGCGGCGCGCGCGTCCGGCAAATCCCTGTTAAGCGTAATGCCTTCACCAGCCGATATTGATGCTGACAAATCCCCAAGGCAGGAGGCCTTATGAGACGCTTGCTCCTGGCCGCGCCCGTCCTCGTAGGCTGCCTTGGCTGCCTGTCGCCGGTGACTGACCGGCTGGATCACATCAACGAGCAACTGGCCGGGACCAATCAACGGCTCGACGACGTCAGTCAGAAGCTGGATGAAACCAATCGGCGGCTTGACAACGTCAGTCAGAAGCTGGATGAAACCAATCGGCGGCTGGCCCAGGTAGACAAACGCCTGGCCACCCTCACGGGCGGGCGCTCGGCGGCGACTCAACCAGTGCCTGGCGCGCCCGTCTCAAATCCTTAAGCCGCAATAGAACACGACAAACCCTCGGTCTCGCTCAAGTTCCCCTGTCGATCAGTCCGTGACATCTGCAGAGGTCAAGATTATGATCTATAGAGGAATGACGAGGGAGGGTTTGCCAATGTCCAGCGTCAAGCGCACTGCAGAAGCTTTGATTCCCGGACAACAGCTGACGCGTGAGGAGTTTCTACGCCGCTGGGAAGGGATTCCCGAACTCAAGCGGGCGGAATTGATCGAAGGAGTTGTCTACATGCCGTCCCCGCAAAGCGCTGGGAATGGATGGATGGAGATACGCGTGAATTGCTGGTTAGGGACCTATGTCGCCTTCACGCCCGGCTGCGACGCAGGCACGCAGGGCACCTGGCTAATGCTGCAGAGTGCACCCCAACCCGACTCCTACCTGTGGATTCTGCCCGCTTGCGGCGGCCAATCGGGTCTGAAAGGGAAATACCACTTTGGCTCTCCCGAGCTGGCCGCGGAGGTCTGCCTGTCCAGTCGGGTGTATGATCTGGGCGCCAAGAAAGAGCTTTACAGGAAAGCAGGGGTCCAGGAGTATGTCGCCGTGCTCTTGAAAGAGAAAGAGATTCGCTGGCATCGTCTCGTCAGAGGCGCGTATGAACTGCGCACGCCGATTGGGCGGGGGATTTTCCGGTCAGAACAGTTTCCCGGACTTTGGCTGGACGGTCCGAAGCTGTTGAGCGGCGACATTGCCGGTGTGTTGAAGACATTGAAGCGGGGTCTCAAATCTCCGGCGCACGCGCAATTCGTGGCCGAGCTGGCTCGAGGCGAACGCTAAACGCCGCACGTCATTTCAGGACATCGAGCGCCACCTTGGCGGCTTGCAGCTTCTGGGTCAAGGCAGCCTCGTCTTCCTTGGCGCACTGCAACACAATGTGAAACGCCTTGGCCGGCCTCGGATGCTCTCCAACGGCGGGCATGGACCACTCCCGGCCTTGGCGCGCCAGGATGTTGAAGAAGCGGTGCTGCTCTTCGCTATTTTCCTTATCCAGAAGTTGCATGCTGTTGGTGATGAAAATGGCGTAGGCGTTTGCCGGCAGCCACTCGAGATCGGCGAGGCATTCGTCGAAGGCGTTCCAGTTTTCGCCAAAATAGCAGGGGAACTGCAAGGCTGCCGCAACCTCGTCGAACAGGTCGTTGGTGGTTCGTGCCTTCTGTCCGCGGATGACGCGGGCCACGGCGTGCCGCGCGCTCTTGGCAAAGTCCCAGGCGAGGTCGCAGGCCGCCGATTCATGGCCCACCAGGACATGCAGCCACGGCCCCTTGGGCAAATGCAATTGCTCCAGGTTCATGGGCTCACCTGACCTTCTTGAAGGTTCGATAATGATCGTCGGTGTAATAGGCGCTGCCGTCGGAGCCGGTCACGAGGCGCTCCGGTCCGCGATTCTTGCCCGGAACACGCGGGTTGACGTCCCATTCCTGATATTTGATCGGCTTACCGCGCGCGTCTCTGGCCGGCAATTTCTCCTCGCCCGCGCGTCCCAGGTTCAAGAAAGTGCGGCCGCCTTCGTAGCCTTCGGGGGCGCTGTGGTGTTCGTCGATGTACTTGAGAGCGGTCTCAACCTTGGCAGGCACGCCGCGCGGCAGTTTCCACGCCCCCTTGCGGTCGGCCGCTTGAGCGGCACCCGCCTGGATCACGGCGCTGAGCAGCACGGGTGAGGTGTCGCCCGTGTAGATCACGGCGACTGCCTGCTGCGGCTTCAGGTTTCCCGGCTCAGTGTGCTGCTGGACGAGGATCGGACCCGCGGCATGCTTCTCGGTCGTCAACGTGTACAATCTACTCGTGCCGGTCAGCCGCAGGACCAGTTGCTTACCCGTTTTGCCGTCGGTGCCGCGCGGCCGCAACGTCAGGGTGTCCTTTTCGACCTTGTCAATGACTCCCTGCGCGGTCAGGAGTGCCGGTGTGTCGTCGCCGGCACGAATCATTCCTGTGCAAAGAGCAAGTCCCAGCAGAGCCTGGATAACTGGGTGAAAACGCATGGCACGCCTTGTGTTGCAACCGCCCGGGAGGAACAAAAGCCAAGACCATCGTAGGGTCGCCAATCCGTTCTCGCAAGCCGGGAGGCACCGCCGGCCTGGAATCACGAGATATTCGTGAAGCGGCGGCGGTGCGATCAACACGCGACAGGCTGCAAATCAGCCCGGCAAACTGACTCTTGTCGGGCAATCAGACAAGCTGGGAAAGGTAGAGCTGTCCAGCCCGAGAAGTTTGCCGCTTCTACGACAGCTCTTTCGCTCGCTCCGCATTGCCGATATCTTCGCGGGCAAGTTATGCCGGCAACAGCGTCTACCTAGGCGGCGTCCAATCGTCAGTGGAGATGCGGCCATGGCTCTTCGATTCCTGACAGTATGCCTTTTCGTTTTGGCCCCGGCGGTGCCAGTACTTGCTGGAAGCGAAAATCACCCAGCGGCCGGAATTGCCGGCTGGAGCACGTCCGGTAATTCCGGGGACGCACTTGCTGACCTGTTGCGCAATTACCTGATTCAGCATTTGCCGCAGAGCTACGAGAAGACGTACGGGTGGGGTCACACGAAGTCGGTCGCGACAGGAATCAAGTGGACCGGCAAGGGACTGGATAGCCAGGCTCACATCGCCCATGGCGAACGGAACGACGGCGTCTGGCGCAAGGTGCGCATGACGGCGCTCGACCCGGCGCATACGCTGACGCTGGACATCCGGAACATTCAGCAACCGGAGACAGGACGGACAACTTTTGAGGTGTTGCTTGCCTTCGATGCCCGTGTCGAATATGAGCGCCAGCGCTGGAAGGCGGGCGTGCGCTTGTCGTCAACGAGCGCCCGGGCTCGCATGCATGTCAAGGTCGCTCTCGTCTGCGAACTTACAAGCGGGCTGGACTGGCAGAAGAAACTGCTGCCCGAAATGGTGTTTCGGCTGCATGTCGTGCGAGCCAGTCTGAGTTATGACGGTTTCGTGATGGAGCATGTCGCGGGAGTCGGTGGAGACGCTGCCAAGGTGATCGGTGACGCCGTGCTGGACGCCATCCGGCAGTGGCATCCTTCGCTGGAGCGGAAGCTGCTGGCGCGGGCCAATGCGGCGATCGAAAAGGCAGGGAACAACAAGGAGCTGAGGATCGGGCTCAGCAAGCTCGTCAAGGTGAAGACCGTGCCCGTGAACACAGGCGCAAAGAAGGACTGAGTTGACGAGTCGCGGCGACGCTTAGCTGCGAAAGGGGCGGCTGCGAGCGTCTGAATTCGTGGCATTGCCCGGCTGGCGGCGGCGTAGATTTGCCTGGCGCAGAAGTTTATAGTAAGGGAGCATGGACCCCGCAGGTCAGGGAAGTCGGAGATGCATCATGAGTACGGTTACCAAAGCCACGGTGAAACTTCCGCGAGTCGACCTCATCGAAACGGACGGTGAGCCTTTGGAATCGGACTGGCATCGTGCGGCGATCGCGCTCTTGATCGAAATTGTCAGCTGGTTGTTTCGCGAGCGCAGCGACTACCACGTCGGCGGCAACATGTTCATCTATTACAGCGAGGAACAGGCGCGGACGCGCAAGTACCGCGGCCCGGATTTCTTTTACGTAGACGGCGTCAAGCGCTTGCCGCAGCGGCCTTACTGGGTCGTATGGCGGGAAGGGGGCCGTTATCCCGATGTAATTATTGAGTTGCTGTCGAAGAAAACCGAGAAAACGGATCGCACCACGAAGAAGACGCTCTACGAGCGCACGTTCCGTACGCACGAGTACTTCTGTTACGACCCGAGGACGCAAAAGCTCGAGGGCTGGAGACTCGGCGCGGGCGGACGTTATCTGGCGATTCAACCGAACGAGAAGGGCTGGTTGTGGAGCGAAAAGCTGGGCTTGTGGCTGGGCACATGGAAGGGAAGCTATCTGGTCGTGGAAACCGTGTGGCTTCGCTATTACGATCAAGCCGGCAGACTGATTCGGACAGAGGCCGAGGACTATAAGCAACAGCTTGAAGCGCTAAAATCGCGGACACCAGACTCGCAGACGAAGGCCAAGCGCAGAAACCATCGTCAGCCTTGAAAGCCTGAAGAACGGATGCAACCACAGCCGGTCGCCGCGGGCAGAGGAGGAGCTACCGCTCCATGAACATCTTTCGCCTTGAACAACTCACAGCCGAGCACGCTGCTGGCGGCCGCCGCTATTTGGAGTTTCTACGCGCCTCTTCCTTGAGCGCCGGGTTGTACGTGTTGCCAGTGAGCGCGATCGATACGCAGCAGCCGCACACGGAGGATGAAGTCTACTACGTCGTCCAGGGACGCGGCATGGTGCAAGTCGCAAGCGAAAACCGCGCCATCGAACCGGGAACGACGATCTTCGTGCCGGCGCGGGTGGCGCACCGATTTCACACCATCACTGAAGAATTGGTGCTTCTCGTTTTCTTTGCCCCTGCCGAGGGCTCTCGGGCGGCGAGTTGAGCGCAACCAGGTTAGACGCCGTCTCCACCACCGTCATCCTTGTCATGCTCTTCGTCTTTTTCCCCCGGCAGCTTGCGCGGCGCGTCTGGCGGCGTGACCACAGCGTTGGGCACCGCCGGGTCGTTGTCCACGCGGACGCTCTGCGTGAATTCTTCGCCGTCAACGTTCAGGACCACACGATACATGCCGGCACTCACCACGCCTGAGGCAAAGCGGGTCAGGTTCCAGACGACGCGATGCAAACCGGGGATGTTCTCGGCTTTCAGATCGCGCACGGGTTTGCCGGCGAAGTCGATGATCTTGAGTGAGACCTTGTCCGCCTTGCGAGTAAGATCGTAAAAGATCTGCACGCCGGGCGGCGGGCCCTGGCCCACGAAGTAGCGTGCTCCGGTCCCGTAAGGCGAGTTGCGCTCCGGCTCGCTGCGCCAGCGCGTCACCAGGTTCGGCTGGAAGAGGTGGGCCCTGGCCTTCAGGACGTCCGAGGTCATCTGCCGCAGCGGCGTAATATCCACTACCCACAGGCTGCGGCCGTGCGTGGCGGCCACCATTTCCCCCGCGGTCGGATGAATGGCCAGCTCGTGCACCGCTACGGTCGGCAAATTATTATTGAGCTTGGTCCAGGTTTGTCCCCGGTTCAGCGACGTCCAGACGGCGAATTCCGTCCCCAGAAAGAGAAGATTGGAATTGGCCACGTCCTCGCGAAGGACGCGGGTCGAGCCGGCCAGCAGGTTGCCGCGCAGCGATTTCCATGTCTGACCGAAATCCTCGGTGACGTAGACATACGGCTCATCGTCGTTGGAGCGGTGGGCGTCGAAGGCCACGTAGGCGCGGCCTTCAACGAAATGCGAACACTCGATCGATGCCACCCAGCGCGGCCCGGGCAGACCGACGCGCTCGGTAATGTTCGTCCATTTGCTGCCGCCGTCGCGGGTCACCCACAAGGCGCCGTCGTCGGTACCCGCGTACAGCACGTCGGGATTCCTGGGCGATTCTGCCAACGCGGTCGCGGAACCGACCTGGGTCAAGGTGATCTCCGGCGAGATCGGCCGCAAATCCTCACCTTGCTTGACGGAGCGGAAGACATAGTTGCCGCCGCAATAAAAGATGTGGGAGTTGTGGCTGCTGAGGATGAACGGAGTGTTCCAGTTAAAGCGATATTGCGATTGCTTGATCAGGTTGGGCAGGTAGGGCACGAGTGGGAACTGCCCCAACGAGATGAGGAATGGTTTCTTCCAGTCGACATGGTAACGCGGCTGATCCGTTCCCCTGGGTCGAATGCCGGCCATGGCGCCGGTGCGCAGGTTGCGGCGAAACATGTTGCCGTCCTGGAACTCCCAGTAAACGACGTCGGCGTCGTTCGGATCGACGCGGCAGACAAAGCCATCGCCGCCGCCGAGGACGATCCAATCGGCGTTCTGCAGGCCGTCGGGCCGCAAGGATCTGCTGGGCCCGCCCCAGCTGCCGTTATCTTGCAGCCCCCCGTACACATGGTAGGGTTGGCGATTGTCCACGGCGACGTGGTAGAACTGGCCGATGGCCACGTGGTTCAGAAAGTCCCAGTGGGCCATGCGGTCGAAGGTTTGATAGAAACCGCCGTCGCAGCCAATGATCATGTGGCGGCCGTCCTTGGGATCGATCCACAGGGAATGCTGGTCCGGATGGACGCCGTTGGCGCCGTCGGGCTTGAAGGTCTTGCCGCCGTCTTGCGAACGGTAGAGCGTGATGCCGAGGACATAGAGATATTTGTCATCGCTCGGATCCACGCGAATCTGGCTGAAGTACATGGGTCGCGGGTCGACGCTGTTGATGCGCGTCCACGATTCGCCGGCGTCGGTGGATTTGTACACGCCGCCATACTGGAAGCCTTCCGGGCCTTGCTTGCCCTGGACATTCTCGCGCTGGCCGCCGTACCAGAAGCTGTTGGGCCGCATGCTGCTGGATGGACGTTGCTGAGCTGCCGGAGCGAGTTCGAGCGTGACGGCGATGTCCCTGGCTTCGCGCTTGCGGGCGACCTTGAGGGTGAGCTTGTCGCCCACTTTATGATTCTTGAGAGCCGCTTCGAACTGGGCATTGCTGAGCACGGGCTTGCCGTCGACCGACAGGACAATGTCGCCGACCTGCAGGCCGGCCTTGCCGGCAGGGCCTTTCGGATCGACCTCGAGCAGCTTGGCCCCGGCCTCCGCGTCCTGCCCCTTGACGCCCCAGTGGACCGCGGCCGCAGGCTGGGTTACCGGCGGCCCCATGCCGATTTTCTCGGATTCGACGATGGCGTAGACGATCCCGGGGTCCTTGCGATACCAATCGAGACCGATGCGGCCCAACTGGCACGTCGGCAGTCCTTTGGTCAACTTCTTGAAGGTCTTGCCGCCATCGGTCGTCTTGAACAGCCCCGCGCCCGGTCCCCATTTTCTGGCCGGGTCGTAGCCGTCGTAGCCATCGGGCAAGGGCGGATAGCCCTGGTGCGTGTCGAACCCATCACGCTGCCTGTCGTACAGGGCCACGATGAGCGTTTCCGGGTCGGCGGGATGCATGCGCATGTCGATGACCCCGGTCTTCTCGTCCACGTAGAGGATCTTCTGCCAGGTCTTGCCGCCGTCGGTGGTCTTGAAGAGGCCGCGCTCTTCGTTCGGCCCGTAGAGCCGGCCAAGGGCGCCCACATAGGCCACGTCCGGGTTCTTGGGATGGACAAGAATCTTGCCGACCTGAAAGGACTTTTGCAATCCCATGTTCTTCCAGGTTTTGCCGCCATCGGTTGATTTGTAGACGCCGTCGCCGTAGGAGACGGAGTTCCGCGGGTTGGCCTCGCCGGTCCCGACCCAGACGATCTTGGCGTCCGACGGCGCCACACAGACGTCGCCGATTGAGACGGTATTCTCATGATCGAACTGGTGCTCGAAGGTGACGCCGTTGTTTGTGGTCTTGAGCAGCCCGCCCGACGCGGTCGCAACCCAGTAGATGCAGGGATCCGCTTCGTACACTGAGATGCTCGTGATGCGCCCGCCCATGGACGCCGGGCCGATGCAGCGCCACTGGAGCTCCTTGACCCAGTGGCTGTCGAGTACTCCCTCAGGCGTGGCTGGCGGAGCTGGCGCGAGGCTCGTCTTCTTGAGATCGTCGAGTTTCTTGTTCAAGATCTCGATTTGCTTCTGCAGTTCCTCGATTTGCTTATCGCGCGAGGGGGTCTGCGCCAGGGCGAGCCCGCCGGTCACAAAGACAACAACCGTGACCAGGAGCAAGCGAATTGGGGACAGGTGGCGAGCGCTCACAGTCGAACCTCTTTCAGGCACAAAGAAACGAGGCACCGCTTCCCTGAACGGCGCACGGGGCGTCGCGGAGAGCGTGGCGGATGCCTGCACCAATGGCAAGTTTAAAAGGAAGGCGTCCCGGCCGAGCCCGTCGAGGTGTCCAAACCTGGGCAGCAGTCAAGATAGCAGGCATGAACCGAACTTCCCACGGTATTTCGCTGAAGTATCCAGTTTAACACCTGGCGAAGTCGTCATAAAGCGCCATGACTGCTTCCATCTCAGGAGACTCCGATCAGAATCCCGGTCAGGAAAACCAGAACGCCTCCCACGACGACCTGGAAGATGGCGGAGAGTAACGGGGTGTCCATGAAGCGGTTCCGTACCCAGGAGATGACTCCCAATTCGACGGCGACAACGACTCCGGCCACGACCGTGGCGGTGTTTACGTTCTTGATTAAGTACGGCAACGTGTGGCCCAGCCCTCCCAGGGCCGTCATCAGCCCGCAAACGAGACCGCGCGTCAGCGGGCGGCCGCGGCCGGTCAGACTGCCATCGTCGGAGAGGGCCTCGGCAAAGCCCATGCTGATCCCGGCACCCAAGCTGGCCGCCAGGCCGACGGCAAACGTTTCCCTGCTATTTCCGGTCGCGAAGGCAGCGGCAAACAGCGGCGCCAGCGTCGACACCGAGCCGTCCATCAGTCCGGCCAGACCAGGCTGGATGACTTGCAGCACGAATAACCGGTGGCGCGTCGCCTTCTCCTCGTCCGCGGCGCCCGAGGCGCGCTGGGCGGTTTCCAGTTGTTCAGCCAAAACCGAATGCCTGCGCTCCTCTTCGGCCAGGTCGCCGAGCAGCTGCCGGATGCCGGCGTCGGTGGCCCGGAGCGCGGCCGACTCGTAGAAACGGCGCGTCTCCAGCTCCATCAGCTCCGTTTCCTTGCGGACGGCGGCCAGCCCCAGGGGACGCACCAGCCAGATGGGTTTGCGGCTGACAAAGCCCTTCACGTCGTGGCGGCGGATCAGGGGAATATGCTCGCCGAATTTCTGCCGATACAGCTCGATCAGGCGGTGGCGGTGGCCGTCCTCTTCCGCTCGCATCTCCTCGAGCGTCTTGGCCGTGGCCGGGTAGTCCGCCTTCAGGCCGTCGGCGAAGTCGCCGTAAATGCGGGCGTCCTCTTCCTCCAGCGCGATGGCCAGCGCGAGCACCTCGCGCTCGCTGAGACTTTTGAATGATCGCACGCTGAGACTCCCTTTTTCCTTTTTCTATGGTGGCTGGACTTGCCGGAAGGAGAGGCGCCGTATCGGCGCGGCACTGCCAATTCTACTTTCGTGGGTCAGCCTTTCCAGGCTGACGCACACCGCTAAAGGTCAGTCGAACTGCAAGGAGTCAGCCTGGAAAGGCTGACCTACGTGGCCGGACAAATCGAACAAGTGTCAAAGTCGCTAAAGTCTCGCAGGCGAAACGTCGATAAGAGAAAGGATCGATTGTCGCATGTCCGTTTACGCGTACCTGTCAGGAAGTAATCTGGCAAATCAGCGGTGGGCGGCGAACGTCTCGATTACCACGCGGCTTCTAGCCGCGGCCTCGCCATTGGCGCCGGGGCACGTGCGCATCCCCCCGGCCGGTGCCTTTCTGGACAGTCTTGACCAATCCCATCATCGCCCTGGCGAGGCTCGAAATCCATGTCGTTTCGTCCGACTCTCGAGTCGTTGGAAGAACGGACGCTGCTCAATCATGGCAAAGGCATCCACCCCTCTCTGCTGACAGGTGAAATCGAAGGAGAGGGCCAGGCGCTGCAGGTGCATGCCTCTCTCAGGATCGTCGTCGACGGCCAGGAAGTCGCCTTTCCCCAGGGCGCCGGCACGACCTCGAACGGTGGCTCGCAGATCCACCACGGCGACGATGATGGCTCGCTGGAAATCACCTCGACGCACCTGTCGCTCCAGAACCTGTTGTCGATTCTGGAAGGCCAGGACGGCGAGGACATCGTGGCCCGGATGCA
>Ga0066710_100007012_pt1 | contig 10673 bp, 7 predicted proteins | sample GraSoiAngelo_159_FD_79666 | JGI IMG/M metagenome (GOLD analysis project Ga0066710, IMG submission 79666) | Grasslands soil microbial communities from the Angelo Coastal Reserve, California, USA - 14_1009_16_40cm | ecosystem: Environmental > Terrestrial > Soil > Grasslands | place: USA...
CCGTTGTTGGTCCGGTCGTTTTTTTCGATCTGGTAGCGCACGGTAAGGACATTGTTGGTTCCCATTTGGTAGTCGAAACGAGGACTGAACTCCGTGCGAGTCTGCGGGGCGAACACCGCCTGGCTGAACGGAACGGGATTGAAGCTGGGATCTAGAACGAAGGCACTTACGATGGATCTGTCCTGAATGTTTCGCCGCCCCCCGTCGAGGAAGAACGACGCCTTCTTCCCCAGCGGCCCGCCGACGTTCCCATCGAAGAAGATGGAGTGGTAAGGCGGCACGGTGGGCGTAAACGGGTTCCGGGAATTGAACGCGGAATTGTTGAAGTTGACGAATGACTGGCCATGGAACTGGGCGTAACCCGGTTTGGTGGTGATCTCAATACGGCCGTAGCCGAGCCGGTCGTATTCGGCGGAGAACGGGTTCTGGTTGACGCGCACTTCGAGAATGGCGGACTTGGGCGGAAGCTGGCCGCCGGTGAAGCCGTCAATGTAGATCTGCCCGCCGTTCGGACCCACGGAAGGTCCGGCCAAAGCTTGCAGTTCACTTTGGAGCTCGTCGGGGTCGTCGGACAGGGAATTCAGGTCCTCGCCCTTCAACACCAACGCACTGGCGTTATTTTCGGAGGAGACGCTCAGCCGGTTGGCCTGGGACTCCACGGTGACTTTCTGTTTTTCCATGGCTACCACGAGCTGGGCGTTGGCGACCACGGTCTGGCCGCTGGCGACTGCCAGGTCCGTCTTATGAAAATCCTGGAAGCCTTTGACATGGACCTCGAGGACGTAGCTACCTGGCGGGAGATGGCGGAAAACATACTCGCCACGCTCGTTGGTCTGCGCTACTAGCGCGGCGCCACCCGACCCGATGAGCGTGACCGCAATGGCCGGCACCACCGCGCCCGACGAGTCGGTCACCTGCCCTCGCACGACGGTGTCCTTTATCTGCCCCCAAAGCACCCCGGAGAAACAGACCACCGCCAGTCCCGCCAAAAGCCTTCGCCCGATATTGTGAATTCTCCTGTTCATTCCCCAGTCCTCCAAAACCTTTTGTGACATCCCATCCGCCTCTATTCTGCAGAGTGCGTTAGATCGTTCGCGCCGAAGACGGCGTCGCGCTTCAATCGCGCGGCCCTTGGCTCACGGCCCTCCCTCTTCACCGCCACCCCCCACGGTCATATTCCAGGGCCCGAGAACCACCTGGTTGCTACCCTTCGGCCGAGCTTCAAGAATCGGCTCGACGCCGGCGAGGACGGCGATGGCCGTCACTTCCGAAGGCTTCGCACCCTCAGTGCTAACCACAATCAGTGCCTGGCCCGGCTTCAAGTCCCCGAGCGAAAGGGGCGGCATATGATCAAGCATTTGGTTGAAGTCGCGCGGAGCGCCGCCCATGCCGCCTGGTCCGCCAAAGCCTTCACCCGTTGGGCGATTGGCGCCGCCGACCTCGCCGCCTGTCACCGCCTTCCCTCGAGGCCCACCGCTCCGGCCCGTCGGTTGACGGGCACCGCTGCCGGGGCCACCTGCATCCGGTTGTCCGGAATTAAATCTGGCAATCATCATCGCGATGAACGGCGGGAGCGTGTGCAATTTGGAATCCGGGTTGGTGCGAACCAGAACCGGCTCCCCCGTGGCAAGGTCCTTCAACGTCAAAGTGCCACCGGCCACGTCGGAGGAAATTACGGTTGCGGCGATATTTCGGAATGTCCCGGAGACCAGCTCCTCCGCGGCAAAATGCGTTCCATCCTCGCTTTTCGTTCCGAGCACGCGCACTTGGTCGCCGACTTTAATTTCTTCAAGTGAACTCGGCTTTGCGTCGCTGAATTTCACCGAGTCGGGAGAGTAACGGAGCAAAGGGGCGCCGGGCGCCATCGTGACGACGACCGGATGCGTGGGATTCGCGGGCGTTGACGGGACATTGCGGACCGCGAGAGTCAATTCCTTCGCCGCCGGATTTAGCTCCTTGACCACGCCGCTTATCCCGCGCTTCTGCCAATCCTCCTGCTCTTTCTGGCGCGCCGCCGCAAGCTCCACCTTGGTCATCACCATGATGGTGGCTGCGACGACGCTCTGTTGGTCCTCGGAAAGGCGGCCTTTGATGAAAATGCGATCGCCTACGGCGAGGTCGCGGGCACTGATCTTGGTGGCCGCCTTCAAGTCCTTCACGCCGGGCGGAACCCGCAGGACCGCAACCCCTTCGGGCACTCGGACTTCGATGCTCGGGCCCGCGTCGGTCTTCAGAATCAGCCGTCCGGGTTGAATCTCTGCCACGACGCCCACGGGCCGAACGGCTTGCCCGGGCGTGCCGCCCGGCTGCTGGGCGAGCGCGCTGACCGGCGCAAAGGCCATTCCGGCAAACAGCCATGCGAAAACAACAGTTCTCCCTGCGCTGCTGGCCATACTAAGTCTTAAGACGAATGTCACTCCTGACCGGTTTCGACTCAAATGAGATTTCTTATTCGCTTCGCGCCGGACAGTGGGGCGCTCGCTCCCGGCTGAGCGGGAAGGGCGGCCTCCTTACTTGGTATCCTGCCGCTGCGCTTTGCGGATATACGTGGGCACCTCGAAATCGTCGTCGGGGACGGGGGTTGCCGGAACGTCTGGGGTGGCAGCGATGAGCGGCGGCTTCTCTTTTCTCGCCATGGCGCTCTTGACGCTTTGTTGCGCCGTGCGCAGAGCGGGAGAAAGCATGGTGTGGGGCTTCATCCCCATCTTTTCCGCTTTAATGCCCGTGGCGATGACAGTGACTTTCACGGACTCTTTCATGGACTCATCGTGGACCGCGCCGAAGATGATGTTGGCGTTTTCGGCGGCGGCCTTCTGAACGATGGTAGAAGCTTCGTGGACCTCGTGCAGCGTCAGCTTGGACGAGCCGGTGATGTTCAGCAAGATTCCCTGCGCGCCGTTGATGGAAGCGTCTTCGAGCAAGGGGCTGGAGATGGCGCGGTTGGCGGCGTCGACGGCGCGGTTCGGGCCGTTCGCCACCGCAGTGCCCATCACCGCGTATCCCATACCTTTCATAATGGTCTTGATATCTGCAAAATCTCGGTTGATGATACCTGTTATTGCGATTATATCGGAGATGCCCTGCACCCCCTGACGCAGGATGTCATCGGCGATGCGAAACGCCTCGAAGAAGCTGGTGCCTTTATCCACAAATTGCATCAGGCGCTCGTTCGGGATGCAGATGACCGTATCCACGGCCTCGGAAAGCTCCGCCAGGCCCTGCTCGGCCTGAGCCATTCGGCGCTTGCCTTCGAAGGCAAAGGGTTTGGTGACCACCCCGACGGTCAGCGCGCCGAGCTCGCGCGCGAGACTCGCGACGATGGGTGCGCCGCCCGTGCCCGTGCCCCCGCCCAGGCCCGTGGTTACAAACACCATGTCGGCGCCTTCCAGGGCGTCAATGATCTTTTCCGTGTCTTCGAGCGCGGCTCGCCGGCCAATTTCGGGATTGGCGCCCGCCCCCAGTCCCTTGGTAAGCTTCGCGCCGATCTGGATTTTGACCGGGGCTTGCGAAGCCTCCAACGCCTGGACGTCGGTGTTCGCCACCATAAACTCGATGCCTTCGAGCTTCGCGACAATCATGCGGTTGACCGCGTTCCCACCGCCCCCACCGACGCCGATAACCTTCAGTTTGGCGCCTATACGGAGCTCGTCCGAGAAATCCACGCGCAGTTCGTTACCCTCGGTTTCGGGTGCCATTGTCTTCCCTCCTCTTCGAAGAGCTGTGGCAAGTGGTTAGTGGCAAGTGGCAAGCAAAAAACCGGCGGCGGCTCATCCGTCAGTACTTGCCACCGGCCACTCGCCACTCATCACTTGCCCTTAATCACCTTTGACTCCCAAGGCTCTCCAGAGCCGGCCCCTCCAGGTGGTTTCCTCCTTGCCCTTAAGCAACTCGAGGCGGTTGGCATAGGCGATGAGTCCGATCACGGTGGCGTAGGCCGGGTCGGTAAGCCTTTCGCCCATCTTCCCCAGGCCGCGGGGGGAGGCCACGCGGACGGGCATCCCGAGCACCGCTTCCGCAATCGCCGCCAAGCCACCAAGCTTCGCTCCCCCGCCCACCAGCACCACCCCCGCGCCCAGTTGTTTTTCGAAGCCCGAGCGGGCCAGCTCTGCCCCCACCAGTTCCACCAGCTCCTCGCCGCGCGGTTCGAGGATATCGCTGAGCATCGCATAGCTCACTGCGCGCATGGGCCGCTCGCCGACGCTCGAGACTTCCAGGACCGTATAGCCGGGCTTGGTGAAATCGCGCTCGCCCCAGGCGCGCTTCATTTTTTCCGCTTCCGGGATGGGGGTGCGGAGTCCCACGGCGACGTCGTTGGTGAAGTGCTCGCCGCCCACCGGCACCACCGCGGTGTGGCGAACGGAGCCCCGCGAGTACACAATCAAGTCGGTTGAGCCCGCGCCAATATCCACGAGCGCCACGCCCAATTCCCGGTCGTCCGGGGCGAGGCAAGCGAGGCCCGAGGCCAGCGGCTCGTACACCGTATCTTTCACTTCCACGCCCGCGCGATTGACGGCCGTCACCACGTTCTGGTGCGCCTGCTTGGAAGCTGTGATAATGTGGACGTTCACTTCCAGCCGCGACCCCGCCATCCCGACGGGATTCCGGAAGTCACCCTGCGAGTCTACAAGATACTCTTGTTGCTCGACGTGAAGTCGCTCGCGGTCGGGCGGGAGCGCGATGCCCTGCGCGGTCTCGATGACCTGGGTCACGTCCTCTTGGGTAACTTCGCGGGTGTCCTTACTGGCCTTCCCTAAGCTCAAGCCGCCGCGCGAGCTCACGCCCTTGATGTGCGCGCCGCCCACCCCCACGTAGGCCGTCTCGACGGGCAGGCCCGCCTGCGCCTCGGCCTGTTCAACGGCCTTTTTGAGCGCGAGCACGACGGCGTCCAGATTGACGACGACGCCCTTGCGCCAGCCTCGGGAATCCGCCTCCCCAAAGCCCGTGACCTCCAGTTTTCCTTCCTCGCCTGGCTGGCAAATCAGCGCCCGCGTCTTGTAGCTGCCGAGGTCCAGCCCGGCCACGTAGTAGTCCTTCTTGGCCATCGTTAAAGTCAGTGAATCCCTTCCCCTGCGTTTGAGGACAGCGGCTGGCCATGGCCGGGGGGCGTCGGCTTCTGAGGATTGACGACGATCTGGCCGCGATAGCGCAAGTCCACAGAGTCCACAATCGCGTGGGTCTTTTGGACCTCGGGAAGAAGCCGGAAGAAATTCCCGAGGCGCTCCGGGAAATCCTCATGCCCGAAATGCACCTGAATCGTCGTGAGCCCCTCTACCAGCACCGCCTGAACGTCATCGGGGTCGGCAAGGTTCACCTCCGAGATCAGCCAGCCGGAGGCGAAGGCATCGTCGCCGACCTCGCGCATGAATTTCTGAAACATGGCCACCCGTGCGCGCTCGTCTGCCGGGTTGGATGCCGCGTCCAATCCCGCGAGCACCGGAAAGGCGAAGGATGCGCCATCAGGCTTGTCGAGCACAATGCCTTCCTCGTCCACCAGCTTCACCCGTCCCCCGACGTTCAGGAAGGCGATGGGAACGCGCTCGACGATTCGAACCACCAGCCGGTTGGGATAACTGCGCGCAACGGTGGCGGAGCGCACCCAGGCAAGGGATTCCACTTGCCGCCGCACCTCCTCGAGCGACACCTGGAGGATGTTTGCCCCTGCCCCCCGCCCCTCCGACGTCATCCCCAGCGCGTTCAGGATATCATCCCGCGTGACGAAGCGGTTTCCGACCAGAACGACGTCTTCGGCCGAACGCACGGAAAACCGCGGCGAGGTCAGGGCGTAAGCGGCCAATTCGTAGCCGCCGTAGACCAGCGGCGCCGCGACCAGCGCCGTGAGCGAAATCCACTTCAGAATCGCCCCTAAGCGACGCGGCACGCGCCCTCGGCGGACAACCACTTCGCGCGTCCTCCGCCGAAAGGGAGATACATCCTCGGCGTCAAGCTCACTCGGAATATCGTCTCTTCTCGCCATGTCTCAACCTACTCGCGCGCGGGGACGCGGTTCGGGAAGCTCACCGCCCCGAGCGAAGTCGAGGGGCCCGCGAGCGCTTCGGCCACTAGTTCGGCGGTTTTGGAGATGCTTCCCGCGCCGATGGTGATCAGCAAATCGCCCGGCTCGGCCCGAGCCAACAATTCCTTGACCGCGGTTTCCTCCGAAGCCGCGTAGCTCGCGCGGTCGAAGCCGAGTTCCTTCATTCTCTCGACCAGCCGCTCGGAGGTGACGCCGGGAATGGGTGGCTCGCTGGCCGCATAGATATCGAGCACGTAAACCCGGTCGCAGGCGTCGAAGCAGTGCGCGAAATCGTCCATCAGGAACATCGTGCGCGTATAGCGATGAGGCTGGAAGATGGCGAGAATCCGCCGCGCCCCCCGTTGCCGCGCCGCTTCGAGCGTGGCCCGGATTTCGGAAGGATGATGGCCGTAGTCGTCAACCAACGTGACGCCGTTCGCTTCCGCCTTCACTTGGAACCGCCGGTCGGCGCCCCGGAATTGCCCCAGCCCTTCCCGAATTTGGGCGACCGTGAGGTCCAGTTCCAGCCCCACACTCAGGGCGGCGAGAGCATTCTGGACGTTGTGCCGGCCCGGGATACCGATGGAGAAGCGCCCGAGCGATTTCCCCCGAACGTTGGCTTCGAACTCGGCACCGTGCGGCACGAGCTTCACCTCCGGCGCGGTAACATCCGCGCCCGGCTCGATGCCGTAAGTCGTCACGCGCCGGTGGACGCGCGGAGCGAGCGCCCGGAACAGTGGCCCCCACGGCGCATCCACGCAGCCGACGACGGCGCCGAAAAAAGGCACGCGGTTCATGAAGGCGACGAAGGCGTCCCCAATATCGTCGAGGTCGCGGTACTGGTCCAGGTGCTCGCGGTCAATGTTGGTGACCACGGCGAGGGAAGGCAGAAGGCAAAGAAACGACTTGTCGCTTTCGTCGGCTTCGACCACCATCAACTCGCCTTTGCCCAGCCGCGCGCTCGAGCCGAACGCGTCCAGTCGGCCGCCGATGACGGCTGTCGGGTCCAGGCCCGCCTGCGCCAGCATCACGGCGATCATCGAGGTGGTGGTGGTTTTCCCGTGCGCGCCAGCGACGGCAATGGAAAATTTCAGCCGCATCAGCTCGGCTAACATCTCAGCGCGCGGAATCACCGGGACCTTCAGCCGGCCTGCCTCAAGGATTTCCGGGTTGTCGGGGCGGACGGCGGATGAAATTACCACCACTTCCGCGCCTCGGACGTTCTCGGCGCGGTGCCCTTCGAAGACCCGCGCGCCAAGCCGTGCCAGCCGTGCCGTCACCGCCGACGCCTTCAGGTCCGAACCCGAGACCGTGAACCCAAGGTTGATCAGGACCTCGGAGATCCCGCTCATCCCGATTCCGCCGATACCCACGAAATGAATTTTGCGAATTTTACCGAGCATACTCGTCCCTGTTTCTTTCCCGCGGCCCCAAGCCCGCCAGTTTTTCGACCAAGTCGGCGATTTGCGCTGCCGCGTCCGGCCGAGCCATCTGGTGCGCGCGCTGCTCCATGCCGAGTAGCGCTGCCGGGGCCGACAAAAGTCCCGCGACCTCTTCGGCCAGCCGCTCGGATGCCAGCTCTCGCTGCTCGATGATACGCCCCCCGCCCACTCGCTCAAGAGCGCGCGCATTGGCGAGCTGGTGCTGGTCGGCAGCCTGCGGAAAAGGCACAAAAATTGCCGCCTTCCCCGCTGCCGCGATTTCCGCCACCGTCACCGCCCCGGCTCGGCAGAGCAGCAAGTCCGCCTCCGCCATCGCGGCCGGAACGTCGTCAATGAAGGCCCGCACGTCCAGGACGCCCTGGAATCCTTCGCCCTTCGAGGCACGGGCGTAGGCCTCACACGTGGCGGCGTAATCCTTTTCGCCAGTCTGGTGAATGAGCCTCAATCCCTCAAACTTCCGAGCCAGCGTAGGATAAGCTTGGCAAACACATTCGTTGATGGCGCGCGACCCTTGGCTCCCGCCCATCACCAGAAGCGTCCAGGGCGGCCGATGGTCTTTCGGCAGAAGGGTGTGGAAGACTGGCCGCACGGGACAGCCCGTCAAGTGGGCCTTGTCGCCGAAAAAAACCGCGGTTTCCGCAAACCCCGCCGCCACCACACGGACCAGGGGCGCGATGGCGCGGCCGGTAAAACCCGGCTGAGCGTTCGGCTCGATGAGCAGCGTTGGGATATCTTTGAGCGCCGCTTCGACCATCGCCGGGCCAGCCAAGTAGCCGCCTGCCCCTACCACCACCTGCGGCTGAAAATTCCGCAGCACCATCGCCGATTCTATCGAGCTTCGAGGCAAAACCATGAAGTTTTGAATCCGCCGCCAGCCGCGGATGCCTTTCAGACCTTGGGCCTCGACGGCGTGTAGGACGAAGCCGGCCGAGGGAATGACCCGGTTCTCGAGACTCCTCTTCGTCCCCAGAAACTCGATCTGGAATTCGATGCTCTCGTCGTTCGCCGACCGGCGCCGCAATTCCTCGGCGACGGCGAGCGCTGGATAAATGTGCCCGCCCGTCCCCCCGGCCACCATGAGGACGCGAACGGTCTCCGCACTGCGGCGGCCGGCCACGGACTCTTCCCTCTCAGGCTTTGCGCGGCCCTCTGCCGCACCCCGCGCCTGCGGAGTCGGGATTTCGGCTTGCGTTTCGAGCGCCTGCACCTGTCCGCCCTCGCTCGCCTGCCCGAGGCAGGCTTCAACTGGAGTGCTGGGAGATATTCAGCAAAATCCCCATCGCCATGAGGTTCATCACCAGCGACGTTCCTCCGTAACTGAGCATGGGGAGGGGAATCCCTTTGGTGGGGAGCACGCCGACAACCACGCTGATGTTCACCAGCGCCTGCCCCACCACCATCACGGTGAGGCCCGTGGCGAGCAGCCGGCCGAAACCGCTCCGGCAGCGCATGGCCGCGCGCAGGCCGCGCACCAGAATGACCGCGAACAGCGCCAGCACCGCCAGGGACCCCACCAGGCCCAGTTCTTCTCCAATGACCGCAAAGATGAAATCCGTGTGGGGCTCGGGCAAGAAGAAAAGCTTCTGTTTCCCGTCCATCAACCCTACGCCCGCGATGCCGCCCGTGCCGACAGCGATCGTGGACTGAATGATCTGGAAGCCCACGCCCTGCGGGTCGGCGTAAGGATCGAGGAATGCCGTGATTCGCCGATAGCGATAAGCCACGTGGAAGACGAGGATGTAAAGGAGCGGCACAGCCGCGAGCGCGCCATAGGCAAAATATCGCAAGTGCATTCCCGCCGCGAAGAGCATCGCCGCGACGATCAAGACGATGGCGAGGGAAGTCCCGAGGTCCGGCTCCTTCAAGACCAGCGCCACCGTGGCGCCTGCCACCAGCGCCACCGGCGCCAGAGTGTGCTTCCAGTCGTTGATTTTGCGGCGGCGGGTTTCGAGAAAATAGGCGAGGAATATCACCGTCACCACTTTCGCCAGTTCCGAGGGCTGGAAGCTCGCCCCGCCCCAGCGCAGCCAGCGGTGGGCGTTGTGCGAGGGCGCGACGAGGAGCACGGCCGCCAGCAAGACCAGCTCGATGGCGAGCGCGGGAAACACCACCAGCGGACTCGCCAGCCGAGGGTATTCCACGTTCATCATCACCAACATCAGAGCCAAGCCTAAGATCGCCCAAAAGACCTGGCGCAGCAAGAAATGGTAGCTCGAACCGTACTGTTCGGCCGCGAGGACGGCCGAGGCGCTGTAAACCATCAGGCAGCCAAAGAGTACCAGTGCCACTACGGCGCCGAAAAGAATGCGGTCGGATTCTAGTTGCTTGGCCATCGCTCAGTTGTTGCGCCGCTTAGTTTTACCCCGCCTCGCTTCAACCCGGACCGGCGGCGCCGGCCCCGAAGAGCGAGCGTCAGCCCGTACTTCAAAGGGCATGCAAGCATCGGTCAACTCCTCGACGGGCTGCTCGGATTGCTCCGCTTGAAGCTCAAGCGTGTCGTCGAACTCCTGCGGCAACTGCTCATGAGGCGGAGCGTTTTCCTCCGCGCTCACCTCGTAAACGTAGTGCCACTCGTGGCCGGCCGGGGCCGAAGGCCGTGCGGAAGGCTCCTCTGCCGCCGCCCCGGAAGGTTGAGGGTTTGGCGCGCAGGGCCGAGCGACTGGCGCCGGTATTCTGCCCGCTTGCGATATCGAGCGCTCGCCGGTAATCGGCGAAGGGCCGGGCGGCTTCTGAGCGCTCACCTCGGCTATTCGGGCGGCCTTCGGATTTTCGGAGGGCGAAGGATTGCGTGGCTGCAACTCAAGCGGTAGCGCCTCGACGTCCCTCGCCAGCCTCTCCACCAGCTCCTTGAACACGCGCCCGCGATGCTCGAAGTCCTGAAACTGGTCGTAGCTCGAACAAGCCGGGGCGAGCAGGACAACGTCGCCCGGCGAGGCGCGTCTGAAAGCTTCTTCAAAGGCCGTTTCGAGAGTTCCGGCGGGGATAATCTCCGCCGCTCCCGCCAGGTCATGAGCGATTTTCTTCGCCGCCTCGCCGATGACCAGCACTTCGCTGACGCGTTCGCGGACAAGCGGCCAGAGCGGCACGTAGGGCGCGCCCTTGTCTTTTCCGCCCAGAATCAAATGCACGCCGCGCTCGAAGGCGGAGAGAGATTTCGCAGTGGCATCCACGCTCGTCGCCTTCGAGTCATTAAAGAACTGCACCTTGCGGATTTCGCG
>Ga0066710_100007013_pt1 | contig 10673 bp, 12 predicted proteins | sample GraSoiAngelo_159_FD_79666 | JGI IMG/M metagenome (GOLD analysis project Ga0066710, IMG submission 79666) | Grasslands soil microbial communities from the Angelo Coastal Reserve, California, USA - 14_1009_16_40cm | ecosystem: Environmental > Terrestrial > Soil > Grasslands | place: USA...
GAGTACGGCGCGCGCTATAGCGGCTGCGCACTCAGGTCAGGCGTCAGTTGGCTCTGTATCCCCCACCCTAAAGCTGCCAGGCGTTGTCGCGGAGGATCGGCACCGCTGTGCCGCCGGCTTCGATCCCGTCGACCTCGACTTCCGGGCCGCCGATCATGAAGTCCGTGTGGGCCGTGGAGGAGTTCACGCCCATCGCCTCCAGCCCGTCGCTGTCCGGGGCCTTCTCGAGCTGCAGCGCGGAGAGGGGGGCCGTGCCGTACGCGACGTGCGAGGAGGCGTTCTCGTCAAAGAGCGTGCTCCAGAACGTGATCCCGCTCCGCGCGACGACCGAGGTCTCGTCGACGAGCGCGACCTCGCCGAGCAGGGACGCGTTGGGGTCGACGCCCAGCTCGCCGCGAACCTCGTCGGCCCCTCTCGACGCTTTCACCTCGACGATCCGCCCCGCCGAGAACCTCACCTCCAGGTCACGGACGATCGTGCCGCCGACAGGACGAGCGGTTGCGTCGAGCGGACACGCCCCTCGGTCCGCAGACGATGCGGGATCGTGAACACTTCCTCGGTCGGCAGGTTCGGCACGTAGGACCTCCCCGACGCCGTCTGCGCCTCGGCGCTCATCCACTCCGCCTCCGGGACGAGGCCGACGTTGAGGTCGGTGCCGGGGCCCCGCAACTGGACCCGGTCAAAGCGTCGCTCGTTGAGCTGCCTCGCTCGCTCTTGGAGGACCTGGACGTGGCCTCGCCAGGCCGCGATGGGGTCGGGCTCGTCGAGCCGGACGGTCAGCCGCACCGCTTGCCAGAGCCGATCGAGGTCCGGCTCGCCGAAGACCTGCCTCGCCCAGCCGGGAGTCGGGAAGGCGACGATCGACCACGGCATCCGGCCCTCGTCGAACGCGTTCCACAGCGCCCGGCGGAAGCCGGGCATGATCGACTGGGCCACACGGCTCGGATCGAGCCCGCGGAAGAGATCCGGCTCGGGCTCGCCGACCGTGTTGATCATTGCCGAGTGGCGCTGCGCCTCCTCCTCGACGCGCTGCAGCAGCCAGGGCGGCACCCAGCCGACGACGTCCTCGGGAGCGTGCTCGGCCCTCTCCTTTCGTACGTAGGCGTCGAAGTAGAGCGGATCGACGCGCCGCGCGCCGAGCTCGTACGCGACCCGGGTGATCGCGCGCACGAGCGGAGCGTGCTCGACCTGCGAGAGGAGCATCACGTCCTGGCCCTCCTCGAGGTTCACACCCACGAGGAGCGTGAGCCGCGCGTACTCCTCCAGCTCGGCGCTCCGCTCTGCCCAGAAGCTCGCGGCGTCCATCCCGGCCCGGAAGCTATCCGAGTGGGCGCCGCCGCGTACCCACTAGAATCGCCCGATGCCGGGCAAGCCCGCACTTTCGCCTCCGGCAGCGCCGGCGCACGAGCGGATGAGCTGGGACGATCTCGGCACCGGGACGCGCCATCTCGCCGCGAAGGTCCTCGAGTCGGGCTACGAGCCGGAGATCATCCTCGGCATCGCGCGCGGCGGGTTACTCGTCGCGGGCGCGATCTCGTACGCGCTCGGCGTCAAGAACTCGTTCACGATGAACGTCGAGTTCTACACCGGCGTCGACGAGCGCCTGCCGGTGCCGATGCTGCTTCCACCCGTCCCCGACCTGGTGAACCTCCATGCCGCGCGGATGCTGATCGCCGACGACGTCGCCGACACCGGCCAGACGCTCGCCCTGGTCAAGGGCTTCTGCGCCGACCAGGTCGGCGAGGTTCGCGCGGCCGTGCTCTACGAGAAGCCGCGCTCGATCGTCAGCTGCGAATACGTCTGGCGCCGCACCGAACGCTGGATCGACTTTCCGTGGAGCTCCGACCCGCTCGTCACCGCAGCTGGGGCCTGAGCGCGGCCACCCGGATCCGGCGGCGAAGCGCGAACGCGAGCAGCAGGAGCGCGGCGGCACCGGCCGCCGGCGCGTAGACCAGCGCGAGCGGGAAGCTGGACCGGTGCACTGCCGGCCGCGAAACCCAGAACGTGCGGGTGTCGACCGCGAAGAGCGGTCGGCCCTGGCGGGTCGAGAGCGTCAGCGTGCCGCCCGTGCGGTCGAGCCCGAGCTTCGTCGTGGGCAGGACGTCCTGATTGCCCTTCCAGGGAATGCCGATGCAGACCGCCGTCCCGTGGGCGGCGTCGAGCGCGTGGACGAACGGGTAGCCGCCCTGTTGCTGGTAGAGCGTGTACACCCAGCGGCCGTCGGCACTCGATGTGCGTGTGACCGGATAGCCGTGCATGACCCAGCTCGACTGCCGCCGGTCGGCGATCACGTGCGGCAGCAACCGCCGGGAGGCGATGTCGTAGGCGCGCACGCGGTAGCTCGTCACATCCGCCTTCGACACGTGCTCGATCAGGTAAAGCGTTCCGCCGCCCGGCGAGAGCGCGTCGAATGCGAAGTCGCCGCGAAGCGTGATCCTTCGCCACAGCCTGAAGGTCTTCGTGTTCACGAGCACGAATCGGGAAGTCGCCCGGAGCGGACCGGTGCGGGGCGGAGTCCAGTCGGCGAGCACGAGCATGCGACCGTCGCGACTGAGGCCGCCGGCGGTGCCGTCGTTGGCCACCATCGGCACGCCCCACGTCCCGGCAAGCGTGCGCCACGTCCAGATGCGTCCCGACGACCGTCGCACCGCGACGAGCACGGTCTGCGGGCCGGTCGGGAGCGTGACGTAGCGAAGCGGCTGGCCGGGGCCGCTGACGCCTGTCCAGCCCTGCATCAGGCCGGGGTTGGGGCCGCCTCCGTCCGCAGCGGCCGCGGGGGCAAGGGCGAAGGCCGTGAACGCGACGACGCAGGCGAGACGGCGGAACATCGGTGCCTCCTTCGGTCGATTACCGCCTATACGCCCGCCAGGGCGGATGGGGTCCACGGACCTTTTCGCTGGTCGCCGCCGTATCGTCGGGAATGGACCTCCTCGGCCGAGCCGCTCGTATAGTCAGCGCGCGATGGGTAGCGGCGGGCGGGAGCGCGCCTGGGTCCGCGGAGCCCAGGGAGGCGACGTCTCGAGCCTCGAGGCGCTGTTCCGGCACCACTGGCCGACCGCGTACCGAGCCGCCTACCTCGTCGTGCACGACGCCGCCGCCGCCGAGGACATCGCGCAGGAGGCGTTCATCGCCGCGGTCCGTAACCTCGACCGGTTCGACCGGCGCCGCCCGTTCGGCCCCTGGTTGCACCGGATCGTCGTCAACCGCGCGATCGACTGGGCGCGCATGCGCTCGTTGCGGGCCGAATCGGGCGGCGATGCCCTGGCCGGCGCCGCCGCGACCGAGTCAGCGGGGCTCGCGGACGACGTGGTCGAGGCGATCCGCTCGCTCTCGGCGGAGCACCGTGCGGTGATCGTCCTCCGCCACCTGCTCGGTTATACGCCCGGCGAGATCGCGCGGCTGCTCGATCTGCCGCGCGGGACAGTCAACTCGCGCCTGCGGCGCGCGCTGGACGCCCTCGGCGAGCGACTGGGAGACGAGCGGTGAACGAGCGGGAGCTCGGCGACCGCCTCCGCCGCGCACCGCTGCCGCCGGCCGACAGGCAGCGCGCCCTCGCCGTCGTCCGGCAGGCGTTCACGGAGCGTGAGCGGGTGTCGTGGCCGCGCCGTCACGCCCGCGCGCTCGTGCTTGCAGGAACGGCGGCGGCTGTCGTCGCCGCCGCGGTCAGCCCTCCCGGGCGGGCCGTGCTCGGCTCGCTGCGGGACGCGGTCGGACGGGAGGGCGTCAAGCGCGCACGTACGGCGCTCGTCTCGCTTCCCGCCCCCGGGCGCCTGCTCGTGGAGTCGGCGAAGGGGCCCTGGGTCGTGCAGGCCGACGGCTCGCGGCGGCTGCTGGGCTCCTACCGCGACGCCGCGTGGTCCCCGCACGGTCTCTACGTCGCCGCCACCCGCGCCGACCAGCTGCTCGCCCTCGACCCGCGGGGGCGGATCCGCTGGGCGCTCGCCCGGCCGCAGGTGCGGTTTCCGCGCTGGGCCGGAACGCGAACCAACACGCAGATCGCCTACCTCACCGGCAGCCGCCTGCACGTCGTCGCCGGCGACGGGACGCACGACGTCGACCTTTGCGGCGAGCCGGCAGCGGCGCGCGTCGCCCCGGCGTGGCGTCCCGGGCCGGGCTGGGTGGTCGCGTACGCCACGACCCGGGGACGCGTCTACACGCTCGACGCCGGCGCCTGCTCCCTGTTGTGGCGCTCCGCACCGTTCCCGCGGCCGCGGCTGCTCGAGTGGTCCTCCGACGGCACTCGGCTGGCGCTCATCACAGCCGACAAGCTGGTCGTCTTCACGGGCGCGCGGCCCTCCGTTCGGTACCTCCGGGGCGTGGTCGCAGCCGCGTTCGCCCCCCGCAGCCACGAGCTCGCGGTCGTCCAGGACGGGCGGCTGCTCGTCTTCGACGGCGACCATCTCGCCAACCGGCCGCGCCGGATCTTCGCGGGCGCCGGTCGCTTCGGCGGCGTCTTCTGGTCGCCGGACGGACGCTGGCTGCTTCTCCCGTGGCCAAGCGCCGACCAGTGGCTCTTCATCCGCTCTACCGGGGTTCGCCGTCTGCTCGCTTACTCGCGCATCACGCAGCAGTTCGGCGGAGCCGAGTTCCCGCGCGTCCTCGGCTGGTGCTGCAGGGCGCGGTAAGCGCGGAGGGGGCTCCCCAAGCGAGCCCCTCCGCCCAGGATGCACTACGGCCTGGCCTCGAACACGAGGTTGAACGGCGTCTCGGCCGCGCGGCGGAAGCGGGAGAAGCCGGCGCTCTCCACCACCTCGCGGATGCGGGCTTCGCCGGCCTGCGCTCCGGGGGCGAGGCCGACCTCCTGTGCCAGCGAGCCCGGCGTGCAGATGAGCCTGGAGGCCGCGTAGTAGACGCGCCCGACGGGCGTCAGGTTCTCGTCGACCCGATCGCCCGCGAACGGCTCGACCACCATCCAGGTCCCGTCCGGGGCGAGCGAATCGAGCACGTGACGCCCGGCGCCGACGGGGTCGCCCATGTCGTGGAGGCAGTCGAACATGGTCACGAGGTCATAGCCGGATCCCGGCTACTCCTTTGCGGGAGCGACCGCGAAGCGGACGCGATCGCCAAGGCCCTCGGCATCCGCGCGGGCCCTGGCCTGATCGATCGACTCCGCGTTCACAATAGAACCCCGCGACAGAAAGGAGCGGACGATGGCGTACGTGATCAACTGCGAATGCGGCTACGTAGCCCGCGGAGAGACGATGGACGAAGTCGTGGAACGGACGACCGAGCACCTGCGGTCCGACCACCCCGACCTCTACGAGAGCGTGACGCGGGACGACATCGAGAGCTGGACCCAGATCGCGCCCTCGTCGCGCTCGCGATCGCTAGGCGGGGCTGGCGACGAGGCAGGCGTCGTGCGACGAGCGTGCGACCCGCTCTCGGCGGAGCAGCCGCCCTTGCTCGTCGACGATCGTCAGCGTGCCGTGCCCCAGCGACGGCGTGACGACTCGCCCGAGCCCGTACTGGACGTTGTAGGAGCCGACCGGGACCGGGAGCTCGCGGACCGGACGGCCGTCGAGCCGGTGCAGACGGAGCGTTCCGCTCCAGCCGCTCGTCACGTACGCGGTGGCACCGGCGAAGGTGACGTGCTGCGGCGGCCAGTCGCCCGAGGGCCGGGCGAGGAGCCTGCCGTTGCGGCGGTCGTAGACGGCGAGCTCGAAGCGGTTTCCCGAGCTGATCCAGGCGTGGCGGCCGTCCGGCGCGAAGCCGACGTCGTGCGCGAGGAACGGCGGCCGGAAGCGACTGACGAGCCGCGGGCGCCCGCGCTCGCGGATGTCGACGACCGCCACCTCCTTCGCCTTCGAGCCGAGCGCGACCCAGAGCGTCCGCCTGGCCGCGTCGATGGTGACGTGACGGGCCCGGGAGCCGACCCGCGCACGCCCGAGGACTCCACCCGCGAGGACGTCGAGGGCGACAAGCTCGCCCCGCACGGCATCGGTGACGTAGGCGTGCCGCCCGTCCGCATGCGCCGCGGTGTCGCGCGGCTAGCCGAAGCCGTGCAGCGTACGGGTGACCGAGAGCGTCCCTGTATCGATCAGGGTGACCGCGCCGACCTCGGGGTGCGCGACGACCGCGACGGCGCCGGCGGTCTCGATGCTGCGTGGGTACGCGACCGTCGGGATCGCCTTTCGGAGCGCGCCGGTTGCCGAATCGACGGCGAGCACGCGCGCTTCGACGTCGGCCGTGACCAGCACGAGCGGCGTGCCCGCTGCGGCGGCGAACGCGCGCCTGGGCGACGCCGCGGCGAGCGCCGCCGCGAGCAGGAAGTCGAGCCTGTTCACGGCCCAGATACGGCCGAGGAGGCCTCCGGGGTCCTACGCGCGGAGCGCGGCGAGGATCTCACCGCGGTCGGGAAACCGGCCCTCGCGCTGCTTCGAGAACACGAGCCGCCCGTCCGCGACGACGTCGAACTGGCTCTTCTCGCCTTCGATGTCGAGCGCGTCGAACCCGTGCGCCTTCAGCTCGGCCACGAGACCCGCGGCCCGTTCGTCGTAGCCGCTTCAGACCGGGCAGTAGAAGACCTCGACCTTCACGACAGCGACTGTAGACATTCGGGCACAATCTCCGCGACGGAACGGCAGCCGGCGAGGCCGAGGGTCAGGTCGAAGTCGGCGACGAAGTTCCGGATCACCTCCCGGACGCCCGCCTCGCCGGCGAGCGCCAGGCCGTAGACGTGCGGTCGCCCGATCAGCACGGCAGTCGCCCCCAGCGCGAGCGCCTTGAACGCGTCCGCGCCGCCGCGGACGCCGCTGTCGAGCAGGATCGGCGTCCGCCCCGCGACCGCCTCGGCGACCGCCGGCAGAGCGTCCAGCGAACCGACCGCGCCGTCCACCTGGCGTCCGCCGTGGTTGGACACGACGATCCCGTCCACACCGTGCTCGAGGGCGAGCCGGGCGTCGTCCGGGTGGAGAATGCCCTTGACGAGGACGGGCAGCTTCGTCAGCTCGCGGAGGCGCGGCAGGTCATCCCAGGTCAGCGACGGCCGAGAGTAGATCGTCACGAACGACTGCACCGCGGCGAACGGAAGCCCCGAGCGCAGGTTGGGCAGGAAGCGCCCGGGATAGGCCCGCGTCGCCTGAACGAGCGAGCGCAACGCTGCCGGGGTGGGCCGGCCGGAGCGTTCGAGCGGGGCAGGCCGGAGCATGGCCGTGAAGACCGGGTCGCTCGTGTACTGCGCGATGCCCTTGCCGACAGCGAAGGGCAGGTAGGCGAGGTCGAGGTCGCGGCACCGCCACCCGAGCATCGTCGTGTCGAGGGTGACGACGATCGCCTCGCAACCGCACGACCCCGCTCGGCGGACGAAGCTGGCGACGAGCTCGTCCGACGTGCTCCAGTAGAGCTGGAACCAGCGGGGCGCCTCGCCCATCGCCTTCGCGCACTCCTCCATCGGCCGCGACGCCTGGTTGGAGAAGATCATCGGGACGCCCTCTGCTGCCGCGGCCCTCGCGACGGCCAGATCGGCGTCCGGGTGTGCCAGCTCGAGCACGCCGACCGGCGCGAGCAGGAACGGCGACGGCAGGCGCCGTCCGAAGAGCTCGACGGACGTGTCGCGGGTGGAGACGTCCCGCAGCATTCGGGGAACGATCCTCCTCCGGTCGAACGCCGCGCGGTTGGCGTCGATCGTGCGCTCCAGACCTGCGCCACGGGCAACGTACGCGTAGGCCCTTCGGGACATCCGGCGGCGCGCGGACGCCTCGAGCCGGGCGGGCTCGAAGGGGAGGATCGACCGCCGCCCGCGCAAACCGGCCAGGTAGACGTCGGACTGGCGCAAGCGGCCGAACTGGCCGCCCACTCTCAGGTTCACGGCGCGATGCTACGCCGCAGGCTGCGCCGACGAGACGTTGCTCGCGCCCGAGACGCGGTTGCGACCGAGCGCCTTCGACCGGTAGAGGGCCAGATCGGCCAGGTGGATCAACCCGTCAGCCGAGTCGCTCTGGGGGTAGGAGGCGACTCCGAGCGAGAGAGTGGCGTGGATCTCGCCAGTCCCGCTCGGGGGGCGGAACAAGGTTCGCTCGACGGCGTGCCGGATCCGCTCGGCGATCTCGAGTGCGTCGTCGTGTCCAGCTTCCGGCAGGACGATCGCGAACTCCTCGCCGCCGAACCGCCCGGGAATGTCGAACGGACGAAGCTGGTCGCGAAGCAGAGCGGCCACGCCCCGCAACACGGCGTCGCCGGCGAGGTGTCCATGGGTGTTGTTGATGTCGCGGAGCAGGTCGAGGTCGGCCAGCACGATCGAGAGCGGGCGCTCGAAGCGCTTGGCGCGCTCGAGCTCGCCGGCCAGCGCGTTCGTGACGTAGCGCGCGTTGAAGAGCTCCGTCTTCGCGTCCAGGCGCGCCGCCCGCTGCAGGATCGGGAGCTCGAGCGAGCGGTGGACGACCACGAGCGAAGAGAGCACGAACGGCACGAGCGGCGGGACAAGCAGCCAGACGGCGGCGGCCCCGATCCCGAGCATCGCGAGGACGAGCTCGATCGAGAGGCTCGCGAAGGTGAACAGGCCGCTCTCGCGGTACGACTTCCCGCGCGCCAGCCGCAGCATCTGCGCGAGGAGGGCGTGGTTCACGACCACGAACGTGACGCCGGCTGCGGCACCCGCGACCGCGAGCCGCCCGGCGTTGCCCTCCACGTCGCGCCCGGACCCGAACACCGCGTGGAGGACCAGCGCGGCGCCGACCGAGGCCCACACGTAGTTCGCGATGTTGAAGGTCTGGATGTACCACGGGTACCTGTACTTCGCCCATTCCGGCAGGTGCGCGATCAGGACGACCAATGCGACGAGAGGAGGCGGGAGCAGCAGCGCGCCGGCGAGGAAGAACGCCGCGGTCGAGTAGTAGGCCTGGTGGGCAGGCATCTGCACGACGAGAAGCTGGACCAGGCTCGCCGAGACCGCGAGCGCGACGAACACGAGCAAGCAGGTACGGCCGGGTGGGGGGCCGTGGAAGGGGACCAAGAGAAGCCCGGCTCCCGCCACGACCGCGACGAGGTACGCCGTCGAGAGCCGGTTGAGCGCCCGGGCCTTGTCCGCAGTTCCGCGTTCCTGCGTCGAAGCCACGCCTCCCGGACCGGTGCTCATCGGCCGCCGCCGCTCAGGTCAGGGCAAGGGCGTGAGCGGCGAGAGGAACGGATCGGAGTCGAGGGCGGCGGCTGACCCCGCCGCCAGCGGGTAACCGCCTGCGACCGAGTCCCCGATTGCAGCCATCTCTGCGGCCGCGTCGGCATCGGAGTCGCTGTTCCAGGACGCGCTGTTCCAGGACGCGCTGTTCCAGGACGCGCTGTTCCACGAGGCGCTGTTCCACGAGGCGCTGTTCCACGAAGCGCTGTTCCACGAGGCGCTGTTCCACGAGGCGCTGTTCCACGAGGCGCTGCCCTGGACGCTGCTGTTCCAGCTCGCGGTGTCGAACGTCAGTGACGATCCACCGTTCGCATCCTGGCTGACAAACGCGTCCAGCGCCGCGTTCGGGTTGGGCGGATCCGGGAACGTCGCCGCCTGCACCGCGTCGACCTCGCCTACGCCGAGCGACCAGTCCGTCCCTGACGTCGGCCGTGCGGTGACCATCAGCGCGCCCTTGACCTGGTCGGGTGAGTACTCGGGATGCAGCGCCAGGATGTGCGCGGCGGCGCCGGAGACGACCGGGGCTGCGAACGAGGTTCCGGACAGCTGCATGTACCCCGGCGAGACGACGTTGGCCGGCCGCTCGGAGGTCAGCGTCGCGGTCGTCGGGACTGCCCCGATCATGTACCGGCCGGGGGCGCCGACCTCCGGCTTGCGGAAGCCGTCGTACGTGTAGCCGTAGATCGACCACGGCGCGGCGAAGTCGTCCGCCGGGTCTTCCGTTCCGGCCAGGTCCGCCGCGCCGACCGTGAGCACGAACGGATCGTTGGCCGGTGCGTACTTGACGTCGCCCGCGGCGCCCTCGCCGTAGTTGCCTGCGGCTGCGACCACGGTCACGCCAGCGAACCACAGCCGCTCGACGGCCTGGTCGAGCGGGTCGACCGTGAACGAGCTCGGCACGGACGTCGTCAGCGAGAAGTTCGCGACCCGGATTCCGTATTCGTCCTTGTGCTGGAGGACCCAGTCGGCGCCGGCGATGACGTCGCTCGTCCAGGCCATGCCGTCGTCGTTGAGGACGTCGACCGAGACGAGCTTGGCGCTCGGCGCCGCCCCGGCGTACCCGGCGGCCGACCCTGCGGCGATGCTGGCGACGAACGTGCCGTGGCCCCGGCCGTCGCCGGGCGAGTTCGGAGTCGCGCTGGCGAGGTCGACGCTCGCGACGACGCGTCCTGCTACGTCCGCCCGGCTCGTGCCGATGCCGGAGTCGATGATCGCGATCGCCGGCAGGTCGTACGGCCGAGCGGTGTCCACCGCGTTCCAGAGCTGCGCGTTTCCGGACTCGTACGGCCAGAGCTGGCCGGAAGAGAGAACGGGCAGGGACGACGGACCCGGCAGGAGATCAGAGCCCCTCGCCGGCGCGTCAGGCGTGACGGTCAGACCCGAGCGGTCGGCCAGCTTCGCAACCCGCTTCGCCTTCATCACGGCGGAGACAGCGCGGATGATCCCGAGCCGGCGGCCGACCTTGTCGCCGTCGAGCAGGCCACCGGTCGAGGCGACCGCCGCCCCCGCAGCGGCCGAGCCGGCGTCGCTCTGGACGATGACGCGGACCTTGCCGTTCGGA
>Ga0066710_100007014_pt1 | contig 10672 bp, 9 predicted proteins | sample GraSoiAngelo_159_FD_79666 | JGI IMG/M metagenome (GOLD analysis project Ga0066710, IMG submission 79666) | Grasslands soil microbial communities from the Angelo Coastal Reserve, California, USA - 14_1009_16_40cm | ecosystem: Environmental > Terrestrial > Soil > Grasslands | place: USA...
CTTGAGCACCACCTCTCCTGCCCAAGCTTGAGTTGCCAGCCAAAAATAAACAATCCAGAATGCCGTTCGCATATTGCGTCCTTGTCGGTTTTGGTTCTTGAAAGTCGTTAGATTATCAGAACCAATGCACGTATCAAGTAACGGCAGGCGTCTTGTATGGCAGAATAGCCGGCGTTCCCTTTTCCTACGAAGCTCCTGCCTCCTACGTTCAAACAAATATCGAAGGGACTTTGAATGTATTGGAAGCCGGCCGCGCCCTGGCAACGGCCTTGTCGCCCACACGTCGACGAGCGAAGTTTATGGGACAGCTCAGTACTTGCCGATTAACGAATCGCATCCGTTGCAGAGACAATCTCCCTACGCGGCGACCAAATTTGCCGCCGATAACTTGCAGAGTCCTTTCATCTGTCCTATGGCATTCCCGTTGTGACATTGCGGCCGTTCAACACATTTGGCCCGCGACAGTCGGAGCGAGCCATCGTTCCGACGATCATCGCTCAGTTGCTTTCGAGTGATACCATCCGTCTCGGGAATCTCGCTGCGACGCGCGACCTGAATTACGTGGCAAACACCGTAGACGGTTTATCATGGCCGCGACTTCACCATCCGCCGCAGGGAAGACGTTGAACATCGGTTCCGGACGCGAAATCAACATCGGGATGGATCCGTATGCGACCCGCACCGCTTCATTTTGGTGAGGCCTCGATTGCAGCGGGTCGAACGAACCACCTGTGTATCCAGCGTAGACTCTTCTTCGTGATGATCATGCCTATCGTATAGAGAAACGCGATAGGCCAAATGATGTGGTATTTCCTTAGTCCATCTTTCGCGACTGCTATGACCTGTTGAAGGTTGCCGTCGAGCAATTGATAAATCAACAATCGCGCTGATTGATCGTTATACCAATATCTTAAGAAAAAGCGATGTTTTTTAGAAAGGTCGTGTTTCTTTAAGTACGCCTCAGCGAGGTCGCGATGTTCTTCGCACATTCGTAAAATATTTTTGTTGTTATTCCCAAATGTAGTGGATTCTTTATGTGCGAGGTAGTTGTAACCGAGATGAGCTACAAAGATATCTCTGGCATGAGACAGAACAGCACGTAGCAAAAGCTCTTTGTCGTGACTGAAGGTATACCTGCCCGCTGTATCGAAGGGAATGTAGGGGCCTATTCTTTCATAAAATGACTTTGTAATGAATCGGCAACAAATTGCCGAAGCGGCCAAACAAATATTGTAAAAAGACAAGTAGAGCGCTTTCGATGTTGCAAACATCAGTCGGGATTGATATGTGTTTGTCTTTTCATCATAAACAACAATCCTGCCACCGCACGTAACGATATCGGCCTCAGGATGCGCTATAAATGCTTCGCCAATTTTGTGAAGTGTACCAGGCTCATACCAATCATCCGCCATCAACAGCCCAATCAAATCGCCCGTTGATCTCTCGATACCTATGTTTGCGCCAATAATTGCGCCACCATCAGGTTTGCTGTGCCAGTACGCTAAGTGGTTTTCGTATCGCTTGATGACATCAACTGTTTTGTCTTTTGAACCACCATCAATAATGATCAATTCTAGATTTTGATAGTGCTGGTCCAATACACTGCGTATGCTTTTTTCAACCATACTTTCGCGATTGAGCACAGGCATAACAATCGAGATTTTGGGCAAGCGAGGTTGATTCACTCGAAAAGTATGAGATGATACGCCAGCGTACAAACCTCCTCCTCATAGCGGTGTGGTTGAGCTTTCGGTATGCGAACGAAGAACGTGAATTTCTACCATTGTCCACAAGAGCAATGCCGCCCGCAAGACGCCCCCCAAATCGACCTCGTTTGATCGAATGCCGCAGTCCCGGCGCCTTAACACCTCGTTAATCATGATTTTGGCCGGATCAGCCGACCAGATCATCAAGAGCACTTTCGGCAAACCGAAGCCAAAGCTTCTTCATGTCAGCAATACTCCAGAGCCGCTTCTCCCTCATCGAGAGGTCATGGTGTTGGTCTCAATACTTGCGAAGTACCGATGAAGCGCTACACATGTTGAAGCCTCTTCAAACTCGTGGTCTAGCAACATACGTTGCGTTTCGGGTATAGAAATCCAGATCCCCGTGTCGATTCCGATTTCGTCATCGGCCCGTCTGCCGCCGCTTCGGCAATCCGTGGCCGCGAAGAGTGCGACCCGTGCTGCGAGCACCCCCGGATCCGGCTGAACAACACCGAGCGAAATCAGGAATCCCGGCTCGCAGACAAGCCCTGTTTCTTCGTTCAGTTCGCGAAGAGCCGCTTCGGGCGGTTCTTCACCTTCATCAATGAAACCGCGAGGAACCTCGAGCACACGCTTACCGATTGCGTGCCTATAGGCATCGAGGAATAAAATTTGTCCCTCATGCACCGGAATGACAAGCACGCCGGTAAGCATGCCGGCAGTCCGGTTCCGAGGAGCAACTACCAGAAAGTTGTGCACCTCGTTGCCGCGGCTGTCGGCGATATCGTCAGCAAAGACGCGAAACCGAGCGTTTTCGAAAACCTTTGTCCGGCGGCTTGAAGCAATTCCTTCTCTTTTTGGGAAATCCATATTCTGTGAGAATATATTCGCCTTAAACTCAGTGGGAACCGGAAAAGCCAACTCTGTTACCGTACATAAGAAAAACTCCGGCAGCAAGGCACCTCTTATCTCGGTTATCTTGCTCGACTGGTCGTGTCGCGAACGGTTTCATGCGTTAGATTGGCTGGCGAAACAAACTGTTCCGAGAGAACAGTATGAGCTTATCTGGGTCGAACTTTTTGATCGGGTTGTGACTCAAGCACTGGACGGGGCGGATGTTCTCATCACCTGCGGTCAGAAAGGCACGTACCACAAGCACAGGGGATACAACATCGCGCTATTAGAATCCCGTGGGAAGATCATTACAGTTTGCGACAGCGATGCTGTTTTTCCTCCGAACTTTATCGAATCCATCATCACGAGTTTTCGTGCATCCGATGGAGATGCGGAACGATTGGTTTTGATGCACTACGAGTGGCGTACGGATGCGGAGTACCCAGCGCTCTTAACACGTATGGAGGATCTCAGCGCATTTCAATGGAAAGAATTGTGGCCAAACGTTGGCGCCTGTGTATCGGTGCAGCGAATTGACGCCGTCCGTTTCGGTGGTTTCGATGAACACCCTTCATATCGTGGCTTCATCTGCGGACCTTATGACCTGGCTTGGAGATTGGTCAATGCCGGATTGCCTGAAATTTGGCATGATCCCAGCGTAGCGCTTTGGCATTTTGCCCACCCCGCTCCTTACTTCCATCCTTTAAATTTCTCTTTTCGGAACTTGCGACGATGGTTTGAAGTTGCCCATCCACATTTCGAATATCACGCACTGACCGCTGTCGAAGCTTTCTCCACTGGCCGGTTACTGCCACTTGAAGAAAATCCGGATATTCATTACCTGCGCATGTCGATGCGCCGAATTGGGACTTCGTTCGAAGAACGATACGCTTGGAGGACGGGCCAGGCTGGATTTTCGAAACTGCAAAGAGCCGAGCGGCGGCTTGCACTGTTTTGGGAAGGTTTGATGCGATGCTCGGGTTTGCTGGTCTGGATCGCTGACAAGTCGCTCGGTAGAGAACGCAGCGCAGGGATATACAAATGGTTGTTGCGGTGCGCAAGGTTTGGTCTGAAAGTACTGGAGAAAATATTTGGCCGGTCAAGGCTGGGACTTTTGCGGAAATATGCTAATCGCTGATGTACTCAAATGCTCGCGCGAAAATGCGGAGATTTCACACGTCTGAAATTCGTATTCGCCAGATTTTGGACTGGGTGATCGGCCGCCGTATACTCAGTACTCATGACGGGCCGGCCTGCTGCTACACGCCGTTGGGCTCGTAAATAACGATTCGGCTTCCGGGACTTCCAATTTTGAAAGACACTCCGATGAGACGCTTCAAGGTTTCGCGAATTGCAGCATGCTTCCAAGGCTCGGCGAAAACCAGCATGAAGCCGCCCCCGCCGGCTCCCAAAAGTTTTGCGCCTAACGCTCCGGAATGAAGGGCCGCTTCATGGATTTCATCCAGTGCCGGTGTTGTCACACCATCCGCTAGCTCTTTTTTTAGACGCCACGCGTCTCTTAATAGAATGCCGATATCGCGCAGCGGACGATGCGGACTTTGCAAAATATCCCGCGCTTCTTCCGCCATTTGCCGCATCGTATGGAGTTGTTCTTCCCGCGCCAGAAGATTTTTGATTTTCCGCGCTGCAATCGTTTCGGCGGTCCGTGAAAAACGCGTGAAGAACAACATCATGTGTGCTTCGAGTTCTGACCTTCGCTCCTGGTTCATCACAACGGGCGCTACGCTAAAGCCTCCATCGGTATCGAACGAGATGAGATTGACGCCACCGTAAGCGGCCCAAATCTGGTCCTGAGAGCCAACGGCTTCTTGGATGACGTCCTGTTCGATACGGATCGCTTCCTTGGCAAGCCACTCGGCCGACGAAAATCGCCCGCTGTGGGCGCGCAACGCATTAAGAAGGCCAACCGAGAAAGCCGAACTGGATCCCAGGCCAGCCCTAGCAGGCAGATCGCCGTGGTGTTGGATCTCGACGCCATCGGATATGCCCTGATCCAGTAAAATATGACGCACGGCTGGATGCTGGATTTCTTCAATCGTTTGAGGCAGTTCAATCCTAGAGTAAACAATGCGGTGGCGATGCTCGAAAAACGGAGGGAGATTGCGAAAGCTGACGTAACAATATTTATTAATGGTGGCGCCAATTACGGCGCCGCCATGCCGCCGATACCATATGGGATAGTCGGTTCCCCCGCCGAAAAGAGAGATGCGGAACGGCGTTCGGCTCATGATCATCGCACTGGTTCCGGGTGTCGCCAGTCCGGAGTACTGTCGCTGTGGAACAACGCTGGTCATAGGACAGCACCTGCGTAAGATGCACTGCCTTCGAGCAGTTTCCGCCGCAGCCGGCGGTTCGTCATGTCTTCGATGTGCCGCCGCGTCCTTTCTCCGAATTTTTTCTCGACCATATCGAGATAAGTGGGATTGTAAAAATATTCGTGGAACGCGTCATCACGGAACCGCAGAACACTCGCGGAGGATACGGTTTCTGTCGGGAGTGGCGTACAGTCATAGCTATGTTGCGAAAAGCCGCCCCAGTTGTCCGGTAATTCCCAGCCATTTTCAACAGCCATGCGGTACAGTGGTGAACCCGGATATGCCATGGCGGAATAAAAGTTCGCGAATTCGCAATTCAGGGTTTTGGCAAGATCAAGCGTTTGACGCATGGTTTGGAAGTTATCGTCCGGAAGTCCAAAAATGTAGTTGCCGATTACGTTGATGCCCGCGCTCTGTATCGCGTGAACAACGTCGATGATGTCCTGCTGGTCGAGCGACTTTTCCGCTCCATCGCGCACATGTTCGCTTCCGGATTCGATGCCCAGAGCCAACCAGCGGATTCCAGCCGCGCGGAGCAGTTCGAGGCGGTCGGGCTTTACCGTGTCGACGCGCGCATACGCCCAAAAATTAAGCTCATGGGCATAAGGTTTGGCAGCGAGTCTTCGGCAGATGCCTTCCACGTGTCCGTCGTTTAAAACGAACATCTCATCGATGATCTTGAACGTCTTCACGCCGTACGTGTGGTAGAGATGATCGATCTCTTCAACTACCCTTTCCGGCTTGCGCATCCTGTATCGGTTGGTTCCAAAAGGCGCATTGATGCAACAGAACGTGCATTTGTAAGGACAACCAAGCGTAGTGTAGATGGAGGCATAAGGCTGACGCGAATCCAAATTGCCGAAACATTGCCAGTTGTGTGCACGGTATCTTTCCATCGGCAACAGGTGCCAGACGTTTCCGTGCAGATCCGCGTCTAGATCTTTAATTAGCGGTGGTGACGGAGTTTGCCGGATATGCCCATTCTCCCGCCAGACCAAACCCTGCACATTCGAGACATCTGTTGCAGAACCGGTTGTGAGGGCTTGCAAGAGTTGATAAATGGTGATTGGTCCTTCGCCGTTGCAGGCAAAATCGACGGCCTCTTCGCGCATGGTCCGTTCGGGAAGCGCGGCGACGTGGCCGCCGGCGATGACAATTGGCTGTTCCGGAACCAGTTGCTTGATCGCCCGGCAGAGCACACTAGCGCCGGCCATTTGTTGCGTGGAAGCTGAGGGTTGGTGGCCATAAACGACCACTGCAACCAGCCTCGCGTCGAGCGACGCGACCGCTTCGGCGACCTTCTCAGGCGACAGATTATGTGCCTCCGAGTCGAGAATTTGTACCGAATGGCCACGATCTGCGGCGTAGCCAGCAATCAAACGGCACCAGAGTGGAGGTTCGACGGCGGTCAATTCTGAGGCCAAGTCTTGATACACAAGTTCCCGCCCGCCTGGATTTATTAACAGTAGATCCACAGAAAGGCCTCTCGTCTTGGACGAAGAACCGGTGGACTATAGCATACGACGCCGCCATTTTTTAGCTTTTTCGGGAGTATGAATTAGCCGTTTGGTTCCTTGGCGGTCCGCTATAAACGGCAATTGAGGTAACCGAGAAGGGACACATGAGACGACCGCCTTACAAGCTCAAGTCTTAAGCCTTGGTGAATTGGGGGATAGATGCGCGGCTCAACCACGTTTTATGATGATGAGTCTCGCCAGGCCGAGAGCAATCGTGCCCTGACATTTGAACTGGAAGTTGCAACTTCCACATATTTTTTCAATTCGTCCATAGAGGACGCTGAATAGCACCGACGATATTGGTGTGCTTTGAACGTTTGAAAATCAAACTCCCCTTCAGTTTGCGCCAGCGCGTAAAAGCGGGTACCGTACTCTATGAGGTTGAAACGGTGGAACCCACTCTCACGCAAGATTGGCCGGGCTGATTCGAGCATAGCCTGGTCCACACATTGTTTTGCTTGCTGCACAGAATCGGCAATATAGCAACGTTTGTATTCTCCGCGTTGTGCTTTATCGTAATCAAATGCCCCTTCATCTTGCCCTAATGCATAGATCCTGCGAGCGCATTCAATCAGATTGTATCCCCAATATCCCGTCTCTCGTAAGCGAGGCGTTAAATCTTCGATCGCTATGTTGTCGACCTGCTTTTTGACCTCGTCGACCGAATCACCAATGACGCAACGTTCGTATTCTTTCCGTTCGAATTTTTCGAGATCGAATGGTCCTTGTCCTTGCGCTAAGGCGTAAATTTGGGGTCCGCACTCGATAATGTCAAAGCCCCAATAACCACCTTCCACGAGGTGTGGGGTGAGGTCATCAGCTGAGGCCTCGTCCACATTAAGTTTGACTTCTTCCACTGTGATTCCCTTCGAAGCAAGTTGATTTTAGTATATGCGTTCAACGCTATCCAAGATCGAAAACGCCATCTTCGCAGGAAGGAGGCTGCGTGAACAGCCTGCGGGAACATTCAAACCTGGATATCCAGCAAGAACCACATGAAGTTCCATCGGGCTTCACAGTGCGAGTCTTTTTCGTGGACACTTCTTGCTTCGAGAGTCGATCCGAGAACTAAATTAAATTAATGCCTTGATTTCCGGTTCTTCAGATTCTTTTCAGTGCAAACAGGAAAAGCTGGAAAAGCCGTCAGTACATCCAAAGATGGACGGCGCCTTGAGTTAGCCCCAGACATGCTTCGCCTGAAAGATTTACACATCCGGAGAAATACTGGCCCACAATATCGCTTGCATTCAACAGATTAACTGCTCGGTTGTCTTGGTTTTGCTCAAAGAACACACCGGTTGTGCCCAAAAGCTGGTGGATGCCCTCGCAGTATGCACGTACTTGGCTCTCCGACATTTCCGACATGGACAACGTATTAATCACGAGATCTATTCGTAAGCCGCTCTTCACGAGTCTTGGAAACAGAAAATTAGGAAGGAAAGAAAAGCCGGGGGAGCAATCTTTAAGAACCGAATCAGAAAGGCTAAGATCCAGCAGATGACAGCGTTCTTTCGGGAACAAAACGGAGAGGTAAATGGCAGAGAAAATCAACGATTCAGGAAGGTCCAAGACATAATAGCGCGCTTGAGGCAATATCCGTTTTAGATGATATGCCAATCCTCCGAAACCCCCTCCAATCTCCAAAATTGTCAGCGGCGTCTTTTCCATCATGCTAAGAGAGTGATTCTGGTTCAGGAGTCCGGCCTCATAAAGAAGAGCTAACCGTTCCACATAGACATACGTATCCCGAGTAACAATTCGGCCGTCAACCTTCCATCCGATTTCACCAAACTTGGGAGGGGGACCAACCTTGAAAATTATCGGCAGTTGGTTAGTTACCGCCTTGTAGCGCGCTACCCATGGATCGGGAAAATCGACAGACCGAGCCAAATATTCGTCGACATTCTCGGGAATTCCGTTTGGGACGTGCGTTCCTCGCGCGTCTTTAAGATCGACCAACCTGTAACCTGTGAACATCTGCGAAAACAACCTCAAATGCGCAACAATTTGGCGATCGCCAGCAACTAGCTGGCGGTAGCCATCATAGAAAGCATTGTCCAATGACCAGTTGGCCATTGGAAAATAAACGTCGGGATCAAGTGCATTGCGTCGAATGTACTCTGGTCGCTCCGCTATAACCCGGCGAATGTAATCACACACGTTCAACGCAATTGCGTATTCTTCGTCACTCAATAATTCTTGGTCCTTTAAAAAGCAAAATTCTTGCGACATAATTACTTTATAGTTGTAACGCTCCTTCAGTAAAGTCGCGGTACTAAACCTGGCCGATTAGTTCTGATCTCCTCAGTTGCGCAACTTTCACGACTCCGAATTCACTTTGTGAACGGGCCTTGACGGTGTATTTTCGCATCGCTATTATCCGCGTGCGAACCTGCAAAGCTCGCGCCAGTCAATATCAAACAGGGTAACGTTGAAGAATAGGAATTCATCAAGAGAGCCAAATTTCAATGCGTATTATCAAGCAAAGTGAGAGACGACACGCCGAATTGAGCCTGATTCTTTTGGACTGGAGCGTCCGAGAGAGTTTCCATCTTCTCTATTATCTGAAAGACCAGACGATACCCCGCGACTCCTTTGAAGTTATCGTTATTGAATATTACGATCAAATCTCCACAGCCGTTCAAAAATTCGAATCCGAAATTGATACTTGGGTACTCCTTCAGATACCGAACGACTGCTATTACCATAAACATCTTATGTACAACGCGGGAATCGTCCTTGCACATGGGTCTATTCTCATGTTCGGAGACTCTGACGCGATGGTACGCCAGACGTTTATAGAGCGGATCATCACATCCTTCAAGCAAGAACCTCTTCTTGTTTATCACATGGACGAATTTCGAAATGTGCGCCGAGACTTCTACCCATTTAACTTTCCATCGTTTGAAGAAGTTTCAGGAGACGGTTGTATTAACAACGTCGAAGGCAAGACAAAAGGTGTACTCGACACCGTGGATCCGATACACACACGTAACTACGGTGCTTGCATGTGTGCTCGCCGCGATGACGTTATCGCTATCGGTGGCGCTGATGAAGACTTAAGTTATCTGGGCCACGTTTGCGGGCCGTATGACATGACTTTTCGCCTAATGAACTTCGGCCGTCGCCTACACTGGGAGACGGAAGAGTATCTTTATCACACGTGGCATCCCGGCACGGATGGCACTGATAATTATCTGGGACCGCATGACGGGATGAACATGTCGACGACGGCCCTCCAAGCGCTTTCGTCTGGGCGCGTTCTTCCACTTGTCGAAAACGCGGCGGTTCGTGAACTTCGTAATGCTAAGCCCGGGAAAGATAAAAATACATCTGCATTGTTCGACATTCTCATTGATCCACAGTACAAGCGTGACTTTAGCCGGGCCCACCTTGGGCGGGGCGCCAAAAAACGAACGGCATCCGTGCCCACCGATAAACGCGTATACGCATCCTACAAGGGATTCAATCTCTATAAAATAGACGACGTTTTCTACGCTGTTCCGGAAAGTCTGGGCTCCGTTGATCCGTCCGCTCCACAATGGCAAACTGATGATCGTATATTCACCATCGAGAGTTTTGCACACCTTTGCCAGGAACTCGACAATTCCGAAGCGCGGTTGGTTGAAACTACGGTCGGGATGAACATCTGCGCAGTCGGCCGGCGATACGCTCTTGTGCCCCAGGCGCTCGGGCCAGTTGACTTTCGCACTCGTCGACAACGTACGGATCCAAGAATCATATGGACCGCCACTTTGGAAGAGGCCCGCAGCAAGGCGGTGACGTCAAATGACGGAATAGGCAGCCATCTAATGAACGGAGAAAGCGCATTCCGAAATATCAATGGACAAAATTCTGGATCGTATCCCCCGTGGGTAGCGGTTCTTGTGCAAGAAATGTCTGAATTCGAACGCCGCCTCGCTCAATTGGAGAAAGATGTACTCAACATTTATCGAAGCCGTATCTGGCGCACGCTCACTTGGATTGGCGGTCTTATTGACGCCCTTACGGGTCGCACAGGTCCTCGCAAGTAGGCAGAGCCGCACATCAGGGCGATGCAGCTGAAGACCGCAAATCAATTAGGAAGAAACTCGGGATAGAGAGTGGCCATGATAGTGCTTCAGCACGTCGGCAACTTTTCCATCGGCCATTAGTTCGCCATGATCAAGCCAGAGTGCTCGTTCGCAGAGATGCTCAATAATGAAGGGGGAATGCGATA
>Ga0066710_100007015_pt1 | contig 10672 bp, 8 predicted proteins | sample GraSoiAngelo_159_FD_79666 | JGI IMG/M metagenome (GOLD analysis project Ga0066710, IMG submission 79666) | Grasslands soil microbial communities from the Angelo Coastal Reserve, California, USA - 14_1009_16_40cm | ecosystem: Environmental > Terrestrial > Soil > Grasslands | place: USA...
ATGAATTTGCCGGTCGATGTCCAATGGTGGGTGTTCCTTGCGTTCTTCCTCGGCTTCGCAATCAAAGTGCCGATGTTTCCGTTTCACACCTGGCTGCCTGACGCGCACACGGACGCTCCCACGGCCGGCTCGGTGATTCTGGCGGCCGTTCTCCTCAAGATGGGCACCTATGGATTCCTGCGCTTCAGCCTGCCCATCCTGCCCGACGCGTCGCGCCATTTCGTGCCGATGATCGTCGTGCTGTCGATCATCGGCATCGTCTACGGCGCGCTCGTCGCCCTGGCGCAGCGGGACTGGAAGCGCCTGGTTGCGTACTCGTCGGTCAGCCACATGGCGCTCGTGATGCTCGGGATGTTTGCGTTCACACCGGTCGGCATCACCGGCAGCATCGTCCAGCAGCTGAATCATGGCATTTCGACCGGCGCGCTCTTCCTCATCGTCGGCATCGTGTACGAGCGGCGCCATACACGCGAGATCTCCGAGTACGGTGGATTATCGAAGGTGATGCCGGTCTTCGCCGCGGTGTTTCTCGTGATGACGATGTCCTCGATCGGCCTGCCGACCTTGAACGGCTTCATCGGCGAGTTCCTGATTCTCCAGGGCGTGTTCGCCACCGACCAATCGTTCCTGGGCGGCGGAAAAATCTGGGCTGCCATTGCGGCGAGCGGCATCGTCCTCGGCGCGGCGTACATGCTGTACCTCTATCAGCGGACGATGTTCGGGAAGGTCGAGAATCCGAAGAACGAGCGGCTGCTGGATCTGAACAATCGCGAATTCGCCACGTTCGCGCCGCTGATCGTGCTGGCGGTCTGGATTGGCCTCTATCCGAAGCCGTTCCTGGATCGGCTGGAAACGACGGTGCAGCGCATCACGACCCGCGTCAGTCCGACCTATGCGCAGGCGTACGTCGACTGCGGCAAGGCGCCGACGGCGGCACAGACGGCTGCAACACCCGGCGGCCAGTTCCTGGCCTCCGTACCATGCGATGCGAATGGGAATCCGTTGCCGGTCCAGCGATAGACGCTTTACATGAACCACCAAGGACACCAAGGACACAAAGGCAAGGCCGGTAAACGATCTTTTCCTTTGTGTCCTTTGTGTCCTTTGTGGTGAGGTTTTCGTGAGTATGCCCCAAGGAATCTCGACGAGCGACTTCTACTACATCCTGCCGGAGCTCGTGCTCACGGCGGGCTCGCTTGTTCTCCTGATCGTCGACGTGCTGCTGCCGAAGAGCAAAGGCGGCGCCGCGCCGCTCGCGTGGGTGACGCTCGCCGTCCTCGGCGCGACGGCGCTCTCGCTCGTACCGTTTCGAGGCACCCACGTGGAGGTCGCGCACGGTCTGCTGGCGGTCGATCAATTCGCCCTGTTTTTCAAGGTCGTCGTCCTGCTTGCCGCCGCCATCACCGTGCTGATGTCGGTGCCCTACCTCGAAGTCGAAGGCGCGCGCTCGCCCGGCGAGTACTACTTCCTCGTCTTATGCGCCACGCTGGGCATGATGGTCATGGCGGGCGGCATCGATCTCATCACCATCTTCATCGGCCTCGAGACGATGGCGGTGTCGTTTTACATCCTTGCGGGCTTCATCAAACCGAGCCAGCGGTCGAACGAAGCGGCGGTGAAGTATTTCCTGCTCGGCGCGTTTTCGCTCGGGATCCTGCTGTACGGCATGTCGCTGATGTACGGGCTCTCAGGGACGACCAGCCTCCGGCAGATGGCGCCGCTCTTCGCGGGTCAGGAACAGGATCCACGGCTCGTGCTGGCGGTCATCCTCGTCGTCGCCGGAGTCGGGTTCAAGATCGCCGCCGTGCCGTTCCACATGTGGGCGCCCGACGTCTACGAAGGCGCGCCGACGCCGATTACGGCCTTCCTGTCGGTTGGTTCAAAGGCTGCGTCCTTCGCGATGCTGTTGCGGATCTTCCGCGAAGGGCTGCCGGCGATGAATGCAGACTGGCGCCTGCTCTTCGAAGCCCTGTCGATCGTGACGATGACGGCCGGCAATTTCGCGGCGCTGACGCAGTCGAACATCAAGCGCATGCTGGCGTACTCCTCCATCGCGCACGCCGGGTACGTGCTGATGGGTGTCGTGGCCGGCACGGAGCGCGGCGTCACGGCGATGCTGATTTACCTGCTCGTATATTCGTTCATGCAGCTCGGCGCGTTCGCGGTCATCGTGCTGCTGCGCCGGCGGGACGTCGTGGGGGACGAGCTGAAGGATTTCAGCGGGCTTCATTTCCGCAATCCCTACGCGGCATTCGCGATGCTCCTCTTCATGCTGTCGCTCGGCGGCATTCCGCCGACTGCCGGGTTCATGGGCAAGTTCTGGTTGTTCGGGGCGGCCATCGACGCAGGTTATTACCGGCTGGCGCTCATCGGCGTGTTGAACAGCGCCGTCTCGCTCTATTACTACGTCCGCCTGGTCGTCTTCATGTACATCAAGACGGAGCAGGTCGGATCGCAGCCGTCGATGGGGCCCGCGCTCGGGCTGGCCCTGGGGATTGCAGTCGCCGCGACGCTGCTGCTCGGCGTCTATCCGCGGCTGTTGTTCGAGGCCGCCGAAGCATCCGCGCGGACGCTGGGCGCGGCGGCGATCACCGCAGCCGTGCCCTGACACCTAAGTGAACTTTTTCACAAGGTACGCTATACTCGCCGCGCGCGGGGCATGATGGCCCGTTTGTGATGGCCAAGACAGACCCCAAAAGCACATTGGAGCGTTCGACGCGGGCGTTTCAGCAATCCGTCGAGCGCGCGGGTCCGGCCGCCGGGGCCAGTTACACGCTGATCGGCGCCATCATCGTGCTCGGCGGGATCGGATACGCCATCGATCGCTGGCGCGGCACCGCGCCCTGGTTCCTCCTCGCCGGGCTGCTGCTCGGCATCATCGTCGGGATGTGGGAGCTGGCCAAGGTCGTCTGGCACAAATGATCACATGAATCGCGAACGCCATCTGAATTCGCGTGGCCGTACGATGCGTCGGAACAAGAGGCGTTCGGGATGAAAGCAGCCGCCTGGATGATCGGCACGAGCGTGGGGTCGTGGCTCGCAGCCGCTGCGCTCGTCGACCGCGCGATGCGCGTGGACGTGCTGCTCGGGATGCTCGGTCCGCTCGCGATCGTCAGCGCCACGTGGGTCCTCATGGAGCGCGCCTACGCGCGCGATCCGCGGCAGTTGACGGCGCTCATGATGAAAGCGTTCGCCGCGAAGATGGTGCTCTTCGGCGCGTACGTCGCTGTGATGATCGGCCTGCTCTCGAGGCGACCGGTCCCGTTCGTTGCCAGTTTCACGGCGTATTTCATTGCCTTGTACTTGTGCGAGGCGATTCTGCTGCGACGGTTGTCGAACGTACGATGATTGCTCAGGAACATGCCGCGACCGAGGCGGCCGAGAAGTTCAACGCCGGCAAAGTCATCATCGAGCACGTGTCGAACAGCGGGCACGAACATCCGCTGATCAAGCTGCCGGCGCTGTGGGGCATCGATTTCTCCGTCACCAAACACGTCCTCATGTTGTGGCTCGTCGCGACGTTTGTGTTCGTCGTCGTCACCTGGGCCGTGCGGCGGTACCTCAGCCAGGATCGCCTCGTGCCGTCCGGGTTCATGAATGGACTGGAAGCCGTCGTCGAATTCATTCGCGACACGATCGTTCAGCCGAACGTCGGCCGCAGATGGGTCAACACCTGGACGCCGCTGATCCTCACGTTTTTCGTCTTCATTCTGTGCGCCAACGCGATTGGGCTCATTCCGATCTTCGAGGTGGTCGGGTTGCTCGATCGGTACGTGCTGCACACGGGCGAAGACTCGTTCCTCAAACACGTGATGCACGGCGGCACGACCGCGACGGCGAACTTCAACGTCACCGCCGCTCTGGCGACGATTACCTTCGGCGCCATCATTGTCGCGGGCTCGAAGGCGCACGGCGCCGTCAAGCACTGGAAGAACATGGTGCCGCACGGCTTGCCGGGCTTCGTCTACATCATCCTGATTCCGATCGAGATCCTCGGGATGTTCGTGCGGCCGTTCGCGCTCACGATGCGGCTCGCGGCGAATATGACAGGCGGCCACATCGCCATTCTCGCCATCCTGTCGTTCGTCTTCCTCTTCGCTGAATTGTTCGGGCGCGCGGTGGCCGGCATTGGCGTCGGCCTCGTGGTGTCGGTGCCGCTCGCGGTCGGCATCTCGGCGCTCGAGATCCTGGTCGTGCTCATCCAGGCGTACGTGTTCACCTTGTTGACCGCCGTCTTCATCGGCATGGCCATTCACGTTCATCATTGATACGGAGGGATTAATGACAGGTCTTGTTCAGTTTTTCGCCATCCCGTTCGGCCTCGGCATGATCGTGATCGGCGCCGGGATCGGCATCGGCAGGCTCGCCGCGGCCGCGGCCGAAGGGATCGCGCGTCAGCCGAGCGCCGCCACGCAGATTACGGGCGCCGTGAACCTGCCGCTCTTCCTTCTGGAAGGCGTCGCCATTCTGGGCGAAGTGTTCGCGCTGCTCGTGCTGTTCCTCGGAAGATAGCTCGATGGACAACCCGCTGGTCCAGCCCGATCCGGGGCTGTTCATCTGGACCATCGTCACCTTCCTGGTCCTCCTGGGCCTGCTGGCGAAGTTTGCCTGGCGGCCGCTGCTGCAGGCGCTCGAAAACCGGCAGCAGTCGATCATCAAATCTCTCGACGACGCGAAGAAGGCCCAGCAGGAACTGGAACGGCTGCACGCCGAATCGGCTGAAATGATCCGCCAGTCGCGTGTCGAGGCCGAAGCGATCGTCGCCCGGAGCCGCGGGGACGCCGAGCGGCTCCGCGAGGAGATGAAGCAGAAGGCCCGGATGGAAGCCGACGGGATCGTCAAGAACGCCCAGCGGCAGATTCAGCTCGAAACGAGCAGGGCTCTGCAGCAGATCCGGCGCGAGGCGGTCGATCTGTCGGTGATGATCGCGTCGAAGCTGATCCGCCGGAACCTCACCAAGGAAGACAACGAGCGGCTGATCGCGGAGGCACTCGAACAGATCGACACGCCGAAACACTAACCGGAACGCCGGTCACTCGACCTTTTCGCTCCAAATAGTTGGATTGATACGCGTTGTCGGCGATTTTGCGAGCGCGTAGGGCCTCCGAATCGTTGCGGACGCGATTTCTTCGATGCTAAGCTCACAAACCCTGAAAGCAGCAATTTGCCATAAAGACGCGAGCTCACTTTGCAGTTGAATTGGAGGAGGGCGTTCATGAAGCGTCGAGGATTCCATATTGTCGTCGCGCTGGCTGCGTGCCTGCTCGCGTCGACCCACGTTTTCGCGCAGGGCGGGGGTGCGAGCACCACCGGCTCGATCAACGGCAAGGTCGCTGACAGCAGCGGCGGCGTGCTGCCCGGCGTCACCGTCACGGCGGCGAGTTCATCGCTGATGGGCGTGCAGACGTCGGTCACCGATACGGGCGGCAACTACCGTTTCCCAGCGCTGCCACCCGGCACGTATAACCTGACCTTCGAGCTGCCCGGCTTCAACACGCTCAAACGCGAAGGTATTCAAATCTCGATGGGCTTCACGGCGAACGTGAACGTCGAGCTGGCGGTCGCCTCGCTGCAGGAGACGGTCACGGTCACTGGCGCGTCGCCGGTCATCGACACCTCCTCGACGCGCGTACAGCAGAACTTCAAACTGGAAGCGCTGCAGGAGATTCCGAACGCCCGCGACCTGTGGTCGCTTCTGGCGGTGACGCCGGGTGTCGGGATGAGCCGCATCGACGTCGGCGGCAATCGCGCCGGCACGCAGACGGGATACACGGCGTACGGCTTCAGCGGGCAGAACCGCGTGCTCGTCGAAGGTATCAACACGACGGAAGGCACGAGCGGCGCCGGCTTCTACGTCGATTACGGCTCCTTCGAGGAGGTCTTCCTCGGCACGATCGCGCAGGGCGCCGAGATGCCCACGCCGGGCGTGCAGAGCCAGATGCTCGGCAAGTCGGGCGGCAACAAGTTCCAGGGCGAGATCTACCAGGATTACGAGCGGAACTCGTTCCAGGCCGACAACATCGCTGGGAAAATGCCGGCGAAGTTTCTCTACGACCCCGTCACCAATCCGAAAGGCGCCGTGCGCGATCACAGCAACGAGCTGCAGCTCTATCGCGACTTCAACCTGAACGTCGGCGGCCCGGTCAAGCAGGACAAACTGTGGTGGTACTTCTCGTACCGCAATCAAAAGAACTCGGTTGGCCAGCCGAACTTCATCGGGCCCATCGCCGGCCAGCTGTTCGACACGAAGCTCTGGAACCCGTCGGGGAAGGCGACCTATCAGATCAACAAGAACAACAAGATGATCGGGTACTACCAGTGGGGCCAGAAGGTCCAGCCGAACCGGCTGCCCTCGAGTACCAACAGCTATACGGATCTGGGATCGACGCTGAAGCAGATTTCCGGAAGCTGGATCTACAAAGGTGAGTGGAACGGCACGATCAGCAACAACATGTACGCGGAGGGGCGGTACGGCGTCTTCGGGTACTACTTCCCGCTGCTCGCCAACACGGATACGTCGGCTCACGAGATCGTCAACGCGCAGCTCGCGCAGTACTTCAACGGCGACCAGAAGGAGCAGACCGATCGGCAGCGCCGGCAGGCGACCGGCGCGCTGACGTACTTCAAGGACGGACTGCTCGGCGGGTCGCACAACTTCAAGCTCGGGGCCGAATTGCTGCTCGAAACCGGCTGGTTCGGCTACACACAGGCGTACTCCGGCAACGTGCGCGAGAACATCGGCAGCAACGGGCTGCCGTCGTCGGTCAACCTTGCGGCGCCGACGGCGACGCAGGTCGGATCGCTCGGCGACGGTCCGAAGGGCAACCTGTTGTGCGTGGCGAAGCTGAACACGATCGATTGGTTCCTCACCGACCAGTACACCCTCGGACGCGCGACGTTCAACCTCGGCGCGCGCTTCGATCATTACGACGGGTGGACGCCGGAGCAGCATCAGCTGGCGTACACCTACGGGCCGCTGAGCATCCCGAATCTGACGTTCCCCGAGCAGCACTATGTGAAGTGGAACTCGATCGTTCCACGCCTCGGCGTGAGCTACGACCTGATGGGAAACGGCAAAACGGTGATCAAGGCGAACTGGGGCCTGTACAAGTTCAACCCGGGCGTCGGCGTCGCCGACAGCGCGAATCCGAACCAGTCGCTGAAGACGGTGACGTACGCATGGGCCGACACGAAGGTGTGTCCGACGTGCATTCCCGGCAACGGCATCTACGAGCCAGGCGAGGAAGGGAACCTCACCGCGAGCGCGCTGTCGAACTCGATAACCGTCGATCCGAACATCAAGCAGCCTGGCTCGACGCAAGCGACCGTGTACCTCGAGCGCCAGATCACCGAGGGTGTGGGCGCGCGCGTCGGATTCGTGTATTACACGGTGTACGATCAGTTCAACACGTTCCAGCCGCTGCGTCCGGCGAGTGCGTATTCGGCGGCGTTCAACTTCGCGGACGCGGGGCCCGACGGCGTCGCGGGTACCTCCGACGATCGGACGCTGACGTTCTACGGCATCCCGAATTCGCTGATCTCCGGCTGCTCGGCGACCGTCACGACCGTGACCCCGACGTGCGCCTATCCGACGAATTCAGTCGTTACGAACCGGGGTCCGTTCGCGGGGAACGATGGCAAGTACAAGACGATCGAGTTCTCGCTGAACAAGCGCCAAAGCCACAACTACTCGCTCGGCCTCGGGTACGGATATACGTGGCAGCACGACTACCCGCTCACGTTCCCGAATACGCCGAATGGTGCGTTCGACTACGACTACACGAGCGAGGGTTTCAAGGCGAACGGCGTCTACAACGCGCCGTGGGGAATTTTGTTCAGCGGTGTGTATCGCTTCCAACTCGGATCGAACTACGCCCGCACCGTCCAGCCCGGCGGAGCGCAAACCGCCTGCCGGCTTCCGGATGGGACAACCGGTGCCTGCACGTACACGGCGCAGCGCGCCAACAGCGGGACGACGTACGCGAACTACAACTCGCCCGACGCGTATTCGGAATTCCGGCAGGACAACATCTCGGTGGTAGACCTGCGGATCGAGAAGACGGTGAAGCTTGGCGGCTCCGCACGTGTGCGCTTGTTCGGGGACATCTACAACATCGGCAATTACTACGCGGCGGAGACGATTACGCAGGCGACCGGCACCGCGTTCCAGACGCCGACGGCGATCCTCGGCCCGCGCACTGGCCGCATCGGGTTCCGGTTCCTCTGGTAGAGGCAGGCCTTGTGCCTGCCCGCGGGCAACCATAAGGGTTGCCCCTACGGGTACACCAGGACAGGTGGGTCGGGTAGGTCAGGTAGGTAGGCCGGACGGGTAAACCGTCCGGCCTTTTTTTTGACCAAAGGCAACCACGAAGACACGAAAACACGAAGAAGAAGAATCTTTCTTCGTGTCGTCGTGGTTGCATTCCCAGTCATTGAATTTTTTTCAGCTGGTCCTGCGCTTTTTCGTAGAACGGATCGCCGCGCGGAACGCTTTTCAGTAGCGTGCGTGCTTCGTCGACCCGGCGCTGGCCCAGGCGGGCGACCGCCAGGAAGAATTTCACGCCGCGCGCCTCCGGTTCGAGATCGGCGCTGATTTGCAGCGCGTCGGCCGCCCGGGCAAAATCACCGCCGAGCAGGTGCACGATCCCTTGGGCGCGCTGCATTTCGGGATCGTCCTGCACGACACGCGTCCATGCGGCGAGCTCTCCGGAAACAAACCGGAAGCGCGCCAGATCACTCGCGGTCAAATCGCTCCCGCCCTGCTCGATAAGAGTCAAAAGCGAGGCGATCCGAACCGTTCGCTGCGCGTCCGATAGCCCGGCCTTGATCGCCACGCGCGAGGCGGGATCGCCGTGCCCTGGCTCCCGCAGCGCCGCAATCGCCGTCGTTCGGATCGCAGGATGGTCGGAGCGGGCGGCCCGCGCGAGCGCTGCGACGGCGCGCGGTTCAACGAACCGACCGAGATAGCCGACGGCGTTTGCGCGCGTCAGCGGGTCGTACCCGTTATCTTCGGCAACTGCGATCAGCCGTTCGATCGCCTCGGGGCGTCTGGCACGCGCGGCGGTGAACGCTTCGGCACGCGCGACGAGCCGATTCCGGCGGCCGCCCGGCCACCACGACTGCAACACTCCCGCCGCCCATGATGCCGGTTTGTTCTGATGGCACTCGGTGCATGCGTTCGGGATTCCGAATCTGACTGTATTTTCCGGCGCCGGCACGCCAATGGTGTGATCGCGCATCGTCGCCTTGATGCTGACGACGGTTTTCGGCATGTGACACTCGACGCAGGAGCTGCCGGCACTGCCCGGCGCGTGATGCGTATGCGAGGCGAGCCGCGAGCCGATCTCCTGATGACATCGTGTGCACGAGGTGTTGCTGCTGCCGGCGGCGAGTTGCGGGTTGCGATCGACGTCGGGCAGATGCGGATTGGTATGGCACGTCGTGCACGTGGCACCGCCGCGCAGGAAGCAGGCGCTCTGCCACAGTCCCATTGCGTCGTTCGAAAAGCGGCGCGGCCGGCCGTCGGCCCAGTACGGCGGATCCTGTGACGCGTGCGGCTGCGCGGACGGCGCATACTCGAGCGTCGGCACGAAATAATCGTAGTAGTCGTCTCCCGCTCGGTAGCCCGGGTTGATCGCGGTCCGGAGCGAGTGGCACTGCGCGCACACGGCGGTGCCCGTCACCGGATCCAGCCGCGTCGGCCGCACGATTCCCGCAGAACTCCGGCCTTCGCTCTGGTTCGAGTCGACGAGCTTCGGCCCGGCAAGCGCTGAACCCGCAGAGAAAACATTGCTCTGCGCGTTCTGCGGGTTCTGCGTGCGACGTCCGTCTCTCGCTGGAGAGGGGCCGGCCACCGACAACTGGCCACTGGCCCCTACGCGCGAATAATGCTCCACATGCGCCTGACCGGGTCCGTGACAGCGCTCGCACGATGTCCCGAAATCCGTCCATTTCGTGTGATACGTGCGCGTCGATGGGTCGTAGCCGTTGTCCTGACCGCTGACATGACAGCCGACGCAGTTCCTGTTCCACTGCTGCACGATCTGCCGGTCGTCTTCGTCCGGACGGACGATTTCCATATTGTGGAACCACTCCTGCCGCTGAACGTCCCAGCTCGGAGGCAACACGATGATCCGGCCCTTGTCGGTTGTGGTCAGGTAATGCTGGATACGCCGGCTCCCCAGGGTGTAGTCGATGCGGTGTTCCTGTTCCTTGCCGGTGAGGACCGATTCCGTGATGAAGTACTGGCCGTCGCGGACGCGCAGCCCGTACGCGCTGCCGCGGAGCGTGATGCTGCGCTTCGCGAAGTCCCCTTCGACGGTTGCGGCATTGGCTGGCTGCAGCGTCTTGCTGTGCCGCCCGCTGGTCCATTGGTCGTGAATCGCCGCGTGGCAGCGCGCGCACGTCTGCGCGCCGACGTAGCCGGCGGTCGACGCCTCGTTTCGGTTCGGCACCTGCGATGCCCCGACCAACATCGCGCAGGCTGCAACGATGAACACGTAGGGGCAACCCTTGTGGTTGCCCTGGACAGACGCGTCGTCCCGGGCGCGCACAAGGCCCGCCTCTACACGATCTGTTCTGTTCCGTTCACCGCGGCGCGACACCCAATCCTCGCACGCGCGCGCCCGGCAGGCGCACGCCCAGCTTCACATCGACCGGCTTCGATCCGGGC
>Ga0066710_100007016_pt1 | contig 10671 bp, 6 predicted proteins | sample GraSoiAngelo_159_FD_79666 | JGI IMG/M metagenome (GOLD analysis project Ga0066710, IMG submission 79666) | Grasslands soil microbial communities from the Angelo Coastal Reserve, California, USA - 14_1009_16_40cm | ecosystem: Environmental > Terrestrial > Soil > Grasslands | place: USA...
GCGCATCGCCTTAGATTCTTATCTGCGCGACCGAGCCAAAGACGCGGGAGCGGAAGTTTTCTCAGTGAAGATTTCAGCGCGAGGAACCAAAAAAACAGACACCGGTTGGGCAGTCCGAGGTACGGGCGGCACCGAGTGGACAGGCGTGACGTTAGTCGGCGCTGATGGCGCCAACAGCGGCGTAGCAAAGATGCTCGCCGGTCCTCTGTCTTCCTCTGAGATGGAAGTGGCTTTCGGATATCGCGCGCCTCTGCCTGCGAATGGAGCAGCACCTACGGTCGTGGCTTTCCTTCCGGGATGGATGGGTTATGCCTGGGCCTTTCCGCGACCGGATCACATCTCGTTTGGTATCGCTACAACGCAGGAGGCATTCGAGCACCGCCCGCTCGATGAGCTGCTCTGGGATTTCATGCTTGGCTATTACCGTCAACGCGAAGACGCGAAAGCAAAACTCTGGGCCAGCCGGGAAGCGGATCGAGAACGCGACGAGCGAATAAGAAAGAGCCTGGAAACAACAGCGGAGCGATACGCGGCGCGTATTCCCGGACTGGCCGATAAAACCTGGGACACGAGGCATGTTTGCGGAGAAGGTTGGGCGCTGCTGGGCGATGCTGCAGGCTTTGCTGATCCGGTGACCGGCGAAGGGATCTATTACGCCTTGCGCTCAGCAGAGCTTTTCGCTGCAAGCTACCTCGCCGGCACCCCGCTGGCATATGAAAAATACTGGCGAGAGGATTTCGGCCGCGAGCTGAAGCGAGCGTCACAGATGCGTCGGCGGTTTTATGGAAACTTCTGGGGCGCGCCTTTCACTGAAAGAATGGTGGGGTTTGCCCGCGGTCATCGTGGCATCAAGCGAGTGCTCGGCGATCTCGTTGCGGGTGACCAGGGTTACGTGGATTTGAAGAAGAAACTCGCGCGCAGGGCCGTGTGGCCTCTTTAGCTCTGATCAACGCCGGTCATCCGACCTTATTCTTTTGGCTATCTCATCCGGCTATGAGGAGTGGTCCAGTGTAAGCCGCAAGGCGCTCTCTAAGTTCTTCAGGAATGGGAACTGTTTCGAATGTATCGCGGCGCACGGCGGCAAGAACGAAGTGAGCATCCGCAATGAGAGCCTCTTCACCCTTGCGACGTACTTCAAAGTCTAGTCGCATCGATTTATTTCCAAACCTGCCGACATAAACAGAGACCTCCAGCAAATCGTCCAACCGCGCTGCGTGGCGGAAGTCGCATTCCAGATGAACGCGCGGCAACCATACATCAAGCTCATCAAACATCACGCCGTAGGGTAAACCAACGGCGCGGAATAATTCAGTCTCGGCAAATTCAAAGAAGCGAATGTAGGCGCCGTAAAAAATAATGCGCGCGGCGTCGACATCGCCCCAACGAACGCGTTCTTCGATGGTGAATTTCCAGGGATCTGGCATCAATAGTTCAGTAACTGCGAGGTGATGAGAAAACTAAACCTCGACGTCGCGCAAAAACTTTACAAACGCCCGATTGAATTCTTCCGGCCGCTCAATGTTGGGAATGTGAGCGGCTCCTTCGATGATCACCAGCCGCGAGCCGCCAATCTCGCGATGCATCATTTCGGCATCTGCCAGCGGCGCCAGGCTGTCTTCGCGCCCGACTATTATCAGGGTGGGCGAAATAATGCGGGAAAGAAACGCCGTTTGGTCCTGACGCTGCGCCATGCCATGCAGTGCCGCTGAGGCTCCCTCTGGTTCCGTCTTGACCATCATCTCACGCACACGCTTCACAATGTCCGGACGTTTGGCTACGGTTTCAGGCGCGAGCAACTTTGGTAAGAGTGCGTCAGCGATCCCTTCCATGCCTTCCTGCAAAGCTTTCTCCGCCTGCACAGCGCGGTTCTGTTTCCCTTCATCCGTATCCGCTTGAGGGCGAGTGTCCGCAAGAACCAGAGAACGAACTCGTAAAGGAAAGAGCCGATAGAACGCCAGGGCCACGTAGCCTCCCATTGAGAGACCAGCAACGGTGGCCCGCGAGATGTTTAGGTTCTCCATTATTACGGCAACATCCAGCGCCATGTCCTGCATTGTTGCCGGTGCAGGCGTGACTGCGCTCTCACCGTGTCCGCGCAGATCGGGTATGACTACGCGATGCGTCTGCTTTAGCTCTTCAACCTGTTCGCGCCACATTAAGCGACTGAAGGGATAACCATGAAGAAGAACGACGGATGGACCGGAGCCCCGGTCGTCATAGGCTATCTCAACTCCTCGAACCCGAGCCTTGCTCATTTCCCTTTCTTTCTGCGCGACCGTTAAGGGTGTCATTAGTTTTCTCGGTTTCCACAGCTCCTAGTCACTCTTAGCTGCATCTGCTACCGCTGATACGAATTCCGAAAGTTCGACGGGCTTTGACAAGTAGCGCTGGTAACCAGACGAAAGTGCCCGCTGCCGGTCTTCCTCTTTTGCGTATGCTGTAATGGCCACGGCCGGAATCGCTTTCGCGTGATCGAGATCCATCGCCCGCACTCTCTGGATGAGACCGTATCCATCCTCGCCTGGCATTGCGATGTCGGATACGAGGACGTCCGGATGCGAAATCTTGATAGCTTCAATAGCCTCACCAGCGGATGAAACTGCAGTGACCGTTGCTTTGCGTAATGTCAGGGCTGCACTCAACAGTTCCAAAGTATCCCGATCATCATCCACCAGCAACACGTGCACACCTTTTAGAGGCGACTGCGGTTCCATGATTTCTTTGCGTTTCTGTTCTTGCTTCAACTCTGCGCGAAGCTTCCCCGATGAGCGAATCAGCGGCAAGCAGACTGTCAACGTGGTTCCTTTCCCTTCTCCGAGACTCTCGGCCTGAATAGTGCCTCCATGAATCTCAACCAGATGTCGAGCGATTGCCAGACCCAGACCCAGTCCACCGTGGTGACGAGTCGTAGTGCTGTCTGCCTGACGAAAGCGATCGAAAACAAAGGGCAGGAAGTCAGCGCCGATACCTGATCCAGTGTCGGCTACTCTGATTTCGACTTGCGAGTTTACCTGCTGAACACTCACTCGCACACTGCCGCCGCTGGGCGTGAATTTGATGGCATTTGAAAGTAGGTTCCAGATGACCTGCTGCAGCCTGTTTGAGTCGCCGGAGACAACGGCTGGCTGGTGCTCAAACGCGACTGTGATGAGGATCCCTTTGGCCTCCGCCGTGGGCCGGACGACATTCGTTGCTGCTTCAACGACGGGCGCGAGCTCAAGGGGATGTAGATCGAGATAGAGATTGCCGGTAATGATTCGCGATACGTCGAGAATGTCGTCAATGATCTGTGACTGTGACTTGGCGTTACGTCTGATGGTTTCGATAGCTCGGGCCGCCGCCTCACTGTCGAGCGAGCCAGACTCCAGCATTCGCGACCAGCCGAGAATCGCGGTCAAAGGTGTGCGCAGCTCATGAGAGACGGTTGCGAGAAACTCATCCTTCAGCCGGTTTGACTCTTCAGCAGCCGCCCGCGCGCTGCTTTCGCGCTCGAGCAGGCGAACGTTTTCAATGGCTACGGCAGTCAAGTTGGCGGCCATGCGCATGGCGGTGACCTGCTCTTCTCCATAAGCCGCCCTCGCGTAGCTCTGTACTTCAATCGTGCCAATAATTCGACCCATCATAGCCATCGGTACTGCCAGGGAAGACTGGGGCCGCAGTCCATTATCAGGGCCGACGATAACCGCCGGATGACCACGGGTCACATTCATGTAGTCGTCAGTGATGATCACCTGCCCAGTCCTTACGGCACGACTGTTTGGCCCCGCTGAAGTAACCGGCATCGGAGGAAGTTCCGAAATGTCAATCTCCTGTTTATCACCCCAGCCATAGCATGCAGTTCGAACATCGCGAAGAGGATCGTAAAGCGATACGAAGAATCCATCGCAGGGAATGGATACAACAGTGAATTCTCGAAGACCGCGAAAGATTGTTAACAGGTCACGCGCTGTTCCGAGAGCCTGGGCCAAACCCGAGATCCTATCAAGGAGCCGCTCATATTCGGAGAGTGCTCGCTGGTCGGCCTCCCGCAAAGCTTCTTCGGCGCGTCTGCGTAAAGTGATGTCGCGAGCGATGCCCTGAACGCCGACAGGCTCTCCCTGCTTGAAAATTAACCTGTTGCTTATCTCGAGCGTCAAGTTGCGGCCAGACTTCGAACGAAAATCAAGTTCATAATTCTTTATCTGTTCACCCCTTAACTTGCGATCGAGCATGCCCCGAGAGGCTTCAAAGGATTCCTGAGTTAGAATCTCGCTCATGCCCATCTTGAGCAACTCATCTCGGGAATATCCCGTGATTAGTTCGCCGGCCTTGTTCACTGAGGTCAACTTTCCTTCGAAGTCGAGACTGTAAACGATATCATTTGCATTTTCGACGAGGTCGCGATACCTCTCTTCACTCTCTCTGAGAGCCTCTTCCGCGCGCTCGCGCTGCACGAGGGTATTACTGATAGTTGCTCCTGAATCCCTTAGTCCGGCCGCGGAGCGTTCGGCGGCTGCTCGCGCCTGCGTCTGCAAGCGCGTCACAACGAAAAAGAGCAGACTGATAAGCACGCCGCCGGCCAACGTGTAACGCGCGAATCTCTTTCCGGAAGTCAAATCGAAATTTGGACGGGTGGCAAAGTTAAGAATCCAGTTGCGACCCGCAACGTCGATGGTTGTGGTTGTGATGAAGCGCGGCCGGAAGGAATTTGAAACAGGACTGGCAAAGCGAGTGGAATCGTAAAGTAAATAGTCAGAATTTGGCTGCGTACCGTCGTAGACTTGAAACTGCACGTCAACATATTTCCTGCTCGCGAGCACGCCCTCCATAAAATCGTCCACGCGAAAAGGACTGTAAACAAATCCGAAGAGCGCATGGCGGCGCTGTGACTCCGTGGAGATATTCTCTGAGTTCCGATAAACCGGTAAATAGATGAGGAAGCCGGCCTGTTTCTTTTCGGGCTCAATCTCCTGCACCAGCGTGACGCCGCCGGAAGCTGCGGGCATTCCAGTGTCGCGCGCCCGTTCCATCGCAGCGCGACGGACAGGCTCGGTGAACATGTCATAACCAAGCGCGACCCGATTAAGGCGGTCGAATGGCTCAAGATAAATGATCGGGTGATATTCACTCCTCTCGTATTCGGGCCAGACCTTGAAGGTTGGAAAACCCTCACGATGCATTGAGTCGACTGTTGCGTTCTTCTCTTCAGGACTCAAGCGCATTGAAAATCCGATTCCCTGCACTCCCGGGTAATGCTTCGGTAGCTCCAACCGGTCGACGAAGCTCTTGAACTCATTGCGTTCCACCGAGTGACTCACCGCGAAGAGTCCTGTTCCGGCGCGGAGCAGCGCAATATAAGTTTCAATTCTGCCCTGGATGCCGGCATCAATCTCCTGGACTGAGTCTCGGAAGCGCGCCTGATTCTCGGCGTTAGAGATTTGGAACAGGTAGTAAGAGACAGCAAACGTAAAGAGCAGGCCGGCGGCTAAGACAAGATATGGAATGAAAGCGCGCTGCGGCCGGTAGTGCTTGGATTTAGGCTGGTCAGAATTCATTTGCCTGGCTTCTCACGCTTGCAGACGCGGGCGTTCTCGCTAGGTTGATTGGGCGGGATTAGTACACCTTAGTTAATAGCAGAAGATGGGACGTTATTCAACGAACGCGGCTGGTGCGCCGGCGAAGAAAATCCATTAGCACAAACTGCGAAAGATTATTCGGATTCGCGAAGTAGGCTTTGCCATTCGTCACAGCGGTCATCTGCTTTACAAACTCCACCAGGTAATAGTCACTGGCCAGCATGAATGTATTGATCATTATCCCTGCTTTGCGGCACGCCTGGACCTGCTTGAAAGTTTCGGCCATTACGAAAGGATCGCCACCCATTGAGTTCTTATAAAGGCGACGGCCGGGGAGTGCCTGCGTCTGGCCCGCATTCTTTCCGAACAAAGGCGTGGGGGTAGTGTTAGCTTCAAGAAAACATGCAGTCGGTTTGCCGTCCGTGACCATCACGATCTGCTTCATATCTTTGCGCTGCGATTGCAGTATACGGCGCGACAGTCTCAAGCCCTCAGCCGTGTTTGTGTGATATGGACCAACTTGCGTTGACGCAAGCTTTGCCAGTGGCAGTTCCTCCGCGGCGTCATGGAAGAGCACAATCTTGAGCGAGTCGCCCGGATATTGGGTGCGAATCAAATGCGCCAGCGCCAGGGCCACTTTCTTTGCCGGCGTAAACCGATCTTCGCCGTAAAGAATCATCGAATGGGAACAGTCAAGCATGACCACGGTGGCGCAGGACGACTGGTAGTCGCATTGCTGGACGTGCAGATCGCTGTACTCAAGGTTGAGCGGCAATTTGAGTCCCTCGCGTTGAATCGCCGTTAAAAGAGTGGTGTTCACATCGAGATTGATCGTATCACCGAACTCGTACGGTTTGCTGGCGGCCGCGGCTTCCACTCCGGTTGCAAGATGCGATGTGTCATGTCTGCCGAGGGAGCTCTTACCCAAACTCCCAAGCAGATTGCGGAGGGTCTTGTAACCAAGGAAGTCCAGACCTTTCTCGGTGACTTCGAGTTTGACGTTGCGCGGCAAAGGTTCTGAGACTTCCGGAGTGCCCATTCTTTGCAACTGACCCTGTTCCTGAACCATCTCTTCCCGCAACGTTAGATAACCTTCCTCAACCATACGCTCAATCAATTGATTGAGCATCTCTTCAAGCATTGAACCCTTAAACTTACCTTCGTTCTCATCGAGCATTTCCTGAACCTGATACTCGTTGAGCAGACCCTGATCGATAAGCGCTTGCAGCAGCGCTCGTCTTAGTTCATCGAGAGAGGTGTCCTGTGGCTGTCTTTGCCGGGTCCAGTAATAGTCATCATCGTAGCCAGAATAGAGCAGCGAATCAGACAGCCCCTCCATCAGATCGCCAAGATTGATCGCCGAAACATCCAGGCCTTTGAATTTTGAATAGCGAGTAAACTTCATTTTCGATTTTAGCGATTGCCGATTGTGCCGTTGTGAGAATGACCAAATCGGAAAACGGCAATTGAAAATCACAAAATTAACTATATTTTCCCGTTTCCGTCAGGTCGTCGTAGATCATCCCGCGACGATCCTTCCTGGCCTTCGTGACGGCCGTGTAACCGCCTTCCTCGTTGCGGCTGATCTTGTTCTCGGCATAAAGACCCTCCAGCACAAACTCGCAAGCAGGAACCAGTCGCTCAGTATCCTGGCTTTTGAAATCAAACGGAACGAGCGCCGATTCGATCAGCTCTGGAACAGCCTCGAGTAGTCCCACACACTCTTCTGCCGCTGCGGTGTCCGCAAGTCGCAAATTATTTCCCTGATCAAACCATTGTACTGCTCGTGAAAAGTCGATTCCCACAAAATAGCCTTCAAAGATTTCACCGGCCGCTCGCTTAATCAAATCCTTGGCGATCCGATTTGCCCCAATCTGTTCGCCTTCGTACTCGAGTTCCATCTTCCCAGTCATCGACGGAATTGCTGCGTAGATGTCAGAGATGCGCGGCACAATCTCTTCCTCGCCGGTGAGTAGGGCACGTCGCTCAGCATTCGATATCACGGAATCGATTACAGTGATAGGCATGCGTTGCGAGACTCCGGAATGCTTATCAATCCTGCCGTCATCGCGAGCCTCGAAGGCGATCTGCTCAACCACTTCGCGGATGAAATCCGGAATGTGCAGACGGTCTCTCAATCCATCGCGATTGACCCAAGCCTCCTGACGGGTTATTTCCACGGCTGTTTGCAACTCGGCAGGATAGTGAGTCGTGATCTCGGCGCCAATGCGATCCTTTAACGGCGAGATGATCTTTCCCCGAGCCGTGTAGTCTTCCGGGTTGGCCGAGAAGATGAGCATCACATCCAGGGGCAGGCGAACTGGATAGCCCTTAATCTGTACGTCGCCTTCCTGCATGATGTTGAAGAGTCCCACCTGAATCTTGCCTGCCAGATCTGGCAGCTCATTGATGGCAAAGATGCCGCGATTCGCCCGCGGCAACAGTCCGTAATGAATCGTCAGCTCGTCGCTCAGAAGATGGCCGCCCTTGGCGGCTTTGATCGGATCGACGTCGCCGATGATGTCGGCAATAGTCACATCTGGAGTGGCCAACTTTTCGACAAAGCGCGAATCGCGATCTATCCATTCTATATGCGTTAGATCACCATGAAGCTCGACCATCTGCCGCCCGTAAGCAGAGATGGGGTGGAACGGGTCGTCGTTGACTTCCGAGCCCGAGATGACGGGCAGGCGTTCGTCGAGCAATTCCGTCAGTTGTCGTATGATGCGACTCTTCGCCTGGCCGCGTAGACCCAGCAGGATAATGTTGTGCCTGGCGAGAATTGCATTTACAAGCTGCGGAATAACGGTTTCGTCGTAACCGACGATTCCGACAAACAGTCTTTCGCAGGCACGCAATTTCCTAATGAGATTGGCGCGCAACTCGTCTTTCACAGAGACGCTCTTGTAGCCACTCTCTTTCAGTTCACTCAGAGTTTTCGGTAAGTGCATGTAGAATTAGTCCTTAAGTAAGCGACCCTATTTCTGCGCAAAGCGGAATCGAAAGTAAGAGATACGAAGACCGCTGTCCCCCGCCGATGCTTTACGTCCAGCTATCTTAATACGGTGACCTTAAAGACTCTAAGCCAGAAAGACCTTTGGTAGTGTCTTACATTTGAAATCTTGTAACGCAAACTATTAGTTTGTGACGCAAGCTAGGACACTACCAGACCTTTTTGATCCTCGACATCATGCCAACCATTGTCCGTTCGCAAAACGAGACCGTCTGCTTCGAGCTTTTCGAGATGAGCAAGTACGGCGCGCTCGGCCATCGCCAGCGCTCTAGGGGAGACATCGATGTAAACGCGGGCCACAATCTCCATTGTTGTTGTCACACCGTCGCGCACAGCCTCAAGTATGTTGTGCTCGCGTTCGAGTCGATGCGAAATATACTCGGCTATCTTGCCGTAAGGATTCCCAATCGCCGGACCATGACCCCCGAAAATCACCGACAGATTCCGGATCGCCTGCATGCGCTCGAGCGATTGAAGATAAGCGCGCATGTTTCCTTCAGGCGGGTCGATCAAGACAGAACCAAGTCCCAGCAGGTTGTCGCCTGAAACCAACGTGCCGGTTCGCTCTTCATAAAAGCAGAGGTGACCTCGCGCGTGTCCGGGCGTGTGCAGCGCCTGCAAAGCAATTTGAGGCGAACCGCTGATCTCCACCACCTCGGAATCTTCGATGAAACGATCGACGCGAATACTATCGCTCAACGCTTCAGCGGTAAGACGGTGTGCTGCAACGGTCACATTTTTACCGAGGTGAGTTCTAAGAACATTGACGCCGCCGACGTGATCCGGATGCATGTGAGTGAGAATTATTTCGCGCGCAATGCGTCCTTCAGCAATTAGTTCATCGATGCACGCTGCCAGCGCCTCTTGCTCGTCCTCGTAAGGCGAGCCAGGATCTATCACGAGAATCTCGAGCGAGGTGTAGATCAAATAACAATTTGTGTGCGTCGCGGGTGGTTTCGTTGGCGTGCGCACGGGGAAGCAGACGTAGTTAGGGCGAAACTCAATGCGACGAACCGGCTCACCGTGCGCCTGCGGAATAGAAAGAAAGCGGGCGACGAGATCCGAGCCTTTGCCCTTTGCAAGCGTCTTCAGAGCATGGAGTGTAGGGGGTGCGGCGAGGATTTCTGAGCGTTGCCATCGTGCCAAGGCATCACGCGCAGTGATCCATTCACCCGACGCCAGTTCCCCGGGAATAACCACCGGCTGCTGCTTTGAAGGGCAGTTAACAAGAAAGAACAAGGTGTCGAATCGGCGAGCGCTGAAAGGTGGCGTCACCCAACGGCCCGCGAAAGTGAAATCATTCGCATCGAGATGGAGGCCGTAATGGCGCAGCAGCTCGGGCCAGGTCATTCTTCCCGATTCCAGATCGTCGAGGAGCGAAACTCGCTGCCCTTTCGTTAGTGGCTCACCACCGCGAGCGACCAGAATACGTAGCTCTTCAAACAACTCGCGTGCGGCACAACTAATGGCCGCCACAGTCTCCCTGTCACTACAGTTTTCCACCGGGACATCCGTGTCTGTGGTATCAAGCTGACCCCCGGGAAACGCGTAGAATCCGCCGAGAAACGCTAGCCTCTCACTGCGCCTCACCAAAAAGAGTTCCGGCTCTCTGGGATCCGTATCGTGTCGAAGAAGAACGACCGCAGCGGCATCCCTGGGGGTAACTGATGGGGTTAGGCTCTGTGCGTTCACAAATAAAAGTCTGAAGTCTTGAGTCAGGAGTCTTGAGTCAGGAGTCAAGAGTCACAGAGGAGTTCAATTTCTCTTAGCTCTGGACTCCAGACTGTAAAGCGGAGCCTAGCAGGTTGCTCAAACACCACGTCGGACCACCCGAAATCAACACCGCTGCTCACCACAGCGAGCGAACACGATCCACGAATTAACACGAAACCTCACGAAATGAGCGATTTTTCCGGAGTTATTTCGTGTAACAAACCTTGAGAATTTTGTTTTTCTGCGATGATTTTTAGGTTTGCAGACAGAAAAACTCCTCACCCCAAGGAAACCGGGGTTCGGGGCAGGCAGTGTTTCTTTTCTATCAAGCGCCTGGTTAGCGCTTATATGGAGCGTGATAGCTCGACTGCCTCGAGGCTTCACGTCAGC
>Ga0066710_100007017_pt1 | contig 10671 bp, 6 predicted proteins | sample GraSoiAngelo_159_FD_79666 | JGI IMG/M metagenome (GOLD analysis project Ga0066710, IMG submission 79666) | Grasslands soil microbial communities from the Angelo Coastal Reserve, California, USA - 14_1009_16_40cm | ecosystem: Environmental > Terrestrial > Soil > Grasslands | place: USA...
CATGACGAATATGACAAGGAACACATCGGCGATTTTGCACTATGGAAGGCTTGGGACGAAGCAGACGGCGATGTGAAATGGGATTCGCCGTGGGGACCTGGTCGTCCCGGCTGGCACATCGAGTGCAGCGCGATGTCCATGGCGTTGCTCGGCGATCAGATCGACATCCATTGCGGCGGTGTCGATAACATCTTCCCGCACCACGAAGCGGAGATCGCGCAGAGCGAAGGCGTGACGGAAAAGAAGTTCGTGCGCTACTGGCTGCATTGCGCGCATCTGCTGGTGGACGGCCAGAAAATGGCAAAGTCGTTAGGCAATTTTTACACCGTCCCAGATGTTTTGGCCAAGGGTTACACCGGGCGCGAACTCCGTTATGCCCTTTTGCGTGTGCACTATCGCGTGCCCCTGAACTTCACCTGGGAAGGAATGAATGAGGCCCGCGAGTCGTTAGCCCGAATCGATGAGTGGCTGGCGCGGCTGCGTGAAGTCACGAAACAGGGAAACGTCCCACACTCAACGTTCAACGCTGAAGGCTCAAGCAAAAGAAATGACTTTGAAGACGCGCTGGATGACGATCTCAACATTTCTGCTGCGCTCGGTTTCATATTCGAATCGATTCGTGAAACCAATCGCGCGATGGATCAAAACGAAATGGACGCGGCTTCGGCAAGAGCATGGCTGGACTGGTGGAAATGGATCAACACCGTTCTCGATCTCGAAGCCGACGCTGAGACGATCATTCCGCACGAAGTCGCAGAGCTCGCACAAGAGCGAGAGAAGGCACGACGCGAAAAGAATTGGAAACGCAGCGATGAGCTGCGCGAGCAGATTTCCGTGCTCGGCTGGGAAGTACGCGACACCAAAGAGGAATCAAAGCTCACGCGGCGCTCTGGCCGGTAGCGCACCGTAACGTTTTTGCTCTTCGAATGTGTAACCAAACCGCTCTATCTCCGCAGCGAACCGGGTGCGCACGAATTCGCGAAGTTCGTCATCATAATATTTTGCATAATGCTCACGACTTGAGCGGTTGTATCGCGGCAAGGTTAGTGGCGAAATTCCAATCGCCGTGCACACAGCACGAAAATCCCCGGCCAGATTTTCGAACCGCATGATGTAATCGACATTGGCGAACGGGTCCTCTTCACCGTTGTCCAGGTGCAAATAGTCCGCGACCGACACAGCTTTGGAAATTATCCCGCGGAATCTTTTCCGGTTCCAAGTTTCGGGATTTTGCGTGGGCGTGAAATAATACGACACCATGCGGTCCCACGGATTCCGCACACAGGTGAACTTATATAGATTCCGAAATTGCTCGTCCCCCAAGGCATCGTGATATTCGCTCAGCATCGAGTGTTTCTTGATCTTGTACTTTGGATTGCGCAGTCCAAAGCGCTCGATCCCGTCCTGCTCGTTTCGCAGAGCAATGAGTTGATCCTCCGAATAATCGCGCAGAACACTTTGAATTGAATTACCCGCCGTCTTGGGAATGTGAACGAACAGGAAACATTTCTGAAAAGAAATCATCGGCGCGCGTTACCGAATTTACGTGCATCATTCGACCGCGCGAATCTGGGGAAGCAGAGGTTACCAGCCAGTTGTTTTCGCTGGCTTGCCGATAACCTTTCGTGTCGGCAAGTTGCCGGCGCGCAGCGGTATCTGCGCTATGCCAATCGTCGATGATCCTGTCCCACAAATACAAATTCATCTTCATCAAGACGGCGAAGACGGCCGGCACAAGTATTGAAGTGTTCCTGTCAAGGCGTTGTGGTCCTCAGGACATCGTGACGCCGATTGTGCCGCGCGTGCAAGCACATCAAGCGCGCAATTACGAGGGATTCATTAATCCGATTCCCGAAATCATTGAGCGACCCGGTAAACTCTTCTCCGTGTTGCGTCACACAATGACGAGTCGCACGAAATTTTATAATCACATGCCGGCACGCGAGGTGAAGAACCGCGTGTCTGCCAACATCTGGAACGGTTACTTCAAATTCTGCGTGGAACGAAATCCATGGGACAAAGTTTTATCTCATTACCACATGCACGCCGCGCGTGAAGGCGGCTTGCTTTCACTCGATGAGTATCTCGCTCGCGGCAGATTTCCGCTCAACTATTTCCGATATACCGACCGCTCGGATAAAAAAATCATCGTCGATCGCGTTATTCGCTATGAAAACCTGCTGGCGGAGCTCGGTGAAGTGCTCGCGCATCTAAACATTCCTTTCAACGGCACTCTTGGTGTCGCAGCGAAATCGGAATACCGCGCCGATCGGCGACCGTATCAAGAAGTCTTCAACCATGAACAACGGCGAATCGTAGAGAAAGCATTCGCGAAAGAAATCGAACTGCACGGCTATCGATTTGAGCAGTAACTTTGGAGTAGACTCCCGAGCGACTTAGAAACACTGAAATGTTGTAGCCACCGGCCTGTAACCGGCTGACCTCAGTGCTGCGTTCACACCAAGAAGACAGCCCACAGAGCCGTGGCTACAGCAGCTTTACTAAAGCGCTCCAGATTTGCGTTTGCTCAATCGAAGCTTGCTTTGCGTGCACATTTTGGTTGCATTGAGATGTGCTCCCTGCCGAACAGCATGCGACATCGTTGAGCGCGATAGGCGAAAGCGCTCATGGCCCGGGAGTCTTTGCTACCACGCACTGGAGCGTAGTGCTGGAGGCACAGGGCGAATCGCCGGCGGCACAAGAGGCGCTCGAAAAACTTTGCCGTACGTATTGGCGACCTATTTATGGCTTTGTGCGGCGACACGGTGCCGGCGCCGAGGACGCCGAGGACCTTACACAGGGGTTCTTCGCTTTATTGCTTGAACGCAAGGATCTAAACACCGTGCGCAAGGAAAAGGGACGCCTTCGTTCGTACCTGCTTACGTCGGTGAAACATTTCCTGGCTGACGAGTCGCGCCACGCGATGGCGCTTAAGCGCGGCAAAGGACAGCGCTTAATTCCGTTCGACGGAATTCGCGAGGGGGAACGGATCGATGCAGAATACTGCGACAGACTCACAGCCGATCAAATCTATGAACGCCGCTGGGCCTTCACGGTGTTGGAGCAAGTGATGGTGCGATTTCGGGAAGAGTATCGCAGCGCGGGCAATGTGCGGTTCTTCGATCAGATGAAGAAAATGCTCATGGACGAAGCAGACCGGCCATCGCAAGCCCAGATCGCAAGCGAATTCGACATGACCGAGAACGCGGTGAAACAAGCGTTTTACCGGTTTCGTCAGCGTTACCAGACGCTATTGCGCGAGGAAATCGCCCACACCGTCGCCATGCCCGGCGATGTCGAAGACGAATTGCGCCATCTGATTTCCGTGGTTCGGGCGTAACCTCTGGAAGAATTCTACGTAGTAAAGAGGGGGAGCGAGCGAGCGAATCCCCGGAAAATGATCAGCGCAATCAGACTTTGCCTAAGGTGCGGCGCGAGGATTCCAGCCGACGCGCCCGAAGGAGGCTGTCCAGGTTGCCTTCTTGAAAGTGGGCTTGCTGCCGTTGGCTATGAGGATAAGCAGACGCTCGTTGTAACGGAAATACAGCACGATACAAGGAACGAGCGAGTCGCAGCACTGGCGGGAGATTTCGGCGACTACGAGTTGCTGGAGGAAATTGGCCGCGGCGGTCAGGGCATCGTTTATCTGGCACGGCAGAAAAGCCTGAACCGCTCCGTGGCGTTAAAAGTCATTAGTCTTGGTCAGTGGGCCAGCAAAGCCCACCTGAAGCGCTTTCGCCGCGAAGCTCAAGCTGCCGCCAGTCTCGACCATCCGTACATCGTGCCCATCTACGAAGTGGGCGAGCGTGATGGTTCCTGCTACTTCAGTATGCAGTTCGTCGAAGGCGGCCAGCTTGACGAAGTACTCAAACGCACGCCGATGTCGATTCGGCATGGGGCGGAACTAATTGCTAAACTGGCGCGCACAGTCCAGTACGCGCACCAGCATGGAATTCTCCATCGCGACATCAAACCGGGAAACATTTTGCTCGACCAACAAGGCGAACCGCATCTCACCGATTTCGGGCTCGCACGCCTCGTCGAAATGGAAAGCACTGTCACGCGCACGATGGAAGTTTTGGGCACACCTAGCTACATGGCGCCAGAACAGGCCGTGGGTAACAACGCCCAGCTTACAAGTGCAACGGATGTGTACGGACTTGGCGCAGTGCTTTACCAATTGCTCACGAGCCATCCGCCGTTTGCCGGTGGAACAAGCTACGAGACAATTCGATTGCTGCTGGATACCGAGCCGCGTCCGCCGCGCCTGTTAAATTCAAAAGTAGATCGCGATATGTCCACGATTTGCCTGAAGTGCCTGGAGAAAGATCCACAGTGCCGATACCCATCTGCGCTCGCACTCGCCGAAGATCTCGAACACTGGCTCAAGCACGAACCAATCCACGCCAAGAGAAGTGGACTTTTCGCACATGCCGGCAAATGGATGCGACGGAATCCGGCTATTGCCGCGTTAATTGCGGCGCTGGTTGCTTTGGCAGGGGCTGTGAGCTGGAATATTTGGAAAAGCGAACTAATCAGCCGGCCGGCGACAAAGGGAATCGCAGTGCTCCCGTTTGAAAATCTCAGCCCGGATCCAGATAACGCTTATTTCGCAGAAGGTATCCAAGAGGAGATCCTGACGCGGTTGGCTAGCATCGGAGAATTGAAGACCATTTCGCGCAGCTCCACACGACAATATCAGAGTAAACCCAGGAATCTCGTCGATATCGCGAAACAGCTTGGTGTAGCGAATATTCTTGAGGGCAGCGTGCAAAAAGTGGCCTCTCAGGTTCGGGTGAATGTGCAGTTGGTTAATGCGCAAACCGATTCCCACCTCTGGGCGGAGAGCTACGATCGGAAGTTGACCGACCTGTTCAGTGTCGAGAGCGAGATCGCTAAACGAATAGCGGAGTCGTTGCAGGCGAAGCTGACCGGTCGCGAGGAGCAGGTGTTAGCGGTTAAACCAACAAACAATCCCGCAGCTTACGACGCGTATCTGCGCGGGCTGGCTTTTGAAGCACGTGGCAACTATGCCTACTCTACCTCTTTGGATCTCGCATACAAAGCCACCGATTCTTACGAACGGGCGGTGCAGCTTGACCCCAATTTTGCGCTTGCCTGGGCGCGGCTTTCTCGCGCCGACGCGCTAATCTACTTTAACTGCGAGGACGCTACTTGCGTCGCGCGGCGCGACGCAGCGAAACGTGCTTTAGAGAATGCGCAAACGCTCGATCCGAACTCGCCTGAAACCCTGCTCGCTCTGGGTCATTATCAATACTTGGTGCTGCGCGACTACGGGTCTGCCAAAACCACGCTTGGTCGCGTGAGCAAAACCTTGCCAGGCAGCAGCGAAGTACCAAGTGTCCTCGGCTCAATTGCCCGACGTGAGGGTTATTGGGATGAAAGCGTTGCTTACTTCGAGCAAGCCCTCACCCTAGACCCACGTAACGTGGAGTTACTGATGCGCGCGGCATGGACTTACAGCATGTGTCGACGATTCTCGACGGCGCTCAACCTCTATGATCGAGCCCTGGACATTACACCAGGGGATCGGGGTGTGATGGCGGCGAAGGCCAGTATCTATCAGGCCGAGGGTAACCTGCAAGAAGCCGCCAGGTTCCTATCAGAAGTAAACGAGCAGACTCCTTCTGGGGATAGTTTCCTGATCAAGATCGCTCAGTTGAGACTTGAACGAAATTACGATGAGGCCATCCGCTTGCTGCAAGCGCGACTGGCTCAACCCCGTTTTGATTCTGAGGGCGACAATAAAGCGGTGCTTGCTTTGATGCAGCGCCTTGGTGGCGATATGGCTGGCGTCAAGGTTACCGCTGAGCAGGTGCGCAATACACTCGAGCAGCGCTACAGAGATCAACAAGGCGACCCCTTCCTTGCGGCAACGCTGTCTCGCGCTTTGTCTCGAGCTTATGCTGTGATGGGGGACAAGGACTCGGCGCTAAAGGCAGCGGAGCGTGCAGTCATGCTTCTGCCTCGTGCTAAAGATCGGGTGTCCGGACCTGCTCTCGAAGAGAACCTCGCGTTTATTCAGGCGATCTTCGGCGAGAGTAGCCGCCCGATCTCAACTCTCGCCCAGCTGTTACAAATGCCCTATAACAGCTGGGTTTACGGGCCGGGAACCATTACGCCGGCTCTTCTTAGGCTCGATCCGATTTGGGACTCTTTGCGCTCAGATCCCGCTTTCCAAAAGCTCTGCCAGGAAAGGCAACCGTGAAGACACGAATTGCACGAATCGTCACGAATTTTTAGAGGCATCGAACCATTGGTGTAAATTTGTGAAATTGGTGTCTAGAGTTTGCGAAAAGTGCGGATCGGAAATCCCAACCGACGCACCGGAAGGAGCCTGCGCGGGTTGTCTTCTCGAGAGTGGGCTTGCTGCGCTTGTAAATGAAGACCAAGACACGCCCGGTGAGACAGAAACCCAGCAAGCCGCAAGCACTGAGCGCGTAGCGGCGATGGCGGGAGAGTTCGGCGATTATGAGTTGCTGCACGAAATTGGCCGCGGCGGTCAGGGTATAGTTTATCTCGCTCGGCAGAAGAGTCTCAATCGCACAGTCGCGTTAAAAATTCTTAGGGTTGGTCAGTGGGCCAGCAGAGCGGACCTGAAGCGCTTTCGCCGGGAAGCGGCAGCCGCCGCGAGCCTTGATCACCCTCGCATCGTTCCTATTTACGAAGTAGGCGAGCGTGACGGCTCCTGTTACTTCAGCATGAAGTTCGTCGAAGGCGGCCAGCTTGATGAAGTGGTAAGCCGTGCGCCAATGTCGATGCGGCAGGCAGCGGACGTAATCGTCAAAGTGGCGCGCACTGTCCATTACGCCCACCAACACGGAATCCTCCATCGCGACATTAAGCCGGGAAACATTTTGCTCGACACGAATGGCGAACCGCATCTGACCGATTTCGGCCTCGCGACGCTAGTCGAAGCAGAGGACACCGTCACGCACACGGAACAAATAATGGGCACCCCGAGTTACATGGCACCAGAGCAGGCCGTCGCTCACAAGACCCAGCTTACCAGCACAACAGACGTGTACGGCGTGGGCGCAGTGCTTTACCAGTTGCTTACCGGTCATCCACCGTTTGCTGCAGAAACGACGTACGAAACAATCCGATTACTCGTCGAGACCGACCCGCGAGAACCGCGTCTGCTGAATTCGAAGATAGATCGCGAGCTTTCCACGATTTGCCTGAAATGCCTCGAGAAGGATCCAAAGCGCCGTTACCCTTCGGCTCTCGCGCTCGCAGAAGACCTTGAGCACTGGCTCAAGCACGAACCAATCGAAGCGAAGCGAAGTGGATTCGTGACACACGCACACAAATGGGTGCAACGGAATCCGGCTATTGCCGCGTTGGTAGCCTCCTTGGTTGCTTTGGCAGCAACCATTGGCTGGAATATTTGGAAAAGCGACCTGTTTCGTTCGGCGCCTGAAAAGAGCATCGCAGTGCTTCCATTTGACAACTTAAGCCGTGATCCAGATAACGCATATTTCGCGGATGGCGTGCAGGACGAAATTCTAAGCAACCTGGCTCGGATTGCGGATCTAAAGGTAATCGGCCGTACGTCGGTGATGCAATACAAGAGCGGCGTCCCTCGCGAGCTTCGCAGGATCGGTCAACAACTCGGCGTGGCAAATGTGCTGGAAGGGAGTGTCCGGCGCTTGGGCAATCGCGCGCGCGTCAATGCGCACCTGATCGATGTACGCACCCAGCGGGAGTTATGGGCGCAAACTTATGATCGCGATCTTGTGGACGTATTCGCGATGCAAACTGACATTGCTGCAAACATCGCCTCTCAGCTCAAGATCAATCTGTCGCCGCAGGAGAAAGCGGCCATGGAAGAACGACCAACGGCTGACCTTGCCGCTCATGATTTGTACATACGGGCCAAAACGCTCATAGTTAGTTCTGGGTTTAGCACACCTCTACTCGAGAGCCTGTCGGAGGCCGTTCAGCTGCTGAATCAGGCAATCGAGCGCGATCCAAAGTTTGCGCTCGCCTATTACCAACTCGCCCAGGCGCACGACCAGTTCTACTTTGGGGGCATTGATCACACTCTCGAGCGTCTGGCCATGGCCGATGTCGCGATCCAAGCACTCACTCGGCTCCGCCCTACTTCAGGGGAAGCGCATCTCGCGCTCGCCAAGCATTTGTATTGGGGGTACCTCGATTACGACCGCGCTCGCGAGCAACTCAAACTGGCGCAGAAGAGTTTGCCTAACGATCCGATGGTATTTGAAATTCTTGGTTTTATCGATAGACGCCAGGGCCGCTGGGCTGAATCGACCAAGCATCTCGAACGCGCTATCGAGCTCGACCCACAAAACGGTGGTTTCCTCAAGCAACTCGCCGACAGCTACGTCTGTCTGCGCCGTTATGCAGATGCCGAGCGCGTTCTGGATCGCGCGGTCGCGGTTGATCCCAAAGATGCAAGCCTTCGGGCGTTTCGTGCCGCCATTGAACTCTACTGGCACGCTGATGCGCGCCCGCTGCACTCCACGGTCGAAGCGATCCTGGCTGAAGATCCGCGCGCGGGCGAAAACATCGCACAACTTTGGCTCGAAGGCTCTTTGTGCGAGCGCGATCTCGATAGCGCCGCTCGTGCGCTGGCTGCATTGCCGATCGCTGGGTGTTACGACGACTGGATCCCTTTTCCCCGGGCCTGGTGCGAGGGTGTCGTTGCTCGGACGCGCGGCGATAAAGCCGCGGCGCAGGTCGCCTTCACCACCGCGCGCAACGAAGCGTCCAAGCTCATCGCGGCCGAACCTGACTATCCGGAAGCGCTTGGTGTGCTCGGGGTGATCGATGCAGCTCTCGGCAACAAGGAAGACGCAATTCGCCGAGGCCGCCGCGCTACTGAGCTGCTGCCCGTTGGCAAAAATTCCATAGATGGCCATTTGTTGATCAAACACATGGCCGCGATCTACGCGTGGACGGGCGAGACGGATCTTGCACTTCAACAGTTGACTGTCGCGGTAGGCCTCCCTGGGTTTTTGAGCTACGGCGAACTGCGTCTGCACCCCTGCTGGGACCCGTTACGAAGCGATCCGCGTTTCGAACAAATCGTCTCATCCCTTGCGCCCGAAGCCGCCATGGAAAGTGCAGGCCACGAACCCCGATCCGCGCTTCGTCGATCTGATTCGCCGCGTTAACCTCGCAGCGAAATGCGGCAAAGTAGATTACGCGAATAGCCGGCGAGGAGCTGTTCGAAGATAGCGTTTCTCTGGCACACGTCGGCGAACTGCCGGTCTTTAACGCCGCATCCGCGAGATCCGTGTAATCCATGGTTTCCGCTGAAACCCTTTGACGTCCCCCTAGTCATTTTCCGCGTAACCTCGCGCCCTAGCTTACGCATTACCCGTGTGAAGAAACAAAAGGACGGATCGAAACCTATGAAAGATCAAGACAGCGCAACGATAATCATAACATTTCTGCTTCTCCTTCCGTGGCTCGGGCGCGCCGCAGTGTCGGCAGTGGCGGCATGGCGAGGTCACATGGAAACGCAAAGCAGGAGAGCAAAAGGAAACTGTGAAGCGGACTTGGGTTGACGTTTTGCCGCTGTCCAGGCGGTAATCCCGACACCCACATCTAAACGTGCACACTGGAGTTATTCCGAGACCCCGGTCTGTCAGCGCGGCCGCGTTCCACATCTACCCTCGCCCATAGCGCGCGTGCTCTAATCTCGGGAGAAAACGAAGGCTCTTCGGACGACCATGTGAATCGCGAATCGTGGTTGGGGTTTTTGTTTGTGTGAGCAATCGAATCAGTGAGGTCCTTGTGATCCGCGGCACTGCCACGCCGACTTGTCTCGCCGTAGCCTTGCGCGGAGGCGAAAGCCTCTGCGAAGCGGGTCCGCTCGTTCAACCTTCAACGATTTAACGCTTAAACGGCTTAACTAGCTCAACCTGGCGAAGCCAACTTTCTGGGTAACCTCGCGCCGAGTTTTACGCATTACCTCAGTGAACGGCCGGAAATGAGTTCTCAATGAATGAGAGGTCAAGGAAGGCCAAGAAAAGAAGGGAAATTAAAGAACATGAAAAATCGAAAAACCGTATTTACAGTCACCGTGTTGGCCCTTGCCTTTGCGCTTGCGCTAGGCACTGAGGCGGCGCGGCAGCCTGAAGGTGGCCCCCTCCACCAGTCATCTACTGCGCGCGGCAATGGGAGCAGCGAGGCCGGAGCTCAATTCGGCATGCCGGGAAACATCCTTCCCGTTGCGAGCATAAGCTTCGCTCCGGTCGGTTTGACCTTCGGTCAGACTGCGCGGCTCAACCTCGTCAACATGGACGTAGCAAATGGTATCACCGTTAGCTGCCGCTTCATCGACGCGGGCGGCGTTACGCTTGCCCAATCCGTAATTACGCTGTCATTGGGCAAGATCGCTTCGGTCGACTTCAAACGCGGAGATCCGCTGCCAGGCGAGTCTCCCGAACTGCTCCGAGCTGAAGTGCGAGCGCAAATTGACATCTTCACCGACGGAGTCTCGATCGACGGTCTCCACAGCAGTTTGGAGGTATTCAATAATGATAGCGGCGCGACGACCGTGTTTATGGGCGGTGCAGGCCTATAAACAAACCGAGCATGGAAGACCACCATGCATACCTAACAAGTCCCCAACGGGAAAAACAATGAAAGGAAAAGACCACAAAGCGCAGGGGC
>Ga0066710_100007018_pt1 | contig 10669 bp, 8 predicted proteins | sample GraSoiAngelo_159_FD_79666 | JGI IMG/M metagenome (GOLD analysis project Ga0066710, IMG submission 79666) | Grasslands soil microbial communities from the Angelo Coastal Reserve, California, USA - 14_1009_16_40cm | ecosystem: Environmental > Terrestrial > Soil > Grasslands | place: USA...
ATAAATCCTGCCAGGTTGGTCAGGTGGGGATAACCTGTGGGGCAAGCGGCGTCCCTCTCGTCACGGGCATTGAGCCAGTTGAAGAAAGAATCCGAACCTCGAGTGCCTTGAGCTGGCAGCCAGCGCCGAGCCTCTGATGTTTTATAGGAGAGAAAGATGATGGCGGCAATAGCTGGCACAGGAACCCCATTTTCAAATTGAGTCACTTCCTCAAAAGGGTTCAGGCTTCTTCTTGGCTGGCGAGGAGCAACGATCAGCGGATCGTCCGGATCGAGGGAATACCCCAGGAAGCGAAACTGCTCAGGGTAGGGCGGAGTCTCGCGCATAACCCTCAAGACCTGTTCAGGCAGTTCCTTCCACTGTCCTACGTCACCTTTACGGAAAAATTTCCGGTCATTGCCGGGAATAGTGCGTAGGAGTTTGAGCGCACACTGATCCACGACACGTTCAACTTTCTCAAGGGTCGTCTCTTCGATATGAGCCGCCAGGCGATATAGGGCAGTGACTGGGTCCCTCCAGAGATCTTCGTAGCGCACGATGTGGGATACTCCCAGGCGCATCCAACTGATGGAAATACTTAAATCGCAGTAAAAACTCCCTTCCACAAAGGCTACCAAGCGGTCAAGAGAGGCTTCGTCACCGTGATCTACCATGACCTTGACCAACTCTGGAGCCACGCTGGCATCATCCTGGTATGCTTGAATATACCTTTGCAGGGACACGAGAGCGTCGGCAGGATGACGAATAACGGTGACAAGAATAACCTGATTTCGTTTAGCCCATTCCAATAGTTTGCAGCTGGGAAGATAGTGTCCGTGGGCAATCCAACGTTTTCCCAGGTTGTTTTCTTTTTCGGGGGAAAAGGCACTGGGCAGCTCCAAAATGGGAAGGCCATAAAGCCGCGCAAGCAGGGTCCTGACCCACATATTCCCCGTCTTGGGTGTGCTGACGACAAGAATTCTCATTGCTTTGAAGACCTTGGACTAAGATCGGACTGTTGTCGCATTCAAAAAAATCTCAATAATACGGGTGGCATCTTGCGATCCAAACCACTTGTTTCCTATAGTCTTCCAAGTCGAGAGTTGGCTTCAAGGAAAAGCTCTTCACATGCTACCACGTTTGTTCTTAAAGCGACCTTTTGATGGTCGTCACAATGTAGAATAAACGAATCTGCCGTTCTGCAAGAAATGCAGGCTCTCCAACCGGAACTCAAACGGCTTGGGAATTGGAGTAATATTGTCGTCTACGGGATCCAGCCTAATCACTGAAATGGGACCTCGCCAGAACGGGTTCTCTCCTAGAGGGATTCTCACCTGAAAGGTCTTTCCATTGGCGATCCAGGAAAACTTAAAACTATGGACTTCATCCATCGGATCCTGATATGGCTTGAAATAGAGACTTCCGCTCAAGATTCGAGCCAAACCGCCGATTTTTTGTCCTTTAATTTGGAGCACAGCCTCTTCAACGCTGTCGGCTGAGAGCATCTGCTGGTTCATCGTTAGACTCAAGTTCGGATCTGAGCTTGTGATCGAGCCGAGTAGCCCGCTATCCTCCACTGGTGAACTCCCTGGCGTAACAGGCCGAACCTGTATCGCCGAGGGAACCCACTCATGCCAGTAATGTGTGGTGACTCCAACGGAGGAAACTAATCCAATGCCCACTGAAACATGCAAAAGCTTGAGAGCAGCTTCAGCCTCCGGTGACAAGTGCTGAAGCGGGCCCAACTGGAATTCAGCAACGGTACCATTCCAAGATGGAAGATCTTGGGGGTTTATGAAAGCGCTGTGCAGTTGACCGTCGGAGATGATATCAAAGTCCAGCCGTTGGTCCCACGAAAAATCTCGCTGGTTAGTCCTGCGAAAATACAAGGACGCCTGATGTCTGGTTGACTGGCTCTCGCCAGGGAGCGACTGGATTTGAACCTGGACACGAATGAGAGGAATTTGCATTGCCGGCTGTCCGACTTGAAATTTGATCGCCGGATGAATGCCGGTTGAGGCAAAGGTGGCCTGGCTTTCCGGCACGAGAACCATGTCCTGCAGACCACTGACTGGAAGCAAGCGAAAGGCACCCTTGGACTCAATTTCCAACGGCCTGCGGGGAGGGAAAAACCTCGCCAAGAGTTCGGTTCCATTTACTAAGGAGCAGGAGTAAGCGGACAAAGGACGGTTTTGAATGTTGGCCAATGGCGTGTAGGTCCTGACCGCCGCAGGTGAGGCCCCATCTGAGATTGCCAGGGCCGCTGGGAAATGATTTTCTAACATGTAGCGGTTGTCCGCTGGGTCATAAGCTAGGAGCACAGTCTTTGCAATGGGATAACGCAGATTAGGGGGCTGCTCGGGTTCACTCTTGCATGCCAAGAAGTCTCCCTGAATCTTGCATCCGGTCTTGCGATCTTCTGACCAGAGAAAAATTCTGCGGGCAACCGTCGGATCACCATAAACGTAGCTCAGCCAGGCGTGAGCCAGATAAGTGGCCTCTGTAAGTAAATAGGGCGCGCCCGGGGGAACATACAGGACTAGGTTTGCATCGGGAGCAAGGCTGGGAACCTGTTCAACAATTGACCGCAGTTCTGTCTGATGGCGGCGCCAATAGCCGAGATAATAGTCCTGCCGCTCGAGACCACCGTAAAGCCCAAACGCACAGAAAATCAAGGGAAGCATAGCTCCCACCAAAGGCTTCTGGACAATTCCGCCAATCCAGAAGCCGAGCAAGGAAACAATCACCGACACCCAGACACCGGAGACAAGCTGAGTCCGCCAGTGAAGCTCAGAAAACTGGACAGAGGCATAGATAGCATTAGAACCAAAGGCCGCCGCCATGCAGAAGGCCACGAAACCTCCTGGCCATCGTATCCTGGCAGACTGCTCTTTCTGTCTGCGCCAAATCCACACAAAGGTGGCCAGGAGGCCAGCCGCTCCAAACGTTGCCAAGAGCAAGCGGAATTGCGGTGATAGGACCGGCTCGGGCGAGGGAAACCACTGGCGTCTCTTGAAAGCCCATACCCAAGGAGTGAAATTATGCAAGAACAGGCTGCTAGTCCTAATAAGCCGATCCGGCAGCGTCATTGGCCGCAATGCCACGGCCGCATAGAGCTCTCCTTTCCATACAAAGTGGAACAAAGCCAGAAGATACGGTGTTGCCAAGCCATACCAGAACAGAGCAGCCCGGGCGAGGCGGTGTGACCACCGCGAGCCACCGACAAGCCAGAGCAAAGCCGGAGTGACTAACACTGCAGCCAAGGCTGCGTCATACATCCACACCGAAGACAAAAGACAGATAGCAGTCCACACCAACGCGGGGCGACTGCCTTCCTGCCACCACTTCAGGAAAGCCACTGTGGCACCGAGATAGAGGGCCACTGATAAGTAAGGGCCAACTGCTCCCGTATAATCGAAGGTCAGGTCTCCGCTGGCAGAGAGCGCAACGGCGCCGGCCGTCAAGGCCAGCGGGGGATGCTGCGGAAAAAGCCGGCGGATGAGCATATTAGTGAGAACCCCAGTGGAAAGCCAGGCCGCGCCGAAGAAAAGCTGCGGAATAAGGATAGGCATGTGAAGCCAGTGTGCCAGCGTAAAAGGTAAAAAACAAAGGGGTCGAGTTGGGGTGGGGATGGGGATGAAAAGCTGGTTCAAGGGCTTGCCCGCACGGACCAGTGCACCGTAAAACCCAATGGCTTCGTCCTGCCATGGCCCCCGGTCAAATGCAAAGAGCCCCCACATGATTAGAGTCAGAAAAGCATAGAGCAGGAGAGTGATGCCCCAGTCATGGTTCTTAAACCTCAATGAGTCATTAGCTGTGGGATTACTGAGTTGCGGAGCGGTCTTCAGCAAATTCATGCAGCGCGATAAACTGAGGTTCCGGAAGTAATCCCCCACAGGCCAGATGTGAGGCCTCTAGGGGCTGGTTTTGGTCGAAGATATTTCGGAATGCTTAACTAGTACTGCCCGGATGAAAGGGGGCATTTGGAGTTTGCCCAATTGGTCGACAGGATAATCGGCTGCCTCCTGTCCTTCCAAGAGTTGATGTGATTCCCAGAAATGTGTGACATCAGCTTCAAAAAATGAATAGGTAGCTGGCTGACGAAAAAAATCGCTGTAGTGCTGCATGGTCCAGAGATGGCGGAATGTCTCAACTTTAAGACCGAGTTCTTCGTACACTTCTCGCCTCACAGCTTCTTCAGGTGCTTCATTCTGTTCCACGGCTCCCCCAAAGAGAGCCCACAATCCAGGCGCAGCGATCCCTGGTTTGTTGTCTCGAAGTTGCAATACATAACGCCCATTTCGCAAGAGTATAGCCAGCGAAAAATGAAGGCTTTGGCAGCCTTCCGAGATGGCTGGATAACGTTGCATGGGCTACCTAAACGAAGTTGATATGCTGCGGGACCGGCCCCTTGGGATTCACGAGAGACAAGCGTCCTTTCTTATGCTCGTCCAAGAACTCATTGACCTTGTGTTGCAGGCACAAAGATCCACACATCTTCTGAGCGTTGAAGTGGGGTGACGCCAGATAGTTCATAACCTCCCAGTAGTGATCACTAGCCCAGATATCCTTGAACCGTTGCTCGGCGATGTTGCCAATGTGAAGCTTTTTGTAGCGTTCGTTGAAGAGCATGCCACAGGGAGCAACCAGCCCGGACCCCGAAATCTGGAGCATAAAGGGCGCACCATAGCAGCGCTGATAACTACGCTTGCCATCGGCCTCAATTTTGGACCATTTCACCGTGACCAAGTACTCCTCATCAGAAAGAGCCTCAGCTTCCCTGAGCGTGTCGTAAAGCCGTCGGTAGGCAGTGTAGTCTACGCCCAGATCACCATCCTCATTGTCGCTGCAATGCTTGATGACCAGGTAGTCTGGCCGTATTTCCTTGCCTAATCGGGCCAGCGGAAGGATCTGATCTGCATACTGCGGCATCAGTACCATTTGCATACCAATAGTCACTGACAGGTTGTTCTTGCGTTTAATGTCCATCATGTCCCTAATATTCTGACAGACTTTATGAAACCACTCTTCCTTAACACCCATGATTTCCGCATACCGCTTGGGCTCTCCGGCAGAGAAGTTTACTCGCAAATAAGTCATGTGGGGCAGGATCAGCTCCAGCTTGCGGCGGTTCAATACAAGTCCGTTAGTGCCGCAAGCCATGGACATTCCCAGTTCAGAACCACGGATGATGGTATCCACGAAAACAGGCGAAATGGTGCTTTCTCCATCAGAGACCAAACTGATACCTTTTACTCCAATCTCCGCGCAATCTTCCAGAAAATTGAACATGACATCACGGGTCAGTACCTGGCGATCATTTTCCTGCAACATGGCATAGCAGAAATGGCAAGCATAATTACAGGCACGGGTCAGGGCCATGTCAATGGTAATGGGAGCAATACGCTCCCCCCTTTCCCAGGATTGTATCCTGTCGAGATGCCACTGGATCTTGGTGCCATCGAGAATTAATTGAGTGTGGTCTTCCATACCTGACATAGGGTCTCCACTTCTGAAATGCCTGAATTGTCGCCTTGGCTTCGAAGCCTGGGCGCAACTAGAGGCGTCGGATGGCATTCATGTCTTTCATTTCTTCTGCGTAGAGTTCAATTGTTTTCTCCAAAAGATGCTTGAGGGCGTACTCCAGGCGCCGCATGGCATGCGATCTGGCCGTGGCGCCTATTGCGGATTGGAATCGAATCGTCACTTTCACGTCTCCTTCAACTTTCAATACCTCGATATCCGAAGGAAGGAGCGACAGGGAAGGGGCAAGCTGCTCGACGGCCGCTCGTATTTGAAGAAGCCTTTCCTGTTCGGGCAAATTGCGCCACTCAAGGCGAGGTGAGTCATAGTAACAATTCTCCGTTGAGTTATAATTTGCGGCTTTCCGGTACTTTTCCAGCAACTGGTGACTGAGTGCAATGGGAAGTTGGAACATCGAAGAGGCATTTTCGGGGCTGACAATACCAGCGACGGGACGCGACAACGAAGGATCGCGCAATTGCAGTTCCAACCTAAGGGCCGCGTGGTCGCTGGCTTCTTGAACGGTCAGGCCGGGAAGGAGGCCACAGAGGGAAGCGAGCAACGCCATTTGAACTGTCGTGCCCTGACCCTGGAAACGCGCTGCAGTAATCTGATGAGTGGATGGTGTGACTAAAACCTCCAAAGTAAATTCCTGGCAGGAAGCACTAAGCTTTAACTGCTCCGGAACCGTCTCCAACTCCTTCTGAGCTTTGTCAATCTGCGCCAAGGAGGCCAATAGAGACTTGCGGTATACCGGTGAAGCTTCCCTGACAGAATTCCAGCCGCTCATCTGACTCACTGAGAACAGTAGCTGGCTTCCCTCCTGATTCAGGTTTACCAGGCCGTACGCTGCCGCCTGGCGTTCCAGTTGGGAGGTGTCGAACTTGCTTGCAGTCTGTGGGCTAACCCGGACAGATATGGAATCGACGTCAGCCTGGCTGGCCGCTTCCACGAGGCCGAGCAGGCTCGCTCCAGTATCATCTTCTGGCACCCAATATCCCAGAAAGTCGGCGCCAGCATTGAAGCCCCGGAGCTTAGTGGTCAAGCTCTTCCAATAGGCTGCTAGTAGTTCATCGTAATCAATGCTGACCACCGGGTCCATCACTACCTCCGCTGCTTGGTGTAAAAAGCCTTAATCTGCTCAACGGTATACTCAATTTGCTCCCGGGTCAAATGTTGGTGCACAGGCAGCGTAATGATCGAGCGGCAGTCCGATTCACACTGCGGGAAATCACCCGTCTTGTAACCCAGATACCTGGCGGCAGGTTGCAGATGTAAGGGCACAGGGTAGTGTATCTTACCCTCAATGCCGTTCTGCTGCAAGTGTGCCAACAGGCCATCCCGCTGTTTTACCCGCAAAATGTACAGATGGTAAACATGCTTAACACCGAGCCGGCGTCTGGGAACTTGAACAAACTCTCCCAGGGAAGCCAAGCGGTCATCGTAGTATGGGGCATTGACGATCCGGCGGTTGGTTATCCAGTCGACATCCTTAATCAGCCGGTTTCCAATGAGGGCTTGCAGGGTGTTGAGCAGAGAATTGCAACCGAACACGGCAATCTCATCCCTGTTGATCATTCCATGGTTCCGATAAAGGCGTAGCTTTGTGGCGAGTTCGTCTGAGCGCGTAACGATGACACCACCGTCGCCCCAGACATTGAGATTCTTCAAGGGATGGAGGCTGAAAGAAGCCGTCTCTCCCCAACTGCCAACGGGAACACCCTCAATGGAGGCGGCAATGGACTGGCAGGCATCCTCGAACACCATCAGGTTGTGGCGCCGGGCAACTTCCATGATAGCCGGCATATCGGCAACATTGCCCGTGTAATGGACTGCCAGGATGGCTTTGGTCTGTGGAGTAATGGCGGATTCAATCTTGGCAGGGTCAATAACAAATCCCTCTTCGCTATCCACAAACACCGGCTTGGCTCCACATGCGACGATGGCTCCTACGGTTGCAAAAAAAGTGGTAGGAGTCGTAATGACTTCGGCTCCGCATCCAACTCCGCAGATTTTCATGGAAAGAATTAAGGCGTCGGTTCCACTAGCTACGCCGATGGCATGCGGCATCCCACAAAGTGTGGCAAACCGATTTTCAAATTCCACCAGGGGTTTTCCCAAAGTAAAGTCCGAAGTTCGCAGAAAATCTCTCAGGTCGGACAAGTAGGGCTCGAGGTCCGCAAACTGCTGCTCCAGATAGGAGAAGTTTACCCGCATCGATCACCTCTCACTTCGAGGGGAAAACCTTTGTACCGCTTCCGCGACATGCTCCAGTTGCCATTGCTCAAGTTCCGAATAAACAGGAAGACTCAGGATTCTCTTCGCTTGTGTCTCTGCCACAGGAAAACTGCCTACCCGGTAGCCAAGGTTGGAAGCGGCCTCTTGCAAGTGAATGGGTATCGGATAATGAATGGCAGTACCTATCCCTTGATCTTGCAAGTATTGCTGCAATTTGTCTCTAGCTCCTGCCTGTATCACAAACGTGTGGTACACGGCCCTCTCATGTGGCTGATCTAGAGGAACCTGAACACGGGGGATTCCAGCCAGCGCCTTCTGGTAATAGGCCGCATTAAATCGCCGCTTTTCGGTCCAACGGTGCAAATGCTTCAGCTTTACCAACAGAATGGCAGCCTGTAGGGTGTCCAGACGAGAATTGCCGCTCCAGATAACACAGTTGTCCCGAGTCTTCAGGCCAAGATTGCGATACAACTTGACTTTTTCATACACCGCTTCATCATTGGTCGTCACGACTCCTCCGTCTCCGCAGGCATTGAGCGTTTTCAAGGGATGAAGGCTGAAGCAACCTGCTGCTCCAAATGAACCGACGCGCTGCCCTTGATATTCGGCCAGCACCGCTTGGGCACAGTCTTCCACGACCCACAACCCATGTCTGCTTGCTACGTCAAGAATCTGAGCCATGTCGGCAGGCCGGCCTGTCAAGTGGACTGGCAAAATGGCCTTAGTGCGAGGGGTGATAGCCTTTTCAATCAGGGAGGTATCGATATTGTAATCCTCCCGGACGTCCACAAAGACAGGTCGAGCGCCAACCAAAACAATACAACTGGTGGAAGCCACGAAAGAATTAGGAACAGTGATGACTTCGTCTCCCACTCCGACGCCTAAGGCCCGTAGCGCGAAAATCAGAGCGTCAGTTCCAGAGTTCAAACCGACGGCATAACGGACTCCGCAAAGGGGGGCAAACTGCTTCTCAAAGACTTCCACTTCGCGGCCCAAAATGAATTGTCCGCTATCCAGGACGCGGGAAACGGCCTCCAATAGCTCTGCTTTGATGTCCTCATTTAGAGCTGCAATGTTGACGTAGGGGACAGATGTCGGCGAACTCATAAGTGATAGGGCTTGGCTAGAACGGACCTTTGAAGCTGCTGCCCGGAATATCAAGCAGCGAACCGGCGGGATCTTCCGGGAGCACGAGTTTCTCGGAGTTTACACCCAGCATCTTACCAACACACCGGACGACATGCACTGCTCTCGGGTAGCAAAATTGAGCGAGTGCCGGAGTCGAAGGAGTAGGGCAATCGGCCAAAGCCAAACGCTGTGGTGACCCCTTCAGACATTCGAAAGCCCCCTCGGCCGCAACGGCTAATACCTCTGCTCCGAATCCTCCCGTTTTCCATCCCGTATCAAGCACCAAAAGGTGGCCGGTTTTCCTGACCGACTCCAAGATTAAGTCCTTGTCCAATGGACGCAAAGTGCGGATATCAATAACCTCTACTTCAATCCCCGACTGCGTCAGGAATTCTGCAGCCCAAAGAGCTTCCAAAACCATGTATGAAGTGGCAGCAATGGTCAGGTGACTGCCCCTCCTGGCTATTCGGCCTTTGCCCAGTGGAACACGGTAAATTCCCTCTGGAACCTCTCCCTGGATGTTGTAAAGCCATCGGTGCTCGAGAAAGATAACTGGGTTGTTGTCCTCAATGCTCGAGATCAGCATACCCTTGACATCGTGAGGTGTCACGGGCATCACCACCTTCAAGCCGGGCACATGGGCAAACCAAGCTTGCAGGCTTTGCGAGTGTTGGGGCCCTTGTCCCCAACCTCGACCAATGATCATTCGGATGACCACAGGCATGGCTGCCTGGCCACCAAACATGTAGTGCCATTTTGCCGCTTGATTGACCATCTGCTCAATAGCTAACAAAGCGAAATCAATTCGTTGATGGGTGATGATCGGCCTCATTCCAGTGAGAGCTGAGCCCAAGGCCACACCGGTCATTCCATTTTCAGCGGTCGGTATATCCATGACTCGATCCGGACCATATTTTTTCTGCAGCCCCTCGGTGGTGCCGAAGATCCCCTTGGGATCGGGGACCCCCAATCCCATGATGTAAACCAAGGGATCTTTGGCCATACACAAATCCGTGGCCTCATGGATGGCCTGGAAAAATCTTAGCTGCCGACTCATCTCTGTCTTGGTTTCCTAACATAGCTTCTATTCTGCAAAAATATGCTGGAAGAGTGACGACTCCTCAGGATAGGGACTGTTCTGGGCGAAAGCAAAGGCGTCTTGAATCTCCAACTCCAGAGAGCAGGTCATCTCTTCCATCTCCGAACGGCTGACCAGACCTTGAGTCAGCAGCCGTTCCTGAAAGGTGATCAGGGGATCACGGGCTTTCCATTCGAGGAACTCTGTCTCGGTTCTGTAACCCAAATCATTGTCGTAATTCGGGCCGCAATGCTCCCGCCAGCGATAAGTCATCAGTTCCAGAAAAGTGGCGCCGTTGCCACTGCGAGCCCTGCCGACCGCCTTTTTCACCAGGCTATAGACTTCGGCCACGTTATTCCCGTCGGCTTGTTGACTCTCAATTCCATAGGCTGCAGCTAAAGCGTACACCTTCCGCCCTTCGGGCTGACGGACAGAAAGGGGGGAATAGACGGAATAGAGGTTGTTCTCGCAGATGAAAACGATGGGCAATTTCTTCAGAGCTGCAAAGTTCATGGCTTCGTGAAAGACTCCCTCTTCCGTGGCCGCTTCACCCAGGAATGAGAGAGTTACGGTGGACTCATGGCGCATCACGCTGCCCATTGCAGCCCCGACAGCGATTGGGATTGTGCTACCCACAATAGGGACAGACCCCAAGAACCCTGCTGAGAGATCCACTAAGTGCATGGAGCCACCTTTCCCCTGGCAGCACCCTGTAACTCGTCC
>Ga0066710_100007019_pt1 | contig 10669 bp, 7 predicted proteins | sample GraSoiAngelo_159_FD_79666 | JGI IMG/M metagenome (GOLD analysis project Ga0066710, IMG submission 79666) | Grasslands soil microbial communities from the Angelo Coastal Reserve, California, USA - 14_1009_16_40cm | ecosystem: Environmental > Terrestrial > Soil > Grasslands | place: USA...
CCGTGCGGGAGCCCGGGGCTACGTTCGGTGGCAAGCCCAGCGCCGGAAGGGGCGAAAGAGTGGGCGCGGAATCTTTCGTCCTTCGGGGCTGACCGCCTGTTGATACCGATACCCGGGCTTGCGCCCGGGGCTACATTCTAATGCCGCTACGCGGCTGGAACAGCATTGTGAGAAATCGTCGAAATGGCTAAACTTCAGCCGCCGGTCCGCGAAGCGCAAGCGCGACAGCGCGCAGCCTCAAAAAAACAGACCGCCGCTACAGCAAATTTCTCATTAGAAGCCGATTGCACGCACCGACTAATGTGCGTCTACCGGTTCGTCATATGGTCAACCTGGTGGCCGCGACCGGCCGCTGGATGAAGCCGCCGGTTTCGGATAAACTCGCCGGAGGTCAAGGTACGAATCATATGAACCTATACTTGTTACGAGGTTTATTGGTTTCGTTGCTGGTCGTCGCCGCGGTATATGCCCAGAAGAAACCAGAAATAAGTGTTTCCCCGGCCCACGTCAGGGCCGGTGATCCTGTTTTGTTGACGGGAGCCGGCTTCACTCCAAATCGATTCGTGATGTCCCATCTCCGCAGGCCCGATGGAAGTGAGTACAACCCACTGCGCTTCCGTATCGACGAGCGCGGGGAGTTTGTTCACAAAATCGATACCGTAATGCTGGACACCGGCACTTTCGAGTTGTGGGCTGAAGATGAGGCTTCGAAAGTCGTATCGAATCGAACGCAGTTCAGCGTGGAATAAAATCTTCGCTCAGCTTTCAGGCGGCGCCAGGTTCTCCGTCAGCTCGATATATGTTCCCCAGGGATCGGTGAAGAACGCAACCTTGGTCTTCGAATTGGGGATCTGTCGCGGAGGTGAGTCGAGCTTGATACCCTGTGCTTCGAGTTTCTTCGCGAACTCATCGAGGTTCTTCACGTCGAAACCGAGGTGGTCGAGCGACCGGCCTTTGGTGGGGGCCAACTTCATGTCACTTGACGAGAAAGACAGATTAAAACGATGGAAGTAGTCGCAGTCGATTAAACCCGGCCTGGCCACGCGCTGGCGCTTGCCAGGCAGTCCTCCCAGGACCTTTGCGTACCATGTCTGGATGGCGAGGATGTCCGCCGCCATCGGGTACATATGAATGTGGTCCATGCTGATCGTGCCGGGCAGTGAGGGATCGCCAAAGACCTCCACTCGGATGCCGTCGGGAGCGTAGACGTAGCCCTGATTGGGGTTGGTCTCTCCGACATCGTATTTGATGTTCGCGGCCTTCCAGCGGGCGCGCGCGGACGGCAGATCCTTCAGCACAAAACCGAAGTGATCGACGATGGATCCGGCAGGCGGACCGTTGACATCTGCTTGGCGCAACATGATGTAGACACCAGGAAACTGGATCATCGAAAGCGGCCCATTCGTGACGAGGGTCCCGCCCATCGCGCTGGTCCAGAATTGCTTTTGGGCTTCGACGTCCTTCACCGCGAGATGAATGTGCCCCAGCCTCACGCCCAAGTCGTTCGGCGGAGCCAGTTGTGCCGATCCGTGGATCGACAGTGTCAACGTCAGAGCGATGATCATCGGTAGTACAGAGATTCGAGTGTTCATGCCCCGATACTCTATCAAGCCCGCGTAAGGAAGGGGAAGCACGATCGTGAGGCAAGGTAAGGTACCTTGACACCAGCGGGCCGTCCATGGCAAGGCGCTCAACCCGTCCATGGGAGCGCCGACACCTCTTATCGACGGATTGGTGAGGTTGTGAGAAGCCACGACATCTCTCCAACATCACGCTCGTAAATGTGTCAGCCGGCTACCTGTTCGGCGGCTTTGGTTTTTTCGGCTTCTTCTTCTCTCGCTTCTGTTTGTCTTTGCTCATGAGAGTAGTATGCCATGACGCCAAGGACATTTCGGCCGCCAATTGCGCCAATTCCGCGAATAGGTCGACGCTCGCGGCGTCTTCAGTTCGCCTGACTTCAGGTTAGAATCGCCAACGAATTCGTCCCACACTGAGTTTCATGCGAACTACAGTCATTTCAAGCCGGACACTGGCACTCGTGCTTGTATTGCTCGTCATCGTAGCGTACGGGGGGTGTGTGAATTATCCGTTCGTATATGACGATCTTTCCGGCATTGTCGACAACCCCCTCATCAACGGCGCCGAAACTGTCGCTCAGGCCTCGCGCGCTTTACTGGAAACGTGGCGGCCTGCGACACGCTTCACTTACGCTTTAACGCACGCATTATTCGGGTTTAGCAAGCCGGCTTTCCACGCGACGAATCTTGCCGCTCATATTCTCAATACGCTTTTGGTTTTTGGTATTGCCATCCGATTAGCGAAACGTTGGATGCCCGGGTTCAATCCGGCGCATTTCGGTTTTGCGGCGGGTATGATCCACGCTGTCCATCCTCTTTATACGGAGGCCGTGACATACATCTCCGGCCGGTCTTCGTCCTTACGCGGGCTGTTTTATTTCGGCTGCTTGTTTCTTGTGATGCGGGCTGTGGAAAGCCGGAACACCGTCCCGCAGAGCCTGTGGTTTGGTGCGGCTGCCATCTCGGGAGTTCTTGCATGGGAAGCCAAGGAAGAAGCCATTACCCTGCCTATCATCGTGGCGATTTTTCTCATACTCGCTGGGTTTCGGAAGCCGGCCGCCGCTTTGATGGCGCTCCCATTGGCCGTCGTTGTCGCGCACTCGCACGCGATCGCTAGTTTGTATCGAACAAGCGTTGCGAACGAAGGTCTCGTTAACATCGGCATGGGAACACGCGTCGAAACTCTGCCATACGTACTCACTGAGATTAAGGCGGCCGTGTTTTATTACATGAGCCAATTCGTTGTCCCGTTGACACAAAGCGTCGATCCCTATTTCCGCACTGTTCAAAGTATCTTTGAGCCCGGGTTTCTGATCGCAGTTGCGATTCTTGCGATTCTTGTTGTCATCGCCGTTCGATCCTCAAGACGCCAGCCGGTTCTCACATTTTCGATCGCTGCGTTGCTCGTTTCACCGTTGCTGGCATACGCTGTAATTCCAGTCCCCGATCTCGTAGCCGAACACCGAATCTACGTCGCCGGCCTTGGTTTCGATCTTCTCATCGCGTGGATGCTCACAAGGGCGCCAAGATTGATGCTCCCTTCGATCGCCGTACTCGCGATGGCATTAACGGCTTCAACCATAGTCCGTAACTCCGTGTGGGGCAGCGAGGTGACATTATGGCGGCAAGCCGAAAGGAATTCGGGAAGAAACCAGATACGGCCGCATTTAAATCTTGGAGCGGCATTTCAAGTTGCAGGCCAGTTTGATGCGGCGCTGGAAGAATACCGGCACAGCCTGTCCATTCGCCAAGACCTCCCGCTCGTCTATTCGAACATGGGAACGATTTACCTTGGACAGGCCCGCTTCGACGAAGCTGAAGCAATGCTGAAACGCGCCGTCGAACTTTCGCCATCCATGTCCCAGCCGTACATCAATCTCGCTTCGATCGATGTGCACCGTAAAAAAGCGGATGAAGCTCTTGAATACGCCTCAAAGGCGGAACGCGCGGGCGCGGCAGCCTATTGGGTCCACTTTGTCCGGGCTGAAGCGCTCACGTTGACAGGACAATTCGATGCTGCGCGCGCGGAATACGAAATCGCGGCAAAACTCAGTGAAGGTCACCGGGCGTTGCACGATGAAATCCAGAGTCGTCTAAGCGCTCTCCGCTCCCAAACGGGGTCGGTGAAATAATATGAGGTAAGAATGCCTCCGTTTTTCAGCCGCGAAGCGGCACACGAACGTAGCCACGGCTGAAGGCCGTGGAAAGCATTTATCGTGGAAAACCAAACGGAAACCACGGCCTTCAGCCGTGGCTATATTCTGACGCCCCTCCGCGGCTCCTTTCGTCTCATCCCGAATTCCTCGATATCAGGAGTTCTGAGTTTAGGAAATCGCCCGCAGTCCGCGAAACGCCGGCCAGCGAGGATGTAGGAACGGAGCTGCGCAATCCTCCGCCTCGATCGCTGCCGGCGATCTCGTTGTGTATGTTTTTGCCCAAGGTGACCGCTTCTCGTTTGACGTGTACCGGATCAAAAATGTCTCGCCTCAGGATCGCCGGCGGTCATAGGAGCTGTGAATAAATTGAATCAAGCGTTATACCCCTCCTTGCATCACCGCAAGGAGGGGAATCGCCCTATTCCAATTTCTTCACAGCTCCATCAGACCGCCGACAATCGCAAGATCGTAGAACACTGGAACAGCGCTTCGAAGTGATCCGTCTGTTCGCGCTGGATCGCGGCTCGCGGCACAATCTTTACAACCGGGCGGAAAGATGTTAGCGTCGTCAGAATTTCATATGAATCCGACAGCGGCCGCACTAGCGATGCTTTTGCTTCAATGGGTCAATGTGCCGTTGCCCAACACGCCGCGCACGCCCGATGGCAAACCCAATCTCACGGCGCCCGCACCGAAAACCTCGGACGGCAAGCCGGATCTTACCGGCATTTGGCGAAATCCTGACGGCAAATATCTAAATAACATCGCGGCGGACGGAATTCAGGTCCCTTTTCAACCATGGGCTGAAGCGCTGTACAAGGAACGGCAAGAGAATTTTAGTAAAGACCGGCCATCGGGGCGCTGTTTACCCCACGGTGTACCCGATTCCATGCTTGTACCGGCGACTCCATTCAAGATCCTCCAAACGCCGGCTGTGACTCTGATTCTCTTGGAGAACCAGGGTCACTTTCGCCAGGTTTTCACGGACGGCCGCGGTTTCCCGAAAGAGACAAATCCAACCTGGTTGGGTTATTCGATCGGAAAGTGGGACGGCGATACGTTCGTCGTCGACACGATAGGTTTCAACGACCAGACGTACCTGGACGACGGAGGTCATCCGCATAGCGAGGCGTATCACGCGATCGAGCGCTTTCGCCGGCGCGACTTCGGGCACATGGACTTTGAAATCACAATCGACGACCCGAAAGCGTACACGAAGCCCTGGAAAGTCGCTATCCCGTTCGAATTGTTTCCGGACAATGAGTTGATGGAAAGCGTTTGCGAGAACGAAAAGGACGCCGAACATCTGGTTGGGAAATAGAGCATCCGGATTCCCCTCCTTGCAAAGGTTGCGGCTTTGCCCAACGGAAGAAAATGCTCTGACTGTAGGGGCGGTCTATGACCGCCCGTTCTTCCTAGATTCAACGAAATACGGGCGGTCATAGAAGCTGTGAATAAATTGGAATCAAGCGTTATTCCCCTCCTTGCACGACCGCAAGGAGGGTGGCTGCGCCATCAAGAAAATGCCGCCGAAGGCTACCTTTGAAGATGGCGTGGTCAGTCCAGAAAAAAGTCATTCGGCCTACCTGAAAGTTGCTGGAAGCCCACACGCTTCCATAGGCGTGATAACCACCACAATGTCTGGAAAAGCGCGATATCAACGCTCGCTGAAAGCACGACTTTGCGGACAAGGACCTGGGCTTCTGTTGCGAGCGAATACGTTCAGAACTCCTGATGTGGCACGAGGTCACGAACCGATTGATGAAATGGAATTGAGCCGGAATTAGCCGCGGAGCGGCGTTAGGCTGTAGCCACGGCGGGAGGCCGTGGTATCCGTTTCTAGCTTGGCCATGAGCCGCGGAGCGGCGACAGAACAGAAATCTTCCGCCGCTCCGCGGCTTACGCCGGCGCAAAACGGACACCACGGCCTCCAGCCGTGGCTACGTCCTGACGCCGCTCCGCGGCTGGATTCCGAGATCATTAAGAATTCCTCAACATCAGGAGATCTGACGTTCCGATAGCATGGGAGTGGCTCGAAACCTGCCTGGCACAGATGCGGCGTGATGGCGCCAGCACCAGAGGCAGGTTCGGAGCGTGTGGTATAGTTCTTCGAGTTGGCCCCATCATGGAAAGAGAAATGTCATCTCAGCTCAAGGTGCGACTCACGCCAGAAGAGTACCTTCGGCTTGAACGCGCAGCCGAAACCAAGAGCGAGTACCTCGATGGCGAAATGTTGCCTATGCCGGGCGCCAGTCGCGAGCACAATTTGATCGTGACGAACATCGTGGCAGTGCTCGCCAACCAACTGCTCGACAGGCCGTGCGAGGTCTACCCTCCCGACATGCGCGTGAAAGTGTCTTCAAGCGGGCTGTACACGTATCCAGACGTGACCGTGGTCTGCGGCGAGCCCCGTTTTGAAGATCCGTACGTGGACACGCTGCTCAACCCTCACCTTATTTTTGAGGTGTTATCCGAATCGAGCGAGACCTACGACCGCGGGCGGAAGTTCTCGCATTACCGGACCGTGGAGTCACTTCGCGAATATGTTCTTGTCGCCCAGTCGGAGTGCCGCGTTGAGCAGTTCGCTCGACAAACCGGTGGCCAATGGCTCTACGTGGAGAGCACCGATCCGAACGGAAGCATCGAACTGCCGTCCATCGCGTGCCGGCTGCCGCTCTCGCGCGTCTACCACCGGATCGAATTCCAGCCGCCGCCCGGCGGGCAATTGATGAACGCGGGCTAAAGCCTTGAACGAAGTGTAACTGACGTGCGGGCGTGTGTGAGCGACCCCCTGCCGCCTTCGGCGGCTCTCCCCCTTTGCAAGGGGAAGAATGTAATGTCCCCCTTGCAAAGGGAGACGGCCGCGAAGCGGCAGGGGGCGCTCACACGCCCGTCCGGGAGTTCCAATTCGCTCACAGTTTGCTAAGTTAGCGCTTATGGGCTAACGCCCGCGTTTGTCCGCTTTTTTTGCTTTCCATTCCGTTACCGGCGGAGTTAAAGTCGCGCCACCTACGGCCCCTAGCGAAAAATGCGGATATTGATATTCGGTGCGGCGTTCGCAAATCGGGCGGCTGTGGCAATGGGATGTACAAAAGGAGGTTGAATATGAGATCGAAGCAAGTTGTGTTTTTTGGATTCGTTCTCGCTCTGCTACTGATGCTGCCGGTTGCATCACTGACGGCGCAATCGGCCGGAACGGAACTACTCACGCGAATGACCACTGATTCCAGCGGCGCCGGGATTCCGGGCGTCAACGTCACGGGAACGAACATTGCGGTGCTGTTGCTGTCTGCTCCTGCGCTCGGGGTCCAATCCGCCAGCACGTCCGCGCTGACCGGGAGAGTTACTGATTCCACGGGCGCCGTGATTCCGGGCGTCACCGTGACCGTCACGTCGCTCGCGACGAATCAAAGCCGGACCGCGATCACTGCCGAGGACGGAGTTTATCGTGTTCCGCTGCTCGATCCGGGTTCGTATAAGGTGCGCTTTGGTTTGCCGGGTTTTAAGACATCCGAAGTGATGGAGGTCACCTTAGCCGTTACGGAAACCGCGGTTCTCAACCGGACGTTGGAAGTCGGCGCTGCTAGTGAAGAGGTGACAGTGGAAGCCACCGTCGAAGCTATCCAGACCGCGACTTCGACATTAGGCACTACTGTCGAGGGAAACGTGATCGGCAACCTGCCGCTTGTCTCAAGAAATTTCACCGCGGTTTTGGGAATGTCCGCCGGCGTCGCTGTCGCGGCGACGAACGGAACTGCCTTTGGCAAGGGCACGGAAAACATGAGCGTGAATGGCGCGAATCCGGAGAAGAACAACTTCCAGATGGACGGAGTTTCGATCAACAACGCGGCTGGTAACAACGAAGCCGCGGACGCCGGTCTATACACCGGCATCGCAGTTCCCAATCCCGATGCAATTCAGGAATTCAAAATTCAAACATCGACCTACGACTCAAGCTACGGCCGGAACCCTGGCGCGAACGTCAACGTCGTAACCAGAGGCGGAGGCAACGAGTTTCATGGAACGTTGTTTGAGTTCTTTCGCAACGAAGCGCTCAACGCGAACGATTTTTTCTATAACCGTGATCGCCGTCCTGGCGCACCAGATAAGCAGATACTGCGGCAAAACCAGTTCGGCGGCTCGCTGGGCGGACCGGTTTTGAAAGACAAGCTGTTCTTCTTCGGCAGCTATCAGGGTACTCGTCAGTTCAACGGCGTCGCAGCCAATGGCACGACATCGGCAACACTGTATCCCGTGCCGGACAACCGCGAAGCGCCGGATTTTCCGGCGCGTTTAGGCGCAGCCACGTGCGGGTATCCCACCAGAGCGGGATCGATCGCGGTGGCTTGCGATGGTTCCAATATCAATCCTGTGGCGATTGCTCTTCTGCGCGTGAAACTGCCCAATGGCAGCTATTATATTCCGGGCTCCGGTACCAGCGGCACGAGGCAGCAGCTCTTCAGCATTCCGGCAAAATATCGTGAAGACCAATATATCGGCAACGGCGATTGGATCATCAGCGCCAATCACAGTTTGCAAGCGCGGTACTTTAACGCGAAAAACCCGTACGAATATCAATTGAATGGCCAGTTGCCGGGCCGGCTCCAGACCGATAAGCGCAGTAACCAATCGGCGTTGCTCCGGCTGACGTCCATTTTGAGTCCCAGGCTGGTGAACCAGGGCCGCGTATCCCTCCAACGCATTATTGAAAGAGGGTCAGAAACCGTGCCGTACACGCCGCAGCAAGTCGGCATCAAGCCGCTGGTGGATATCACGTGTTGCAATGGAACGACGGGCGGAACCTATACGCAGCCGCCGGTCATGACCATCCTGGGCGCATTTAATATTGGCGGCGCATTGACTCCTTCGGACGCGCCCACGACTCAGATCCAGTTCTCGGACCAACTTTCGTGGACAAGGGGATCGCATACGTTGCGTAGCGGTTTCGAGTACGAATTCGTCCGCTGGCCTCTCACATTCGGCGGCCTGGGCCGGGGAAACCTGCAGGTGAACTCCTTCGCCGATTTCTTGATCGGTCGCGCAGGTTGTGCCCCGGCCGACACGACATGCAGCCCGGCCAATCCTGGCAACACCACGGGTTCGCCATCCAGCAGCTTTAACCTCTGCCTGTTCTGCGTGCGCAGCGGGGTGAATGGGATCGTGCACAACTACGCGTTACGCAACCAGTATGCGTTTTTCCAGGACGACTGGACGGTGAACCGCCGGTTGACGCTGAACATTGGCGTCCGTTGGGAACGCTTTGGCCAGCTCGGCGACAAGTATGGGAACCTGACAAATTTTTGGGCCAGCGACCTAAGGTCAGTTCCAATACCGCCAAGTGCACCGAACCCCTTGGACCCCAGGGCATTCGTCGGGTACGTGGTGCCTAACAACTACGATACCCGGCCCATTTCCCAGGGAGGCCATGGTCCGATTCCTGTTGGTGTCCGGCAGTTTGATGGGAAGTTTGCGTCGGAGAACCGGATTCCGCTGAGCAACTTCGCTCCCAGGATTGGTTTCGCATGGCAGCCTGTAGGGGATAGCCGCTTTGTGGTGCGTGGCGGCGCCGGTATTTTCTACGACCGCGTCGGTATCAACCGGATGGTCCACGCTGTTCAGGAAGGAAGGCCGTACGCCGATACTCTCACTGTGCAACACGACGTTGCGAGTTTGCAGAGCCCATTCCAGGACCGGCCTCTGGCTTTGTTGCCCCGGTGGTACGATTTCAACCGCTTGACCGGCTCCAACTTTGATTCTCCATACTACGACCACATCCAGACGCCGCTGGTCCGCCAATACAATTTGGGTCTCCAGTACGAAGTGGCAAAGTCGTACGTATTGGAAGTCGCCTACGTCGGATCCAGTGGGATCAACATTGGCGACTACAGCCACAATGTGAATGTTGCTCAGTTGGCCAGCCCTTCCAATCCCATTAACGGCATCACGACAAACATGGTCCAGAACGCGAGCGCTCGTGTGCCGTATTTGGGCTTCACGCCGATTGGTCTCCAGCAGAACGCGTTTAACGCCGTTTATAGCTACAACAGCCTACAAACGACGGTTCGCAAGCAGTTCTCCGGTGGCTTCGGCTTCCAGGCGGCCTACACCTTTAGTAAGAACCTCTCCAATGTTGGCTTCAACTCATCGAACATCAACAACCCGAACGACATGGACCAACAATACGGACCGACCCCGTACAGCAGGCCGCACCGGTTCTTCGCGGGCTATCAGTACGAATTGCCGTTCAAGGCCAGCGGAGTGCTCGGAAAATTCGTTCAGGGATGGTCGGCTTCCGGAGCGACGCTAATTCAGAGTGGCAACCCGCTCACGTTGTTTGATGGACGCGGCGGAACGATTTACACTGGAGGCCCGCCGACCAATGGTTCCGATAAGGGCGCTAGCCGCGCGCAACTCTGTCCTGGGGCAACCTACGACCAGATTGCCACTAGCGGCAGCGTGAAGGACCGGCTCGGCAGAGCGGGCGACCTCAGCGTGAAGCGGTTCTTCAACGCTTCTGTGTTTTGCGCGCCCCCCACTCTGGGTAACGGAACGGACTTCGGGAACGCAGGGATTGGCATCGTTCGCGGTCCTGGGCAAACCAATACCGATTTCTCGATCACGAAGACGACGGCAGTTGGCGAGAAACAGAGCATTCAGTTTCGCAGCGAGTTCTTCAATCTGTTTAACCACCCGCAGTTCGCGATTCCATCCACCGTTGTGGGCAATCAGACGCTTTATCCTAGTTCGCCAAATTTCGGGTTGATTACGGCGACTTCGATAAATCCGCGCTTGATCCAGTTCGCACTACGGTACCAGTTCTGACGCGTCGTCACGAAAGGAACGCGGGCTAAAGCCCGCGTCTTTAAGCCGCGAACGCCAATGACGCGAACCAATCCAAACACGTTCCCTCTCAACTGGGCCCCGCATCTGCTGAGC
>Ga0066710_100007020_pt1 | contig 10669 bp, 12 predicted proteins | sample GraSoiAngelo_159_FD_79666 | JGI IMG/M metagenome (GOLD analysis project Ga0066710, IMG submission 79666) | Grasslands soil microbial communities from the Angelo Coastal Reserve, California, USA - 14_1009_16_40cm | ecosystem: Environmental > Terrestrial > Soil > Grasslands | place: USA...
CCCATCTTGCAGAATAACTGCCAAGGCTGCCATCGCCCTGGGGCCGTTGGGCCGTTTTCGTTGATGACCTACAAACAGGCAAGCAACTGGGCGAGCGACATTAAGGAATATGCGCAGTCGCGGGGAGGAAGCTTACGAAATCGCCTTCGAAAAACACCAGGCGTCTGAGGTGCTGACGTTTTGACGGACAGGTGGACTCCTAAGACTAGAACAATGGTAAGGAGTCCACCCATGAGCAAGAAGGCAAGGATGCTGAAGCCCTCCGGGCGTGCGCCGCGGCGGGAGTTCACGGACGAGTTTCGCCGCGAGGCGGTGCAGATGATGCTCGATGGCCATACGGCTGCTTCGGTTGCCGAGCGGCTCGGCTTGTCGGGCACCAACTAACCGAGGCGTCGCGGTCGAAGTCCACTATCGAGACCGCAGCGCCCATCGAAGCGATGATAGGCATGATGTGGTCGAGCTTGGCGTCGAGGGTCGGGGCTTGGTGCGTGAAGTCGATCCTGATTTCTTTCGAGACCTCACGCAAGTGGAAGCCGTAACGGCGCAGCGACTCTTCGGTGTCGAGACCTTGGCCGTCGGCCGCCGTCCCGCCGGCCTGATGCCGCAGCAGAAACACCGCGCCGACCAAGCCGGCGAGCACGAAGGCGGCCAGCAGTTGTTTCATCAAAGCGGACATGCGAACTCTCCTGGCAATAGAGCAGCGGCGGCCACAGGGGTGTGCTTTCCGCAGACTTCAGCAGCGAGTACAGCTCTCGATGATAACACACGGCGGCGCTCGGGAAAATTAGCGCCTGAGCCATTCCCGGCGTGCCGCGATACCGTCATCCGGCCGCCGTTGCGGCATCGGCTGCGTAGTCCGGTCGTGCCGTTTGCGCGTACGGATACATTCCGTTCTTCGCCGCGTCGCACAATCCGGCGGTGTTGTATGGGGCGATGTCCCTCGCCACCTGACGCTCGTACACCGTCACCGCCGCCGATGTCGCTCCGCCCGCCAAATTCAGCAGTTGCTCGTAGCCGCGCTCGACCGCGTCGCGGAACGACGGGTGGTGCGACAACAGGAATTCGTCTCGGTCGCCGGCCGAGCCTGTCATGCGCTGCTCCTCCGAGTGAATCGCACCGGCGAAGTAATACATCGTGAACGCTGCGAGCAATTCGAAGTTCCCAAAAGCACGATAACAGCCGTGGACCAGCCGATCGACGAAATCGACTTCGCGCAACAATGCCGCCTCATACGCGGCTAACTGCTCCTTCAGTGACGCTTGCCCCCAGTGGCGGGCGAAGATTCGGGCGAGCCGCTCGACGGTCAATAGCGAATGGGCGTTGCCGCTGCTGAAGAGCGGGGTCGAGGAAATAGGCGGCGTGCGCCAGCATGGCCCAGTCGGCGCCCGCCACGCGGCGGGCCTTCCGCTGGACGCGCCCGGTCCGCGTCCATGGCTGCACCGGCCGAGCTTGCTCGAACTGGCGGCCAAGCGACGGATAGCGGCGGAGCAAAGCCGCCCATTCCGCCTCCGGTGCCACGCTACTATCGGGCGACCGGCGCTCGCCGTCGTACATGACGCCGGCGCTCGTCACGCCGTTGTTGAAACGCAGCACCCAGACCCAGCCGTCTTCCAGAACATGGTGCAGGGCGGCGTGGTCGCAGTGATACGGGTGGTCGGCGACTGTAGCGCCCAGTTCGAGGAGCCCGTCTCGCCACCAGCCGACGTCCACAAAGTGGGAATAGACGCTCCACGAGTTCGTGCGGACCACCACGGGGCCGGTGTCGATGCCCAGGGTGCGCGGCAGCAGCCCGGAAGGACCGGTGGCGTCGACCAGAAAGGCTGCGGACACGTGCAGTTCATGGGCGGGGCGGATGCCGTGGACGCGCCAGCCGTCGTCGTGCTCCAGGGCCACCATCTTGGTTTCATCGTAGTACGGGATGCCCGCCGCCCGGACCTCTTCGACGACGAAGTGATCGAAGTGCTCGCGGAACCAGTGCGTGTCGCCCACCTCGTCGCGCGGGCTGGCGGCTACCAACAGCTCGTTGGCATGGTCTGGCCGGGGCGCGAATGGGCGGCCGGCCTGGTGGCCCACGAAAGTGAAGCCGCGCTTGAGGCCGCAGGCCAAGTGCGGGTAAGCGGCCTGCCAGCGGCCGTACTTGGTTAACGGCAGCAGCCGCGGCAGGTCGTAAGTGCGAGCCAATCCTTCGAGCACCAGGTTCGCAATGGGCGTGGACGACTCGCCGATGGCGAAGCGCGGGTGTCGGCCCTTCTCCACCAGCACCGGGCGCAGGCCTAGGCTCTGGGCGGTCAGCGCCATCATCGCGCCTGCGAAACCGGCGCCCAGGATCAGCAGGTCCGCTTCTTCGTGGATGGTCATCGGCCACCCCCGCACGCACAGATCACGGCCGGCGCGACTTGCTGGGTCAAATTCATTCGGTACATTCGCTCCACCCGCGCCGGACCACAGCGCTTGCACGAATAGAATCGCTTGACGTCCCACAGATCGGCAAACACCCGCCCGCGCCGCAGGCTGATGCCGTGGTCCAAAACCAGCTCCAGCGACTCGAGCCGCGGCGGTGTGAACTGGCCCTGCCTCTGAAGTTCGTCCAACGCTCCATTGCCCGCCCGCGTCGGGATGACGACGCAGCACTCCACGCCCACCTCGAAGGCGAACCGAATGGACTCTTCCGCCCAGAAGACCCCTTCGTCGTCGTCGAGGAACGGCGGCCGCAAGAGGATGAACGCCCGAACGGCGATGTCGTTCGCCGTGAGAAACCGCACTGCCGCCTCGAAGTCGGCAAGCGCCATCCGCTTGTTGAGGCGCGGCAAGACATCGGGATGGACCGTCTCCAGTCCCATGGCAACCTGCAACGCCGGCCGCAGCATGTCCCGAAGGGCCAGACAGCGCCGGTTGACGAGCTGCGGGTGGCTTTCGATAATCACCGTCTGAAACGGACTCAAAAGCGTCGCGACGCGGGACCAGTCAGCCCGCGGGATCGCCTGGGCATCGAAGAAGTTGCCGGCGTTGTACAGTTTGACGTGCCGCGCTGGCGGCAGCTTGGCTAAGGCATACTCGATCTGGGCGGCGATGGCCCCGTCCGGGACGCGCTGGTCAGTAGTGTTTTTCCATAGGTCGCACATCAAACAGCGGAACGGGCATTCGCGATTCGTCAGGAACACAGCGGCCGTATCCTCCACCGTCCCCTCGCGCGTCCGCTCCGGCTCGACCAGGAACGCGTAGGGCCGCGACGGGTCGACGGCATTCTTAGGCGGCCGGAGCGCAACGATCCGCGCATCGTCCCAGCGGCCGGTCGCCTCATTCGTAGATAGCATGGAAAGCACGGCGATACTCCGATTCGCGGATGGGGAAAAGGCGCTCGAACGCCGGCCTAGTCGCCGCCCCGTGCTGAAAACGCCGCTTCGGGAACACCGGCATCTTGTAGCCGGTGACGGCCTCCACGCCGCGGCCGACGATGTCTCCCTTGAGGTCGTAGAGCAGTTCATGGCTCCAGCCGGTGAGCTCAATGAACGGCACGGCCTCGGCTACAGCAATCACGTTGGGCAGCGTGTACGGGCTAAACCCCTCGAAGGCAAACTGGCTCGCCGGCGCATAGGTGCGCGTGTAGCCACGGCTTAGGCCGCCCGAGTAGGTCAGCGAGTGCTTGATGGAATCAACGCCCCAGCCCTCCTGGTATAGCATCAAGTTGTTGAGCACGCTGCGGATGGTCAGCTCCGGGTTTTCCTCGATCGGGTAGTCCTTGAGGTTCTCGTCGCCGCCGTCGCCATCGATCAGCCAGCGCCACTCCGGGTAGCGGTGTCGGATGCCACGGCAGAGAGCGAGCGCCATTGAAGCCGACTGAATATCGAGCGGCTTGTAGTCCTCCGTGGTGCGGACCGCTTGCCGCCAGTCGATTTCGGCGCTCGTGATCTCGACTGGCTCGATCAGGAAAGCGAGGCCGACTGCTTCCAAGAACCGCCGCGCCTGTGCCAAGTCTTCGCCGCCACCGTCCACCGATAGGGTGAACGCTTTGAGCCGTGCCGGGCTCATGCCGAGGCGGAGCATAGCATGGTACGTCACCAACAAGACCGAGCCGCTATCGATTCCCCCGAGAAACAGACTCCGATGGGGCCGTCGAACGCCCGCAGTGTCAGCCACTTCGTGATCTCCTCGTGCAAAGCGCCGATGTATGCCTCGCCAATCGCCTGCGGATCAGCCGGCAACGTACCGCGCGGTGGCGTGAAGAAACGCCGGTACGTCGGATTCGGGTCGGGGCAGCCCAGCAGCGCGACCTCGGTGATGTAATGGGCCGGCGCCATGCGGGTGTAAGACGGGTGGAACTGATCGGCCAGACCTTCATCGCGCAAGTAGCGGTAAATGACGTCAATACGGTCAGCAGCCACGAGGCACGGCCCCGCGGCCCGCTTGACGATGAAATAGCGCAGCGGCCGGCCGATGGACCGGGCCAGCAGCACGCTCTGGCCGCGCGCCGCCACCAGGGCGAAATGCCCATCGAGACGGCGGACGGCATCGACATCGCCCTCGGCTAGCAAAGTGCGGGCCTGCTCCGTCGTCATGTTGAAGAGGACGTTTTTGTCGGGGTCGAGCAGATCGACCAGGCGATCGACGGCCCGGTACCGTGTCATGAAATTATTCTCCAGACTTGGCGACGCTATGCTGGTCTTACGATCACGTTAGGGCGAGCTCGTTTACACGCTCACGGTCGAGGCCGACGGAACGACCGCAGGCCCTGCTCGAAAACGTCGGGCGTGACGTAGCGTGTATGGTACTTCCGCCAATCCTGCGGGAAGCGCTGGTAAACGGGGTCATCTTCCAAAGGCCCCGGCCGGCGGTCGTAGGACTTCATGCCGTGGTAGGGCAGCGGCAGGACGGTCTTGGAAAAACGCGTGTTCAAGTTTCCGTCTTTCGTCCAGCCATCGGAGACCCAGACGAAGTCGCGCTTCCAGCCCGGCGGCGGACCATCCGGGACGCGGAATTTCATGGCGATTTCGTCACCGGCGTTCATGATCACATAGCGGTCGTCCGCCTCGGCTAGCAACTCACGCACGTCGCCAAAACGCGTGTAGTAGCCGATCAGATCGCGCCAGTATTGAGTTCGGCTCACCGGTCGGCCGTAGTGCGGCAACTCGGGAGAACTCGGGTTCGCCGCCGTGATCTCATCAATGCCGTGGAAGCGTAGTTCCGCTTCGTGGGGCTGCAGGTTCTGCGGTCGGGCGAGTTCGGCGTCGAGGCCGCGGGCGTAGGCAAGAGCGTCCCAGTAAATCTCCATATTGGTGCGGAGCCGAAAGCGGCGAGTGACCTCCTTGCCTGTGATGCCGTCCAGACGAATGAGGATGGTTTTGTTCTTACCGGCCGGGAAGCCGAGGGCATTGCGGCCGATCTTCCAGCCACCCTTGCCGTCGGGCACTTCCAACACCAAGCCGCGCGGCTTCTCGTGATTGCCCTGCTCGATGGCGAAGTTGATCGAGCTGTCGGTCGGGTGGAGCCAGCCGTGGGCCAGTAAATAGACCGGTCCTTCTTTCGGTGCGTCGTCGCCGAGGTCCACCTCGACCCAGTGGTCGCGGGTAATCCCCTGGAACCGGCCGCGGCCGAAAGTGTCGAGATACTTGCCGTCCATGGCGCGGATAGTCTCGGTCACGTCCTGGCCGTTGTCGTCCCATGCGCGAGCGATAGGCCGCGGCGGCTCGGTGACGAAGAGTTGCGGCTTGGTCGGCGTGAGGAAATATCGTTCGTCCGCGTAGATTTCTGTATCCGCGGGGTGATCCACCACCATTAGGGCCATGTGGTCGTAGTAGTGGGCCTCCCACAGGTTCCCAGTGACACGCAAATCGTAGAAGCCATCGCGCGGCACGAGTTGGTCGTTGCGGATTTTGACCCACTCGGTCGTTTGCAGAAAGCCGCCCTTGGCCTGGGCGTTGATGTACATGCCCAGGGGCGTGCTCCACATGAAGTCGGTGACGAACTGCATGCCGCGGCCGTCGTAGGTGAATAGGAATGGGCAGGAGCCTGTGATCCGCTGATCCGCCGGGATGACCTGATTGCCAGCTTTCTCAAATTCCACCTGGAATTTGCCGTTGGGCCAAACAATGCGGACCAACTGGGCCATTCGCCGTTCCCCCAGACCGAAGTGGACAACCGGACCGGTGATCGGCTGCTTCTGGACGATAGTGCCGGTCCGCAGTTCGATCTCGCCGCCAATGCCGAACGAGTTGATGCGGTTGTCGGCGGTGACGTCCCTGTCCCGGGTAGCATGGGGGCGGACCGCCTGCCAGTGGTACTCCTTCGTCCCCTTGTTCACGAGGCGAATCGGCTGGCCGGAGTCGGACAGGGCGAGCAAGTCAAGCCGGCCGTTCCGCTCAGGTCCACGGCCGCGGCCACGCGAGCGGCCGGTGCCGATGGCAGTGGTTGGAACCTGCCTGCCGCGTCGCCCAGCCAGACCTGCGTGCCATCGGCGGTGGAGGCGATCAGGTCGAGGCTGCCGTTGTTGTCAAGATCCGCGATCAGGAGGACGGCGTCGCCCGGTTCCAAGCTTGTGGACAGCGTCGGCCCGCCGACCACCTCGGCAACATCCCACGACTTCCCCTTCTCCCGGTCGGAGAGGCGCATGATTCCGCCGCCAGCCCGCAGGGCCAGGAGATCGAAGACGCCGTCGTCGGTCACGTCCGCGACGGCCAGGGCGAGGGCCTTGCCGTGGTCGGATGGCACTTCGCGCTTGCGGAACTGGCCTGAGCGCTCGTTGGCGAAAACGTGGATTTTTCCCTCCGCATCCAGAAAGGCGGCGTCCGGCGCGCCGTCGTTGTCGAAGTCCGCCCAGACGAAGGCTCGCACGGCTTCCACGCCGGCAAACGGCTGGAGCGCCTTGAACGTGCCGTCCCGGTTGTTCCGGAGCACTAACGGCGGGCCGTGCCGCGGGGCCGCGATGATATCCAGGTCGCCGTCCATGTCGAGGTCCGCGGCCCAGACGCCGTAGTAGTCGGCCTGAAGCGTCGTCTGATCCAGACCGGTTCGAGCGGTGACGTCGGTGAATTTGCCATCGGCCGACTGTTGGAAGAAGCGCAGGCCGCCGGCACCTGCCAGCAGCAGGTCGGTCCGGTAGTCGTTGTTCCAGTCAACGCCGAGGACGCCAGCGACCGTCGGAGGGACGACTTTCGGCCCACCGGGAAACGGCAGCGCGGGGGCGGCGGCGTCCACGCGACGCAGCTCGCGCCCACTGGCCACGAAGACCGCCGGCTCCGGCCCTTCCGTCAGCCACACGGCCTGCACCGTGTTCCAGCGGGTGGCGTCGCCCCCGGGGATTGCCTTGAACGGTTCCGGCGAGAAGGCCAAGGCCGTGTCGGGGGCTGCGGGAGTCGGCCGTAGCCGTGCAAGGCGCAAGAAGTGCTCCACCGCGTTCCCGCTGCCGCCGCTTTTCGAGCCTACCGCAGCGCTGCTCCGAGCAAAACCCAATTCCGTCACAAGGCAGTTCTTGAATTCAATTAGCGCTAGCGGCAGATCGCCCGGCAGCGCGCCGGCAGCGGCCTTCTCCACCGATTGCAAGCGTTTACGATTGTCCGGCGACCAGAAACCATCGAGCTGCCGCAGGCGCTGGAGGGCGTCGCGGAGGGCAGCCGCGTCGGAACGACGGGCGGCCGCGCCGGCGTACTCGGTCAGCACGAACAAGTTGTTCGGCTGCACGCGCAGAATCTCCGCCAACTGCTCCTGATATTCCGTGTCGCTCTCCGGTCCTCCCTCTCGCGAGAGGATCTCTGCCAAAGCGTAACGTGTTACGATGTCCTGCGGGTCGCGCACGAGCGCCTTCCGGTAATGAGCAGCAGCATCGGACAACTTCCCCTGCCTGTCGGCAAGCAAGCCCAGCAACGACTCAATTTCACTACTGTCGGGAGCCAACTCGTGCGCCCGTTGCAGATCGGCTGCGGCTTCTCTCTGTTCGTTGTGTCGGAGATGCAGCAAGCCGCGATTCGCCCACGCCGCCGGCTCCTCCGGAATCTTCTCGATGGCCTCGGTCAACTTCTTTTGGGCCAAGTCGTGGAGACCCGCGTCGAGCGCCGCAACGCCGACCTGAAACGCCTCCGCGTACTCTTCGTAAAGGGCGCTGCCCGGCGGAGGCAGCGGGGCCGGCTGCGGCTTGTTCCACATCAGGAAATAGGTGGCCACGCCTGCGCCTGCGAGGACAAAGAGGAGCACGGCAGTTCGCAGGCGGAAGACCGGGGAAGAGGCCATGAATCACCGACTCAGGAAAGAGCGAAGGTTACCACGCGATAGTTTTTCTCTTCATTTCCACACGAACCAGTTCCACTTGGCGGTGTTTCGGCTCTGCTTTCGGCGTGGAACCGATCGCGCTAGGCATCACGGGCCACGAGGTCGCCGGATGCGGTTTCCAGGGGCGAAGCGCTTGCGGGGGCGCGTCGGCGGCGCAAGGCGACAAAGAGCCACAGCGCCCCGAACAATAGGAACGGTATCCCGTAGATCAGCAAATCCCAGGGGCCGTAGCCGGGCGGCGTCGCCTCCACTTCGGCGTTCACTTCGCCCGCGCCATTCGGGCCACTCACCCGCACGCGGACCCGCCACATTTCCTGCTGGTCGAACTCCACCTCGGCATAATACTGAACGCGCTCGCGGAGATTTTGCCGCAGGGCGTGGTAGCAAGCTTCCGGCAGCCGGCCGGTAACGGGCTGGACGCATACCTCTACCTCGTTCTCGGCGGGTGATGCGGTCCCCGACGCCGGCTCCAGAATCACGAAGAACTTGCCGACACCCACGTCCGGATCGGTCCATACGGATACTACGTAGGGGCATCGTCTTGTGGAAGCCCCGCCTTTTTCGGCGTCAAGCGGGAGCTAGTGCTGAAAGGCGGCATGATCGCCTATGCCCAAATGGGAGATGCAAACGCCAGCATCCCGACGCCGGAGCCCGTCTACCCGCGGCCGATGTTCGCCTCCTTCGGCCGAGCCATGACGCTGTCGAGTCTGACGTTCATTTCCCAGGTCGCGCTCGACAAGAAGATGCCCGAGCGCTACGGCCTCCAGCGTCCCATCGTCGCCGTCGAGCACTGCCGCGACATCGGCAAAAAGTCGCTGCCGCACAACGACGCCACGCCGGAGATTCGCGTCGATCCGGACACGTATCGCGTCTGGGCCGACGGCGAATTGCTGACGTGCGAACCGGCGAAGGAGTTGCCGATGGCACAGAGGTACTTCCTCTTTTAGAGCTACGCGCGCTAGAGTCGTTCGTGGGGCGGGAAAGCGATCGTGCTCTCGTTGATCGGAATACCGACACGGTGTCTAATGAAGGCGACGTGAGGCATCGTCACTTACGAGCATCAACTGGACCCCAATCTCGATTGGGCGCTGGGGGCGGTGGCAGTATGGCCGAGCAAATCCCACAAGAACAGCTAATCAAAGGCAGTTATTACGTCGGCCGCGGCCGCAACGGCAACGTCGGGTTATGGGATGGCGAAGTCTTCCTCGTGCTGGGATGGAAGTTTGACGAGTACGTCATCAAGGAAGAGCCTTACTACACTCACGAATCCGGTTGCTTCCAGCCATTTGCGTTGGTGGACGAGGGTGTAATGGCGGAGCCTTTTGGAAAAATCGCTTGGGACAAGCATTACGGTCGCCGAATGGAGTTCGGAAAGCAACAGAATCTCGCCTAATTCGTCCAAGTCATTTAATGAACCTCCGCCTCCTCCAACTCGGCGACTCCGCCCTGCCCATCGGCGGCTATAGTCATTCCTGGGGTTTAGAAGCGGCGGTGGACCGCGGCTTGGTGCACGATCCGCCGAGTCTGGAGCGATGGTGCCGTTTCTGGCTCCGTGATGTCGTCGGCCCATTTGAAGGTGTCATCGTCGCGGCGGTTTGCCGGGCGGCCGTCGAGCAAGATTGGCCGGTTCTGCTTAATGCCAACGAATTAGTTCGGGTGACTCTTTCTCCGCCAACATTGCGGCAAGCCAGCCGCGACATGGGTGAACAGCTCCTCGCTCTCGCCGAGAGCTGGCCCTGGGCTGCACCGCACATCCAGGCGTTGCGCCAAGCTGCTGAGTCACCGGCCACTGACCACCGGCCAGTGGCCACTGTTCGAGAATGGCACCACGCTCCCGTCTTTGCTACATTGGCGGCCGCGGCGGGAGGTGAGCCAGCGGAGGCCGTGGCGGTGTATCTGCACCAGGCGGCGCTCGGCGTCATCGGTGCCGGCGTGCGGGCGATCCCAATCGGGCACACGCACGGACAGCAGCTTCTCGCCAGGTTGCACGATGACATTCGCGCGCTCGCCGAGGAGTTGGCGTATTGCGATCTGGAAACTGCCGGCAGCTTCTGCCCCGCTTACGAGGTCCTGTGCCATGCGCAGAGCCGGTTGTACACGCGATTGTTTAGATCTTGAATTCAGTCGCTCATTTGTCATTACTCACCTGCAGCCGTTGGAAAATAACAAGGGACGAGTGACTGCTGACGTTATTTGGCTCCGCGAACACGGCCATGAGCATAGCCAAGGTCCCTGGGCCTTATTCCGGGCCGCGACGGCGAGTGTTCACGATCGGCGTCGGCGGGCCAGTGGGGTCGGGCAAGACAGTGCTAGTCGAGCGACTGTGCCGGGAGTTTTGGCCGGCGGTGGATCTCGCGGTCATCACCAATGATATTTACACGCGGGAGGACGCCGAGTTTCTTGCGAAGCG
>Ga0066710_100007021_pt1 | contig 10668 bp, 14 predicted proteins | sample GraSoiAngelo_159_FD_79666 | JGI IMG/M metagenome (GOLD analysis project Ga0066710, IMG submission 79666) | Grasslands soil microbial communities from the Angelo Coastal Reserve, California, USA - 14_1009_16_40cm | ecosystem: Environmental > Terrestrial > Soil > Grasslands | place: USA...
CCTTCGTGACTCCGGCAACGGCTCGTTCCTCCCTGCCCCAGGTCGAGGCCTGGTGCGCGTCAATGCTTCGCGCGAGGTCGAAAACTCGCTCGCGTGGGGCGCCGATGAGAGTTGTTAATGTAATGATGGGCATGATGATTTGATCCGATGCGGCCGTCCCAGCCAGACTGCCTGATTGCCCGGAGAGTAGTTTGCGCCAATCAATTCGGCTTGCGTGAACCACGTCCATTCGGCCACCAACGATGTGGCATTGCTAATGTCAACCCATGCCTTGCATTGCCGCCACGGCTCACGCCATACCCAAAAATACTTTTTCCGATCATGCGCCGAATTGAATGCGCTGTATCGCTCCATCAGCCACCCATCGAGTGAGCCCCGCTGGCACTCCGAACAGTCAGCGCCCCCTTCCAACTTAGCCTGATACGAAAACACGGCATCTGTCGCGGCATCTTCCACGCGTCCGGAGAGAGCGCCCAATCTCCAGTCGTTACGGTAGTCGATTCTCCCTATTCGATAGGGGAGGGAGAACGTTCTTGGACCCAGCGCTAGAGCTAGCCGACTCGATACCCACTCAGCAAGAAAATGAATGCCTTCGTCACCTCCCATGCGCACGTAGGTTCGCACATTGAGGAAATCATGAGTGGCGATCGGCCAAAAAACCCAGGAAGTCAGGCAACCACCGAAGGCGGGACGCATTCCGCGCATCGTGAACGCAACCAAAGTCACGAAAGCACGGTCGTCCCAAAGATCAAGTTCGAATGGGACATCGTGCTGAAGCCGTTTGGCGTCAACCCTGAAATGAATCATCAGCACCCTATCCCAATCGGCGATAAACAGCGGTTCGCCTCGGGCTCGTTGCATCCGGGTTTTGGCCCATTGGCTGGGCGACGAAGTGCGCAGACTGATTGGTTCAATCGTCTCCACGGTTGGCTCCCTTGACCAATTGTTCGATCGCGGGAAGAAATTGTGCGTGACCGAACGTGAAGCCGCTGGCCAGCAATTTGCCTGGCATCACACGGCGGCTCTTAATCACCAACTCGGTTTCGGTGCGCAGTAAGAACGCGCCTATCTCCAGCAGCCAGCGAGGTGCAGGCAGACCGACCGGAGCGCGGCAGACTTTGCGGATCGTGGCCATGAATTCCGCGTTCGTAACCGGGTGCGGCGAGGCGAGGTTGACCGGTCCGCTAAGGTTTTCGTGTGCCAGAACCCACTCCACGGCGCGGCACCAATCGTCCTGATGAATCCACGACACGTACTGGCGTCCGCCCGCCAGGCTGCCGCCCAGGCCGAGCCGCCCCAGCCTGAGCAGGTTCGGGAGCACACTGTTTCTCGCGTGGCCCAGCACCATCGCCGAGCGCAAGGCAACTTTGCGCGTGCGCGGCGTGCTGGTTTCCTTGAATGCGCGCTCCCATTCGGTCGCTACGTAAACGGAAAAGATATCCTTGGCCTCGGCACACCCGCCGATTTCCCCCGACTCGTCCCAGGCAGCTCCAAATGTGTGTTTGTAGATCGTCGCCGTGCTGGAGTTCAGCCAGGCGGGCGGTGGATTCACGCACCGCCCAATCGCCTCGCCCAGAACACGGGTTGAATCGAGTCGCGAAGCGAGTATCAGCCTGCGGTTCCGCGCGTGATAACGGCAATTCACGGAGATGCCAGCAAGGTTGATCAGTGCCCGTGCGCCTTCCAGTTCATGGACCCAATCGCCTAAGGTCGTTCCATCCCACCAGACCTCTCGAATCGAAGCAGTTCGAGGCTTCGGCTTGCGTGTGAGAATCACAATCTCATTTCCGCGCGCAGAGAAGTATTCGGCCAGCGCGCTTCCGAGAAACCCGCTCCCGCCAGCGATCACGAGTCGAGGCCTCTTCATTTCACTCCCGCTTCGCTGAGTTCCTTCACATGGCGCAGGACGCGCAAGTGAATGGTGTGAATGATATGGTCGGACCACAGTTTCCAGTAATCGGCTGGCCAAAGGTGGTGATGGTACCAGGTGGTCCCTTCCAGCAGCGTGCGCCCGCCCTCAAGCGGCACCAGGCGGAATTGTCCGGCACGCGATTCCAGATAACCATCGAGGTGGGCCGGATGCACCTCGCGATAGGGCGTCCACTCCTGCATCGGCTCGGGATTGCGCGTGACGGAGAATTTCAGCAGGCGCGGCTCGTCCCACACCTGGATGGGTTCGACGAACGGCCCCGTCGAAAAAACGCAATGCCGAACCGCGCCCGCACCCCGGCCGGAAATTTCTGCTCGCAGTGGATAGGCCACTCCCAGCTTGAAAATCAGTTCCTTGGGCGGAGGGAGTTCCGAAAAGGCAACGACGCTCTGCCAGACTTTTTCCGGGATGGCGTTGACACTCACGGACGACTGGACGGAGAGCAAGGGAAGCGCCGGGGGCAGTTTGTGTTCCAACCCCATGGCCAGCGGGACCAGCAGAATCACCGAGCAGAACAACTTGGGCGATTCCCGCCGCCACCAGAAGGATCTTTGCACCGCGTACCCGAAGAGGCCCCCAATCGTCGCGATCGCGAACGCAATCGGTGCGGCCATCAACAGGCAGATCGCTCCTTCCATGGCGAACATCAGGAAGCCGGCTCCGACCAGCAGCACCGTAACGTTGGCCACGAGGACACAGTGCAACAGACTCTGTTCCTGCCGGAAACTGTGGATGAGCGCGGAAAGGAAACCCATGGCAAACGGCAGTCCGACGAAAATCGTCCAGCCGTAGTCACGGAAGACCGAAGTACCCAACCACGCGGCGCCGAGCGCTAAGACGGCGGTGGCCAGGATAGCCACCGCCGCGCTGCCAATGGTTCCATGCGGCAGCACACGGTCAAACAACCGGTCCCAGTATCCCTCGGTGTCCGGGTGTGTTCGTCTTTCGTCCCGGGACGGCAAGCTGCAAAGCACCGCAAAGAAAAGGAACTTCACCACCGGCACAAAAAAGAGCAGCACCCAGAAAGGCCGCCACCCAAGCGCACGCAATCGCCGCAACGTCAGCGCGGTCCCCACCCAGAGAAATGGCAGCGATACGAGCAACAACGTCAGGAAATATGGCTGCTTAGCTTTCGTAAGCGGGGATTGCCACAGGTACAGCGCCCAAGTCTCGCGGTCGAAAGCTGTCCAGATATGGCCAAACCACACCGCGGCAATCAAGCGGTCAAGGTTAAACTTGATGGCTGCGAGTAGCACGCCCCACAAGAGATAGGGTTCGCGATCCAGCGGACCTGTCCAGCGCCAAAGGTCGGAGAGTCTTGGTTTCATGGCAGCTCAAAAAAAGCGGCGTGACGATGTGGGACTTGCGTTCCTCCTCCGCGACGACAACACCGCAGGTCTCGCAACCGGAACGGTCCGGCCGGTGGCAGCCCTTTTCGGATTTGGTCATCGGTGAAGGAAATTGTCGGCGCGAGTCCGGCCGGCACGGAGGCGCAAGGTGGGCATGGCTCCGCCAACCCTTCGCTCAACATGCGGACTTGGGCGACGGAGACCAGCGGCACGGCCATCACGCGCTCGACCATCCATCCCAGGAGGTAATGGAACCAGACCGGCATCGGAAACATAAGTGGCCGGCGGCCCACGACGCGCGCGACACGCCGAACAGCTTCGCGCAGGGTTAGCTTTTCCGGCCCAAGGACGGCAACGGTTTGGCGCGAAAGCTCGGCGTCCACCAGCGAAGCTTTGACAATCCGGGCCACGTCCTCCACGGCATTGGGCCGGATGGGCTTGTCGCGGAAGCCCACGAAGGCGAAAATCGGGAAAGTGTGAAACGCGTGGCTCAGGTGATCGAGCATGCGATCGCCCTTGCCGTAAATGACGCCGCATTTGAACACTGTGAAGTCGAGCCCCGAGTGGCGCACGATCTCCTCAGCTTGCCACTTGGACTCGTGATATCCAGAGCCGCAGTCGGGACGCGCGCGCAAAAAACTGATCAACGCAATTTTTCTTACACCCGCCCGCCGCGCCGCTTCCACGACATTTCGCGTGCCTTCGACGTGAACCTTACGGTAAGTCTGGCCGGCAATTTCGCGGTTGATCCCGGCGCAGTGCGCGACGGCGCTGCAGCCGGCCAACGCGCGCTCCAACTCTGGTGCACCCTCCAACCCCAGAGCGTGAAAGCGCACTCTCGGCAGCGCGCGGATCGCCGGATCTGTGAAGTCCTGGCCGCGCGCGATCAAGGCGATCTCATGGCCCTCACTCGCGAGTGCGCGGGCCAGATTGCGGCCAACGAAGCCCGTTCCGCCGGTGATAGCGATTTTCATAGCTTCCCTCCCTTTAGTGCCACCCAGCCGTAAACAATCGGCAGGCAGGTGAAGACGAGGTTGGCCGCCGTGAGTCCCACGCGACGCCAACGATGGGTCAGATAGGGACGCAGATCGAAGACGAAAGTGCCAACGAAAAACCGCACGCTCCAGAACAAGGCGAGGAAGCCGCAAACGGCGCGCGCGAGTGGCGTGCCGGCGGCGAGTTGATCGGCGAGGAAAAATGTGCCGAGGCCGAAGCCAATCAGGCTCAGGCCAATGAAGACGTAGTAAACCCAGAACAATTGGCGGATGAACTTGGGCAGCGGACTGAGTTGCTGGCGCAGTCCGACAACGCCTGGCATGAGCAACCCGCCAGCGAGCAGTCCGAGATAGGTGAGCGCAGTCAGTTTCAGCATTAAAATCGTGTTCATAGCGTGTTCCCGGTTGCGCCGACGGCTTGGAGCATCGGCAGAATGACGTGGTTGACGAAGGGCGGGTGAAGGAGGCAGAACGCCGGCGTCGTGACGATGATCAAGGCAAACGCCCGGCCGCGCCAGCCGTTGCCCAACCCCAATCCGCGCCCCGTACAGCTTCGCTCGAACGACACCGCCGCACCTTGGAGCAGGAAGTAGCCGGTCGGCAAACCGTAGCCACCGCGTGCCGGCAATGAAATGACCAGGTCGTGGACCACTCCCGAAACGAGGAAAACCGCGAACGCGGCCCACGCTACGCCGAGCGGGCGGGCGAGCTTGCTGAAAACCAGGTCGTGGGCCAGCGCGGGAAAAGCGGTGTTCCAGCGGCTGCCCCAAAACTCGGCCAGCGAGGTTGTGAGTAGTGGCGCTCGCATCAGCGGTTTGGCATCGCGCCCGGCCGCGCGCCAGGCGAGCGACAGCAGATGAAAGAATCCGAAGTGGAGCATCACCGCGACGCCGATCATCCCAAGCCAGCCAGTGAGCAGCGGGCCGAGACCGAACGGTCGTCTCGTCGCAAGCCAAAGAAGAATCGCGCCCACCAATGTTTCCGCGCCAGCCACCAGCCACCGACCAAACGTCGGGCACTCGATTGCGGTGCGGGTGAAAAAAGCGTCTGCGTCCATTCCCGGCCAGGCAAAGACGTATGCAAGAGCAACGCCACGCGCGGGGTGGATCGCGGCACGGCGCAACGTGAGCCACTTGCACCCCAGGAAAATCGCGAGTGCCAGCAGCCACATGAACACCCAGGCGGGCAGCGCGTGGCGAACGGCGATGGCTGTGCCCGGGAGCACTAGCAGCGGCAGCCAATCGCGCCCGGCGTGGCGCCGGGGGATTTTGCACACGCCGCCGAAGCAATATCTGTTCGCCGCGAGGACACGATAGACGGCGTGCAAGAGCGGGCTGACTCCGGGCACGCGGCTGACAAGCCAAAGCGGCCAGGCCCACCAGATGCGTCGGGCGATTTCCAGCACAGCGTCGGCACCGCCTAGATTGCGGCCGTCTGCGAGCAACAGGCACATTTCGCGCAGCAGGGCACGACCGCTGAGGCCGAGGCGCTGCGGCGCCTCTGGCGATTGCAGGGCACAAAACCGGAATCGTCGCCGGGCCAGGATCTTCTCCAGGCGGCGCACTGATTCGCAGCACAGGCGGCACTCGCCGTCGTAGAAAATCCAACCCGCCGGCGTTCCGGCTTTATTTTCAGTAATTTCTGTATTCATAGAAATAGCTTCTCAAATAAAAACATCTGTCAGCCGCCGAGGCCTATTAGCTTTCTAATCTTGTCGCCGGCTTTGACGAATTTGGTCAGCGCGCCGGTGGGCCACTGGCGGATCTGGCCATACCAGGCAGTTGTGGTGTCAAAGAAGTCCGCGAGGTCTCTCAGTTTTTGCTGAGTGTATTCGTCGGTTGCCTTGTCCTTCCCGGCTTCGGTGATGCAGTCGCGCAGCATTCGCTGCGTAGGATCGATCTCGCGCTTTTTGCGCTCGTCCAGCACAACGCGGAACATTTCCCAAACGTCCTTCATGCTCTCGAAATGATCGCGCGCATCGCCCATGACATGGACGCGCTTGACGATGCCCCAGCCCTGGAGTTCCTTGAGACTGTTGCTGACATTCGAGCGCGCCACGCCGAGCGCCTGTACCAGGTCCTCCGCGTTCAGTGGTTTCGGTGAAATGAACAGCAAGGCATGAATCTGCGCCACGGTGCGGTTGATGCCCCAGCGCGTGCCCATCTCGCCCCAATGGAGGATGAACTTCTGTTGGACTGGACTGAGCGGCGTCATATTCTCTTAGTTCTGTCTGGACAGAACTTACAGAATAAACACCCGGCTGTCAACTGAAATTCTCTGGCTTTCTCCTCTGCGTTCAAAGCGTCTCCACGCCAACACATTGACTGACTGGGACATCCGTCGTTTGCTTTGGCGGGAGTTATGGTAGGCTGTCCGTGAAATCTTATGAACACCGAGTATGTGAGGGCCATCGAATTGGCTCTGGCCGGCGATTGGGGTGCTGCCCACAACATCGTCCAGCAATACGAAGCGGACGCGACCGCGGCGTGGATTCACGCTGTTCTTCACAAAATTGAAGGCGACCTCGGCAACAGCCGGTACTGGTATCGCCGCGCTGGCAAGCTCGAGCACGTTGAGGACGAAGCGAAAAGCGAATTGCAACAGATCCGCCAGTCACTTGGGCCGGCTTGAAATCAGGACGTCAGTCCACTTCGCCGCGCGCAGAATCATCATCATCAACCGAAGGTGCTTCCGTTCCAACCCCAGTTACCGGCGTCCACATTGGAGAAGTTCAAGTAAACACGATCAGGCGGGATCCCCAGGGAATCGTTGAGCAATTTGCAGACCTGCTGCGAGAGCTTCCGATTCACATCACCGCTCAATCCACCGATGCTCCGGATGTCCATAAAAGCTGCATTTCCTGGCTTTCCCGACATTGCCATGGCCGCCTGGCTGATGGTGACCATTACGTATTGCTCCGGCTTTCCGATGGTCTCGGCGACGGTCTTGGAGAGGGAGCTCAGAAGAGCCTTTTGTTTGTCCTCAGAAATGGCGACTGTAGTTTCGAGTTTCAAGAGAGGCATAAATCCATCGAATCAAGAATGTCTTTTGCTACCATGGAATGACTTCCTTGTCCCGCCAGAATAAGCCGGTCTTGTCTTGCGGAGCGTCGGCCGCCAGCCAAACAATGCCATCGGCGCCCTGCTCGACCGAGCGGGGAGCGCTAGGGCCGCCCATCTCGGTGCGGCACCAGCCGGGGCAAACTGAATTGACAGCGATGCCCTTATCTTTCAACGCCGCAGCGAGCATGCAGGTGATGGAATTGAGGGTCGTTTTCGATATCGAATAAGCCGGCGCCCAGGTGCCCATGTCGCTGAGCTGGCCGGCGCCGCTGGAAACGTTGACAATCCGGCCGGCGGAGCCCTTGAGCAGATGCGGCACGAAGGCTTGCGTCACTCGCAGGGTTCCCAGCGCATTGGTCGCGATGGTGCGACCAACCAATTCGGGCCGAATCGTCAGAATGTCCTGGTCGCGGTCCTCGATTATCGCCGCGTTGTTGATTAAGACATCAAGTTCCGGTACCGCCTTTGCGGCGCAGGCCACGCTGGCGTCATCTGTTATGTCGAGCTCCTGGAAGGAGGCGTTCTTGAGTTTTGCCGCGGCGGCGGCACCCTGCTCCCGCCGGCGGGCGGTAACAATCACCTTCCAGCCGCGCGCCGAGAGTTCCCGCGCCACCTCGTAACCGAGTCCCCGATTGGCCCCGGTGATAAGGGCTGTTTTCATCTATGCTGTGGTTTGAACACATGTTACTTCATTTCCCAGAGGCCGCATCATGAAGTTGGTTCCGATTCACGTATTGCTCAACCGTATCAGGTGGGATTTAGAGTTCGCCATGGCCAGCTTTCAGTTGGGGTATTACGAACGACGGTCATTTCGTCGTTAAGACCGCTTCTTTCGCAGCTTTCCAGAATTTCTCGGCCGTAGGACTGAGGCCGTGCCTGGGCCACACGCCACCGATGACGATGAGCTCCGGCGTGGGCGACAACGGAATAAGTTTCAGTCGAGGACCGGCCGAGCAAGAGAAGCTTTTAGGCACTATCGCGACGCCGGTGCCTGATTCAATAGCGGCAATCAGGCTGGCGGAGCTGTCGTGTTCCTCGGCAATCCTGGGCCTGCTTTTGGTCGGCGCAAACAAAGCTTCCAGATATTCGCGATATTCCGGATAGTCCTTTGCGCTAAAAACCACGAGCGGTTCTCGGGCTGCTCGTGCGAGCGTGACGGAGCGAAGCCGGGACTGCGCATGGCCGGGTGGCACAGCCAGGCACATGGTGTCGCGGGCCAGCTCCTCGAAGTGCAGTCCGCGCAACATGCTACGATTCGGGCGGACCAGGATGGCCACCTGCAATTTGCCTTCGCGAACTCCCGCCAGCATTTCCTCGGTGGACAGATCGTGCAATCTGACCCTCACTTTTGGGAATTGCGCCTGAAACGCGCGAAGGGTCGGCGGCATGATCCGCGCTGTCGGCGAGGGAGCGTACCCAACATGAAGCTCGGAGCGACCACCGGCGGCAATGGCCTGCGCGCTGTTCACGGCTTCCTCGGCTCGTTGCAGAACCGCGCGCGCTTCGGTTAGAAAGGTCCTCCCAGCATCGGTCAGGCGCACCGATTTGGCGCTCCGTTCAAACAGCGAGAACCCGAGCTCCTCCTCCAGGTCGCGGATTTGCCGGCTCAAGGCCGGTTGCGATACATGCAGCTTCAACGCCGCTCGCGAGACGTTCTCCGCCTCGGCAGCCGCGACAAAGTACCGGAGATGCCGCAGTTCCATGGGATTGGTTGATGGTTGATCGCGGATAGTTGATGGGCAAGAGCAGCCCGTCTTACCGCTATCCACTATCAGTTATGACCTAACCGAGCATAGCTTTTGGTTATGCTGAGTCAAGAAACATGATCTTTCTCAGCTCCACTCAAGCTGTGGCAGAGTGGGCACATGAAAATGATTCGAAGAGCAAATGAACGGGGCCACGCCGAGCATGGCTGGCTGGATTCCTACCACACTTTTAGTTTTGCGAATTACCACGATCCGAACTGGATGGGTTTCCGCACGCTGCGGGTCATCAACGATGATCTGGTGATGCCGGGGATGGGATTTGGGACGCACCCGCACCGGGACATGGAGATCATAACGTATGTCCTGAGCGGCGCGCTCCAGCACAAGGATTCCATGGGTAATGGACGGGTTATCCGACGGGGCGAAGTGCAGTACATGGCCGCCGGAACGGGTGTTCAGCACAGCGAGTTCAATCCCTCGAAGGACGAGGCGGCGCACTTCCTGCAAATCTGGATCCTGCCGGAGCGCCGGGGAATCAAACCCCGCTACGCCGAGAAGTCGCTGGTGAACGCTCCCACGGGCAGGTTCAATCTCGTGGCGTCGAAAACCGGACGCGAAGGTTCTCTGGCCATCAACCAGGACGCGGACCTTTACGTGGCCAAACTGGGTGTGGGCAGTGAAGCCGCGCACACGCTGAAACCGACCCGCCATGCCTGGTTGCATGTGGCCGAAGGGGAAGTCAAACTCAACGACGACACGCTGAAGGCCGGTGATGCAGTAGCGCTGTCGGACGAGGAGCGCCTGCAAGTAGTTGCAACCAAGCCAACGCAGGTGCTGCTGTTCGACCTGAACTGAAGTGACCTTAAGCATCGCCGGCGCCGCCGCACATCCATGAAAGCTTGGCATGCCACCGAAGACCACATTTCGTCCTCTTGCTCCGCAGACCCGGATTGGGCACGTGCATCTGAAGGTGTCCGACCTGGAACGGGCGATTCGCTTTTACCGCGACGTGCTCGGGTTTGAATTGACGCAACGCTATGGACGAGAGGCCGCGTTCCTTTCGGCTGGAGGCTATCATCATCATATCGGGCTGAACACGTGGGAAAGCGCCGGCGGCTCGCCGCCACCCCCGGGCACCATCGGCCTTTATCACCTGGCCATTCTGTACCCATCGCGAGCCGACTTGGCTGATGCTCTGCGCCGCTTGCTGGACGCCGGCATTCCATTGGAAGGAGCTTCTAATCACGGCGTCAGCGAGGCGCTGTACCTGCGCGACCCCGACGGTAACGGCGTCGAGCTTTACTGGGATCGCCCGAGAGACCAGTGGCCGCGAAACAAGCAAGGCGAAATCGAGATGTTCACGCGTCCGCTCGATCTGAACGACTTGCTTCGGGAAGCGCCCGCAAAGTGAGGTAAGGACTGCCTTTCATTTCAAACCAGCCTTGGCAGCAGCGATCGGATCAATCTGCTTAAGAGCGAACGCGCCGCTGTCCCTCACGGACGCGTCGTTGTCTCGCAAGGATTCGATGACCATGGGGACCGCCGCTGTGGCGTTTGTTTCGAACTGCCCGAGCGAAATCAGTATCAGGCTGCGCAGTAGATTGTCAGTTCCAGAGAATTCCTTGA
>Ga0066710_100007022_pt1 | contig 10667 bp, 4 predicted proteins | sample GraSoiAngelo_159_FD_79666 | JGI IMG/M metagenome (GOLD analysis project Ga0066710, IMG submission 79666) | Grasslands soil microbial communities from the Angelo Coastal Reserve, California, USA - 14_1009_16_40cm | ecosystem: Environmental > Terrestrial > Soil > Grasslands | place: USA...
CCCGACTTCTTCGCCCGCTATGAACCGATCTGGTGTTGGACTTGTGGCAAGGTCACAAACCACGAGATAACTTGGCGCTGGGGTGGAAAGTGCTTCATGTGTAAAGAGTGCGCGAACATCGTGGTGGAAAGGCTCTAATTCCAATGCGGCGGGATTTGCTTCAAGGTTTGAAGAATTGACGAAAGAGTTTGACGCCATGAGGTCATACATCGAGTCTGAATCGAAACGAAGGCAAGCCGCAAAAAGGAAATTCTTGAACAGAACTGACAGACGAATCAGAAAATGGGCGCGTCTCAACCTCTACTTCATTGGCTTGACATTTTCTGATCCCATGGTATGGGCCACATTCATGCTTCTTCTCGCCGCTATGATTTCCGCGTTGTTGCTTTCCAAAGCAGATTTCGCAAATCCGGCCATCGGAATGCCAACGACGATAAGCGTTTTCGCGCTTGGTATCACGGGGTACAACATAGGCGCAAGGGCCAACCGCCGATAAAGCGTCACTTCGATGAAGTCAAGAACTTACTCGTGATACTGACCACTGAGATCTCAATTATGCGAATTGCAAGGACCACTAAAGCAAAGTATAACACGATAGCGAGCACTCCAATCGGCCAGGATTCAGCAAATATAGTATAGCCTATCCCGAACATGGTTCCTGCAAAGACTGCGGCGATCCATCTGACGCCGGTCAATGTTGCCCTGACTAACTTTTTCTCCAGCGGCTTACTGTATGAGGCTGAGAGTACCAACACAATGATTAGGATCACCCCAGCGATAGCTTCAAACTCGAACAATTCCCCAGGCTTGGCCGTAGAAGTTATCAACAAATTCCCTGCTACTACCGCTAACAGATAATCACTGGCTTTAGAGACACTTTGTGCCCAACGTGGACTCGGATTGATCGAAGTCGTATTTCCCTCATGCTTAGTGGGTAGAATGTGCTTGGTGGGCAGAATGTATTCTGGCTTCAAACGGTTGGCGCTGGGAACTATAGCGAACCCGAAGGACAAAGCTAAGACGATGGACGCGAGGCTTTCGTCTTGGCTCAGATTGAGCGCCCAAGCCACGATAGGCAAGACCAAGAACAATCGGATCGCAAAACGGCGGGCAAAGAACGCCGTTCGTGCCCACCCTGTCTCCCTTTCGCTTTCAATCTTGTCGTGAAGTCTCGCACTCAGCATGGTATGTTCCTTTCTATCAACTGATAGAATCGTCACCTCTCTGTAAAGGACGCCAAGGAAAGCAAAACAAACGCCAAATGTTGCAAGCCAAAGAGGAGGCCCTGCAGTCCGATTCAAGGTAAGGGCTAAGACTCCTAAGGACGCAGACGAAGCAACTGTCGCAAATGTCAGAGAAGAGGATTCGCGGGTACTGATTCTTTCGAGAAAGTAGGCGTCGTCTCTCGCACGTCTTTCGTTCATAGCAATCGTGTCACATGCAGAGTTGCGTCCTACTATTATTGCTCGTTTGTCAGTCCCACATGGCAAATGAAGTCCGATCCTGACCGTTGCCTTTGCCACTGTGGATGCAAGAAGAAAGGCGTAGAAGTCGCGGGACTCTGCGGCAAAACGTTTCGACTGCTTCTTTGCAAAGAGTGCTCAGAACAGCATGAGCCACGAAAGCGGAGATGAACCTTCTTCACTCATGGGAGTCGGACCCACTCCGAGTGAATGCTATGCCGTAGTCAGGCTTCTCAAGTTAAGAGATTTGACGTATGAACTCGAAGCTGCTTGGATCGGGAAACCCTACTCCTCGCCGCTCTCGCTTCTGTCACCTCGATACTCTTCCTTCTGTTTTTCTACTGACTATACACGATCGGAGTCAACATCTAAGAATCTGCTTCAAGGCAAAGACCCTTCTCTATCCCTTAGTGATCTCGTGCGTGAGCGTTGTGTATGAAATGTCAGTGGGCCACACAGACACCTAAATAATCCCCTCATTTAAGGGGCAGCAGCGCTAAAAACATACTCTTGCGAGTTTGTTTGTACTCACAACGTTTCAACTGTACGCATGCACGCTCATCTTATATCCGCTGATTCCTGCAAGACGCTGCCACTGGAGATTCCCGAGGGCCCTCGTTGAGTAGCAGGCGTGAGTCCATCTGGATAATCGCTGAAATTCTAGTACTTGCCAGGAATGGCGCCACAACAACCCTCATCGCACGGAACCTCGGCCTAAACTATCGAACGGCTCAAGGATATGTTGAACGCCTGCTTACTTCAGGTCATCTGCGAAAGCATCTGACGACTAGCAATATGCTTCACGAACTGACTGAGAAGGGTGAACATTTCCTAGTCGGATTAAACACGATAAAACGGGACGCCGACGAGGTATTCAGTCCTCCTCGACCATCAATCGTCGTATCGGGGGATCAATCCTCACTAGGTTATCAGAGGCACGGTAGGAGACCATCCCGTGTTCAGCCAGAAACTCCACAATAGACCTAGTCCTATACACAGACCAGCCGGCGGCAGTGGCCAGCTCTTCAACGCTACACCCGTCCTTCTCTGCGAGAAGATTCAGCAGCCTCTGGAGACGATCGAGACCGTTCAACCGGTATGAACCCATCAGACCGTCAAGCCGCAGCTCTAAAACCGCCCTCTACCAATCCTAGCCATCAAGGGTCCTAATAGACCAGGTAGTGATCACTAGTAAGTAGTGATCTGACATCACTACTGATCAGTGATCAGTACTGATTAATATCCAGGATGAGTATTTTACGACTGTTTGGTCTAGCGTTCAATGGGCAACGACCAAGCAATTCGAGGTTTCTATCCAGGTTATCGCGCGAGAAAGATTGCCAAGATAGGTCTGGTATCATCTCTGATCTTCCTTACGGTTCTTGCCTCAGTTGGTACTTGGTTGCCTGGACTTGTAAGCTTCTTCGGCAGTTTGTTACCGCCCTCCACATCACAGACTCTGAGAGCATGTTCAGGCGCTTCAGCTAATTCCACAAGCATTACGAACGCGTGCCCCTCGCCTATGAGCGGCCCTCGATCCATAACTCCGAATTCTGTTGGCGCAGATCCTCTGTCTAAGATCTCCCTGCCAAAGACGATAGTGTCCAGCGTTGACAGCTCAATGCTGGCGGGGGGTATTACTCAGACCTCTACAAGTAATCTAACCTTATACAGTTCGGCGATCGTTCTTCGTCTTCTCGGGGAACCTGTCCCGCATGAAGAGATTCTGAGTCGAAGTCATAGGGTTCTCAGCTCTTATCTGTTCTGGGGCGTCGAAGCGAACATTGGCGGAGTCTGGACTCCGCTTTCCCCTGAATCGAGCAACTTCACCATCATTGGCACAAACTCGACCGGGACGTTCGTCATCCGAACAATGATTGTCGGTTTCGGCCCGTTCTCTGGAGTTTTCTCTGTTGTGTACAAAGCTATCGCTTCGGGGCCTCTAAAGTGGGATCTAGTCTTTTCACCCGCAACGCCGGGCCAGTACAAACTTGGGCTCACTTGGCTTAACGTAACAAATACGCACTGGTTGTCTCCAGAGTCAAAGCAGTTCCGTGTCGGATACGGCGTGGGAAATTATACGCTTGACTGGAGCGACATTTCATCTTTCAACACGACGAACGTAACGGTCCCTGGAGGGTTTGCCCTTTCCGTAGATATAGGTACACTGAATGCCGGTTCTACGATTATGATTGATCCTTCAATTGTTGGAACAACTGGATCTCCATATGACACATTCCAGCGACACGTTTTCTACGAGCCAAGCGGTGGATACTATTGGGTCTTCTATTATGACGGGAATAACAACGTGTACCGGAACTCTCCTAACGGGCTCCAATGGTCAGCTTCTACAACAGTACCGTCAGGCGTCAATGGGCAACCTTGGTACGATCCTCCCTACAACCCTGATGTTTTCAATTTCGGCCAGACCGTTGTTCTAGTGGGCGCGTCTGATGCTAGCGGAACATGTAGAGCACCCTGTTCTGGATCAAACTCCCTTCTGTACGTGATCGGGACCATATCCGGATCGTCGATATCTTGGGGGCCGGTCCAAACAGAGGACACGATTACGCGCGGAATTTGTCCTGGCGCCGCTTCCGGCACATACTGCTCTTGGGACATCTCAATGACTTATGTCGATGTCGTCCGAAGTGCAACTGGCCAATTGGCGTTTTCCTATCTCTTGAACGTCCAGGATGGAGGTGGAGGCTTTTGTTCAAGCGGCTCTGGTGAGGTCGCTCTGATCTTGGATTATAATGGAGGGCGGCTAGTTCTCGCATGCCCATACACGGGAGGGTCGCAAGCAATTGTTCTGCCGTCAAATTCTCAAGGGCAAGTGCGGATCATTTATCCCACTGGCGGGAGTTCTGGTCAGACCCTTCAGTCCCGATGGTTTGACGGAACGAACTCGGGATCAATTGACTCGTTGGGAGGAATGCATGGAACAGTAGGTGGAGGTAATGCTATTTCGGCGGTTTCGGATGAGAATTACGGGATCCATGTCGTCTTTCGGGGCGCTAACAACAACGCTTCATACGCTTACCTTCCGTCAGGCTCCGGGTCCTGGTCATACTCACAAGATATTTTCTCAGTTCCGGTAAGTTTCGCAACGATCACTGCGGACTACTCGACCAATGAGATGTATGCGTTCGGTATCAATGGTTCATCGATAGTCATGAAGAGCAAGGCTTTTGGACAGAATTGGTCGGACAGTTCGACAGTCTACGCTGTCACGGGACGCGTGACCCCGTCTGCGATCAGTTCCAACTTTGCCTCCGCAAGCGCCACGACCAACAACCAAACCCTGCTGGTTTGGGCCGAGTATAACCAACTTTTGTTCGCTTCGATTCCGTTGCAGACGGTCTGGTCACCGTACTCTGCTCCCCCAGATCCCTGGAATGGTAACGGTCTCGCACCCTACGGACAATATTTTGCGAACCTCGGCGAGTATGTATCTCCCAGCACAGGAATGCTTACAATCAAGCAGACAGACCTTACCCTTCCAGGTCGGGGCCTGAGCCTGGACATTACTAGGGTATACACAGAGCCCTACAGTTTCCTCAATAGTCAACCCCTCAATTATGAGGCCTATCCTTGGGCTCCTATGGGCGATGGGTGGCAACTCAACTTCCCATGGCTCAGTGGCGTGACGTACCCGCTTTACGTTCATCTTTGGGATGGGGAAGGATATCGTATTCCCTTAGGCTTCTGGTCGGGCTCTACGGCAACGCTTGAGAATCATCAGGGAGAAAACTTCCGGCTTGTTAGGTATGTCAACGGGACCATTGTTCTCTTCGACAAGTCTGGAACGTCGTACAGGTTCGGGATCCCCCCCAATTATCCTAATCATGCCCTGACCTCAATAACCGACTCAACCGGTAACAACACGATCACCCTCAATTATTCGAACAACGTAATTTCATGCATTTCAGATACAGTCCAGAGAGCCTCTTCGTTCTCGTATTCTGGAGGATTTCTTCAGAAGATAAGTCAGGTCAACGGGAGCTGCGCGAGTCCAGGCTCGTCGATCAGAACCGTCACATACGGTAACAACGGTGCAAGCCTCATGAATGTTACCGACCCTGCAAACCGGGTCACGACTTACTTGCCCGGCTCGAACCCATGGCTTATCGCTCGAATAACCTATCCGACAGGTTGGTACGATAGTTACAGCTACTACCCCCCATTCACGCTTGGGACTCAGGCAACCACCTACCGGGTCTCCTTGCAACAGGTCATGGCCGGTTCGACTTCGACCGTACGCCAGTTCGCCTACTCCTATGCACAGGGAGCTGGCGACCAGATTACCGGTTCTACTGTCACCAGTTACAACGGGACACAGGTTGCAAGTTATACGAAATACGCGTTTTCATTCCTGATGGATGTTAAGAACGCTACTGATGCGAGCGGTAATCTGCTGAGAGGAAACGAGCAAGTCTTTGGAGTCAATGGACAGATTCCTAAAGAGATAGTCTTTGTAACAGACGGTCAGGGGCATATCGGCAGCTATACAAACTACTACAGCTACGATCTCTGGGGAAACCAGATCTATGGCCGTCAAGTGATAAATCCCTCCTCCAATTTGTACCACGAGAGCTTCAATTCTTACTATAACAATGCGGAGCCCCCCGGATTCTACGCGTTCGAGGACAGCTTCAGCAGGAACCAGGGAACCGCGCCGGACAATTCATGGAATGTGGCGAACGGATACTGGATGGTCAACAATGGAGTCTACAACGGCGCTCCAACTAGCGGTCCAATGGAGAGCGTAGTCGCCTACTCTAGCGTTAACAAGACTGACGCATCCATCCAAACCAGAGTCTTTCTGGTCACTTTAGTAAATACTACCGTGGGTCAAAGGTTCGGGATCTTCACACACTACACTGGGGATTCTCTCTACCACAAATGGGCGTTAGTGATTCACAGTTACAGCTCAGTGTCCTATCTTGAATTGTTGGACGAGAACAATCAATGGCTCGGCAACCAGGGACAGCCGGGCGGCCAATCCTCTGCGGTGAGCACCTGTTCTGCTTGGACCATTCCGTTGATCTCTACCGGCGTCTGGTATACGTTCAACATGACTGTTCACGGGACCCAAGCCTCAGGTTGGGCGAGCGCTCCAGGCCAACCCTCGTGCTCCGTGACCGGCACCTTCCAGTCTACAAGCCCCGCAATAAACGGAGCGAGATTCGGCCTCTACGCCTCAACATACTCTGCACTCTTTGACGACGTCAAAGTAGCAACCGTTTCTCCATACATCACTTCTACCGGTTTCTCCAACTCCTTCATCCAGAGCGGTGCTCCAGGGCCGATAGGCTTGAACACATGGTTGGCGACCGCAAAACCACCAGGACCGGGCTGGAACACCACTGTGAACTGGCTTGCTGCATCAGCCTGGAGCCAAGCCTACACATCCCAGAACTACGGGGCACCTCCATGGGGTACGCTCACCGGATGGCCCGATAATAGCGCACAGTGGATATGGGCAAGCACGAACTCAAACGTCTCCGCCTCCATAGGTGCTGTCTGGTTCAGGAGAACCTTTAGTGTTCCAACAACATCGACTCTTAACGTGGCGATAGCCACCGACGACACCTACGTAGTCTATCTGGACGGATCCAAGCTTGGGACTGGAAGCAACTGGCACCAGGTTGGCTCATACACCAGCACCGTGAGCCCAGGCTATCACATGCTCGCCATAAACGCAACTAACACTGCCGGCCCTGCAGGGCTACTCGTCAGTGTGAAGAACTCCGGTACTGGCCAGATTCTCTTTCGCAGTGATGCGACGGCAGGACCTAACATTCCAGCGGTCGCTGGCTTAGCTCAGTTGCAGAACGGAGCTGGCAGTCCATCTGAAGAGACGTATTATGGGTACGTAGCATGGGGTGGCGTGAGCCAGACCAAGCAGTTCTACACACCAACGGGAGGGTCACAGTGGCTTTCCACCTCCAGGACTTACGATAGCTACGGCAACCTGAAGACCCTGACTGATGCGAGGGGAAACACCACCTCGTATGGATATTCTCTCACCTATCACTCAGCCTATCTGACCAGTGCAAATCAAACCCTAGCCCCTGGAGGAACTCTCATCTCGCAACGATACAGCTACAACTTCACGACAGGAACGATGATCTGGGCTCAACAGCCCAACGGCTACAATACCCACAACTACAATACGACATACACCTATGACATCCTCGGACGCCCGACTAAAGTGACGTATCCCACCGGTGACTTCCTAGCCTACACGTACAATGATGCCGGTAACTATGTCAACATCACAAATGAGAACAGCTTGAAGACGAAGCAGATTTACGACGGGCTTGGCCGCCTGGCTTCTACGCAGAGGTTCGTGAACGGGGTTGTATACTCAACATCAGGCTCCAACTATAATTGGATGAACGAGGTTACTAGTAGCACTGACCCTCTCGGTAGCAGATACAGCTACACTTATGACGCTCTTGGAAGAATGAACATGACAATTGAACCTAACAGTAACCACACCCAAGCATTCTATAACGGTATTGCCTCGTGGGTGCGGTATGCGGACGAGTACCAGAACTCCCGCTGCAGCATATACGACAGGCTTGGCCGGCTTGTCTCCGTAATTGAGGAGGCGGACACGAACTGTCAGACAGGCATTGTCACGAACTACTACTACGATGAGGCGGGTGATCTGATCGAGGTTAGGAACGCTAACCAGGCCGCAACATTTTACACGTACGACAGCCTGAGTCGCCTGATCCAGACGACGAAAGCTGATGGGACAACTGACTCCTACATCTACGATAGCAACGGGAACGTTGTTAGGAAAGTAGACCAGAACACTGTCAAGACCCTCCTGTCCTATGACTCTCTGAACAGACCGTTAACGGTAACGTACTGCGGGTCTCCTGTAACCAGCCTGAGCTACACGTATGACTCGAATGGTAACATATTGTCCCTCCAGAACCAGAACGCGACAGTCAGCTACATCTACGACTCTCGCAACAGACCTCTCAACGAGACCTACGCTGTAAACCAGTCAACCAGGCAGATTGTAGACCTGGGATGTTCAGGCAGCGGGGGAACATCCACGACCAGAGGCGGAGGCTCGAAGACCTACACGTTCACCTACAGCTACTCAGGCGAGCTGTTGAGCGGTCTGGTCTATCCAACGACAAACCCGTCGACGCCGAACATCGCGGTCAACTATGCCTATGACAGCCTGGGGAGGGTCCTCAGCGTCTCGTCACCCTATGTTGTATTCGCAAGGTTCAGCTACTATCCCAACGACGCGGTCAAGGGAATCCAGTACGGAAACGGACTACTGATGAACTACACGTACGATCGAGTGAGCAGGATCTCCCTGGAACAGCTCAACAACACAAGCACTCATACCACTCTCCTCCGGCTGGCCTACGCCTACAATAACACGGGAACCGTGGCCAGCATCCTGGGCCAGGTCAACCAGGCCAACGTAAACGAACAGTACAGGTACGATCCCCTCCAGCGCCTCGTCAGCTCAAGCGTCACCAGCCAAGCGACGAACACTCAACTCTCGTATACCTACGATAATGTAGGGAATAGGCTCAGCCAGACACTCAACGGCACCACCACCAGCTACAGCTACAACAATGCAAACAACGAGCTCATCTCGGCGGGAGCAGCCTCCTACGCCTACGACGCTAACGGCAATCTCTTGACGAAGACCGTAGGCTCGGTGAGGTGGACGTATACGTGGGATGTGGCAAACCAGCTCTTGAAGGTTGTGAATGGAACCACCCAGGGCATCTACGCATACGATGGCAATGGGCGGATGTTAGAGTCGATTGAGGGGTCGCAGAACACCTATTTTGCCTACATGGGCACGGCCACGCTTTGGAAGAACGGCACAGACTACATCTACGCAGGAGCCCGGCTGGTCGCGTTCACGTCGGACAATCTGAGCTACAGGACTCCGAGATACTACCATACTGATGCTCTAGGCAGCGTCCGGCTCATGACCAAAGACGACACTACAGTCTTCTACAGTGACGGATACCAGCCCTATGGCCAGGACAATGGAAAACCCTACTGCCCCAGCTGCCCCACAAATCCACAGCTAAAATTCACGGGCAAACCTGTTAGCCAAGGGACAGGTTTGTACTACTATTACCACCGCTGGTCTGACCCGTCAATAGGAAGGTTCATCTCACCAGATCCGAAGCAGGGCAGTTTAGAGAATCCTCAAACGCTCAACCTTTACGTCTACGTTGCAGACAGCCCACTGAACAATAACGACCCTTCTGGCGAGTTCATTAACATCGTCATTGGCGCCGTCGCAGGGGGCCTGATAGGGTGGGCTGCCTGTGGTTTCACTACTGGAGCCTGGTTTAGCACTGGATGCGGAGAGGCTGCTCTCGTTGGTGCAGGAACAGGGGCGCTCGCAGGCGCGACATTTGGTCTCTCCCTTGGTGTTATGGGAGTAGGGGAGGCGGGTGCGACGATTGGTCAAGCGCTCGTGGCGGGAACTATCTCCGGAACCATATCAGGAATAGCAAACTTCGATCTTAATTCCTTGTTTGGACTTGAAAAGCCGACTTGGGACAATTTCGTTAAGGACGCCGCGATTGGTGCCGTGAGCGGATTCCTTGGAGGGGCTCTCGGCGATGCGCTTGGAGGGGTCAAGGGAGAATCCCTGGATCCTAGAAACCTAGGGAAAGAACTGCAAGATTCTGGACAAGCTTTCCTAAATGTCGTCTCACCGAAGGTCCAGGCGGTAGCTAAGTTACTGGGAGATACGAGTGCATCTTCCATGAGCTTCTCAAGCGGAACCGCGAAGGTCGTCGTCGGAACAGGAGTTGAGCTGGGAAAGGCTCTGCTGACCGGTGTGATTGATCCCGGTCTACATCGCCTAGCCCAATTCTTTTCGTGGTGAGACCTCATGGCATCTATAGACCAGCGCGAGATCGGACGTTACACAACTGACTCTGCTGTGAACTGAAATTGAAGGACAAGCAACACGTCCATTTCTTCCGAGCAAAAGTTGGCGCCGAGAAGGGATGGCTCATCAAATCATTCAACTGGACCGGTGTTCTTGAAGTCAGGCCAAGCAACCTGCAGCTTCGCGTCATATCAAATCGAGCCAACTCCGTTCGTGTCATTGCCCTCGTTCTTTGCTCTGTGGTTATTCCCGCGGTTGCACTGTTGGCGACTTGGCCGCTTCTCAACGCGTATTTC
>Ga0066710_100007025_pt1 | contig 10665 bp, 8 predicted proteins | sample GraSoiAngelo_159_FD_79666 | JGI IMG/M metagenome (GOLD analysis project Ga0066710, IMG submission 79666) | Grasslands soil microbial communities from the Angelo Coastal Reserve, California, USA - 14_1009_16_40cm | ecosystem: Environmental > Terrestrial > Soil > Grasslands | place: USA...
AGTACGCAGAGCGGCGTGGTTTTCGCGCGGAGCCACTCGCCGAGAGTCCCGCGGAGGTTGGCGGCTTCAAGGAGATCGTCTTCGAGGTAAAAGGGGAAGGCGCGTACAGCGTGTTCAAGCACGAGGCCGGCGTGCATCGCGTGCAGCGCGTGCCGAGAACCGAGTCGCAGGGGCGCATCCACACGTCGACCGCCACCGTCGCGGTGCTTCCCGAAGCCGAGGACGTGGAGATACAGGTAGACCCGAACGACCTTCAGGTCGACGTCTATCGCTCGTCCGGCCCTGGTGGCCAATCTGTCAACACCACCGACTCGGCGGTGCGGATCACGCACAAGCCGACAGGGCTCGTCGTGGCGGTCCAGGACGAGAAGTCCCAGCTCCAAAACCGGGAGCGAGCGATGCGAATCCTGCGCGCTCGCCTCTACGAACGCGCGCATCAGGAGCAGCAGGCCGAGCTGGCGGCCGATCGCCGCGCGCAAGTCGGGACGGGGGAGCGCTCCGAGAAGGTCAGGACCTACAACTTCCCCCAGGGACGGGTCACCGACCATCGAATCAAGCTGACGACGCACAACCTCCAGTCGGTCCTGGAGGGCGAGCTCGACGAGTACACGGATGCGCTTGCCGCCGAAGAGCGGCGGCAAAAGCTGGAAGCCCAGGCCGCCTGACGAGCCTCGACAACCGACGTGGTCAAAGCCGCCTCACCTGTTCGCGACGCGCTCGCAGCCGCCGTTACCTCTCTAGCCGCGGCGGGAGTCGACGACCCCCGCCTCGATGCAGACGTGTTGCTCGCCGCGGCGATGGGAACGAACCGCGCGGGGCTCTATTCCGAGCCTGAGCGGCAACTGGATCCAGCCGTCGTACAGCAATTCGACGAGATGGTGCGGCGGCGGGTGCGACGAGAGCCTGTTGCCTACATCCTCGAGCGTGCTCACTTTCGCCAGCTGGAGCTGGTTGTCGACGACAGGGTTCTGATCCCGCGGCCGGAGACCGAGCTTCTGGTCGATCTGGCACAGGACCGCCAGCGAGTTCTGGACGTCGGGACGGGCTCTGGCGCGATCGCGCTGGCGATTGCGAATGAGCGAGAGAGCGTAAGGGTGACGGGCATCGACAACTCACCCGACGCGATCGAGCTCGCGCGCCTCAACGCAGAGCGAATCGGGCTTGAAGTCGAGTTCCTGATCGCCGACTTGATCGTCGGCGGTCCTTACGACCTGATTGTTTCCAATCCGCCCTATGTGAGAGAGAGTGAATGGGAAGCACTTCAGCCGGAGATCAGGCAGCACGAGCCGCGCGAGGCGCTGGTTGGGGGGCCCGACGGCCTCGACGTGACCAGGGACCTCGTGACAGCCGCGACCGAGGTGCTCGCCCGGGGTGCGACGCTCGGCATCGAGGTCGGCCAGGGCCAGTCGAGAATGGTCGAGTCCATGTTCGAGCGCGCCGGGCTCGGGCATGTGGACACCATCCGGGACCTCGCGGGGATACCACGCGTGGTCACGGGCCGCGCGCGTTGAATAAGCGCCCGCGGCGAGTGTGATCGCTTTCTTACCCTTGCGGCTGCGAGCCGGTAGCTTCTTTTCATGTGCAGAGCGGGCTCACCACTCGAGAGGTCGACGCGTTCGAGCGCTGTATTCGAGGCCACGGGGTGGCTGTCTTTCCCGCCGACACGGTCTACGGGCTGGCCTGCAGTCCCGACTCCCCAAAGGCGATCGAGCGCATGTACGAGCTGAAGGGAAGGCCACCCGAGCAGCCTTCAGCGCTCATGTTCTTCTCGCTCGCGTCGGCCTTCGACGCGCTTCCCCAGCTCGGCGGGCGGACGCAGGCGGCGATGCGTCGGCTCCTGCCAGGGCCCGTCACCGTTGTCCTGCCCAACCTGGCGGGCGCGTTTGCGCTCGCGACGAGGGAAGGGACGCTGGGGGCGAGGGTGCCAAGGCTCGAGGGCCCGCTCGCCGCGCTCTCCGTGGCGCGGGTAACTGCGCTTCAAACCAGCGCGAACCTCAGCGGAGGAATCGATGCGAGGCGCCTCGCGGACGTCCCGGAGTCGGTCAGGCGGCAGGCTGACCTGGTGCTCGATGGGGGTGAGCTCTCGGGTAAACCCTCGACAGTGATCGACTTGACGGACTACGAGGAAACCGGCCGTTGGCGCATCCTGCGCGAGGCGGCGCTGAGCAGCGAGCGGGTGTCCGAGCTGATGGCCCCGGAGACCTGACACCTCGGATCGCTGTGACGTTTCAGAACCCTTCCCGCGAAGAGCTCTACGCCCGCAGGTGGCAGATCTGGGCCGTCGTGATGATCGGGCTCTTCATGGCCCTGATCGACGTGACGATCGTGAACATCACGATCCCGCAGCTCGAGCGCGACCTGGACGCGCCCGTCGACACGGTGTCGTGGGTCCTGAACGCGTACAACATCATGTTCGCCGTGCTCCTCGTCTCGATGGGACGCCTGGCGGACCAGTTCGGGCGCCGGCGCTTCTTCTTGATCGGGATGTCGATCTTCACGCTGGGGTCGCTGCTCTGTGCCGTCTCGTGGTCGGTTCACGTGCTGATCGGCTTTCGGATCCTGCAGGCGGTTGGCGCGGCCATCCTCGCGCCGCTGGCGCTCGCGATGACCATGCTCGTGTTCCTGCCCGCCCAGCGCGGACTTGGCCTGGCAATGATGGCTGTCGTCGCGAACGCTGCCGCGGCGCTCGGCCCGCCGATCGGCGGCGTGCTCGTGGAGTTTGCGGGGTGGCCATGGCACTCCGGCTGGCATTGGATCTTCCTCATCAACGTGCCGATCGGGGTGGTCGGGATCCTGCTGGCGCTCCGGATCCTGCCAGAGACCCGCGACCCCGAGGCGGGGCAGGAAGTCGACTGGTGGGGAATGGTGACGATCGGCGCCTCCGTCTTCTGCCTCACCTACGGGCTCGTCGAGGCGAACAACAGGGGTTGGGGCTCGCCGCTGATCGTGTCGCTTTTCGTTGCCTCCGTGTTGCTCGCCGCGCTGTTTGCGTTGTCTCAGCGCCACGGGCGGTTCCCGATGCTGACGAGACGGCTTGTGCGAAACCGGCAGTTCGTCGGGGCGAGCCTCAGCTTGATGCTGTTTGCGATCGGGATGATGGGCACGCTGTTCATAACGGTGATCGCGTTCGTCAACCTCTGGCACTACTCGGAGCTGAAGGCCGCGCTGGCGATCAGCCCGATACCGGCGATGGGACTCATCGTGGCGCCCATCGTCGGGCGTCTGTCCAGCCGGGTCCAGCCTCGTGTGCTCGGAGTGCCGGCGCTCCTTTTGATGAGTGGCGGCCTCTGGTGGCTGAGCACATTTCCAGCCGAGTCCCACTACCTCCGCGTGCTGCCGCCGCTGATCCTGATGGGCGCCGGCGTTGGCGCCACTTTCCCGGCTGTGTCGATCGGCTCGATGGGCACGATCCGGGGTCAGGAGCTTGGCCTAGGGTCGGGCATCGTCAACATGTCGCGTCAAGTCGGCTTCGCGATCGGAGTCGCGCTCCTCGTGGCGGTTTTCACGGGGAGCATCGACAACCAGCTGACGAAGGCGCGGCAGGAAGTTGCCACGGTCGCGTGCCCGCGCGGCTCTCAGTGCTTTCAGCGGGTGTTTTCAGCAGGAACCGATCCTTCCCGAAGTCCGCCCAAGCCGACCACATCGGCCGAGCGGCGCGCCGAGCGGATCGTCGAAGAGCACGTCCGCGATTCCTACGCTGCCGCGCTGCGAGTGGCGGCCCTGGTGACGCTGCTCGCGATTCCCTTCTCGATGACGATGCGGCGTCGTCCGGGCGACGTCGTCGAGGCAGGCCGCCCGCGAGAAGCGCCCGAAGGGGCCACGGCGATTGCTTCCTAGCCTCTGCTCCCCTAGCCTCGGCCGTCCACCCCGGTGGCACGCTATGGTGCAGGTTCGAAAGGAAAGCGCTTGACAGAGCTCGACCCCAACTACTTCAGCGAGTCGCTTGCCTCGGTCGATCCCGAGATCGCGGAGGTCGTACGCAACGAGCTCGAGCGCCAGCAGGACACGCTGGAGATGATCGCCTCGGAGAACTTCGTTCCACAGGCCATCCTGGAAGCGGCCGGCTCGGTGCTGAACAACCAGTACGCGGAGGGCCTTCCCGGCAAGCGGTATTACGGCGGCTGCGAGTGGGTGGACGTCTCCGAGCAGCTCGCCATCGACCGCGCGAAGCAGCTTTTCGGAGCGGAGCACGCAAACGTGCAGCCGCATGCCGGCGCCCAGGCGAACAATGCCGCCTACATGGCGCTGCTGGAGCCGGGCGACACGATTCTCGGGATGGAGCTCGCCCACGGCGGCCATCTCACGCACGGGATGAAGCTGAACGTGTCGGGGAAGCTCTACCGAGTGGTCGGCTACCAGGTCAGGCCGGACGACTACCTGGTCGACATGGAGCAGGTCGAGCGACTCGCGCGCGAGCACAAGCCGAAGGTGATCGTCGCCGGCTGGTCGGCGTATCCTCGCCACCTCGACTTCGCCGAGTTCCGGCGGATTGCCGACGCGGTCGGTGCCAAGCTCATGGTCGACATGGCGCACTTCGCGGGGCTTGTCGCTGCTGGGGAGCATCCAAACCCCGTGCCTCATGCGCAGGTCGTCACGACCACGACACACAAGACGCTCTGCGGTCCTTGTGCCGGAATGATCCTCTGCGACGAAGAGCATTCCCAGTTGATCGACAAGGCCGTCTTTCCGGGGCAGCAGGGCGGTCCGCTCCAGCACATCATCGCGGCCAAGGCCGTCTGCTTCCGGATTGCCGCCACCGAGCTCTTCCGTGAGCGCCAGCGTCAGACGATCGCAAACGCGCGGGCGCTGGCGAGCACGCTGAAGGAAGGCGGCCTCGACGTGCTCACCGGGGGAACCGACGTGCATCTGGTGCTCGTGGACCTCGGCATGGACGGCCTCAACGGCAAGGAGGCGGAGGACCGCCTGGCCGATGTCGGCATCACCGTGAACAGAAATGCGATCCCGTTCGACCAGCGCCCGCCGATGCAGGCGTCAGGCCTTCGAATCGGCACGCCCGCGCTGACGACACGCGGCTTGGTCGAGGAAGACATGCGCGAGATCGGTCAGGTGATCGTCGAGGCGCTCGATGAGAGCTTCGACGACGCGAAGCGTGCCGAGCTGTCAGACCGCACACGCACGCTGATGGAGAGTTACCCGCTTTACACGCACCTGTCGGCCGCGGTGTAGGTGGACGCCGCCTCGTGGGGGCGGCACGCTTGCTCAGCTCGAGCGGCGAGCGGCCTCGGACGGCGCCAGAAGCCCCGGTCGCCGCATCGCCTCGAGCCATACCGCGCGCGCTTCCTCCCGGCTCCCGCGCTCGGGAAGGCGCTCGGCGACCCACGCCGGGGCGGCGGTCGGGATCTCGCCGGTGATCGCCGCGATCCCCTGGTGCGGCTCGCCGACAAGGTCTTCGCCCGGTCCGATCAAGACCTCCCGGACGGTCTCGCCGCGGCGAATCCCGATGACGTCGAGCGGAGGCTGGCCCTCCTTGCCGGCATTCACCCAGATGCGCTCCGCCAGGTCGCCAACCGTGAGCATGACGGGATCGGCCGGGCCGGCCAGTGCGACCCCGTCGCGCGCGAGCAAGGCGGCGTGCGCGGCCAGCGTGGCGGCATGCGCCATCGTGACCCAATACCGCACCATCCCGGAGTCCGTCACCGTAAGCGGCACGCCGCCCCGAGACTGTGCTAGGAAGAGCTCGGATGCGCTGCCCGCGCTGCCGAGCACGTTCACGAAGCGAACCGCGATCCGCGGCGCGCCGCCGCGGCGTGCTGCAAAGGCGGTCAGCTGCTCCATGAACCGCTTGGTCCGTCCGTAGAAGCTTGCGGCAAGCGCCGCCTTGTCCGTGGACGCGACCACCACCGTGTCCACGGATGCTGCGTCTGCTGCACGCAAGACGTTCCAGCTTCCCTGGAGGTTCGTGTCGACGAACTCGTCCGGAAACACCTCCGCCCAATCCACGTGCTTGTAGGCGGCCAGGTGGAAGACGACGTGCGGCCGCGTGCGGGCGAGCTCCGTCTCGAGGCGACCGAGGTCCCTGATGTCGCAAATCGAATGCGACACGCGCTCGAGCGCCGCGGTGTCGCGGCTTCTTCGGTCCGCGATCAGCGAGGGCTCGTGCGAGTCCAGAAGGGTGATCTGCTCGGGCCGAAAGCCGAGCAGCAACGTGACGAGCGCTCGGCCGATGGAGCCGCCGCTACCGGTCACCAGCACACGCCGGCCGCCGAACTTCTCCTGAAGCTCGAGAAGCGAAGGCACTGGGTCGCGCCGGCCGAGCACCGACTGCCAGCCGAACGGCTCGGGGCCAAGGCGGCGCTGCGGCGGCGGCGAGACGAGTCGCGATGAGCCGAGCGCACGCTCGATTGCGCGATAACCCCGCTTCATCGCGCCCGACCGCGCGGGATCAGGCTCGTTGATCTCCGCCACGATGAAGCGGACGACCTCGCCCAGCATCTGCGTGATCGCGTCGAGCTCGAGCTCACCGCTCTCGTAAGGAAGCCCCTCCGCCAGGACGCCGTGTGCGTTCGAGACATGAGCGACCTCGGCAGCGGCGCCCAGCTCCGCGACGTAGCGCTCGATCTCCAGATCCTCTTCTGAAGGGAGGCCGAACATCGTCGGATACGCGGCGGCAAATGATCTGAACAACGCCGCATGGGAGGTATCGATCGTGAAACCGAGCTCCGGTATCCGTCCCCGCCACTTCAGCAAATCTCGCCAGTGGCCGCCGACGGAGGAGAAGTAGGCGCCGCCCGTCCTCATCCGGAGAATCGGCGGCACGTTCTCGATCAGAGGCTTGACGCCCCGGCTCAGGCACGCCTCCGAGTAGAAGCGCAGGAAGTCCTCGACGCCGCCCTCGTCCAGCTCGGGCCGGTCCCGGAACGCGTCGGCGGCGAGGGGAACGAAGAGGTGAATCGTCAGCACGGGGGAGGAGATGGCCGCGGCGAACTCGGCGCTTCGGGCAATCCCGGCGCGAGCCTCCTCGTCCAGGCGATCGACCCTGACGAACGTCCCGCTTGGCCAGCTCACCGGCGCTTCGGCCGTTACGACGAGCTCGCGGCCGGAAAGATTTTCCCGGGTGACCTCGATCGCGCGCGCCAGGGCGGCCTCGGTCGCGATGTGGTGCGGCGCGAGGCAGAGCTCCATGCCCTGCCACGGACCGTCCGCGAGCCGATCGGCGATCTGGTCAGGCTCGGGCGCGCTCTTTAGCAGCGGGATGGCGACTGAGCCAATCGACATACGTTTCAACAGCTTCCTCGAGCGGGCGGGGGCTGAAGTCTAGCCCGGGGCTGCTTGCCGCCCTGTAGCTTTCGTTCTCCCCCGAGGGCAGATCCCCTCCGGGTGTTGAGATGGAAGACGAAGATCTTGCTGCCTCTCGCACGAGCTCGGCGGCGCGAATCAGCGGCGTCGACGAGCCGCTTGCGACCGTCAGCACCTCGTTCCAACGGGCGTCGGCCACAGTGCGCTCGAAAACGGGCACGACGTCGTCTACGTAGACGAAGTCCCTGGCGCGCTCGGGGTTTCCGGGGATCACTATCTCGCGGCCCTCGAGGGCCCTGGCTGCAAAGGTTGCGATTGCGCCTGTCGCTCCCTCCCAGGTGACCTGCCCAGGCCCGAATACCGATGTGAGCCGGACGACCGTGGCGCGGGCCGGATGGAGGCGGCATGCCTCTTGGCCGAGCCACTTCGAAAACGCGTAAGGGTCGGGCGGCGGCTGGGCGGCCGCTCGTACCGTCGAGGGATAGACCAACCCGGCGCCGTGCTCCTGGCAGCCGTCGAGGAGATTGAGCGTGGTCCCCACGTTCAGCCGGATCGCGGTGGCGGGGTCCGCTCGGGCGGTCGCGGGGTCTGGCACACCGGCAAAGTGCAACACCGCGTCGCAGCCCCTGATGAGCTCTTGGACGGCGGGATCGGCGGCGTCGCGGTGCACCGCGCCGCGCACGAGCTCACTCGCCCGAGGGCGGCCACCAGGCCGCACGACCGGCAGCACGTCGTGGCCCCGCTCGCGCAGCAGCGTCGTGAACCTCCATCCCAGAAAGCCCGCTGCACCGGTCACTAGGAACCTCACGACGGCGTCCTCTTCATGTAGTCCGCGAGCCGGTGGCGATAGGTGAACGGTGTCTCGAAGGTATGCGCCGCACCGCCGGTGGTGGGCTTGCCGTTGACAAGCGCCGCGAGGTCGGCGACGGTCACGGACTCGGCGGCGACGTTGTGCACCGTCACACCCGGCTTCGTGCCGGCGTCGAGCATTATCCGCGCCGCGTCTTCGACGTGCACCACCCCGATCGTCGACTTCCCCCCGTCATCGAGTGTCAAGGGCTTGCCGGCAGCGGCCAGCCGGCAGAATTTGTCAACGACCGTTTGATGCTCCGGTTCGTCGTGCTCGACGCTGCTCGGGCCGTAAACGATTCCGAAACGGAGAATCGCCAGGTCGAACCCGGCCGCCTCGGCGTGCATCCTGAGACAGAGCTCTCCGTAGATCTTCGATAGATGGGCGAGGTCCCGCTGCGACCCGTACGGATGATCGGCGCTCACGCTTCCGGCTTGCGGCACTCCGTAGACGTTCAGCGAGCTTGCGTACACGAGCGCTGGAGGATGATCCGCGCGTGCGATCGCCTCTGCCACGCGGCGCACCCCCGTCGTGTTCGTCTCTTCCGTGTAGTCGGGATCCCGCTCCGCCACTATCCGGCTTGCCTGGGCCGCGAGCAGGAATACCCGGTCGGGTCGGGCGGCGAGTAGCCGGTCGAGGTCCGCCGGCTTGCGGATGTCGGCCGCCTCCACACGCGCGCCCTCGCGCTCGAGTTCCTCGAGCTCGGCGCGGTCCGTCGCATACCAGTTGTCGGCGAGTACGACGCCGTGATCCTGCTCGAGCGCGACCTCCCCGAGCGCGGCGCCCATGTAGCCCGCGCCGAGGATCAAAAGCAAGCTCAAGGCGTGTCGGTCACTGGATGGTTGATCTAGATGAGCCGGACGTTCGGCCCCGCCGGTACGACGTTTCTAGTGTCGACGATCAGCTTGGCGCGGTCCCATAGCGGCTGCTCGACAAACTGGCGGTGGGCGGTCAGCAACACGACGCAATCCGCTTCGGCGACTTGCTCGGCAGACCAGGTGACGCTCTGGTGCCGGACCCCGTCGAGCTCGAACTCGTGAACCCAAGGGTCACAGTAATCCACGTCGCCGTTTCTGCTCAGCAGCTGACGCATCACCTCGAGGCTCGGCGACTCGCGTATGTCGTGCACATTCGGTTTGTAGGCCATTCCCAGAAGCAGAACGCGAGTGCCGTTGATCGGAAGCCCGACGTCGTTCAGCGCATCGGAGATCTTCTGCACGACGTACATCGGCATTTGCGCATTGACCTCGTGAGCGGCCTCGATCAGCTGGGGCGAATACCCGTATTCACGCAGCCGCCACGCGAGGAAATGTGGAACCACGGGAATGCAGTCACCGCCGAGGCCGGGTCCCGGATAGTGGGGAAGGAAAGCGAACGGCTTGGTCGCTGCAGCCTCGATCACCTCCCAAGTCGAGATCCCTAGCCGGTCGCACATCAGCGCGAGCTCGTTTGCAAGGGCGATGTTGACGGCGCGAAAAGTGTTTTCGTGGAGCTTCGCGGTCTCGGCCACCTTCGTGCTCGAGACCGGCACGACGGTGTCGATGATCTGCCGATAGAGCAGCTGCGTGCGGTGGAGGCACTCGGTCGTCACGCCGCCAACGAGCTTTGGAGTCGTCTTGATCGTCCATTCCCGGTTTCCGGGATCGACGCGCTCCGGCGCGTAGCCCAGAAAGAAGTCGCGACCTACCTCCCGATCGGCTCCCTGCAAGATCGGGAGGACGATCTCCTCCGTGGTGCCCGGATATGTGGTCGACTGAAGCACGATCAACTGTCCAGAGCGGAGATTCGCGGCCACTGACTCGGCGGCCGAGACGACGTTGGAGATGTCCGGCGTACGGGTCTTCGAGAGGGGGGTCGGCACGCAGATCGTCAGCGCGTCCAGCTCCGCGACGGCGGAGTAATCGGTGGTTGCGCCGAGCCGCCCATCGAGGGTCTCGTAGCGGTGCGCCGGCACGTCGACGAGATAGGAACGGTGCGCTCGCACCGCGTCGACACGTTGCTTGCTCAGGTCTATACCGGTTACATCGAAGCCGGCCTCGGCGAACGCCATCGCGAGCGGGAGGCCCGCATAACCGAGCCCGACGATCCCAACACGCGCCTCACGCGTTGCGATCCGCTCCTCGAACGTTTGGCCCGTAACCGCAACCTTGTTCAAGACGGCCCGATGCTAGCAGCGGGCGTGGCGGCTCCCGTGATATGAGCTGGCTTGGCCTCCCCTTTGCTCCCAAATATGGGACCGGCTCGCTCACGCTCGCCGGACAATCAAATCGAAATCCGCCTACGGGCGAATTCCGGCTCTTCCGAGATTCGGCTGCGCCGCCTTCGGCGGCTACGCCACCTCTCTTCCTATCTTGGCCTCCACACTTGGTATACAGCGCATATGTCCTTCCCGGACTCCTTGGACACTCTGATCCGGGACGGCGGAGTTGTCTGGGGCTTTCTGTCCGCGGCGGTGATCGTGTTGCTGCTGACGCCCCTGACGGCACGGCTCGCTCACAGGATCGGAGCTCTGGACGAACCGACCGATCGCCCACGTGTGCACACGCATCCGGTGCCTC
>Ga0066710_100007026_pt1 | contig 10663 bp, 6 predicted proteins | sample GraSoiAngelo_159_FD_79666 | JGI IMG/M metagenome (GOLD analysis project Ga0066710, IMG submission 79666) | Grasslands soil microbial communities from the Angelo Coastal Reserve, California, USA - 14_1009_16_40cm | ecosystem: Environmental > Terrestrial > Soil > Grasslands | place: USA...
CTCGCGACGAATCCCGCGGTGATCGACCGGAGCGAAGCCACGGTCAGGGTCTCCGTGGGAATCGCCGGCTACCCCGATCACGCCATCGACACCCGGGACCTGGTCCTCGCCGCCGAGCGGGCACTCCGGCACGCCAAGGAGACCGGGCGCGACCGGGTCTCCATCGTAAGCTAGGGGCCCCGCCGGAGAACTATGGAGGCCGACTCCCGGGTCGCCGCCGACACCTGCTCGAGCCAGGCCACCAGATCGTCCAGCCGCTCCGGCGGCAGCACGCCCCTCCGCCCGACCCGCCGCTCCGTCACCGTGAGGACCCGTCCGGTCTGCGCGTAGGTGAGGTTGACCTCGCCGAACGCCCCCGAGAGGGCGACGTTCTTCGGGAGCTCCGCCTGCCAGCCTTCCGGCAGCTCGAGCTGGAGCCGGGACTCCCCGTTCCCGCCTGAGGCACCCGCCACCTCCGCCACGTCGATCGGGAACCGGCGCGGCCGGTGGGCCTGGAGCTCCGCCACCAGCGGCTTCACGTCGCCGAGCCGGCGGAGAAACGGCAGAGCCAGAACGGCGACCGGTCCGGCCAGCTGCGCCGCGCGGCCGCTCCTTGCCAGGAAGCCGATCCGGAACTCACCACCCCGGTCGGTTTCGTCGCTGAACTGAAGGCTGTCGCCCTCCGACTCGGGATAGATCCCGCTCGCCAGCCGGCGGAGGAACTGGGCGAGCGAGGTGGAGTCGGGCTGGGAGTTGACCAGGATCGAGTGGTACGCGTCGCCCAGCGCCCCATCCATGATCATGTCCACCCGGGCGCCGGCGAAGCCCGCGGTGTCGAGGCTCCCCGCGATCGTCACGCGGTTGTGGATCTCGCTCCGGTCGCTCTCCGGCGTAATCGTCTCCTCGGTCCGCCCATCGGGGCGAATCACCAGCACGAACTGACCCTGGTCCGGCTCGGGCAGCGAACCCCAGGGAACGTCGGAGGCGGTGAGGTCCACGAAGAGTCGTCCCGCGGGCCGCTCGACCGCTGCGATGGCGTGATTGAACGCCGAGATGGTGGGGAGCGCCCGCTCCACGCTACCCCCGGCGGAGAGCAGCACGGGAAACGCGGTGATCCCCATGCGCTTCATCAGGGCGATGAAGAGCGTCGCCTTGTCCTTGCAGTCGCCGTAGCCCGTGGCGACCACTTCGGCGGCGGCGTGGGGCTGGTAGCCACCCATCCGGAGCGAGATCGCGACGTAGCGCACGTCCCGGGTGACGTACCGGTGGACCGCCTTGATCGAGTCGTCGAGGGTGCGCGCTCCGGCCACCAGGCTGGCGAGCTTCCGCTCGAGAGCGGGCGTCATGGCGTAGCGGTCGCGCGCAAGCCCGGCGTACCAGGCGCCGATCTCGCGCCAGGCAGCCGGCGCGCCGACGTCGATTCGCATATCCACGCCGTTGGAGTCCGAGGCGAACGGCTCCGGCTCGATTCTCGGCACGTCCTGCGCGGCCCAGGTCACGACGCGGCGCCCGTTGGCGACCACCGTGACCGGCTTGAAGTTGAGATTCCGCTCCGCCACCCTTGGCACCAGGGAGGCCGGGGTGTCGAGCATCAGCCGGGATCGCCGCACCAGCGTCCCCGGATTGACGCGCCAGGGGGCGAAGAAGTCGCCGGTCCGGAACGGCTTGAGCTCCTCGACGGTGTAGCTGTAGTCGACCAGGGTGCCCGGCCGCACGTTGGCGAGCGACATTCGGCGCACCTTCTGCTCCACGTAGACCGGGTCGTTCATCGGCGCCGGCACATCGGCGTCCTGCGCGATGCCGGCCTTGTCGCTGAGGACCGTGCCGTCGGGCTTGACCACCCGCACCCAGTTCACCGTGAGGCGCTCGTGCCGCGGCTCGTAGCTGAAGGAAAACTCCGCCCAGCGCTCGACGGCGTCTTCCTTGAGGACCTGGACCACCTGCCGGTAGGTCCGGCTGCCCCGTCCGTCGGCGTCGTACCGCAGGACCCCGTCGTCCAGGAGATAGACGTACGAGTCACGCGGGTACCGGGCCGAGTCGACGGCGAGCGCGTAGATCGTGTCGGACGCGGCCGGGGGGGTTCCGTGAGCGGCGAAAACGGCGAAGGAGAGCGCGGCCAGCGACAGCGGGGGACTCCGGTAGAGGCGACCTCCAATCTAGCCGGGGGGAGGGAAGGGCGAAAAGCGTCAACGGTCAACAGTCAACCGTCAACGGTACCTGCCCCGTGAGCGAGAATCCTCGCCTGCGCGGCAGTTCCCGTTGACTGTTGACCGTTGACTGTTGACGCAGTTCAGTGGGGAAAGCCCGCCGACAGCGGCTGCACGTCACGCGGGCTCTCCTCACCGAACAGGAGCCGTCCCTCGCGGAAGGACGCCCCGCGCAGCGTCAGGGCGAGCACCTCGCCCAGCTCCTGCACCGGATGGACCTCGATCTTCGACCGGATCGCCTCGGGGAGGTCGTCCAGGTCGGGCTCGTTGTCCTTGGGGATCACGATCCGGGTGATGCCGGCGCGGACGGCGCCGAGGATCTTCTCCTTGAGCCCGCCGATCGGCAGCACCCTTCCGCGGAGGGTGATCTCGCCGGTCATGGCGATGTCGTGCCTCGTCGGGCGGCCCGAGAGCTCCGAGATGAGGGCGGCGGCCATGGTGACGCCGGCCGACGGCCCGTCCTTGGGAATCGCCCCGGCCGGCACGTGGATGTGGATGTCCCGGTCGAACATCTCGTCCGGGATCCGGAGCGCTGCCGCATGGGAGCGGGCGTAGGTCCACGCCGCCCGGGCGCTCTCCTTCATCACGTCTCCCAGCTGGCCGGTGAGGACCAGCTCACCCTTGCCCCGCATCGTGGACGCCTCGACGAACATGATGTCGCCGCCCACCGGGGTGTAGTACATCCCGGTGGCGACGCCCACCTGGTCGGCCCCGGCCGCCTTCTCCGGATGGACCCGGGGGCGCCCAAGGAGATCGTCGACCATTGCGCCGTCGACCGCGACGGCGGGGGACAGATCGGCGGCGATCCGCCGCGCCACCTTGCGGGCGAGCTTGCCGATCTCGCGCTCGAGCTGCCGCACCCCCGATTCCCTGGTGTACCCGGCGATGACCTTCTGGATCGCCTCATCGCCCAGGGTCACCTCGCGCCCGGCGAGGCCGTTCTCCTCGAGCTGGCGGGGGATCAGGTAGCGCCGGGCGATCTCCAGTTTCTCCTGCTCCGTATATCCGGAGAACTCCACCATCTCCATCCGGTCCAGGAGCGGGCCGGGGATGTTCTGCACGAAGTTCGCCGTGGCGATGAACAGCACCTCGCTCAGGTCGAACGGCACGCCGAGGTAGTGGTCGGTGAAGCTGTCGTTCTGCGCGGGGTCGAGCACCTCGAGGAGCGCCGCCGCCGGGTCGCCCTGGAAGGAGACCCCCAGCTTGTCCACCTCGTCGAGGAGGAAGACCGGGTTGCGGGTGCCGGCCTGCTTCATCCCCTGGATGATCCGGCCGGGCATCGCGCCGACGTAAGTACGCCGGTGGCCCCGGATGTCGGCCTCGTCCCTCGCGCCGCCCAGCGAGATCCGCACGTACTTGCGGCCCATCGCGCGGGCGATCGACTTGGCGACGCTGGTCTTCCCGACCCCGGGTGGCCCGGCGAAGAGAAGGATGGGCCCCTTGGTCTTGTCGTCGGGGTTGCCCAAGACGGAAAGACGGTCAGACGGAAGGACGGAAGGTGGCTCCGGTGCCGCGTTGGCATCCGGGACCGGAGTTTCCTCGGTTCGGTCCGCGAGCTCACTTTCCCTCTTTCCGTCTTTCCGTCTGTCCGCCTGCTTGAGCTGCCTCACCGCCAGGAACTCCAGCACCCGGTCCTTCACGTCGCCCAGCGCGTAGTGGTCGGCTTCGAGGATCTCCGCGGCCGCCTTGAGATCGAGGTGCTCCTCGCTCCGGGCGTTCCAGGGCAGCTCGGCGATCGTCTCGAGGTAATTCCGGATGACCTGGGTCTCCATCGACTCCCGGCCGATCCGGTCCAGGCGCCCGAGCTCCCGGTCGACCTCCTTGCGCGCCTCGGCGGGGAGGTCGAGCGCCGCCAGCTTCTGGCGCAGCTCCTCGAGCTCGTCGGCCTCGTCCTCCTCGCCGAGCTCCTTGCGGATCTGCTTCATCTGCTCCCGGAGGAACATCTCCCGCTGGCGCTCGCCCAGCTCTTCCTGCACCTGGGACTTGATCTCTTCCTGGGCGTCGAGGACGGAGATCTGGCGCTGCACCAGGACGAGGACTCGCCGGAGCCGCTCCTCCACCGAGAGCGCCTCCAGGAGGGCCTGGCGCTGGCCGACACCGATGTCGATGTATCCGGCCACCAGGTCGGCGAACTTCCCCGGCTCCTTGACCCCGCTCAGCACCTGCTGCACGACCTCCTCGGGGAGCCCGGACTTCTGGCCCAGCTCCGCGGCCCGCTCCCGCGCCTCGCGGTAGAGGCCGACGAAGGCCGGATCGTCCGCCTTCAGGGGCTGCATCTCGTCCGCCTCGCGGACGATCGCCTCGAGGTAGCCGTTCTTCTCGCTCACGTGCATCACGATCCCGCGGCGCTCGCCTTGCAGCAGCAGCTGCATGCCGGCCAGGCCCCGCTGGATCTGCCCGATCCGGGCGATGGTGCCGATGGTATAGAGGCCCTCGGAGGTGACCTGCTCGGTGTTCTCGCGCTGGCAGATGGCGAAGACGAGACGCTCGGGAGTGGCGAGAGCCGCCTCGACCGCGCGCACCGTCCCGGGCCGGCCCGCGCCCAGAGAGGTCGTCACGCCGGGAAAGAGCACCACTTCGCGAAGTGGGAAAACGGGAAGGGTGAGTCGCTCGGACATTCGGTTCATTCCTTTTTCTTGCCGGCCTCGGGCTCAGCCACCCCGGCGGAGCGCAAGGCGGATCGGGGTGGTAGTGCAGGTGCGGTGCCGGAAGCGCGGCGGTCGCGCGATCGACGCTATCAATGTTCGGCAGAGGAACTTAGCGTACCTAACCGACCGGCGGTGCGAGCCGCCTCCCATGCCATTCCGACCGGGCACGCCGCCGTGGCAGCAGGATCCCGACTCGAAAGCATCAGAGGGCGGAGCGCCGGTCCGGGGCGGCTGGGCGCGCCGGCCGGGGCGGTGGCAGGTTGCCCCCGGGGCGCCAAACCGGCAAATTGGTAAGCCGTTGCACCCCCATCGTTTTCGACCCGAGACCCAATGGTCGGATGACTACGCCAAGCGACGCCAGCGAACGGCCTCTCGCACAGCGCCTCAAGGAAGCGCTGGGCGACGAGTACACGATCGAGGGAGAGATCGGCCGCGGGGGCATGGGCGTCGTCTATCGGGCCCGTGACGAGCGGCTGCATCGCCGCGTCGCGGTGAAGGTGCTGCCACCGGAGCTGGCCTTTCAGAAGGACATCCGGGAGCGGTTCACCCGCGAAGCGCAGACCGCGGCGCGGCTCTCCCACCCGCACATCGTGCCGATCCACGACGTGGGCGAAGGCGCGGGCGTGGTGTACTTCATCATGGGGCTGGTCGAGGGCGAATCGCTCGGCGCGCGCCTCAAGCGCCGGGGCCAGCTGCCGGCGGACGAAGTCCGCCGCATCATGAAGGAAACCGCCGACGCGCTCAGCGCCGCCCACGCGGTTTCGGTCATCCACCGCGACATCAAGCCCGACAACATCCTCCTCGAGGGAACCCGGGGCCGGGTGATGGTGACCGACTTCGGGATCGCGAAGGCGGTTTCCCAGACCTCCACCGCGACGCTCACCGGCGTGGGAGTGGCGATCGGGACGCCGCAGTACATGAGCCCGGAGCAGGCCGCGGGGGAACGGGAGATCGACGGGCGCTCGGATCTCTATTCGCTCGGCGTGGTGGCCTACCAGATGACCAGCGGCGAGCTGCCGTTCAATGCTCCGACCGTGGCGGGCATCCTGATGAAGCAGATCACCGAGCCCGCCCCGGTGCTCCACGAAAGCCGGCCCGAATTCCCGGAGGATCTTTCCCTCGCGATCGCCCGGTGCCTGGAGAAGGACCCGGCGCAGCGGTGGCCCACCGCCGACGCACTCCGGCGCTCGCTGGAGAGCCGGACCGTCACCGGGTATCGCCCCACCGGCACCGGCATGCGCGCCCCCGTGGCCAGCCGCCGGAGTCCCGCCGGCACCCGACCCCGGCCGGCCTCGACGCTCGACCGCGGCATCCCCCGCTCTCCTCAGGTGCCGGGGATGCCGCCGGCTCCCCGGAGCCCGCGGCCGCTGGCCGGCCCGCCGCGCCCGGGAGTGGGGGTTCGCGGCATGGCCGGCAACTACGTGCGCAACGAGCGCGGCGAGTGGATCCGGGTAACCGACTCGGGCGATCTCCCGATGCCCGATACCGGCGAGCCGCCCATCGTGCAGCGGGTCAGGGCGCGGTTCGCCCGGTGGGCAGCGGTGACCGGCGGCTGCTTCCTCCTCAACCTGGCGACCGGCATCACCAACGGTCCCTGGTTCCTTTTCGTCGCGGCGGGGTTCGGCTTTCCGCTGCTCAAGAGCTACTCCCAGCTCTGGCAGGCGGGGTACAGCTGGCGCGACGTCCTCCATCCCCCGCCGGCCGCCGACGCGGTGAAGCTTCCCGGGGCCAAGGGTCGCAAGGTCATCACGGCGCCGGTCGAGACGGAGTACGGCGCCCATTACCCTAAGGTCTCCCAGGTCTACACCGACCGGCAGTTCATCATCGCCCTCATGGAGAAGCTGCCCGCGAGCGACCGGCAGATGCTGCCCGAGATCATCGAGACGGCCGACGATCTCTACCAGCGCGCGCTCGAGCTCGGCAAGACGCTCAACGACATCGACTCCAACTTCGGCCAGGACACGCCGGAGCGGGTCCGGCAGCGGCTCGAGCTGCTGCGGGCCCAGCCCGAGGGCGCGGAGCGGGACCGGCAGATCGACATCTACGAGAAGCAGCTCCGCACGGCCACCGAGCTCGCCGACCGCCGCAACAAGATCGCCGCGCGGCTGGAATCGAGCGTGCTGGCGATGCAGAACATGCGCTTCGACCTGCTCCGGCTCCGGACCGCCGGGGTCGGGGCGGTGCTCGGCGATCTCACCCAGGCCACCCAGCAGGCCCGCGCCATTTCACGGGACGTGGATCACGCCATCGCCGCGGCGAGTGAAGTCCGCGAGGCCATGGGTTGAGCGGGCCACCGACTCCTTTCGACAACCGGCGTTACTGGGAATCACGGCTCGGCGGCGAGTTCTCGCTGGCGGGAGTCGGCTACCTGCGGCTCGGGCGGCGATTCAATGAGTGGATGTACCGGGTGCGGGGGGAAGTCTTCGATCGGGTCGTGGCGGGGCTGGAACCGCGTCAACAGTCAACAGTCAACGGTCAACAGGCGGCTCCGGGGCGTTCCAGTGCCGCGTCGCCGTGGACAGGGCGCGAGGTGCTCGACGTCGGGTCGGGCACCGGATTCTACGTCGATCGATGGCTCCGGCTGGGCGCCAGGGTCACCGGCCTCGACCTGACCGAGGTCGCGGTCGCCAGGCTCACGGGAGCGTTTCCCGGCGTGCGCTTCCTGCGAGGCGACATCGGTGGGGCGCTCGACGGAGTGCAGCTCGAGCCGGGATCGTTCGACGCGACGTCGGCGTTCGACGTCCTCTTCCACATCGTCGACGACGCCCAGTACGCGCTCGCGTTCCGGAACATCGCGGCGCTGCTCCGACCCGGCGGCTGGTTCCTCTGGTCCGACAACTTCCTCCGCCACGGAGAGATCCGGGTTCGCCACCAGGCGAGCCGGCCGCTGGCCGAGAGCGTCCGCCTCGCCGAGGCGGCGGGATTCGAGATCGTGGACCGCCGCCCGATGTTCGTGCTGATGAACTATCCCGCCGACACCACGTCCCGGCTGCTGCGCTGGGCCTGGACCGCGATGGTGGCTCCCGCGGCGCTGGGCGAGCCGATCGGCTGGGCGCTCGGCGCGGCGCTCTATCCGCTCGAACGGGCGCTGGTGCGGCGGCTGCGGGAGAGTCCGAGCACCGAGCTCATGGTCTGCCGGAAGACGCAATGACGGAAAGACGGAAAGACGGAAAGACGGAAAGACGGAAAGACGGAAAGACGGAAAGTAGTAAAACTCGCGGGCCCACCTTCCGTCTTTCCGTCCTTGCGTCCTTCCGTCCTACTTGTCCGGCCTGTTCTCGTCGTCGAGCAGATCGTCCTTCGGCTGGGTGCCGCCGCCCGGGCCGTAGCCGGTCTTCCCCACGCGGTTCGGGATGGTGATCAGGACCTGCGCCACGTTGTTCGAGTAATTGCTCTCGAGCAGCTGGTGGCAAAACCCCGCCGGATCCACGTGCGGGCACGGCTCGCCCGGCGCGGCCGTGAACGGCGGATTCACGGTGATCCGGATGTAGTAGTCCCCGGGCGGGACCGCCGGTTGGCCGTCTCCGCCGTCCAGCACGAAGTACTGTCCGCCGAGCCATTTGGAGTAGGTGTCGGCGTACCCCACGCTGATGCCCTGGTACCCGGACCGGGTCTGGGTGCCGCAGCTGTGGTAGACCCACGAAGTCACGCCCCCGTCCGACTGCCACGGCGTGACGTCGATCATGCAGAAGCCGCGCTTGGCGGCGCGCCACGGGGTGCCGTCGGTGGCCGAGATCAGCTGGTAGGTCGCGTAGTGACGGAAATGGAAGTGGTTGTGACAGGTGGCGAATTCGTACAGTCCGTCGGAGTCGCTGTAGTTCCCGTCGCCGTTGGGATCCACGTGGGCGAGCGGGTCGCCGATGAAGACGTCGGCGTCTCCGATGTTGGGCGTCGTCACGGTGAACCGGAGGACGCGGTGGTCGCCGGGCTGGACGTCCCCCTCGATGACGCTGCAGAGCGTCGACGAGAAGGTCTGATCGTAGATCACCCAGCTCTCGGCGAGTCGGGCGCCATCCACGATCAGGTCGGGCGTGCCGACGAGATCCTGCACGTGATCGAAGTTGGGAGGGGGAACGGCGACCTGCTCGGTGGAGCGACACGCGGCGACGCCCACAATCGCGGCGGCACACGCGGCAACACGAAGGTGCATACGCACTCTCCTGCGCGGGACGCCGGCCAAGCTTGTGCGTCGAGCGCGGGCTGTCAAGCGGGCAACTCCTCGGCCACGTGAAGTATGCGGCTGCCTGAATTCCGGTCTCCCGGCTAGTCCGAGCGCAGCGCGGTGTTGGGATCCGCGGGCCCGGAGATTCAGGCGGGCGGCGGAGTTGACCGCGACTCGGCCCCGCCCCAATCTTCTCTTCGAATGGCCTCCCATCCCGAGCATCCCGTCGTCCGGGTGACCTACCCGGAGTGGGTGGACTCCGTCGTCGACTGGGACCGCGGCTACCACTCCGACGAGGAGCGGATGCGGCTCGCCATCGCCGTGGCCCTCGTCAACGTCGAGCGCGGGAGCGGCGGGCCGTTCGGCGCCGCGATCTTCGAGGCCCCGTCCGGCCGGCTGGTGTCGGTCGGGATGAACAGCGTGGTGCGCCTCGACAACTGCACGCTGCACGCCGAGATGGTGGCGTTCATGATGGCCCAGCAGCGGGTGGGCTCTTTCACGCTCAACGCGCCGGGGCTGCCGGCGCACGAGCTGGTGACCTCCTGCGAGCCGTGCGCCATGTGCCTCGGCGCGACGCTCTGGAGCGGCGTGCAGCGGGTGGTGTACGGCGCCTCGCGGGAGGACGCCTCGCGGCTCGAGTTCGAGGAAGGCCCGGTCTTCCCCGAGTCGTACCGGTATCTCGAGGAGCGGGGGCTCCGGATCGCGCGCGACGTGCTGCGCGAGGAGGCCCGGACGGTGCTCGAGCTCTATCGTGCCGGCGGCGGAAAGATCTACAACGGATGATCCCGAGCCCGGACCAGGGGCTGCTCGCCGAGGCATCCGCGGCGCTCCGCGAGGCCAACCTCGCCTTCGCGCGGGCCCACCCGGGCGAGAGCGCCGGCCGCCAGCCGGTGCACACCGTCTACGGCGGGGCCCAGCTCTTCGCGGCCGACTCCATCCCCAAGCTCGGCGCGCTGGCCCGCCGCGCGCTCGACCGCTACGCCCCCGATCCCGCGACGCTCGGCCGCGCCCTCGGCATCGCCGATCACCCGGCGCTCGACACGATTCACGCGCGAGTCGGCGAAAAGCTCGCCCGGGAGCCGATCGAAGACTTCCGGATCGACTTCGAGGACGGGTACGGCAATCGCCCGGACGCGGAGGAGGACGGCCACGCCGTCCTGGCGGCGCGCGAAATGTCGAAGGGGATGCGCGACGGAACGCTGCCACCCTTCATCGGCATCCGGGTCAAGCCGCTCAACGAGGTGCTCCGCGCCCGCAGCATCCGCACGCTCGATCTGTTGATGACGGCGCTGGCCGAGGGGGACGCCGGCGGACTTCCGGAGCGGTGGGTGGTGACGATTCCCAAGATCACCGTCCTCGAGCAGGTCGAGTTCACCGTCACCGCGCTCAGCCAGCTCGAGCGGAAGCGCGGCCTCGCGGCGGGCGCGCTCCGCTTCGAGGCGATGGTCGAGACGCCGCAGATCATCCTCGGCGCCGACGGGCGCTCGCTGCTTCCGCGGCTTTTCGAGGCATCGGACGGACGGCTCCGCGGCGCGCACTTCGGCACCTACGACTACACCGCCGGGGTGAACATCACCGCGGCCCACCAGCGGATGCGCCACCCCGCCTGTGATTTCGCCAAGCACGCGATGCAGGTCGCCTTCGCCGGCACGGGGGTGTGGCTCTCC
>Ga0066710_100007028_pt1 | contig 10662 bp, 11 predicted proteins | sample GraSoiAngelo_159_FD_79666 | JGI IMG/M metagenome (GOLD analysis project Ga0066710, IMG submission 79666) | Grasslands soil microbial communities from the Angelo Coastal Reserve, California, USA - 14_1009_16_40cm | ecosystem: Environmental > Terrestrial > Soil > Grasslands | place: USA...
ACGCATGCGCCGCAACGACAACATCGCCTTGCTTGGAGACGACGCCGGGTAGAGCGCCGGCGAGCGGGCCGGCGATTTCGGCGTGGAACTCGGTGCCGGCGCAGCGCCACAGCTCCTGCAGCGCCTCGCTCGAGGGGCGTGCGCCGCGGTACGCACGGGCGCTCGTCATCGCGTCGTACGCGTCGGCCACGTGCACGATGCGCGCGGCGAGCGGGATGTCGTCGCCGCGCAGGCCGTGCGGATAGCCGCGGCCGTCCGGCCGCTCGTGGTGCAGCTCGACGATCGCGATGTGCCGCGAGAGGAACGGAACCGACCGCAGGATCTTGGCGCCGAATACGGGATGCTGCTTGATCGCTTCGTACTCGGCCGCGGTGAGCGGCGCCGCCTTGCGCAGCACGTCGTCTGAGACACCGATTTTTCCGATGTCGTGGAGCAGCGCGCCCAGCCGCAGCACGTCGATCGTGTCGGTGTCCAACTCGAGCGCGCGGCCGATCGCCACCGACAGGACGCTGACGCGATCCGAATGGCCTGCGGTATACGGATCCCGCGCATCGAGCGCGGCCGCGAGCGCACGGATCGCGCCGGCGTACGCCGCCTCGGTCTGCGCCTCCGCCTCGGCCACCGACGCCATCAGCGCGTTGAACGTGCGTGTGAGCGCGTCGAGTTCGCGGCTCGATCCCGGCGGCGGCAGCCGCACCTGGATGTCATGGGACACCGAAAACGCGGCCAGCGACGCCGACAGCTGTTCGATCGGTTTCGTGAGGACACTGGCAAGCCACCCGCTGCCGAGGAGCGCCAGCGCCAAGGCGCCGATCGCAATCGCGGCAAGGCTTCGATTCGTCTGGTTCATCGCCGCTCGGGACGCTTCGTCGATCGAGCTCACCGCGTAGAAGCCGACGGTTCCAATGGTGGCAAGCTGGCGATACGCGTGCGACCCGCCGTCGAGCGCGACCGTGCCTTGCTCCGCGCTGGTGTGCGCGAGCGCCGTCTCGAATTCCCTCGCCGCGGACGGCGTCAGCGTCGTGGCGATCACGAGCCCGTCGCTGACGACTGCGGCGCGCGCGCGCGACATGCGATCGAGCTGTTCGGCGTAGTCCCGATCGAGCGCCATCGCCAGATACAGCGTTCCGATCGTCACGCTCTCGTCCAGCATCAGCGGCACGGCGATCACGCGAAAGGTGTCGCCGCTCATCTGCAGGATCGCGTCGAAATCGTCGTCGTCTTCGCGCCGCTCGAGCGTCGAGACGGGACGGCCCTGCGGCCATCGATCGGCGAGACGGCCGACGGCTGCCAACGTCGTCCCGCGGCCGTCCACGAGCACGATTGCATCCGCTTCGACGCGGGCGGCGAGCTTGACGAGCTCGCGCTGGATAGTCGCGCGCAGCTGCTCAAGCGACCGGGCGTCGTCGGCGCGCGCCTCGGCAGCGTAGGTATCGATCGCCGCCTTGAGCGTTGGGTTCTCGGCGAGATTCGCCGCCTGCGCCCGCAGCTCGTGCTGACGGCGTTTTTCAAGCGCCGCGATCGTGCGCTGGCTCTGATCGAGATTGTCGGCAATGGTCTGCCGGACCTGATCGCGCACGCTCATGCGCACGAAGAAGAACACGACGACAAGGAGCGCGGCCACTGTGACGAACGTGACGATCAGCGCCTTGACCAGGAGTCGCGGCGGACGGCCGGACGTGCTCATTGCGCGTCCGCCAATGGCAGGGCGATCTCTATCGTCGTTGCCTGACCCGGCTGGACTGACAGACGCGCTACCTGCTCGCCCACCCGTTCGTGCCACGCGACGAGCCGATAGTCCCCGGCCGGCACATTCGCAAGGGTGAAGGCGCCGTCGTCCCCTGGCGTCGTGAAGTACGGATGATCGAGGACGAGGATCGAAGCGCTCATCTGCGAATGGATGTGGCAGTACACCTTCACGAGCCCCGGCTTCGTGAACTGCCGGAAGCGCGATTGCCCGTCCGGGTACCGGCCCAGGTCGAATGTTCCGGCGGCGGAGAGCGAAAACACGTTGTGGAAGATCGGATCGCCATTCGGAAACTCGACGATCGATCCGCGCGTGATCGCCACGATTCGGGGCACGAACGACTCGTGCTCCTGCCGGATTTGGCGTCGCATCACCGGCAGCGCGCCTCGATAGCTTGGATCCTTCAGGTACACGACGACGCTGCGCATTTCGGGCACGGCGGATGATGCCTGGACGCTCACTGCCCGCGGCGCATATGCATTTGTGGAAAGCGCCGCGCCGCGGACCCGCGCGGTGATCTTCACGCGCCCGGCGATGCTGCCGGTCTGCGGCGGCTGCCCGAGCGTGACAGGCTGCACGATCGCCAGCGAGGCGGTGACGACGGCGGCGAAGACGACGCGACGCCACTTCACGCTTGTTCTCCGGCCTGCATTCGTTTGCACGTTGGCTTGGATTTCCCCTGCTGCTTATCGGCAGGAGCGGCGTGCAGTTGTAGCGCGAGAAGACGCGTTCACGCTCGCGCTCCACGGCAGCCGTTCGGTACCATTAGACATGGCCGAAGGCGGACGGCTCGAGTCGATCAACCTGTCGCGCGGCGGCGTGCCAAAAGCGAGCGCGGTCGAAGCATTCGTCACGGAAGACGGGCTCGACGGCGATCGGCAGCGCGACCTGCGAATGCACGGGGGGCGGGATCGCGCGGTGGTCCTCTACTCGCTCGACGTGATCCGCGAGTTGCAGCGCGAGGGACATCCGATCGCGGTCGGGACCACCGGCGAGAACCTGACCGTATCGGGCATCGATTGGCCATCGGTCCAACCCAGTACGGAGCTGCACGTGGGGAGTGTTCGGCTGCTCATCACCAAGTACGCGAGCCCCTGCAACAACATCGCGCCGTTCTTTCTAAACGGGGACGTCACGCGCATCTCGCAAAAACGCCATCCGGGCTCGAGTCGCGTCTGCGCGCGAGTGATCGCGGAGGGGATTGTTCGGATTGGAGATCCCGTCGTCATTGTGCGCTCGTAGCGTCAATGCACGGTTGGCGGATGCGGGGGCTCGGGGCGCGCGAGCACGCGCGCGATCATCTCCTCGAGGCGGGCTTTGTCGATGTCGAACGGACCCGCGACGGCCGCGCCGAGGCTGATCTCGATCGCGATCACGACACCGCCTTGGTCATACGGGTTCACGATCCAACTCAGCCCGCGCAGCGCGATCGAACGGTCCGCCTCGCCAGGCCGCTTCTGCCGGTCCATCGCGCGCAGCATTCCCTGCAGCACCGCGCGCACGTCATCGTCGGTCCACGCATCGGGTGTGCGCGCGACGCCGTCGATCGCGGCGGTCTGCGCAAAGTCGGTCCCCCGGAGCCACACGTCGACGGAGATCTTCATCGCGGTCGTCACTTCGATTGGCGTACCGGCTTATCCATTCGGTCGAGACCATCCGGATCGTTCGGGCGACCCGACCATCGATGCATGTGACGACCGGGCTTCACGCCGGCGCCTTCAGTTCCTGCTCGAGCGCATCCGCGCTGGTGATCGGCTGGCGGCAGGTGAAGTCTTGACAGACGTACGCCGCCGCGCGGCCGCCAATCGGCTGCATCGCGGCGAGGAACGGGAGGCTGCCGCCGAGCGCGCGCTGCCGATCGCGCGCGGCGCGAAGCGTGATGGCGAACGGAAGATACTGGCGCCCCAGCGCGGATTCGAGCGCATCGGCTTCGTCTCCGCGATCGCCTTCGACGATGACAATCTGCTGGAGTCCGGCGAGGTAGGTGGACAACGCCGCCGCCATCATCGGTACCGCGCGGCCCATCTGCTCCAGCCGCTGGCCGAACAGGCGCAGCGTGCGCTCGATTCGATCGGTCCACTGCGCGTTGTCGACCAGATGCGACAGGACCAGCAGGTTGAGCACCGACACGGCGCTTGCTGTCGGCTCGGCGCCGTCGTAGTCCTCTTTCATCCGCACGAGCACGGTTGGATCCTGACCAGTGGTACTGAACCAGCCGCCGGCGGTCTCGTCCCAGAACAACTCGTCCTGCCGCTGCTGCAGTGCAATCGCCCATTCGAGCCACATCGGCTCGCTGTCGGCTTGCAGCAGCTCCAGGAGCCCGAAGATCAGGTACGCGTAATCTTCGGCGTACGCCTCGATGTCGGCATCGCCGTCGCGGTAGCGTCGCAGTAACGTTCGCGAGCCGGCATTCCACATACGTTCGCGAAGAAACGCCGCCGCCTTCCGCGCCGCGTCCAGGTACCGCGAAGCGGCGGCCCTTCCCTCCGCGTCACGGGCGCGCAACACGCGCGCGAGGCGGGCGCAAGCGGCAATCATCAAACCGTTCCACGCGGTCAGCACCTTGTCGTCACGGTGCGGGCGCGGCCGCTCCAGCCGTGCTTCGAACATCCGCACACGCGCGCGGTTCAGCGCCTCGACGACCGCGGCCGGCGTCGTTCCAGTGCGCCGAGCGACGTCCTCAACGGATCGGGCGACGTATAACAGGTTCTTGCCGGTGAACTCCTGCTGCGGGTCGTGTGGTGCGTTGCCGTCGGTCTCGATGCCGAATCGCAGCTTCACGATTGCCGCGTCGACGCCCACGAGCGCGTCGATCTCGTCGGCTCGCCACAAGTAGAATGCACCTTCTTTCTTGTGTGCGGTCGCCGCGTCCGCGTCCTCGGGCGGCACGGAGTCGGCATCCTCGGCCGAATAGAATCCTCCGGCCGGGTCGGCCATCTCGCGGGTGACATACAAAACGATGTCTTCGGCGATTTCCGCGAAGAACGGGTCGCCGCTGACTTGCGACGCCTCGAGGTATGCGAGCACGAGCTGCGCCTGGTCGTACAGCATCTTTTCAAAGTGCGGCACGCGCCACGCGCCGTCGACCGAGTAGCGGTGAAACCCGCCGCCGACGTGGTCGCGCATGCCACCGAGCGCCATTGCACGGAGGTTCCGCAGGACCATCTCGCGTGCGTCGCGATCGCCGGCCCGGGCATGCTCGCGGAGGAGAAACAACAGCTCGGACGGCCGTGGAAATTTCGGCGCATCGCCGAAGCCGCCGTACCGCGGATCGAACGCCTGCTTGAACTGCCTCACCGTGGCCGCAAGCGCATCGCCTGTCGGCACGGTCCACACGGGCGCCGCCTGCTCGAGTGACCGAAGCCGCTCAGTCAACGCCTCTGCCGACTCCAGCACCGTGCCGCGGTCGGCGCGCCACACGCGGGCGATTTCCTGCAGGATGTCAGTAAATCCCGGACGGCCCCCGCGCGACGACGGCGGGAAATACGTGCCGCCGTAAAACGGCTTGAGATCGGGCGTGAGCCATACGCTCATCGGCCACCCGCCTGAGCCGGTGGTGGCCTGCACGAACGCCATGTACACGCGATCGACGTCGGGCCGTTCCTCGCGATCCACCTTGATCGAGACGAAATGCTCGTTCAGCACTGCGGCTACCGCGTCGTGTTCGAACGACTCGTGCTCCATCACATGGCACCAGTGGCACGTCGAGTAGCCAATCGAGAGGAAGATCGGCTTGCCTTCCGCACGCGCTTTGGCGAACGCATCCTCGCCCCACGCGAACCAGTCGACCGGATTGTGCGCGTGCTGCAGGAGATACGGGCTGTGCTCACGCGCGAGGCGGTTCATCGCGCCATTATGACACCGGCCCGCCCTGCGACACGGAGTGTACGGAGGACACAGAGAAGATCGGATCAGCCACAGAGACACGGAGACACAGAGAAGAAGAATTTTGTTCTTTCTCTGTGTCTCGGTGTCTCCGTGGCTAAGTTACTCCGTGTGCTCTGTCCGCTCGGTGTCGGCGGTTGCGGCGCTAGAGTACAATCGCGCCATGACGCTGCCGCTCGCGGGAAAGCGCGTGGCGATGCTCGTCGAAGACGGGTTCGAGGATCGCGAGCTCACCGGGCCGCTCGACGCCCTGCGCGCGGCCGGCGCGGCCGTGACGATTGTCGGCCCGGCCGCTGGCGCCGAGTTCAAAGGGAAACGCGGCGACGCGGTGGTGACCTCCGACGTCGCGTGCGGATCGGCGCGCATCAGGGATTTCGACGCGCTGGTGATCCCCGGCGGCCATGCGCCCGACAAGATGCGCATGCGCCACGCGATGGTAGATCTCGCGCGCGAGGCGATGGAGATCGGCAAGCCGGTCGCGGCGATCTGTCACGGCCCCCAGCTGTTGATTTCCGCCAACGCACTCCGCGGCCGGACGCTCACCTGCTGGCCGTCAATCGCGATTGATGTCAAGAACGCCGGCGGTCTCTACGTCGACAAGCCGGTCGTCGAGGACGGCAACCTGATTACCTCGCGTAAGCCGGATGACCTGCCCGCCTTCAACGACGCCATCATCAGGGTGCTGTCAAAGGTGCACGCGTAATTGGTGAGTTGGCGAGTTGGTGAGTTGGTGAATTCAAATCACCAAGTCACCAAGTCACCAAAATCGCCAATTCACGAGCTTCAGGTTCTTGGTGCGGGCGCAGCCGGCACCTCTTCCGGTCTTCCGCGCCGCAGCCTCGCGTACGCGGCCGTGAACTCGACGCCGTAAAGCAGGATCACCGCCTGCACGTACACCCACGCGAGGAAGACGACGACTGCCGCGATCGATCCGTTCACGCGTGTGAACCGCGACATGTCGCCCATGTACCACGAAAAGGCGTCGAGCGCGCCCTTCCAGAGCAACCCGGTGACGACCGCTCCGATCCACACATCGCGAAACCGCACCTTTGCGTTCGGCACGAAATAGAACACGAACCCGACGACGACGACGAAGAGCAGCGTCGTGGCGTTGCGGATGGTGAGGCTGCGCATGACGAGCAGTCCCGGAAACCGCGCGAGCACGGCGGCGAACCAGCTCGCGCCGACCATCTTTGACGCGCTGACGAGCAGCAGCGCCAGCATCAGGATCGCGCCGGCGACAAGGAGCATCACGAACGAAAACAGCTTGTGCTTCCAGAAGCTCCGCTGCTTCTCGACGCCCCACGCGTAGTTGACGGCGGTTGTGATGGCGCCGAAGACGCCAAGCGAGCCCCAGAGGAGCGCGATCGCGCCGGCGACGCTGATGGTGATTGTGTTCGTGCTGAAGCCCGCGAGCTGATGGGTGATGAACTCGAATTGACGCGGAAAGTACCGCAGCACGAACTCGAGCACGTCGGCGCGGTCCTCCGGATCCGCGGCCATGCGGCCGATGATTGTGAGGGCGAGGAGAAAAAAGGGAAACAGCGACAGCAGCGCGTAGTACGCGATGGACGCCGCGTAGGTGAGATTGTCGCTGTGGTAGAACCCGAGGAAGCCGCGCCAGAACGACTGCGCCGTCAGGCCGGCGATGTCGCGCGCGCGCCTGAGCAACGCCGAAAAAAAGGTCCGGCCCCTTTTGGGGGCGGCACCGTTCACCCGCTCATTATCTCAGGCGGCCCGGGACGACTCCCAGGCGCGCCGGGCTTCGACGAGCAGATAGGCGGGAACCGTCGCACCTAGCCACGCGCGCAGCGCGAGCCGCGCCATCCGCCGCACCGGCGGCTTGGTGATCACCAGATACGCCGCCGCCACGCCGGCCGAGACGAGCACCACGTTCGCGAGCGTGCGAGCGGTGGTGCTCGTCATGGCGTGATCAGCTCCGGCGCGGACCGCTCTCCGAACCGGTGCCGTAGCTCGACCCGCTGCCATAGCTCGTCGATCCGCTGCCATAGCTGGAGCCACTCGATCCCGTGCCCATGGAGGACCCGGTGCCGCTCGGCCCGGTCGCGGGCGATTCCGTGCTCGAACCGGTTGCCTCGCGGACGTAGCGCTGCGCTTCGTCGGTGCCGCGCGAGACGGCGTCGCGCGCCTTGTCGTAGAACTCGCGGCCGCGGTCGGCCCAGTCAGTCGCTGTTTCCGATGCCTTGCGATACCCTTCCGACGCCGTGTTCGCAATGTTGCCCGCCTGTTCGGACAGCTGACCGCGCAGCTCCGAACCGGCCTTGGGGGCGAACAGCATGCCCAGGCCCGCGCCCAGCACGGTTCCGGTGAGAAGCCCCATTACGAAGCTGCCACCACCGCCACCCTCGTTCTCAAATCGATCGTATCCGTCTGCCATGACGCCTCCTCCAAGTTGGGTCTGGTGAGTCGGGCAGGTCTGGCGGGTCGGGTAGGAGTGAGCCGTCGGTGGGCTCACCCACCTGACCTACTCGACCTACCTGGCCCACCCGACCCATTACGTTCTACCTTCGTGCGGCTGATCGCCGGGCTGCAGCATCGCTTCGATGGCCACGCGCAGGCCGTGGATGAACCCGACCACACGGCTCGTCTTCGCGCGCACGTTCGACCGGACGCGATCGGCGGTGTCGTCGACGCGCTCCATCGTCGACCGGATCTTGTGATCCATGCGATCCGCCTCTTCTTTCACCGTGGCGGTGACGCCCTTGACGTCCTCCAGGATCGCATTCACCCGCGCCATCGCGGGCGCAACCTGTCGCGATTCGAGCCCGGCGATGAGAGCCATGACGCGGCGGTACACCATAAAACCGGCAATTCCCGCCCCCATCAGCGCCAGAGCTTCGAGCACGCTCACGGCCGCGATGATTCCCAAGAGCAGATTCGTTGTTCCGAGTTCTCCTGACATGAAGTGCCCTCAAAAAGGCGCCGTCTGGCCGCCTGGATACCGATGAGATGCGTGGCCGGATTCTCCAATCATGTCGTTGAGGAGCTTCCAGCTTTCGCTCGCGACACCGGCGGCTTTCTGTACGGTTCCCCGGAAGCTATTGAGCTCGCGCAGGAAGTCCTCGAGCGCCGGCTCGAGCTGCCGCCGGAATGAACGGCCGCGCTCAGTGAAAAACAGATAACCCGCCACTCCACCGATTAGCGCGCCGACGACTGTTGCGGCCATTGCCTGTCTATCGTTCACGCGTACCTCCTCTGTCGGCGTACACGACGAACCCCGACCAGCCTGCGCCTGTGCTTCAAGTTATGTGCCACGGACGGCCGGATGACCAGCCGCGCGAATTCTCATTTTCCGAAGAGATCGAGGCGTGGCGCGCGTCGGCTTTCGAGACGCTCGGCCGCGCGCCGTGTCAGCAGGGGTTGTTCATGTCGCAGCCGGCGTGGTCGACGACGCTGCGCTTCGAGCCGTCTTGCCCGCATCGCGGATGTCGTGCTTCTTCATCTTGCTGTAGAGCGTTGGACGGTACAGCCCCAGGATCTGCGCGGCCTCCTGCTTGTTCCAGTTGGTGCGCTGCAGCGTCTGGACAATGGCCATCTTTTCGATTTCGGCGAGCGTGCGGTGCGGGGGAATGACGAAATCGGTCGCCCCAGTCGATTCGCCCCGGATGGATTCCGGGAGGTCCGTCACGGCAATTTCAGTACCCTTCGCGACGAGGACCGCCCGCTCGATTGCATTCTCCAGCTCGCGGACGTTGCCGGGCCAGCGATTGCGAATGAGCAGGTGGTAGACCGACGGCGCGAGCGTTTTGACGTTTTTCTGGTAGCGCTGCCGGAACCGATCGAGGAAGTAATCGCACAGCAGCGGGATGTCCTCGGTCCGTTCCCGCAGTGGCGGCACACGAAGCGTGATGGTGTTGATGCGGAAATACAAGTCCTCGCGCAGCTTGCCCTCGCGCAGCGCAGTGTCCAGATCGATGTTGGTTGCGCAGATCAGCCGGAAGTCGACGTGAACGATGCGGTCGCTGCCGATCGGACGATATTCGCGCTCCTGGAGGACGCGCAGCAGCTTGGTCTGGAGGTACGGCGGCATTTCGCCGATCTCGTCGAGGAGCAGCGAGCCGCCCTCGGCCATCTCGAAGAGACCTTCCTTGTCGAGGCTGGCGCCGGTGAACGCGCCTTTCTTGTAGCCGAAGAGCTCCGACTCGATGAGGTCCTTGGGAATCGCCGCGCAGTTGATCTTGATGAACGGGCCCTTGGAGCGCTTGCTCTTATAGTGGATGGCGTTGGCGATCAGCTCCTTCCCGGTGCCGTTCTCCCCCTGGATGAGGATGTTCGCCTCGCTCGCGGCAACGCTTTCGAGCAACTCGAACAGGTCCTGCATCTTCTTGCTCTTGCCGACCACGTTCCCGAGGCCGTACCGATCCTGCAGCTTGGCCTTGAGCTGCTCGTTTTCGTCCATCAGGCTCTTCTGCTTGAGCGCTTTCTCGAGCTTGTCGAGAAGGCGCTCGGCGTCCACAGGCTTTTCGAGGAAATCGAACGCGCCGGCCTTCACCGCCTCGACGGACCGAGGGATGTTGCCCTGGCCCGTAATGACGATCACTTCGGCCTCGGGATCGAGCTGCTTGAATTTCCGCACGAGCTCGATGCCGTCGACATCGGGGAGAATCATATCGGTGACGACAGCGTCGGGGTGCCACGTCTTGAAAACCTCTTCGCCGCGTGTTCCGATCAGCACCGTGCGAACTTCGTAACCGGCGTGCTCGAGGAGGATCTTCAACCACTCCGTCATCGCCGGCTCGTCGTCGATGGCGAGCACGCGCTTCTTACGTTTCAGACTCATACCCTTTCAGTGTAGTAGAAACGCGCAACGTGTCAATACACATTTCAGCCGTTCGTTTCATAACCGGACATACTGTCCGGAATCCAGCTGCTGAGCTATGCGTAACTGCCGTGCTGACGGTGCGATAGACTGCTGCGGTCGCATGGTCGTTCTCGACACGCGCGTCAACCTCGCCGATCCGGTGTTCCGGTCGAACCGCGACAGCATGCATCAACTCGTCGAGGAACTC
>Ga0066710_100007030_pt1 | contig 10661 bp, 8 predicted proteins | sample GraSoiAngelo_159_FD_79666 | JGI IMG/M metagenome (GOLD analysis project Ga0066710, IMG submission 79666) | Grasslands soil microbial communities from the Angelo Coastal Reserve, California, USA - 14_1009_16_40cm | ecosystem: Environmental > Terrestrial > Soil > Grasslands | place: USA...
CCCACTCGCTCTTGGTGATGATGCGGTTGTTCACCCGAGCGACGATCTCCTCCACGATGGCCGCCCGCGCGGGGAAGGCCGCGGCGGCCGGCGCCAGGAGGAGCGCCAGGAGGACCAGGGCGCGCTTCGGGACCGCGATCCGGGTCGTCAGGGCCGGGAAGCCGGGGGAGCGCTCGCGCCGGGACGGATCACCTGGCGTAGTCGCCCACGTAGTTGAACGGCAGGATGGTGCGGTTGACACGGATCTCCGTCTCTTTCCTCAGGTCCGCGACGAAGCGGTCGAGCGCCTGCTCGCTTTTCGTCTGAAAGATCTGCATGCGGATGCGGCGCTTGACCTCATCCAGATCGGCGTCCTTCTGCTCGACCTTGCGGACGAGCTGGAACACCAGGTAGCTCTGCGCGTGCTCCAGCACCTGGCTGACCTGGCCGGTCTGCAGGTTCAAGAGCGGCTCGCGCAGCTCGACCGGCAGATCCTCTTCGCTGTACATGCGCGCCTGACCGCGGTCCGGGGCGATCGAGTTCTCCCGGGCCAGGGCCTCGAAGCGCGAAGGGTCGGTGGCGAGGCTGGCGCGCAGCCTGTCGGCCAGACTCTTATCATCCACCATGATCTGCCGCAGGACAACCTGGCGCGCGGGGTGGGCCATGTCGGGCTGCTTCTTGAGCGCGTCCTCGATCTCGCCCGGAGTCACCTGCACCTTGCTCAGGACCCCCTCGTCCTTGACCTTCTGTACGATCAGCCCCTGGCGCACCTTGTCCCGGAAGGCCTCCTTGCCCTCTCCGCCGGCCGCCTCGGCCTCGCCCTCGCTGACCCCGATCTCCTTCAGGTAGCCGTCGACCTCGGTCTCGGAGACCGCCACCTTGAAGCGGCCCGCCGCCCGGAGCAGCAGCTGCTCCTCGAGAAACTGGTCGAGCAGGCGACTCTTGATCGCGTCCTGCTGCTCCCCCTCGGTGCTCTCCTCTCCCGAGTTGTCCGCCAGGTAGCGCTCGAACGCCTTGTAGGGGATCGGTTGGCCGCCCAGGGTGGCGACGACCAGCCCGGGATCGACGCCGCCCGCGGCGGCCGGGGCGGAGGCGGCGTCGCCGGAGGGGGCGGCGGCCTGCTGGTCTCCCTTCCGGCCGGCGCACGCGGCGAGGCCGAGCACCAGAAGCATGGCGAGGGCCCGCGCCGGGGTCGGAACGCTTCCGGCGATCCTCCCCTCGCTCTGGCGACCTGTCCTCGTGTTCACCTGTCTCCGTTAGGCGGCCCGACAGCGGAGGGCTGGGTGATCTGCATGCTACCACTCGGCTGGAGGGCCCGCAAGAGGTCGCGGACCGCCTCCAGGCGTTCGCGGTCGCCTCCCTGGGGACGCGAGACGGCCTGGGGACTGGACGCGCCCTCCGCCGCGGCCCGCGCCAGGTCGAGCTTCAGGATGCCGGGGGGTGAGAGGCTCACCCCGGGACGCGCCGAGGCGAGCCGCACCAGGAGCTCCGGGCCGACGGGGGCGTCCTCCGCGAAGCGCACCTGCGCCCGCCCGCCGCTGTAGTCGATGCTGCGCACCCGCAGCCGATCGGCCATGAGCCGCAGGGAGGCGAGGGCCAAGAGGCTGTCGGCCTGGCCCGGGACCTCGCCGTAGACGTCACGGATCTGGTCGCGGATGCGCTCCAGCTCCTCCTCGTCGGCCGCCGACGAGATCTTCTTGTAGAGCACCAGGCGGTCGCTGAAATCGGGTATGTAGGTTTCCGGGATCTTGATGTCGACCCCCAGGTTGATCTGCGCCTTGATCTCCGGCGGGGGCGCCTCCCCCTTCATCTCGCGCACCGTTCGCTCGAGGAGCTGGCAGTACATCTCGAAGCCGACCGAGGCGATCTGGCCGCTCTGCTCCGCGCCCAGGAGGTTCCCCGCCCCGCGGATCTCGAGGTCCATGGCGGCGATGCGGAACCCCGATCCCAGCTCGGTGAACTCCTGCAGCGCCTTGAGGCGGCGCCGGGCCACGGCCGTCAAGGCCTTGCGGACCGGCACCATGAGATAGGCGTAGGCGCGCCGGTCGGAGCGCCCCACCCGCCCGCGCAGCTGGTAGAGCTGCGCCAGGCCGAAGCGGTCGGAGCGGTTGACGACGATGGTGTTGACGCGCGGGATGTCGAGCCCGTTCTCGATGATCGTGGTCGCCAGGAGGACGTCGAACTCTCCCTGCAGGAAGGAGAGCATGGTGGGCTCGAGGCGCCCTTCGCTCATCTGCCCGTGCGCGATGCCGAGGCGCGCCTCGGGGACCAGCCTGCGGATCAGGTTGGCCATCGAGCCGATCGACTCGACGCGGTTGTGCACGAAGTAGACCTGGCCGCCCCGCTTCAGCTCGTTGCGCAGGGCCGTGGCGATGACTCCCTCGCGGAACGGCACGATCGCCGTCTGGATCGCCAGCCGGTTCTCCGGCGGGGTCTCGATCACCGACATGTCGCGGATGCCGGCGAGGGACATCTGCAGGGTGCGCGGGATCGGCGTGGCGGTGAGCGTCAGGACGTCCACGTCCTTCTTCATCGCCTTGATCGCCTCCTTGTGCGCCACCCCGAAGCGTTGTTCCTCGTCCACGACCAGGAGCCCCAGGTCGCGGAAGCGCACGTCCTTCGAGAGCAGGCGATGGGTGCCGATCAGGACGTCCACCTTGCCTTCCGCCAGGGCCTTCAGGATCGCCCTCTGCTCGCGCGCCGTGCGGAAGCGCGAGACCATCTCGATGGTGGTCGGCCAGGAGGAGAAGCGCTCCCGGAAGGTGGCCAGGTGCTGGAAGGCCAGGACGGTCGTGGGGCACAGGACCGCCACCTGCTTGCCGCCCATGACCGCCTTGAAGGCCGCCCGCATGGCGACCTCCGTCTTGCCGAACCCGACGTCGCCGCAGATCAGGCGGTCCATCGGCGCGTCACTCTCCATGTCCGCCTTGACGTCTTTGATCGCCTTGGCCTGGCCGGGCGTCTCCTCGTAAGGGAAGGCGTCCTCGAACTCCTTCTCCCACGGCGTGTCGGCCGGGAAGGCGTGGCCGCGGGCGGCGCGGCGCGCGGCGTAGAGATCGAGCAGCTCCTGGGCCATCTCGCGCATCGCCTTGCGCACGCGCTTCTTGGTCTTCTCCCACCCGGTCCCCCCCAGCCGGTCCAGCTTCGGCCGCTGGCCGGCGATGCCGGAGTAACGCTGCACGAGGTCGAGCCGGTCGATCGGCACGTACAGCCTGTCGCGCCCTTCGAAGGCGATCAGCATGAAGTCGCGCTCCGCCTCCCCCTCTCCGACGCGCGCGATGCCGGCGTAGCGGCCGATGCCGTGCTCCACGTGGACCACGAGGTCCCCCACGCGCAGGTCGCGGAAGTCGGGGCTGAAGGCGGCCACCTTGCGGCGGCGCGCGGCGCCTTCCGCGTGCTCGCCGAACACCTCCCGCTCGGTGAGCACCTGGAGGCCGATGCGCGGCAGCAGGAAACCATGCGACAGGCGCCCCGCGGCCACGAGCAGGGGCGGCTCCAAGACGCCGGGGGGCGCCGGGGCGGACGGTGACGCCTGCGCGGACGGGGGCGCCGGGGCGGCCCCGCGCGGCGCGCCTTCCGCCTCCGCCACGCGCGCCGACAATCCGTAGTCCTCGAGCACCTCGCACAGCCGCTCGATACGGCCGGCGCTCTCCATGAGGAACAGGGTGGTCGTGCCGCGCGCCGCCTCCTTGAGGTCGGCCGCCAGGTCCTGGAGCCGCCCCTTGTAGGAGCGCGCCGGAGCGCACGGCAGCCGCACGGGCTCCGTGCGGTCCTCCCCCTCGTCGAGCCCCAGCTCCGAGAGGGTGAGCCGGGCGGCACGGACGCTCTCCTGGATGCCGCCGCGGGGCAGGAGGAGCTCTTCGGGCGAGGGCATGGCGAACTGCTCGGAGAGATCGAAGCTGGCGTGCATCTCGACGTACACCCCTTCGAGGTCCGAGAGGATCTGCCCCTGCTCCCAGCAGGCCACCAGGGCCCCCGGGGCATAGTCGAAGAGGGAGGCGGGCCGCGGCTCCACCAGCCGCACGCACGCCTCGTAGCCGGGGAAGGTGCGCCCCGCACCCAGGAGCTCGACCCTCTCGGCCAGATCGTCGGCAGGCGCCCGGAGGTCCGCCGCGGCCCCGGTGCCCCTGCGGGCCACCCGGCGCTCGTGCAGGGCGGCGCGCATCCTCTCCAGGGCCGCGGCATCCCAGGGGTACTCGCGCACCGGCGGGACCGTCGCCCGCTCCAGCCGCCCGGTCGAGCGCTGGCTCTCGGGATCGAAGGTGCGCATGGACTCCAGCTCCTCGTCCCAGAATTCGACCCGCACCGCCCCGGGCCCGTCGGGCGGGAAGAGATCGACGATGCCGCCGCGCCGCGAGAACTCCCCCACGGCCGAGACCAGGTCGACCCTGACGTAGCCCGCCTGCAGCAAGTACTCGGAGAGGTCGTCCGGTTTGAGCGGCTGCTTCTCGGCCAGCTCGAGGCGGTACGGATCGAAGACGGCCGGCGGGGGGAGGGGATAGATCAGGGCCCGCGCCGGCGCCACCACGATCGCTTCACCGGGATCGCGCAGCGCGCGCAGGGCCTGCACCCTCTCGCAGGCCACGCGGAGATGGGGCTCGAGCTCCTGGTACGGGTCGGCCTCGAGCGACGGAAACGGCAGCACGCGCCCCGCCCCGCCGCGCAACGCCCCGACGGCGAAGGCGAGGTCCGCGCGAACCTGCTCGGCCTCCTTCTCCCCCGGTACCAGCAGGAGGATCTTTCCCCCGGCCGCCCGATCGAGGAGAGCGGGAAGGAGAACGGCCGCGGCGGAGGGGCTGAGTCCGGCCAGGCGCACGCGGCTCCGGGCGCCGCCGAGGGGCTCGAGCGCCCGGCGCAGCGCCGCGTCGCGGCCTGCCAGGTCGAGGATCGAGGCGACGGCCGTCGTCAACGCCCCGCACCCCCGCGGCGCGCCCCGGCGGCGCGGCGCGCGCGCCGGATGAGCGCCGTCGTCGAGCGCCCCTTGCGCAGAGGCAGCGTCACGACGCGCCCCCCCAGCCCCTCGACGGTCGCGGCGCCCACCACCTCGGACCTCCGGTAGTCGCCGCCTTTGACCAGGACCTCGGGCCGCAGCATGGCGATCAGCCGGGCCGGCGTGTCGGCCGAGAAGGGCACCACGTAGTCCACCGCGCGCAGCGCCGCGAGCACCTCCAGCCGCTCGGCGAGCGGGACGATCGGCCGCCCGGGCCCCTTGAGACGCCGCACCGAGCGATCGGCGTTCACCCCGACCACGAGCAGGTCGCCGAGGCCCCGCGCCTTCTGGAGCAGGGCGACGTGCCCGGCGTGCAGCAGATCGAAGCAGCCGTTGGTGAACACCACCCTGAGGCCCCGCCGGCGCGCCGGCCGGAGACGGCGCGCCAGCCGGCGCGCCGCCAGGATCTTGCCTCGCCTCAGGACCCGCCCAGCGGGGGCCGGCCGTGGCCCGCCGTCCCGCCTCACGGCGCGCCCCGCGCGGCGACCGGGCCGTCGCCCAGGGTCCCGTAGCGCCCCCGCCGGTCACGCAGCACGATGCGCAGGACGTCCCTCAGCATGTCGAACGAGTCGGACAGGGCGTTCACCTTCGATCCGGGGGCGTCGCGCCAGACCACCGGCACCTCCAGGACCCGGATCCCCGCCTTGCGCGCCAGGTAGAGGATCTCCACGTCGTACGCGAAGCGCTCGACGCGCGCCGCCCTGAACAGCGGCAGGACCGGATCGCGCCGCATGACCTTGAAGCCGCACTGCGTGTCCAGGAACGGCAGGCCGGTGAGCGCCCGCATGATGCGGTTGAAGGCCCGCCCCATCGCCTCGCGCCAGGCGAGCTGGCGCTTCTCCACCCGCGAGCCGGCCAGGCCGCGCGAGCCGATGGCGATGCCGAATCCCCCCGAGGCGACCGGCTCGAGCAGGCGCGGCAGGTCCTCGATCGGCGTCGAGAAGTCGGCGTCGCTGATCAGGACGAACTCGCCGAGGGCGGAGAGCACGCCGTGCTTGATGCTGTACCCCTTGCCCCGGTTGCGTCCGTTGCGGAGCAGGCGCGCGGGGACGGCCGACGCGTGGCGCGCGAAAGCCTCCACGACCGCGGCGGTGCCGTCGGTGCTGCCGTCGTCGACCACCAGGATCTCCGACGGAAGGGACCGCGCCGCCAGATAGGCGACCAGCCGCACGAGGCTGTCCCCGATCCGGGCCGCTTCGTCGTAGGCGGGGATCACGACGGAGAGATGGGGCCGCGCCTGCATGGTCCTGCCCTCCGCGGCCGTTGCCATTTCCCGGACAGGCTCCTAGCCGGCCGGCCCGCGCTGCGAGCGGCCCCGCGGGCCACGGGTTCAGGCCGGACCGGCCGGTCCGCTCTTCCGGCTGACCTCGAGGCGGAGCAACGCCCTGCGCAGCGCCTCCTGGGCGCGCCTGAAGTCCGTGTCGGCGTCGCGCTCCTTCAGGCGCTGGGCCGCACGGTCGAGCGACTTGCGGGCCCGCTCCGGGTCGATTTCCTCGGCGCGCTCGGCGATCTCCGCGAGCACGCTGACGCGGTCCGGCAGGACCTCGGCGAAGCCGCCCGCCGCGGTCAGGTAGCGCCGCTCCGTCCCACGGCGGAACATGATCTGCCCGATCCCGAGGGAGGTCAAAAGCGGCGTGTGCCCCGGCAGGACGCCCAGGTACCCCTCGCTGCCGGGCAGCACGACCTCGTCCACGACCTCCGAGACGACGCGTCTTTCGGGTGTGACAACCTCCAAGTGGATTGATTCGGGGAGCATCGGGCCCTCGGGGCCGCCTCAGGCGGCCTGGCGCATCCGTTCCGCCTTCTCGACCGCCTCGTCGATGGCGCCCACGAGGTAGAAGGCCTGCTCGGGGAGGTCGTCGTGCTTGCCTTCGATGACCTCCTTGAACGAGCGGACGGTCTCGGCGATCGGCACGTACTTTCCCTTCAGGCCGGTGAACTGCTCGGCGACGAAGAAGGGCTGCGACAGGAACCGCTGGATCTTCCGCGCCCGTGCCACGATCAGCTTGTCCTCCTCGGGCAGCTCGTCGATCCCCAGGATGGCGATGATGTCCTGCAGGTCCTTGTAGCGCTGCAGGACCCCCTGCACGGCGCGCGCCACGTTGTAGTGTTCCTGGCCGACGACGCGCGGGTCCAGGATGCGCGAGGTGGACGCCAGCGGGTCGACCGCCGGGTAGATCCCCAGCTCGGAGATCTTGCGCGAAAGGTTGGTCGAGGCGTCGAGGTGCGCGAAGGTGGTGGCCGGCGCCGGATCGGTGTAGTCGTCGGCCGGCACGTAGATCGCCTGCACCGAGGTGATCGACCCCTTGACGGTGGACGTGATCCTCTCCTGGAGCTCGCCCAGCTCGGTCGCCAGCGTCGGCTGGTAGCCGACCGCCGACGGCATGCGTCCCAGGAGCGCCGACACCTCCGATCCCGCCTGCGTGAAGCGGAAGATGTTGTCGATGAACAGCAGGACGTCCTGTCCCTCGAAGTCGCGGAAGTACTCGGCCACCGTCAGCCCGGTCAGGCCGACGCGCAGGCGCGCCCCGGGCGGCTCGGTCATCTGGCCGTAGACCAGAGCCGTCTTGTTGATGACCCCCGACTCCTTCATCTCGAGCCACAGGTCGTTCCCCTCGCGCGTGCGCTCGCCCACCCCCGCGAAGACCGACACACCGCCGTGCTTCATGGCGACGTTGTGGATCAGCTCCTGGATGAGCACCGTCTTGCCGACGCCCGCGCCGCCGAACAGCCCCGTCTTGCCGCCCTTCAGGTACGGCTCGAGCAGGTCGATGACCTTGATGCCGGTCTCGAACATCTGCATCTCGGTGTTCTGGTCCTCGAAGGAAGGGGCCTCGCGGTGGATCGGCAGGCTCTGCTTCGCCTTCACCGGCCCCATCTTGTCGACCGGCTTGCCGAGGACGTTGATGACCCTGCCGAGCACCTCGTTGCCGACCGGCACCTGGATCGGGTGTCCCGTATCGGCCGCCTGCATGCCGCGCACCATCCCGTCGGTCGGTTCCATCGCCACGCAGCGCGCGCGCCCCTCGCCAAGGTGCTGCTCCACCTCGGCCGTGACGTCGATGGGCGTCGGCACGTCGAACCCTTCGCTCGTGATGTGCACCGCGTTGTGGATGGCGGGAAGGTTTTCCTCGGTGAACTCCACGTCCACGACGGGACCGATGACTTGCACGACCTTGCCGACGTTCATCGACCTGCTCCTCCTGGAGGGAACCCTTCAGAGAGTCCGGCCGCAGAAGCGGCAGACCTTTGCCTTCGCCTTGATCGTCTCGGCGCAGTAGGGGCAATCGCGCGTCTCACCCCACGCCTCCGCGCCGCCGTCCGCCCCGCCGGCCCCGGCCACAGCACCACGCTCCGCGCCCGGGCGCCGCCCCTCCGTGGCGCCCGCGGCCGATTTCGCCGCGGAGGCCGCCCCGCCGTACTTGTAGCGCTGCTGCAGCTCCAGGATCGTCTCCCGCAGATCCTCCGGGCGGGTCACGTCCACGATGGTGGTCGATCCGTGCTCGGCCGCCGTCTGGATGTTCAGCGTCCCGTACCGCAGCATCCGCCCCAGGAGCGACTGCTCGCAGGTGACGTTGTGGATGGTGTCGAGCGGGCTGTCCACCACCCGCACCGCCAGCACACCCTCCTCGTCGATCACGCGCTGCGAGGTGACCGCCCACAGGTCGCAGTGCCAGTCGAGCCAGCGCCAGAAGGCCCAGGCGACCGCCACGCCGAAGAGCGCCGCGACCGCCGGCAGCACGTGCGGCCGGTGCACGAACCAGGCCGCCGCCAGGCCTCCCAGGAGGAACAGCACCAGGGCCATCGGGCCGGCGAGGACGATCCAGTGGCGGCGCACCACGGCCGCCACGCTCTCCCCGGCCCGCAGCCGGCTCCTCAAGCCCGCCGCCTCGGCGCGAAACGTCGGCCCGTCACCTCAGCGCCTCCGCCCCGCTGACCACCTCGAGGATTTCTTTGGTGATCGCGGCCTGGCGGATCTTGTTCATCTGCAGCGTGAGCGTCTCGATCATCTCCTCGGCGTTGCGCGTGGCGTTGTCCATGGCCGTCATGCGCGCGCCGTGCTCCGCCGCGGCCGATTCCAGGAGCGCCCGGTAGACCTGGATCTCGACGTGCTTCGGCAGCAGGCGCTCGAACAGATCCCGGTCGGACGGCTCGTAGAGGTAGTCCTCCGAGGCGCCGCCCATCACCGCCTCCTCCCCGGACGCGCCCGGGCTGCCGGAGGGAGCGAGGGCGGCCTGCGGGATCGGCAGCAGAGGCTCGACCACCACCCGCTGCTGGATGACCGACTTGAACTCGTTGTACACCAGGTGGACCGCGTCGAACTCGGCTCGGGTGAAGCCCGCCGCCAGGTCGGAGGCGATGTGCCGGGCGTGCTCGACGGTGACGTTCCTGAAGACGTCGACCAGGACGCGCCGGGTCGCGTAGCGGCGCCGGCGGAACCAGTCGCGCGCCTTGCGGCCGACCAGGTCGACTTTCGCTTCCCGGTCCGTCATGCCGTCCAGGAACGTGCGGGCCCGGTTGAGGATGTTGGTGTTGAAGGAACCGCACAGGCCGCGGTCGGAGGTCATCACCACGACGATGACCCGCTCCTCCTTGCGGCGCGCCAGGAGCGGGTGCTTCTCGGGATTGGCGCGCGAGGCGAGCGACGAAAGCACCCCGAGCATCTTGCGCGCGTAAGGGCGCGCCATGACGATCCGATCCTGCGCCCGCCGCAGCTTGGCGGCGGAGACAAGCTTCATGGCGCGGGTGATCTGCTGCGTGCTCTTGACGCTCCGGATCCGGGTCCGGAAGTCGCGGACGTTCGCCATGTCCTCTCCGGGGGCCGCCGCGGGCGGCGCCTCAGGCCGCGCTACGCGCCTTGAAGTCGCTCTTGAAGGCGTCGAGGTGCTTCTTGATCTCCGCCTTCATCTCGTCATCCAGGGCCTTCTTCTCGAGGAGACGGCGCGCCACGGGCCGCCCGGTGCCGTCGAGGTCCTTGTAGAGAGCCTCCTCGAAGGACCGCACCTGGTCCACGTTCAGGTCGTCCAGGTAGCCGTTGACGCCCGCGAAGATGGCCAGGATCTGCTTCTCGACCGGCAGCGGCTCGTACTGCAGCTGCTTCAGGAGCTCGGTCAGGCGCTGGCCGCGCGCCAGGAGGGACTGGGTCGCCTTGTCGAGGTCCGAGCCGAACTGGGCGAAGGCCGCCATCTCGCGGTACTGGGCCAGGTCGAGGCGCATCGTACCGGTGATCTGCTTCATGGCCTTGATCTGCGCGTTGCCTCCGACGCGGCTCACCGACAGTCCGACGTTGACCGCCGGACGGATCCCCGAGAAGAACAGGTCGGATTCGAGATAGATCTGGCCGTCGGTGATCGAAATGACGTTGGTCGGGATGTAGGCCGAGACGTCGCCGGCCTGCGTCTCGATGATGGGCAGCGCCGTGAGCGACCCGCCGCCCAGCTCGTCGTTCAGCTTGGCGGCGCGCTCCAGCAGGCGCGAGTGCAGGTAGAAGACGTCGCCCGGGTACGCCTCGCGGCCGGGCGGGCGCCGCAGCACCAGCGAGATCTCGCGGTAGGCGGCGGCGTGCTTGCTCAGGTCGTCGTAGATGACCAGCGCGTGCTTGCGCCGATCGCGGAAGTACTCTCCCATGGCGCAGCCGGCGTAAGGGGCGATGTACTGCAGCGTCGCCGGCTCGGAGGCCGAGGCGCTGACG
>Ga0066710_100007031_pt1 | contig 10660 bp, 11 predicted proteins | sample GraSoiAngelo_159_FD_79666 | JGI IMG/M metagenome (GOLD analysis project Ga0066710, IMG submission 79666) | Grasslands soil microbial communities from the Angelo Coastal Reserve, California, USA - 14_1009_16_40cm | ecosystem: Environmental > Terrestrial > Soil > Grasslands | place: USA...
ACCCGCGGTCCGGGGGTAGAGCGTGGTCTTGACCCCAACCCTGGGCCGCTACGCGACCCGTTTAGGAGCCTCGACGGTGTCCGCGTTGACGTTCCTCCCGGCGAAGAATTCGGCCGGAGTCTTCTGGCCTAAGGTGCTGTGTGGTCGTTGCTTGTTGAAGTCGTCCTGGTAGGCCCTGAGCGCGAGCTGGGCCTCGGCGAGAGTCGAAAAGTAGTGTTGCGATAAGCACTCACGCCGCACGCTGGCGTTGAAGGACTCGATCGTCGCGTTGTCGGTCGGTTTCCCCGGTCGGCTGAAGTCGAGCTGCACGCCAGGGCATTGCGTTTGTCAGGACAGGGGCGTAGTAGGGCAAACGTCTCCGCCATTCGCCCGCGCTAACGGCTCCCACGAGCGGACCTACGGAGCAGCGCAAGCCGGCGCCCCGGCCGTTCTTCCGAGTCGTACTGAGAAGGCGCGATGACGCGATTCCTGCTCGCTTTGATGGCCCTCGGCCTCTTCGGCGCCACGCCGCAAGCTTCAGCGGCCTGCCGGTGGTTCGGGACCCAGCTCGAATGCGACCTCGGCGAGAGCCAGGTCCTGATCGGGACGCAAAAAATGGCCGAGCCCGCCTACGCCGGGGCCTTGCGACCACAGCCGCTTCAGAGGAGCGACGAGCTCGACGCTAGCGCGGCGCCCGAGCGGCCCTTCCGACTCGATCTCCAGAACGTCGGCGTGGACCCGGGTCTCTGCCGGAAGTTGGGGAACGAGACCTACTGCTACTGAGCCCGACGGCGCATCTGAACAATACATTTGAAGGGTGCCATCTGCCCCGACGACCGACCGGCCGCCGGAACGGGCGTTCCGGCGCCGCGCGGGCTAATCGTCGCTCCCGCCGTCCTGGCCCGAGCCGTTTCCCGACGCCTGCCTTCCGCGAGCGGGGGCCCTCGGCCTCGAGCGCGTCGAGGCAACGCTCGCTTCGCAGGCCGTGGCCGCCTCCGTCGCGGAGTTCGTGGAGCGGTACGCCCTCGGCGCGTCGCCCGCCGTCCACGACCTGGCGCGCGACGGCGTGGCGCGCGTGTCGGTAGCGGCGGACGAGACTACCGTTCCGCCCGAGGTCGCGGCGGTCTTCGCCGAGACGGTATCGCTGTTCGCGCTGCACCTGTACGTTAACTCCGCCGGCCTGCGCTACGTTCCGCTGGCCGCACCTCGGGAGGTGCCACTCGCGGAGCCTCACGCCGACGGTGAGGAGCCCGTGACGCCGCTCCTGCGCGAGCTCGGCCTCGATCGGCGGCGCGGGCTCGCGCGGGACGAGATCGAGGCCCGGCCGATTGGGAACGGGGCCGCATCGTCGCCGACCACCTCGGCCTCAACCCGCTCGCGTTCCGCATCGTGTGTGTGCCGCCGTGCCGCCGGACGTCTTCGCCTTCGTCGCCTGGTCGAAGACCACGCACTCATGGCCGGCCTTGAGGAGTCGCCACACCATGTTTGCCCATCCGGCCGAGACCGATCATTCCGAGGTGCATGCTTGTTCCTCCCTTTGGACGAAGCGTTCAGTTCGTCCCCCCGCCACAGGCGGAACCCGCCGCGGAAGGCGTTCGCGTTGCTACCGGCCCGGCAGCGCGACGGCAGCTCCTTCGAACGGGAGGTGGCCTAGCTCCACGGGCTCGATCGTGCCGTCGACGATCATCGTTGTTCCCAGTCCCGTTCCGAGGCCGAGGAACAGCATCTTGCCGCCCCTGTAGCTCCCGAGGGCCTGCATGGCCGCGTCGTTGATAACCTTCACGGGACGCCCGAAGGCCTTGCGGAAGTCAAAGCCGACCCAGCCTCGTCCCAGGTTGGCGGGCTCCGCGAGCGGACGATTGTGCAGGACCGGCCCCGGGTTGCCCATGGTCACCGCATCGTGCTGCCAGTCTCCCGCCAGCTTCCGGACCCCGGTCACCACGCGCCTGGCGGTCAGCGTCGGACCGGAGTCGAATCGCCGCGGCGTGCGCTGCCCGGTGGCCAGGATCTTCACATGGGTTCCGCCGACGTCGACCACCAGTATCTTGGCCGATCTCCATTTCGACGCTGGGGATCCTAGTCTTCCCGCGCCCCAGATTCTTGCCTCTTCGCGCCAGGATGTCGCCGGGCCCGCGATCGCTCGAGTGGCGCGGAAAGGCAAGAATTCCGGCGTCAGCGCCTGTAGATAGCGGACTCTCGCATGCCGACCGGGCCGGTACGAGCGTATTGGGTGGGCCGTTGGCGCGAAGGGCGGACCTCGGCATGGGGCAGCAGGGTCCGCCCGGCCATACTGCTCGCGGTCACCCTCGGTGCCGTGGCCGTCGCCTCCGCGGGCGACGACACCACCCGCACCTCGAGCGTCTTCGCGCCGGTGTCCGGGCCGGCGGATGCGGTGTACAGGGTCGCGACGCTGGCGCTCGCCATCACGGGGGCCATCTTCGTCGTAGTGGGCGGGCTTCTCGCCTACAGCGTGGTCAGGTTCCGCCGGCGGCCGGACGACGACGGCACCGAGCCGGCGCAGGTCTACGGCAGCGAGCAGGTCGAACTCGCGTGGACGGTGATCCCGATCCTCGTCGTGATCGTCCTCTGCCTGGTCACCGCACGCACCGTCTACGACGTGCAGGGGGCCCAGAAGCCGGCAGGTGCCATCGACGTGACCATCGTCGGGCACCAGTGGTGGTGGGAGGTCCGGTACCCGGCGCTCGGCATCGTGACCGCGAACGAGCTGCACGTGCCGGTGAGCGATTCCGCGGACCCGACGCCCACGTTCATGGCCCTCGAGTCGGCGGACGTCGTCCACAGCTTCTGGGTGCCACGGCTGGCGGGCAAGACCGACCTGATCCCGAACCGGACGAACCACATGTGGATCGAGCCCCGCGAGACGGGCCTCTTCCTCGGGCAGTGCGCCGAGTACTGCGGCACGCAGCACGCGCACATGCTGCTCCGAGTGTACGTCCAGCCGCGTGCCGAGTTCGATCGCTGGGTCGCCGCACAGCGGCGGCCCGCTGCGGCGGACCCGGCCGCCGCCGATGGGCGGCGGGTGTTCGAGACCACGGCCTGCGTCAACTGCCACACCGTCCGCGGGACGGTCGCGACCGGACGCTTCGGCCCCGACCTCACCCACCTGATGAGCCGCGCGACGCTCGTCGCCGGCGCGGCCCCCATGACTCGCGCGTCGCTCCATGCATGGATCGACGATCCGGATCGCGTGAAGCCGGGCGCGCTCATGCCGGCGATGAAGCTCGACGCGCCGGCGCTGGACCAGCTCGTCGGCTACCTCGCGACGCTCGAGTAGAGCGAACGATGGCGGTGCTCGATCCGACGCTCGCAGCCATCCGACCCGCCGAGCGCACGTCCGCGCTCGCGACGCTGCACGAGTGGGTGGTGACCGTCGATCACAAGCGTCTCGGTCTCATGTACATCGCGTCCGGGCTGACCTTCTTCCTCGTCGCCGGGATCGAGGCGACGATCATGCGGATCCAGCTCGTCGTGCCCGAGAACCATTTCGTCTCGCCGCAGGTCTTCAACCGTATGATGACCATGCACGGCACGACGATGGTGTTCTTCGTCGGCATGCCGATCCTGCTCGGATTCGCGAACTACCTCGTGCCTCTCATGATCGGCGCGCGGGACATGGCGTTTCCGCGACTGAACGCCTTCTCGTTCTGGATGTCGCTCTTCGGCTCGCTTCTCCTCTACTTCAGCTTCCTCGGCGCGGAGGGGCTCTACGGCGGCGGCAACGCGCCCGACGTCGGCTGGTTCGCGTATGCGCCGCTCACCGCGCGCGTCTTCTCGCGTGGCAACAGCACCGACTACTGGACGCTCAGTCTCCTGGTGAGCGGCATCGGCTCGATCGGCACGGCGGTCAACCTGATCGCCACCATCCTCTGCCTGCGGTGCGAGGGCATGACGCTCGGCAAGATGCCGCTGCTCGTCTGGCTCAACTTCGTCGTCGCGTGCATGATCCTGGTTGCCATCTCGCCGCTCACGGCGGCGCAGATCATGCTCCTCCTCGACCGCTTCCTCGGCGCCCACTTCTTCGACACGCAGGCCGGCGGTTCCGCGGTCCTCTGGCAGCACTTCTTCTGGATCTTCGGCCACCCGGAGGTGTACGTGCTGATGCTACCGGGTTTCGCGTTCGCCTCCGAGATCATCCCGGTCTTCTCCCGCAAGGTGATCTTCGGCTACCCCTTCATGGTCGCCGCCACGGTGGCCATCGCCTTCATCGGCCTGGGGGTGTGGGCGCACCACATGTTCACCGTCGGCATGGCGCCGGCCGGCAACGCCTTCTTCGCCGTCTCGACCATGCTGGTGGCGGTGCCGACCGGCATCAAGATCTTCAACTGGCTCGCCACCCTCTGGGGCGGGAAGATCCGGTTCGCGACGCCGATGCTGTTCTGCCTGGGGTTCCTCTTCCAGTTCCTGTGTGCCGGTCTCACCGGGGTCATGCTCGCGGTGGCGCCGTTCGACTGGCAGCTCTCCGACTCGTACTTCGTGGTCGCGCACTTCCACTACGTGCTGATCGGCGGGCTGCTGTTCACGATCTTCGCGGCGATCTACTACTGGTTCCCGAAGGCGACCGGCCGGCTGCTCGACGAGACGCTCGGCCGCTGGCACTTCTGGCTGTTCGTCATCGGCTTCAACCTCACGTTCGCGCCGCAGCACTTCGCCGGCCTGATCGGGATGCCGCGACGCATCTACACCTATCAGGCCGGACGCGGCTTCGAGGTGTGGAACCAGCTGTCGTCCGCCGGGGTCGTCTTCCAGCTGGCGGCGATCCTCGTCTTCCTCTGGAACCTGGGGCGCTCGCTCGTCCGGGGCGAGCCGGCGGGCGACGACCCGTGGGACGCCTGGACGCTCGAGTGGACGACCACGTCGCCGCCGCCGGCGTACAACTTCGAGACGCCTCCGGTCGTGCGGAGTCGCCGGCCGCTCTGGGATGTGAAGCATCCCGAGGATCCGGACTGGAGGTACGAGTGACGACCGCGACGGGCGCCATCGGCGCGGTCGTGCCGGCGTCGCCGCGGCCCGATCGCGGGCAGGTCGGCATCCTCGGCCTGATCCTCGCCGAGAGCGCGGTGTTCTCGATCTTCATCGCCGCCTACGTGTACTATGTCGGGAAGAGCCTCACCGGGCCGACGCCGGGTCAGGTCCTCGACCTGCCGATCATCATCTCCGTTCTCCTGTGGTCGAGCAGCGTGACGATCCATCTCGCGGTGCGGGCGCTCCGGGCTGGCCTGGTGTCGGCCTTCACCCTGTGGTGGTTCCTGACCATCCTGCTCGGCACGCTGTTCCTCATCGGGACGGGCGCGGAATGGTACCGGCTCATCTATCACGACCGGCTCACGATCCGGACGAACCTCTTCGGGACGACCTTCTATTCGCTCGTGGGCCTGCACGCCTCGCACGTGATTGTCGGCCTCGTCCTCATGACGGTCGGCCTCGTCCTGGCGCTCGAAGGGCACGTGCGGGCCGCCCACGCGAGGCGAGCCGAGGTCCTCTCCCTCTACTGGCACTTCGTCGACGCGGTCTGGGTCGTCGTGTTCCTCGTCGTCTACGTGGTGGGACGCTGATGACCTCCGGGAGCGAGGAGGTCCCCCAGGGCACGATCCTGCTTCCCGCCTCCACGGGGGCACCGCTGTTCACGGCGCTCGGCGTGTCGCTGCTCCTCGCGGGGCTGGTCACGAGCGTCACGGTGAGCGCGGTGGGCGCCGTACTGTTCGTCGCGGGCGCGGTCGGCTGGTTCCGCGAGGTCCTGCCGCACGAGCACGAGGAGTCCGTCCCGCTCGCACGGGCGAGGGCGGCCGTCGCCGCGTCGCCGCGCACGGTGCTGCCGCCGGCGGCGGGCGAGATCCCGCACCGAGCCCGGCTCCCGGTCGAGGTCTATCCCTACTCGACGGGGGTGAAGGGCGGCATCGCGGGCGGCATCGCGATGGCCGCGCTGGCGCTGCTGCACGGGCTCCTCGCCCACGGGAGTCCCTGGTACACGGTCAACCTGCTCGCCGCCGCCGGCTCGGCGACGATGAGCAACGCCGGACCCGCGACGCTGAACGCATTCAACCCGCAGGCGGTGCTTCTGGCGACCGTCATCCATGCGGCGCTGTCTCTCCTGGTCGGCCTCCTCTACGCGGCGCTCCTGCCGATGTTCCCGTGGCATCCGGCCTTCTGGGGCGGGCTGGTTGCACCGCTCCTATGGACCGGCCTCCTCGCCTCCGCGCTCGATGTCATCAATCCCGCGCTCGACGCGCGCATCGAGTGGGGGTGGTTCGTCGCGACGCAGATCGCCTTCGGCCTGGTCGCGGGGCTGGTGGTCGTGCGCTTCGAACGCATCCGGACCTTCCAGCACCTGCCGCTCGGCGTGCGGGCGGGCATCGAGAGGGAGGACCGCCCGTGAGCGTGCGTGGGCTGGCCGGCGCCGTGCTTCTCGTCACGGTCGCCTGCGACCGCCTTCCGGGTCGGCCGCGGCCCGAGGATCGCCCGACACGACCGTCGCAGGTCAAGGACTTCGCGACCCTGTACGACCACAACTGCGCCGGCTGCCACGGCACCGAACGCCGGCCTGGCGCGGCGGTCGCGCTCGCGGACCCGGTATATCTGGCGCTCGCCGACGACGCGACGATCCGCCGTGCGACGGCCGTCGGTGTTCCCGGGACGGCGATGCCGGCGTTCGCCCGCCGAGCCGGCGGTGCACTCACGGAGGAGCAGGTCGACGTCGTCGTCCACGGGATGCGTGCGCGCTGGGCACGCGCCGCCGCACTGGGCGGCACCGCGCCGCCCCCCTACGCCGCGACGCCCGGAGACGCGGGGCGGGGCGCGGCAGCCTACGCGACCTACTGCGCGTCGTGCCACGGCCCGTCGGGGACGGGAGGCAAGCCGGCGGGCTCGATCGTCGACCGATCGTATCTCGAGCTGGTGAGCGACCAGGGACTGCGCACCGCCGTCCTGGTCGGACGGCCCGCGCTCGGCATGCCGGGCTGGAGGGGTGATGGGAAAGGCCCGGCGATGACGGCCGGGGACGTCGCCGACGTGGTCGCCTGGTTGATCGCGCACCGCCCGCAGGTGACGGGACGGCCGCACCCCTCGAGGGACGACCACGATGGATGAGACGCCCCGTCCAACCAAGGCGCTTCCCCCGGTGTCCCGGCGGGGCTTCCTCTTCTCGCTCGGCCTGGTGCTGAACGCGGCCGCTGCCGCGGTGTTCGCGGTGCCGGTGGTGTGGTTCCTCGTGTCGCCGGTCCGCCGGCTCGCGCAGCTGGCGTGGGTGCCCCTCGGTCCACTTGCGAGCTTCCCGGAGAGCGAGACGCGGCTCGCGACCTACCGCAACCCCTTCGTGCAACCCTGGGACGGCGAGACGGCGAACGTGCCCTGCTGGGTACGGCGGCTGACCGGCGAGACGTTCCAGGTGTTCGCCATCAACTGCGCGCATCTCGGCTGCCCGGTGCGCTGGTTCCCCGAATCGGGCCTCTTCATGTGCCCGTGTCACGGCGGCGTCTACTACGCCGATGGCTCGCGTGCCTCCGGGCCGCCGCCGAGGGGCCTCTTCGAGTACGCCTACAAGGTGCAGGAGGGGCAGCTCTGGATCCGTGGCGGCGAGCTGCCGACCCTCTCGGAGCCGGCATGAAGCTGCCCGCCGTCGTCGGCGACTGGCTCGAGCAGCGAACCGGCCTGGGAGCGCCGATCGCGGAGGCCGCGACGCATCGCGTGCCGCGTTCGTCGGCCAGCTGGTGGTACGTCTTCGGCAGCGCGACGCTCGTCGTGTTCGTGCTGCAGGTGGTGACCGGCATCTGCCTCGCCACGGTCTACGCCCCGTCGGCGAACGACGCGTGGACGAGTCTCGAGCAGCTCAACTATGACGTTCCCCTCGGGTGGTTCCTGCGCGCCCTGCACGGCTGGGGCTCCGACTTCATGGTCGCGCTGGTGCTCGTGCACATGGTCCAGGTCTTCCTCTTCGGCGCCTACAAATATCCCCGCGAGCTAACCTGGATGGTGGGCGTCGTCCTGCTCCTCGCGACGCTCGGCATGGCCTTCACCGGCCAGATCATGCGCTTCGACCAGGACGCGTACTGGGGGCTCGGCATCGGCGCCTCGATCGCCGGCCGCACGCCCATCCTCGGTCGGGCACTCGTGCACCTGCTGCTCGGTGGCCCGATCATCGCCGGCGCGACGCTGTCCCGCTTCTTCACGCTGCACGTGTTCGTCATCCCGGCGCTGCTGATGGCGTTCGTCGGCCTTCACCTGCTGCTCGTGCTGAGGCTCGGCGTCAACGAGTGGCCGATGCCCGGACGCGTCGTGACACGGGAGCGGTATCGGCAGGACTACGAGGCGCTCGTGCATCGCGACGGGGTGCCGTTCTTCCCGGACGCTGCGACGCGCGACCTGGTGTTCGCCGGGGTCGTCATCCTGGCGCTGGTCGCATGCGCGGCGATCTTCGGCCCGATCGGGCCGGGCGGTCAGCCGGATCCGACCATCATCGTCACCGAGCCCGCTCCGGACTTCTTCTTCCTGTGGATCTTCGCGGCGCTCGCGCTCCTGCCCGCGAACCTCGAGACGGTACTCCTGCTGACGGCGCCGGTCGCCGGGATCGCCGTGCTCTTCGCGTTACCGCTCGTCGCCGGCACGGGGGAAAAGAGCTGGCGACGTCGCCCCGGCGCGGTGATCGCCCTCGTGATGATCCTGCTGGTGACCGGCACGCTCACGTGGCTCGGCACGTTCGCACCATGGTCGCCCGTGATGGACGCGTGGAGCGCGCTCCCCACTCCCGCGGCGTACCTGGAGCACCGCGCGCCGCTCGAGATCCAGGGCGCGTTGCTCGTGCAGGAGAAGCAGTGCCGGAACTGCCACGCACTCGGGGGCGAGGGAGGCCTCCGTGGCCCGGCGCTCGATGACGTCGCCACGCGCCTGACGGACGACCAGCTGGTCCGGCAGGTGCTCCAGGGCGGCGGGCAGATGCCGGCATACGGCAAGAATCTGCGCCCGGCGGAGGTGGCGGCGCTGGTCGCCTTCCTCGGGACGCTGCATCCCGAGGGCCAGCCTGCCGCCCGTGACGTCAGTGCCCCTGCCGTCGACTAGCCTCGGAGGGGGCCCGGCTCTCGACGCCGGCGCCGCCTTGAGCGCGTGGAACCCCGAGCCGGTCCTCGTGCTCGCGCTCGCCGTCACGGCGACCGTCTACGTGCGTGGCTGGCTCCGGCTTCGCGCACGGGACGCGGAGCGGCTGCCGCCGTGGCGCCTCGCCGCCTTTCTCGGCGGGCTCGCGACGCTGTTCGTGGCGCTCGCCTCGCCGCTCGACACGTTCGCGGATCGGCTCCTCGCCGTCCACATGGCGCAGCACATCGTGCTGCTGGTCGTGACGCCCCCGCTCCTGCTCCTGGGAGCGCCGATCGGACCGCTTCTCCAGGCGGTAACCTCGAAGCGGGTCCGCCGTGCGGTGGGGACTACGCTCGTCCGGCTGGTCGATCGGCTCGGGCACCCGGTCGTCGGGTTCGTCGCAATGTCCGGAGCCCTCTGGGGCTGGCACGTGCCCGCCGCCTTCGAGCTGGCGCTCCGGTCCGAGGCCTGGCACGTGACCGAGCACGCGAGCTTCCTCGGCGCCGGGCTGCTCTTCTGGTGGCCGATCGTCCAGCCATGGCCGTCGCGAGCTCGATGGCCCCGGTGGGCGATGATCCCCTACCTGCTGCTCTCCGACGTCCAGAACACGGCGCTGGCGGCGATCCTGACGTTCTCGGATCGCGTGCTCTATCCGACGTACGCGCGCGGTCCCGGCGCGCTCGACGACCAGATTCTCGCCGGTGTACTCATGTGGGTCATGGGGCTCGCCTACCTCGTACCCGCAGGGATCATCGCGATGCGGCTGCTCGCCCCGCGCTCGCGGAGGCCGGACGTCCCCGGGTCGTTCGCGGTGCACGGATCGGGTGTGGCGACGCCTTGAACGTGTGCGCGGCACATGAGAAGGCGGGGATCCCCCTCCTGGTGGCGTTGCTGTCGCTTGCGGGCCCGTCAGGCTTCGCCCAGGACGAAGCGCGCGACATGAGCGTCGCACGACTCGAGCAGGAGTTCTCCGATCCCCTGACGACGCTTCCCCAGCTCTTCACCCAGGATGCGTACACGCCGGTGAACTACGGCATCAACTCCTCGACCAACCGGGTGATCGCTCGCGTGATCGTTCCACGCCTTCCGAAGTATTCGCTGTTTCCGTTCGTCCAGCTCGTCCGACCAAGCTTCTCCCTCGTGACGGTCCCGACCGGGAGAGGTGGCACACGGACCGAATTCGGCGACATGCAGCTGTTCGACCTGGCCGTCATCCCGTGGCCCGGCAGGGAGACCGGCCTGTTGATGGGAGTCGGGCCCGTGTTCGTCTTTCCGACCGCTACCGATCGCCTTGCCGGCCAGGGTGCCTGGCAAGCCGGTCCCGCCTTCGGCGCGGTCTACAAGGGCATGCCGGGATGGCTGCTCGGTTGTCTCATCCAGGACCCCATCTCCTTCGCCTACACGTCACCCCACAACCAGCCCGTGGGCTCGCTGCTGTTTCAGCCGATCGTGCTCCGACACCTCTGGCGAGGGTTGTACGCGAAATCAGCTGACGCCACCTGGGCGATCCATTGGCGTAACGGTTCGTCGACCACGCTGCCGCTCAGTTTTGGGCTCGGGTACGTGATCCTCCGCCAGGGCTGGTCACCCATGAACG
>Ga0066710_100007032_pt1 | contig 10659 bp, 10 predicted proteins | sample GraSoiAngelo_159_FD_79666 | JGI IMG/M metagenome (GOLD analysis project Ga0066710, IMG submission 79666) | Grasslands soil microbial communities from the Angelo Coastal Reserve, California, USA - 14_1009_16_40cm | ecosystem: Environmental > Terrestrial > Soil > Grasslands | place: USA...
AACAAGAACATCTGGCTCTCGATCGTCGCCGCGATGTTCCTGCACGCGGGCTGGCTGCACCTCGGCGGCAACATGCTCTTCCTCTGGATCTTCGGGGACAACGTCGAAGATGCGCTCGGCAAGTTCGGTTACCTGGCGTTCTATCTGCTGGGCGGCTTCGCGGCGGTCGCGCTGCAGTTCGTCCTGGCACCGAACTCGACGACCCCCAACGTCGGCGCGTCGGGAGCGATCGCCGCGGTGCTCGGTGCCTACATCGTGCTCTACCCGAGGGCACGCATCCTGACGGTCGTCTTCTTCTTCCTGATCACGTTGATCGAGCTACCCGCGCTCGTGGTCCTCGGGCTGTGGTTCGTGCTGCAGCTCTTCCAAGGCGTCTCGGGTCTGGCGGCGCAGGTGAACGGCGGCGTCGCGTACTGGGCGCACGTGGGCGGGTTCGGCTTCGGCGCGGTGGTCGCGCTGTTGTTCCTCCGGGGCCGGCGCCGTCCGGCGACCCCGCCACCCGCGTTCCCGACCTACCCGGGGCGCCCCGACCTCCCCTGAAGATCGCGACTCCCGCCGACGCGTTCGATCAGCTCGGCGCCGGCGCGGATCGCGTCCAGCTCATCGCGCGAGAGCCGTTGGAGCTCGGCGGCGAGGATCCGGATCCGCTGCCGCCGACCCTCCGTGCGGATCCGCCGTCCCCGGACGGTCGCCCGAACCAGGACACCGCGGGCGTCATCCGGATCGATCGTCCTCTTCACCAGGGAATCCCGCTCCAAGCCGTCGACGAGCCGCGACATCGTGGCGGCCGACACGCCCTCGGCCGCCGCCAGGGCGCCGATCCCGATCGGACCGGCATCGACGACGACCGAGAGCGCAGACAGGCGGGGAGGGGAGATGCCGCGGGCATCGTCCTCCGTGCGCAGGCGTCGCGACAGGAGCAGCGCCGCCGCGTGGAGCTTCTCGGCGACGGCCTCCACCTCTCGCGTTGGGGAAGTCCGCCTCGCCGCCATCTCGCTGTTCGCTTCTATTTGCTTAGCCTAAGCAAATAGTGACCATAGTGAGAAGGTGGCGCGATGGCAAGCGCATCCGAGGACCTGTTCACGGCGATCGATGCCGGGGACGTGGATCGCGTCCGCACCATGCTGGACGCCGATCCATCCCTCGCGATGGCTCGCGACCACGAGGGCGTGTCCGCGTTGCTCCGCGCCCGGTATCGCCTCGATCGCGGGCTCACGGAGACCGTCAAGGCCCGTGTCGCGGCGCTCGACGTCTTCGAGGCGGCGACGTTCGGCGACCTCGATCGGCTCGCAGTCCTCCTCGCCGCCGACCCGAGTCTGGCGGATCGCCGGAGCGGGGACGGGTTCACGGCGTTGCACCTCGCGGCGTTCTTCGGGCGGGACGACGCCGTTCGACTCTTGCTCGCGCGCGGCACGACCCGGACGCCCGCGGCATGGGCTGGATGACGGGCACGCCGCTGAACTCGGCGGCGAGCGCTCGGCACGCGGCCACCGTCGACCTGCTCCTCGAAGCCGGAGCGGATCCCGATGCGGTGCAGCGCGGCGGGTGGACGCCGCTGCATTCCGCGGCGCACAACGGCGATCCGCGGACGGTCGAGCTCCTGCTGGCCCACGGCGCCGACCCGGCAGCGATCGATGATGAGGGCCGGTCGGTCGCCGACTTGGCCGCGGAGAGCGGCGATGCTGCGACGATCGCGGCGATCGCCGGTGCTGCAAGATGAGGCGCGGTCAGGCTCAGGCGGCCACTTCGCGACCCGCGTACGACTCGAACACGTACTCCTGGGCGACCGAGTCGCACGGGTTCCCACGCCCGTACCGGACGCGGCCGTCGGTGACATCGGCCACGCACCAGAACACCGTCTTGGACGTCGGCGTGCCGAACTCCACATGTTTGCAGAGCGATTGTGGCCTGGTCTCATGATCCGACAGGAGCCGGCGGAGCCGGTCCATCGTGAGCGACGCGGGTGGTTCGGCGGCGAGGAGCTCGCGCGCGCGCTCGTAGCGGACCTGCGAGAGCGGGGCGTACTCGCGGTCCCCTTCGAACGGCAGCATCCGATCGCACACGTAGTTGTTCGTATGTGCCAGGTGCCCGCGCGCGTCCAGGCCGGTGACCTCGGCATCGGTGGCGCTGCCCTCGACGTTCGCCACGCCGCCGTCGGCCGAGGTGAGCACGTTGTTGTAGCTCGACGCGCGGTCGGTGCGCAGGGCCATGGCCACCATCTGGTCGAGGGAGCTCGCGCGCATCATCTCCAGCACCTGATGGCTCCGACTGATCCCGACGCGCTCGTCGTTCGGGCTGAGCTCGTTCCCGGTGAGCGACAGACCCGCGGCGGTCCACCCGACCGATAACCAGGGGATCCGGCCCAGCTGGAAGATCACCGGGTCGCCCGACACGCTGATCTCGAGCGCGGTGATGTCGGCTTCCGCCTCCGGACGCAGGTCGTTGTTGTGCGCCACGAGGAGGTGGCCGTCACCGGTCGCGGCGGGTCCGGCGACCATGTCCGAGCACCTGCCGTCGGTGCGCGAACCGTGCGGCTCGTACCAGATCTCTTCCATCGAGACCGCGAAGAACTCGAGGGGGTCGACGCCTGCGCCTTCGGCGCAGGCGTCGAGCTCCTCGATGAGCCAGGGGAGCCGCGGGGCGGTGAAGGCGCGGTACGCGGCGGCGAGCGCGAGCTGGTCGGCCTTCGATCGTCCGGACGGCAGTTCGTCCCACGAGGTCTCGACGGTCCGACGGATCTGCTCGCGCCCGGCCTCGCCCAGCTGGAGACCGACCTCGCGGTGCGTGCCGCGGACGCGGACGAGCTCGATCGGCGTCGGGGTCATGGCTGGAGTATCTCCTCAGGACGTGAGCGCGACCAGGAGCTGCGTGTATGCCGTCAGGTAGCGGTCGACGTCGGCCTCGCCGGCGGGCACCGGGACGGTCGGTCCGGCGCCCGGGAGGGCCTCCCAGATCCCCCGGTTGGCCATCCAGATCCGGAGGAGCCGCGTGAGCTCCGGGTCGGTCATCGCGTGGGCGTCGGCCCCGGTGCGCGGGTGGGGGCCGTACCACTGCCCCGCTCGGGGCCCGAACCGGTACGAGGTCCAGGGCAGGCCGGCATCGCGCAGCGCAGCGTCGATCCCGTCGGCGAGCATCCCGCCCAACGCGGTCGTGTGCTCGTAGGCCGCGGGGACGAGCACCTCGGTGAGCGCGGCGACGGCCGCTGCCGCCGACAGCGGGTTCCCGAAGAGCGTCCCGCCGGTCGCGACGTCCTTCGTGTGATCGAGCTCGCCGGCGAGCGCGACGCTGACGCCGTACGCGCCCATCGGGATGCCGCCGGCGACCGCCTTGCCGATCGTGACCACATCGGGGTCGAGTCCCCAGAGGCCCGTCGCGCCGCCTTCCCCGACGATGTGCGTGTGCGTCTCATCGAACGCGAGCACGGTCCCACGTTCCCGGGTCACCCGACGGAGCTCGTCGTGCCACCCCGGCTCCGGCGGCAGGAAGTGGATGTTGTTCGTGAGCGCGGGTTCGGTGAGCACGAGGGCGACGTCGTCGGACCCGAGGGCGGCGCGCAGTCCCTCGGCATCGTTGAACTGCGAGATCCGCACGCGTCCGGTCACCCCTTTCGAGAGTCCGCGCTGCACCGGCGCCGCGCGGCCATCGTCGAGGTCGACGAGCCCCTCCTCGAAATGGCCGTGGTAGTGCCCTTCGAACAGCAGGACCACGTCGCGGCCGGTGGCCGCACGGGCGAGACGGATCGTCTCCGTGTTGGCCTGCGAGGCGGACAACGTGAACTGCCAGTGCGTCTGGCGTGGGTAGCGGCGGGCCAGCTCCTCGGCGACGCGAACGGACTCCTCGGTCGGGAGCAGGAACTGGGTTGAGCGCGTCACCCGTTCCTGGACGGCGCGGACGATCGCGGGGTGCGCATGGCCGCAGAACATGGCGATGTCGCTGGCGTTGAAGTCGACGTAGGAGTGACCGTCGACGTCGGTGAACGACGCGCCGGTGCCATGGTCGACGTAGACCGGCAGGTCGTTGTCCGAGGCCATCCACGTCATCGGTGTCCCGTTCGGCATGTGCGCGGCGGCTCGGGCGAGGAGCTCGAGGGTCCGCGGCCGCTCGGCGCGGAACCATGCGAGCTCGGTGTCGTGCAGCTCGCGGATCCGATCACGATCGAGGTCACCCAGCGCGGTCACGTGAGCCGGAGGCTACCCGCGAAAGCGAGGCCTCGGACGTCCATGTCATGGGGGGTCTCTAGGGTCGGGCGCATGGATAGCCAACGAGCCCGCTCCCACCGTGGCTGGACCGGATGACCATCGCGGCGATCGCGATCCTTGGACTCGTTGCCGGTCTGACGATCGGCGGCTGTGCCGTCGCCGTCGCCCGGCGCCGCCCGCCGGACGACTCCGGGCTCGGCTATCAGGTGCAGCTCCAGGCGAGCGAGCTTCGGCGCATCGCGGACCAGGGCGCGCAACGCGATCTGGCGGCCGAGCAACTGCGACAGGGGCTGGAGGGTGCTCGCCGAGCGTTGGAGGAGCTCCGGACCCATGAGCAAGACCGCCGCGCCGCGGATGGGGAGCAGCGGGAGATCGTGCGGCGATTGGCCACGGTGCTCGCCGGCGGGGCGTCCAAGGGGCGAGCCGGGGAGTACATCCTGCGTGAGCATCTCGCCGAGCTCCCTCCGGGGATGCTCGTCACGGACTTCCGCGTGAACGGGAAGGTCGTCGAGTTCGGTCTTCTCCTTCCGGACGGCCGCCGACTTCCGATCGACTCGAAGTGGACGGCCGTGGCCGAGCTGGAAGCGCTCGGGTTGGCGCGGGACCCCACCGAACGCGATGCGTGCGCGCGGGCCGTCGAGCGGGCGGTGACGGCTCGAGCGAAGGAGGTTGCCCAGTACCTCGACCCGGCCGTGACAGCGCCGGTTGCCGTCGCCGCCGTTCCAGACGCCGCGTACCGCGTCTTGAAACGGGCGCACGCCGAGGCGTACGCGAAAGGGATCATCATCGTTCCGTACGGCAGCGCGCTGCCCATCGTGTTGTTCCTCTACGCCCTGGTTCGGCGCTTCGGCGACGCCGCGGATGTGCAAGCAGGTCTGTCCGAGGTGGCTGCGGTCCTCGATGCGCTCGAGTCGATCGTGGAGAACCGCTTCCAGAAGGCAGCCACCATGCTCACGAACGGGACGGACGAGTTCCGTTCGCAGCTGAGCAAGGCGCGCGGCTCCATCGCCCGGGCAGAGGGACCGGCCACCGGCGCGGACGGCGGTGCCGGGGAAGGCGGGCCACCGTTGACGATCGTCGGCTGAGTGCCGGCGTACCGAGCGGCCGCGGTACAGTCCCGCCATGGCCGAGGCTCCTCGGCTCGCGATGTCTCGGCTCGAGGCGGTGCGCTTGCTCCGTCGAGATCCGATCGGGCTCCTCGAGCGGGCGGCTGACCTGGGCGACGTGGTTCGCGTCCGGGTTCCGCGCCTGGACCTCTTCGTGATCAACCATCCCGACCTGGTGTGGGACGTGCTGGCGACCGACAGCCGAGCGTTCTCGAAGGGACCGACGATGCAGGCCGCCAAGCGAGTCCTCGGTGAGAGCCTGCTGACGAGCGAGGGTGAGTATCACCGACGACAGCGTCGACTGATCCAACCGCTGTTCCGCAACGAGCGGATCGTCGGGTTCGCTCCGACGATCCGAGAGCTGGGTGAGCGTGCCGGGAACCGCTGGGTCGATCGCGAGGTGATCGATGTCCGGGAGGAGATGGCGAGGCTGACCCTCGGGATCGTCGCCCGAACGCTGTTCGGATCGGGGATCGACGAGGCCGAGACCGTTCGGATCGCAGGGGCGCTCACCGACGTCCTCGATCAGTTCGACCGGGTGTTCTCACCACTGCTCCCGATCACCGAGCGTTTGCCCATCCCTTCGACGCGGCGGTTCCGTCGGGCACGCGAGGTCTTCGACGAGACCGTCTACGGCTTGATCGCCGAACGTCGGGCGAGCAGCGCCGATGGCGACGACCTGTTGTCCAGGCTGATCCGCGCGCAGGACCTCGGGCCCGGCATGACCGATCAGCAGGTGCGGGACGAAGCCGTCACGATCTTCCTCGCGGGGCACGAGACGACGTCGAACGCGCTCACGTGGACGTGGCTCCTGCTCTCGGAGCACCCGGACGTCGAGGCGCGGTTCCACGAACGGCTGGACGACGAGGCCTTCGTCCGCGCCGCGCTGCACGAGGCGATGCGACTCTACCCGCCTGCCTGGGCGATCGGACGAAGAGCCCTGTCCGAACACGTCGCGGACGGCGTCCGGATCCCCGCCGGCGCTGTCGTGATCGTGTCCCCTTGGCTCCTTCATCACGATCCCCGTTGGTGGGCCGATCCCGTGTCGTTCCGGCCGGAACGGTGGATCGACGACGGGGAGGCCGCTCGCCGCCACGCGTACCTGCCCTTCGGCGGCGGCCCGCGGATGTGCATCGGCGAAGGTTTCGCCGAGCTCGAAGCGAGCGTCCTGCTGTCGACGATCGGCCGGACGTGGCGGTTCGAGCATGACCCGGCCCATCGGGTCGAGCTCCAGCCGGTCGTCACCTTGCGGCCGCGCAACGGGATGCCGATGCGCGCACACTGCGCGCCCCGAGGCACGTCGGATCCATTGGATCCTAAGGACCCTCCTGGGTCGGAGACGCTATCGGAGCACGTTCCTCGCCCAACCTCCGACGGTCGGTAGGCTTGAAGGGTCATGACCGATCGAACCTTCGCGAGCGCACTCGTGCTCTTCGCGCATCCTGACGACGCCGAGTTCATGTGCGGCGGCACGGTCGCGCGCTGGGCGCGGGACGGTTGCGACGTCCATTACGTCGTGATCACCGACGGATCGGCGGGTTCGAACGAACCCGACGTCTCGCGCGAGGAGTTGCGTCCCGTCCGCGAACGCGAACAACGCGCCGCGGCCGCCGTCCTCGGCGTGAAGAGCGTCACGTTCCTCGGTGAGGTCGACGGCATGCTCGAGGTGACGCTCGACACGCGCCGGAAGGTGTGCCGCGAGGTCCGCCGGCTCCGGCCCGAGGTCCTGGTGGCGCCCGATCCGTCGCGGTTGTGGTTCGGCAGCGGCTACATCAACCACTGGGACCACAAGCAGGCGGGGCTCCTCGCCCTGACGGCCGTCATGCCGGATGCCCCGTCGCGGCCGATGTTCCCCGAGCTGTTGGACGAGGGGCTGGAGCCGTTCGAGGTACCGAACCTCTGGCTCGCCATGAACGACGCGGACACGTACGTCGATATCACGGAGACCCTGGACGCGAAGCTCGCGTCGCTCGCCGAGCACGCCTCCCAGCACACGGAAGGGGCGACATCGTTCGTCCGCGAGCGAGCCGAAGAGCTTGGGGCGCAGAGCGGCTCGGGATATACCTTCGCGGAGGGGTTCAAGGCCTTCCACCTGCTTGACGACGACGAAGACGAGGATCAGTGATGGAAGAAGAGGGATTCCCCGCCGCGGAGGAGCCGGAACCGTACGAGCTCTCACCGCAAGAGCGCCGTGATGTCGAGGCCGATCTGGAGGACCTGGGCAAGATGCACGATGTCTTCTCGCCGCAAGGCGTGAAAGGTGTCGTGATCGCGTGTCAGGACTGCGGTCAGAACCACTTCTACGAATGGGACCTGCTCCAGGACAACCTGGAGCACATGCTGGACACGGGTGAGCCGAGGATGCACGAGCCGGCCTTCAACATCCATGAGGACGAGTACATCCAGTGGGACTACGGCAAGGGGTACGTGGATGCGCTCGCCGACGCCGGGCTCCAACCGGGTCGCACGATCGAGGTCACCCAATGCCCCTGGTGCGAGACGCCCTTCGACGCCGGGTACCAGTACTGCCCGCGGTGCGGGAGGCAGCTCGGGGCGATCCGCCTGTACCAGGAGTTGCTCGACCGCGGCATCGAAGACCGTGAGGCACGCGCGATGCTGGCGCGGGCCGGCTACGAGCCCTTCTGAGGGTCCCGGGTCGGTTCCCCGACCGCTATCCTTCGCGCGATGTACACCCGGTGGCTGCTCTTCCTGCACATCGCTTCGGTCCTCGCACTCCTCGGGACCCACGGCACGTCGATGACCGTCCTGTACCGGATCAGAGGAGAGCGCGACCGCAGGAAGATCGTCGATCTCATCACGCTCTCTGGGGAGACGATCGTGCCGATGTACGTCTCGCTGGCGGCCATCGTCGTGACCGGGGTGCTCCTCGGCTTCAAGTTCGCTGCGTTCTCGCGCTGGTGGCTCTGGCTGGCGATCGTGATCCTGCTGGCCATCACCGCCTCGATGGGCGTGATCGCGCGGCCGTACTTCGCCCGGGTGAAGGAGGCGTGCGCGGTCCGGCCGTCGGGCGTCCCGCGGGTCTCCGACGAAGAGCTCGCCGAGATCCTCCGATCGCCGACGGCACATGTGCTGTCGGCGATCGGCGTGGTCGGGCTGGCCGCGATCTTGTACCTGATGGTCTTCCAGCCGCACTGAGGCCGCTGCCGCCCGCGTTTCACGCGGGCGGCAGCGGCCTGGCGGCCGGTCCGTTGACCACTTCGCCGGTCGGCGAGAACCGCGAGCCGTGGCACGGGCAGTCGAAGGTGCGCTCGGCAGGGTTCCACGCGACGGTGCATCCCAGGTGCGTGCACCGGGCGGACAGGAGATGCTGCGTGCCGGTCTCGTCGACGGAGATCGCCAGCTTCTCGCCGCGGCGCTCGATCACGCCGCCTTCCCCCGGCCCCAGCTCCGACGCGATCTGCATCACGGTCCGGCAGACGAGGACGTCCCGGTGGGTTCCCTCGACGACCTTCTCGGGGACCGAGCCCAGGAGGAATCCCTTCGCCCCCTGCAGTCCGCGGTTGCCGACGACGACGAGCTCCGCGTCGACGTCGTTCGCGGTCCCGAGGATCTGTTGCGCGGGGTCCCCTTCGAGCAGGCGGACCTCGGTCTCGATCCCTCGGCCGTACACATCGATCGTGTCCCCCATCACGAGCTCACCGGTCTTCGGGTGGCCGATGAACACGAGCGTCACGCTGGCGAGCACTTCACGCGCGAGGTCGAACCCTTTGCGCGCCGCCCGGTCCGCGGTCGCACTCCCATCGCTCGCGATCACGATCCGTCCGTACGGTGCGTGTGGGTCGCGCGACCCCGACGCGACGATCAAGAGGTCACATGGCGCGTGGTGGGTGAGCCACCGCGAGAGGTCTGAGAGCGCCTGGTCCTCGCCACGGGCGACCACGATCAGCCCGGCGTCCTGGGCTTCTGCGACGGCCACCAGGACGTCGCCGGCGCGCCCCGGAACCGCCTCCGCATCGAGCCGAGCACGCCGCATCCCGGCGGCCTCGGCCACATCGAGGGCCTCGGCGAGCCGCTCTTCCGCGCCGACCGAGGACGCACGGTACCCGCTCGTCGCGATCAGCTTCGCCGACGTCGCGCGCGCGATCGTCGCCGCGACCTCGCCCGCGCGCGTCGCGGCCGGTGAACCGTCCGTCCCGAAGACGATCCGACCCCACATGGTCCGCGGGAGCCTACCTTCTCACCTCGCTCACCGGCTCGAGCACGCAGTCTTCGGGGAGCTTGTCGGTCCTGAGCCGCTTGAAGACCGGGGCGCGCATCTTCTTCGTGCCCTTCGTGATCTCGGCGTACTCGATCTCGCACACGACCTCGGGCTCGACGAACACGGCGCCTCTCACCCGGGCGAGCTCGGGGTCGTCGATCGCTGGCGTCGGCCGCACGAGGGGCCGGAGCTGCTCGAGGACCGCGGTGAGCATCTGATCCGTGAAGCCGCTCCCCGCTTGTCCGATCCACCGGAGCGTGCCGCCGTCGTACGCCCCGACGAGCACCGCGCCGAACGTGGCGCTCCGACCCCGTTCGCCCGGGGTGTACCCGAGGATCACGCAGTCCTGCGTGTCGCGGAGCTTGATCTTGCGCCACGCATCGGTCCGCCGCCCGGGGACGTACGGGGAGCCCACCCGTTTCGCCACGACGCCCTCGAGCCCCTGGGCCCGCGCGGCCTCGACCAGCGCCGTGCCCTCCCCCTCGACCCAGGTCACGAGCTGGAGCCGGTCGTCCTGCTCCGCGACGAGGCGCAGCAGCTCCCGGCGTTCCTCGAGCACCAGCTCGGTCGTATCCCGGCCGTCCAACCAGAGCAGGTCGAACACGACCAGCGACACCGGGATCTGCGCGCGCATCCGCTCGATCTGACGGGGGTTCGTCAGGTTCATCCGTTGCTGGAGGGTCTCGAACGAGTTCCGCCCGCTCGCGTCGAAGGCCACGATCTCCCCGTCGATCACCGCGTTCACCTCGTCGACGAGCTCGTGCACCATGTGCAGCTCCGGATACTGCGCGGTCATGTCGCGCCCGGTGCGTGAACGAAGGACGGTCTCGCCCGTCCTCATCTCGGCGAGGCACCGGATCCCGTCGAGCTTGGGCTCGAACCACCACGCCGGATCGTCGAAGGGCTGTCCGCCGCCCTCCGCGAGCATCGGTGTGAACCGTGGAGGCGAGGCGATCGGCGGTGCGGTCTGGTTGGAAGCGAGGAAGACGAGCCAGTCGGTGCGGGTCTTCACGAGGTGGAACTCGAGCCCCGGATAGCGCCGCCCGTGGAGCCGGAACGAGATCTTCGTGTCGGTCCACTCGATCGGCTCGTACCAGCCGTCGTCGAAGATCCGGACCTCGCCCGCGCCGTAGTG
>Ga0066710_100007033_pt1 | contig 10659 bp, 8 predicted proteins | sample GraSoiAngelo_159_FD_79666 | JGI IMG/M metagenome (GOLD analysis project Ga0066710, IMG submission 79666) | Grasslands soil microbial communities from the Angelo Coastal Reserve, California, USA - 14_1009_16_40cm | ecosystem: Environmental > Terrestrial > Soil > Grasslands | place: USA...
TGCTGGATGAGGAGCTCCTTGGCCTTGGGATTGTTGTAGAAGGTGTGGGCCGCGTGCTGCGAAGAGAAGTCCAGGGCGACGCCCAGAAGCTCGTCGGGATCCGGGGTGTCGTTGGTCCAGGCGGCGTTGTAGATGGAGTATTTCTCGGCGTTGCGCATCTGGATGAGGGTGGTCGTCTCCAGCTGCTCGATCTTCAGCGTGATCCCGATCTGCTTCAGCCCGCTCGCCCAGATCTGCGCGGCGTCGAGCCGGGTTTGGTTCCCGGCCGGGAGGTTCACCGTCACCGTGAACCCCTGGGGCACGGAGCTCTTCGCGAGGAGAGCCTTCGCCTTGGCCAGGTCGAACGTGACGGGGTCGGCATTCCCGTCATAGTAGAGCGTGCTGCTCGGCAGCAGGGACCTCGCCACGGTTGCCAGCCCGAAGTAGATGTTCTTCGCGACCGCGGCCCGGTCGATCGCGTAGGCCATCGCGCACCGGACGTTCGCCTCGTCCAGGGGCTTGATAGTCTCGTTGAGCGTGTACCGCAGTGTGGCGGTCCCGTCCACCTTCTGGATCTTTTGGCCGGCGCCCATGATCTGCTGGACCTGGTTGGGGGGCACGAAGTCGATGATGTCCACCTGGCCGGACTGAAGCTGAAGGACACGGGTGTTGTCGTCGCCAACGACCCGCATCACGATCCGGTCCACGTTCGGCTTGCCGGACTGCCAATACTGGTTGTTCTTGGTGAGCACCAGCTGCGAACCCTTCTGCCAACTGTCCAGGACGAACGCGCCCGTGCCCAGGGGATGCTGCCCCGCGTCCTTGCCCCACTTCTCGAAGTTCGCCTTCGAGTAGATGCTCCCGGCGAACGTCGAGAGCGCGGGCAGCAGTGGCGCGAAGGGTTCCGACATGTTCAGCCGGACGGTCTTGTCGTCGACCTTGGTGACGGACTTGACCGGAGAGAAGAGGAACCCCCACGACCCCTTCTGGTCGATCGCGCGGGTGAGCGAGAACACGACATCGTCAGCGGTCAGCGGGGATCCGTCCGAGAACTTCACGCCTGGCCGCAGCGTGAACGTCGCGCTGAGGCCGTCCGGCGCCACCTTCCACGACGTGGCGAGTTCCGGCTCCACGCCGGTGTTGGAGGCCGCCAGCTTCACCAGCCGGTCGTACACCTGCAGCTCCACGAAGATGGAGGGGTCGTCCTCCGTGACAACCGGATCGAAGGTCAGCATGTCCGCGTTCCTTGCCATGGTGAGCGTGACGGGGTCCGCGCCGAACGCGCGCGTCGTCGCGGCCATCACCAGCGGAACGGCGAGCATCAGAACGCAGATCATCCCGACGAGACGCCGTACCCGAAGTCGAGGTGTTAGCCGACCATCAACCATGAGCTGCTCCCTCCTCTTCGAAAAACCTTCAGCAGGGCAGGGTCCGCTTCTCGAGGACTCCTCGTCGATAGCGGCACAATCCGAACGGGCGGTGAATCAGCCGGGTGGTCTTCCCCCGGCGGGATGGTGACACACGTCAGCCTGACAAGCAACTACCGCGAGCGCTCGGTGACCTCCGGCGTGGGACGCGGGTCCAGCCGCGTTGAGCGCCGAGGTGCGCGGCGGATCCCCGGCCAGCGCGTCTCACGCACCCAGACGGTCGAAGATGTTGCGCGTGATCCGCTCGACGAACAGGTCGTGGCCGTGAAGGCCGAACACCCACTCGGTCGAGCCGCAGTTGAACACCGTCCCCTTGCCCCGGGTGTAGGTGATCATGGCGGCGGTGCCGTAGCGGTACTTCTCGAGCCGCGCCGGAGTGATCGTCCCCTCGAGCTGGCGCACCACCGCTTCCAGGTCCCGCTGATCCCACATCAGCCCGCGCTCCCGGGACGGCCGCTCGCCCAGCGAGGCGGGCGCCATCGCCAGGATCTCGGTGGTCCGGGGCGAGCCGTCGCGGCCGGTCGGGTACGGCAGACCGTGACGCATCACGTAGTCGAGCCCGTCGCACTCGTAGCCGACGATCCGGTCCCGGTCGCCGAAGACGTCGCCGTACTCCAGTTGGGTGCCGGCGAACACCCAGTGCCCTGGGCGGTACACCATGTACCCGCCGGAGGAGCGCGGCATGACGTAGCCCAGGCGGTGGTAGCCGCCACGGGTGAAGGAGAGGCCGAAGGTCTGGTTCTCGGGCCGCCCCGTGCGCGGGTTCGACCACATGCCGGTCAGGCACCTCTCCTGCTTCGTGCCGTAGACGGGATCCCACTCCGGCACGTACTTGTAGCAGACCATCTCCTGGCCAGCGTTCTCCAGGCGCACCTGCCAGAACGCGGCGTTGCCGATGAAGAAGGCCGCATGCCCGCCGGCGCCGATGAAGTCATCCACCACGTCGCGCTCCTGCCACGTCCAGTACTCGTCGTGGCCGGCCGTCGTCAGCATTCGGTACCCCTCCACCACGTCCGGGTGACGGTCCAGGTCACTCTGCACGCAGTAGTCCAGCGCGTACCCGTTGGCCTCCATCCACGGCACGAAGATCGACTCCCACGTGTGGAAGCCGGCGAACCGCGTCCACTGGTGGTAGCCCTGCTGGACGTGGCGCGGGAACGCGTCGACCAGCGGTGGCTCGCCGAAGCCCGGGGTGCCGGTGTTGGTGTTGCGGATGGTGCTCGGCACCCGATGGAGCAGGCCCCTCTGCCACGGTCGCTGGAAGGACAGCCGCGACGCCACCGAGCCATCGTCGCTCGCGTACAGGCACTTGCCGCCCCAGCTGTTGTAGGCGGCGTAGGTGTTGGTGGACAGGATCATCAAGATCTTCGCCCTGCGCCCGTGGTCGGGTCCGCGCACGACGAAGAAGTGGTCCCACTCGAAGGGCTCGCCCCTCGTGCCCTCCGCGCGAAGAGTCACCGCGTAGTAGCCGGAGCGCCACTGTCTCGGAATCCGGAAGGCGAAGCCGTCGGGCCACCCGCAGCCCCGGGCGAACGTCTCGGCCGGCGTCGGATGGAGCGCGCCCCGGATGCCGCTCCGCGTCCACACCACCTCGCGACGGGCGCCCACCCGCGCGATCTCGATCGAGTACCGGGAGGCCGAGGTGGAGGTGTGGAATCTGACCTCCTCGCCCGGCAGGTAGCTCAGCCGATCCGTGTAGCACCACAGCCCGCGGTCGCCCGGCCGGGCGAGGCGGTCGTTGTCGGTGCCGACCAGCCTGATGATGAAGCTCGGCCGCGCGGCCGGCGGCACATAGGACACCGCGTCGGCCGGAGGCCGCTGGTCGATCAGCGCTCGCGCGCGCGTGTCACGTCCGCGCCGGGTCATCGCGTTGGCTCCTCCCACATGGTCGCCTTGCTTGTACCCGGTCATTCCAGCCGACGCAAGAGCGTCCGGCGAAGGAGTCCTGGGGCCGGGCCGGGCGCCCGCCCGGAGCCCGCCCCGGAGGGCCGCTCGACCGGACGCGATCGCACCGTGGTATCGTCCTGTCCGGGACCCCCCATGCGCCGCCTGCGTCCGTCCTGGCTCGAGGTCGACCTCGACGCCGCGCGCGCCAACCTCGCCCTCGTGCGCGGGTTGATCGGGCCGGAGCGTACGCTCTTCGCGGTCGTCAAGGCGGACGGCTATGGCTTCGGCGCCGGGGCCATGGGGCAGGCATTCCTCGAGGGCGGGGCCGACGCCCTGGCCGTCGCCGACGGGGGCGAGGGCGTGCGCCTGCGCGACGGGGGCGTCACCGCGCCCATCCTCGTCTATCCGAGCGGACTCCCGGCGGCGATGGCCGAGCTGGTGGCCCGCGACCTGACCCCGACGGTGACCGACCTGGAGGGCGCCCGCGCGGTGGCCGCCGCGGCGCCCCCGGCCGGCCACGGCGCCTTCGTGAAGGTCGACGTCGGCCTCGAGCGCCTCGGTGTGCCGGCGGAGGCGGCGGTGAACCTCATCCTGGCCATGCTCGAGCTCCCGCGCTTCCGCCTGGCCGGCGTCTGCGCCCATCCGCACGCGTCCGCGGGCGACGACGCCGGCTACGTCGACTGGCAGCTCGGCCGCTTCACCGCCGTGCTCGACCAGCTGGCCGCCCTCGGCGTCGAGGTGCCCATCCGCCTGCTCGCGAGCACGCCGCTCGTGCTCCGCTACCCCCACACCTACCTCAATGCCGTCGATCCCGGCCGCATGCTCTACGGCATCGCCCTCGAGAGCGACGGCCCCCGCGCCGCTCCGCTCCGCCCCGTCCTTCGCGCCCTCAAGAGCCGACTCGTCGAGGCGAAGGCGATCCATCCGCGCGAGCGTTTCGCGGCGCAGGCGCCGTTCCCGGTGACGGCGCCCATGCGCCTCGGCGTCATCCCCCTGGGCGTGGCGGACGGGCTCGGCCAGCTGCACGCGGGGCGGGTCCTCGTCCACGGACGGTCGGTGGCGGTGCTCGGTGCTCCGAGCCTCGAGCACACCCGGATCGACCTCAGTGACGTGCCCGAGGCGTCGGTTGGCGACGAGGTCGTCGTCATCGGCCGGCAGGGCGACGCGGCGATCCCGGCGGCCGAGGTGGCCGCTCGACACCGCCTGCCGCAGCATCAGCTCGCCGCGCTCCTCGGGTCGCGGGTCGAGCGCATCTGGCTGTCGGCCTCCCCCTGACGGCGGGCGCGGCGCGGCGGCGCCCGTCGCGCTATCATGACGCCGGGAGGACGCACCGTGGATATCCTCTTGTTCATCCTCATCGGCCTCATCGCGGGAGCGTTGGCCGGGCGCGTGGTCAGCGGGCATGGCTACGGCGTGCTCGGAGACATCGTCGTCGGTGTGGTTGGGGCGTTGGTGGGCGGTTGGGTGCTCGCAGCCGTCTTTGGTGTCGTCGCGTGGGGGCTCGTTGGACGCTTGGTCACGGCCTTTATCGGAGCGGTGATCCTGCTCTGGATCATTCGGCTCGTGGCCCCGGCCCGCGTCTAATCTGCCTGGCACCCCGACGGCTCCGCATGACCCCGCCGGTGATCCACGCTTGACTCCGAACCAGGGAATGGAGGACGGATGACCAGTGCCGAACGGGTCGAGCTGATCGACCGCTACAAGCAGGGGTACGCCGAGGTCGTCGCTGCGCTCGCGGGCATCGCCCCGGACGAGCTGGACTGGAAGCCCGCGAAATCCGAATGGAGCGCCCGCGAGGTGGTCCACCACCTCGCCGACAGCGAGATGATCGCGGCCGTGCGGCTCCGCCGGATGCTGATCGCGGACGACGCACAGCTGTGGCGCTACGACCCGGACGAGCTGGCGGTGCGGTTTACGTACGCCGAGCGGCCGCTCGAGGCGGCGATGGCGCTCTTTCAGGGCGTGCGGGTGTATACGGCCGAGCTGCTCGACCGGATGACCGAGGCCGACTGGGCGAAGGCGCGTATGCCGACGCCGACCGGCGAATACTCCACGGCACGCTGGCTGCAAAGCTACGGGCCACACGCCCATGAGCACGCCGAGCAGATCCGGAACAACCGAGACTCTTTCCGATCGAGATGACCCAGGGGGCCACCGGAAGGTGGCCGGTCAGGCCAGGCCCACGAGCTCGAGCGGACGCTGGTAGAGGATCTGGTCGATCAGCTCAGGGGGAATGGCCGGCAGGCGCACTCCGTCACCCCAGTCGTTGATGGCCTGAAAGGCCGACGCCGCCTCGCGCGTCGTCATCACCGGGAAGTCGGAGCCGAACAGGAGGCGGTCCGTCACCCGGTACTCGATGGCGATCTGCAGGCCGTTGTAGAGCTGCCACTTGCGGTGGAAGCGGGCGGAGAGATCGGCAAAGACGTTCGGGTTCTTCCGCATCAGGATCACGGTCTCCTGCATCATCGGCTGTCCCAGATGCGCGACGATCAAGCGCAGGCGCGGAAACGCGCGAGCAACCCTGTCCAGCAGGAGTGGACTGCCCCACTCGAGGCTGGCTTCCGGATCGTACGCGCCTCCCACGTGGAACATGACCGGCACGTTGAGCGCGTTGGCCATCTCGTACAGGGCCCACGCCGAGGGGCACCAGGGATCGAAGCCGTGGTAGACCGGGGACAGCTTCAGGCCCTTCAGGCCGAGCTGCTCGATGCTTCGCTCGAACTCGCGTGCGGCTCCGGTCTGGTTCGGGTCGACCGACGCCAGGCCGACCGCCCGCCCCGGGTATTGCGCGACGTAATCGGCGATGAAGTCGTTGGGGATGTCGCGGCCCCACGGGGTCGGCATCTTGATCACCACGAACTTGTCGGCGCCCCCGTCCGCCACTCCGCGGCGGTGGTGCTCCGGCCACGCGTCACCTCCGATGACCCCATGGGCCTGCATGGTGGCGCGCGACGCCGCGCTGATGTGCTCAGGCAGGAAACAGTGCGTGTGCCAGTCGATGAGCTGACGTGCCGGTGCCATGGTCCCCGCCTGCCTCGGGACCGGGCGCTCAGGGCCCCGTCGCCGGACTCCGGCCGCTGGCCGAAGGGACGGTGGTCCGCGGCGCCGATCCGGACGCGTCCCTGAAGGCGGGCATCACCTTCGTCGCGAAGAGCTCGAGGTTGCGCAGGATCAGCCGCTGGGGAATGCCGGGATGGGCATGCTCGAGGAGCAGGGACTCCAAGCCGCACACCTCCTCGAGCTCGCGGACTCGCTCGGCCACGTGCTCCGGTGGCCCCACCAGGAGGGTCCTCGGCTCGAGGAACTCCCAATCGAGCTTGGCGCCGGGCTGGAGCTCCTCGCCTGGATTCGTGAACACGTCGCGCCCGCGGAAGGGATCGTTGTAGATGAAGGCCGACAGGATGCCTTCCTCGGCCTCCCGGCGGGCGGCGCTCATGGTCGGCGCGACGTAGAGGTTCCTCAGGACCGCCTGCCCCTCCGATGGCGGGACCGGCCGCCCCTCGATGCGGGACCGGATGTCGGCGTAGAGCTCCATGCGCTGCCGGAGGCGCCGCGGCGGCGGCTGCCAGTAGCACGGCCGTAACCCGAGCTCCGCGGCGAAGCTCACCGAGCGGTCGGTGGACACGGTCATCCACAGAGGCGGATGCGGCTTCTGGTACGGCTTGGGCGTGACGCGCAGCTTCAGGACCCGATCGCCGTCCTGCCACGCCGGGTCGGGCGGATACCGGGGATGCGAGAAGCGCGTGTTCGGCGCGGGGAACGTGTAGTTGGGCCCCTGGTGGGCGAAGCACTCTTCCGTCCAGGCCTTCCTCACGATCTCGACGGTCTCACGGAAGAGCTCGCGATTCTCCTCCTCCTTCCGCGGGTCGGCGCGGGGGTGAAACTGTGGGCCCTCGTACGGCCAGATGCCCCGACCGAAGCCGACGTCCACTCGTCCCCGGGTCAGATTGTCGAGAATGGCGAGATCCTCGGCCAGCCGGATGGGATGCCACCACACGGCGATGTTGGCCATCTGCCCGATCCGGATCCGGCTGGTCCGGGCCGCTAGGTCCGCGCCCACGAGGATCGGGTTCGGGAGATCGCCCAGGTCGTACGGGCCGAAGTGATGCTCCCCGATCCACACCGCGTCGTAGCCAAGCTGTTCCGCCAGCCGGACCTGCTCGCGCAGGTTGTCCAGCACGTCCGCGGCCGTCCCGGCCCCGCCCCCACAGTCGTACAGCGTCGTGAAGATACCGAAGCGCATGAGGCTCCTGGCCTTTCAGGGTTGAGTGATCGTAGCCTCACTCAGGAAGCCGCATCCGTCAAGGCCGGGCGGCACCTATTCGCCGCGCAGCCGGGGATCGAGGACGTCTCTCAGGCCGTCACCGAACAGGTTCAGCCCCAGCACGCAGATGACGATCGCCAGACCGGGAAAGAGCGTGATCCAGGGCGCCTGGATCATGTAGGCGCGCCCGTCGCTCAGAATGTTGCCCCACGACGGGACCCCGGGCGGCTCGCCGACCCCGAGGTAGCTCAGCCCCGCCTCCGTCAGCACCGCATCCGCGAATGTGACGGTGCCTTGGATGAGGACCACGGACAAGGTGTTCGGCAAGACGTGCCGGAACGCGATGCGACTTTCTGCGGCTCCCGCCGCCTTGGCCGCTTCCGCGAAGGCGCTCTCTCGAAGCACGAGCACCTGCGATCGCACGACCCGGGTCAGCTGTGGTGCATAGGCGACGGTGAGGGACACGACCACGTTACTGACCTTGGCGCCGAGGGCCGCCATCAGGGTGATCGCGAGAAGGGCCGGGGGGATCGCCATGAGCGCATCCGTCACCCGCATCACGACGTTGTCCCAGGCCCGAACGTATCCGGCGGTCAGTCCCGCGACCACGCCCAGCAGCGCGGTCAAGGTCACGACGAGCGCGCCGACTTCGAGGGAGACGCGAGAGCCGTAAACCACTCGGCTGAACACGTCGCGCCCAAAGTCGTCGGTGCCAAACCAATGGATGGCCCCAGGAGACCGCAAGCGAATCGCCGGATTGACGAACAGGGGGTCCTGGCGCCCCATCCAGCCGGCGAATGCCGCGCATCCAACCACGATCGTGAGGAGAAAGGCGCCCGTGACGCCGAGGCGGTTCCGGGCAAGCACTCGCAAGAGACCTCGTCGCGCGGACCGCTCGGCGCGGTCCGAGCCTGGCGGGGCGCCGTCGGGCGTGCGCTCGCTCACGAGAACTTGATGCGTGGATCAGCCAGGGCGTACAGGATGTCCACGGCGACGTTGATGAATACGTAGAGCGTCACGATGTACAGAAGTACGCCCTGTATCACCGGATAGTCGCGGTGAAGCACCGAGTTGATGACCAGGAGACCGACGCCCGGGATCGCGAACACCTGCTCGGTCACGACGAGCCCGCCCAGGAGGCTGGCGAAGCTGTTCCCCACCACGGTCATCACCGGCAGGATCGCGTTTCGCATCGCGTGTCGCCAGACCACCCCCTTTTCCGCGACCCCCTTGGCGCGAGCCGTGCGCACGAAATCCTGGGACAGCACCTCCAGGATGCTGGAGCGTGTCATCCGGGCAACCAGGGCGGAGCTGATGAACCCCAACGCGAACGCCGGCATGACGAGGGACCGAATCGCCCCCACCCAGCTCTCGGACAGGGGGACGTACCCGGCCACCGGCAAGAGCCGAAGGTGCACTCCAAAGAGGAAGATCAGGTTCAGACCCAACCAGAAGCTGGGCGTGGATAACCCGAGAGACGCGAACGTCATGATGGCCTGATCAATCCAGGTATTGCGATGCGTGGCCGCGGCGATTCCCGCCGACACGCCGACGAGGACCTCAACCAGCACCGCCAAGAGGGTGAGCAGGAGCGTCGGCTCGAGCCGCTGCCAGATCGCGAGAGAGACCGGGATCGACATGAAGATCGACTCTCCGAGGTTGCCATGAAGAACCCGGACGAACCAACGCCCGAACTGCACGTACACGGGCTCATTCAGTCCCAGGACTTCTCGGAGGTCGTGGACTTGCTGCTCTGACGCCAGCGGGCCGAGCATGTAAGATGCGGGATCGCCGGGAGTGAGGTGCACGAGGACAAACGCGAAGATCGCCACCAGAAAGAGCACGGGGATCACGGAGGCCAGCCGCCGGATTACGAACGTGGTCACACGGCACCCGTGATCGGGTTCACAACGACGACGGTGGCATTGCGAGCCCGTCTCGACGGGGTCTCAGCAGGGGTATCGAGACGAGCTCCGCCCGGGCGTTGAGACGCGCCGCCCAAGGCGAGGGGCTACCGCGGCGACGAGTCTTGGCGACGCGACAGGGCCTCGGCAACCGGTCGCGGCGAGGCCCCGGCCGAGCGGGATCGTTCCCCTCGGCCCTGGGTATCCCTCCGACCGTCAGCGCCCCTTCCGTATCACGGTCTGCTGCTGACCCGCTAGCTGCGCGTCAGGTCGTCAGCCAGATGTTCCAGAAGGGCGGATAGTCGACATTCGTGAAGCCTTGTACGCGCTTTTGGATTACGGACAGGCCATAGGCGTCCCCGATCTTGACCGCCGCCGCCTCTTCGTAGTAGAGGCGCTGGATCTCCGACCACGCCGTCTTGCGTTCGGCGAGGCTCACGCTGCCGGTGAACTTCTGGAGGGCCGCCTCTTTCTTCGGACTGCTCCACCACCCCGGCCACTTGTCGGAGACGAACGCGTCCATGGCTGTCGGGATCGCGGGGGTCCCCCCCATCGTGGTCTGGAACACATCATAGATCTCGGGCTTGCTCCGCCGCTGCACGAGCGTCGCCCAGTCCATGATCTGGAGGTCGATGACGAACCCGACGGCCTCGAGCTGCTGCTTCGCCACGAGGCTCCCCTTGTAGGCCCAGTCGTAGTTCTTCGTACTCAACCACACGATCGGCGTCCCGTTGTAGCCGGCTTCCTTCAGCAACGCCTTGGCGCCCGCCACGTCCTGATGATTGAAGGTGTCGGCGCCGGTCTTGTCATCCTGATAGGCCAGGTAGGCGATGCTGGGGGAGGCGATGCTCCAGAACTCGGGTGGTCCGAACGCCGCCTCCATGATGGGCTTGTTGTCGAGGGCCTTGAGGAACGCCAGGCGCATCTTCGGGTTCGTGAAGATGCGCATCTTCTTGTTCAGGTTGAAGATGAGCCACTGGTCCGGCTTCAGGATCTGCGGCACGAGCGTGGGCGTCGCGGTGATCTGGGGATACTGATCGGCCGAGATCGAGAACCCGACGTCGAACTGGCCGGACTGCATCCCGGCAAGGCGCGTGTTCCCGTCGGGAATTGGAAGAATGTCGATCCCATCCAGGTAGGCTACACGGCGGCCCGCATACCCGCTGGGTTCCTGATTCACCGCGACGTACTTGTCCCA
>Ga0066710_100007034_pt1 | contig 10658 bp, 8 predicted proteins | sample GraSoiAngelo_159_FD_79666 | JGI IMG/M metagenome (GOLD analysis project Ga0066710, IMG submission 79666) | Grasslands soil microbial communities from the Angelo Coastal Reserve, California, USA - 14_1009_16_40cm | ecosystem: Environmental > Terrestrial > Soil > Grasslands | place: USA...
TACGCCGAAGGCGGCGGCTGGTCGACACAGATCGTGCTCGTGAATCCCAGCGATGTGGCCATTTCAGGCTCTGTTGAATTTTCAGAAGCGGTCAGCATTGCCGGGCAAACAGCGACAGCCTTCCCGTATACCATTCCACCTCGGAGTTCGCGCGCTCTGAGAACAGCGGGAACGGCGAATACGGTGCAGTCGGGTTCGGTCAAGCTCATCCCTGCTGCGGGCGCCAGGACTCCTGTTGGACTCGGAATCTTCTCCTTCAAGAAAAACAACATCACCGTCTCCGAAGCAGGTGTGCCCGCGATTCGAGCCGGTGCCGCTTTCCGGTTGTACTCGGAAGCATCGGGTTTCTTCAGTACGCAACAGGTCGGTTCGGTGCAAACGGGCGTGGCGATTGTCAATACAGGATCGACAGCAGCGACAGTTAACTTCGAACTGACGAGATTGAACGGAGCGCCGGCGGGTCTTGCGGGAGTCGAAACAATCCCGGCGAATGGACACATCGCAAAATTTTTGAATCAAATCGTGGGCCTTGAGAGCATCCAGGCGCCGTTTCAGGGCGTGCTTCGCATTTCGAGCACATCCTCGCCGGCCGGCATCGCTGTCGTGGGTCTTCGCGGACGCTACAATGAGCGCGGCGACTTCCTGATTACGACCACGCAACCGTCCGATGAGAGCGCCCCCGCGCCCGCGACGGAACAGTTCTTTCCGCATTTTGCCGACGGCGGAGGCTATACGACGCAGTTCATTCTGTTCAACGGGTCGACGGATCAATTTTCATCCGGTTCACTTAGGTTCTTCGGTCAATCAGGACAATCGCTGAGCTTATCGGTGCGCTAAAGAGTACTGCGATCCTCACCCGGCGCTTCGCGCCGTCCCTCTCCCAGTGGGAGAGGGACTCACCTGCACGTCAATCCCTCTCCCCCTGGGAGAGGGTGGCGCGAAGCGCCGGGTGAGGGTCGAAATTTTGCTACCATGTCTGTTCTCGATGCCCGAATTTTTCGTCAACATTTACAATTCTTAAATATGCGACGCTCCATTCTCGTCCTAATTTTGCTGTGCGGCGCCTGCCAGGCCCGACCCGCTCAACCTGAAGGAAGTGCGATGCCTGCGTTCGTCGACGATTATTTCAACGCCCTATTTGAATGGAGTCCCAGCTTCGCAACCGGGATTGGCTTTCACGAATACGATACGAAGTTCGAGGATTTCTCGGCTGCCGCATACGATAAACGAATTCAAAAACTGAAGGAGCTTCAGGGACGACTGAATCCGATGCCGCACGCTTCAATGAGCAGCGATGAACAGATTGACGCTGAAATCCTTCAGGGCCAGATGAGCGCCGAATTGCTCGAGCTCGAAACACTACAGACCTGGCGCAGGAATCCTATGAATTATGTCGGGCTTCCCGGCGGCTCCATCGACAGCCTGATGAAGCGCAACTTTGCGCCGCCTGCCGAACGCCTTCGTTCCGTGACCGCCCGGCTGAAGTCGATTCCGGCGATGCTCGGTGCGATGAAGGAGAACGTCCAAGATCCTCCGCGTGAATTTACCGATCTCGCCATTCGGATGTCGCGCGGCTCCGTCGGTTTTTTCAAGAATACCGTCGCTGACTGGGCGAAGGACGCCGCCGGCAGTGATGTCGCGCTGCGAGCAGAGTTTGAAGTGGCGAACGTGGCGACTATACGGGCGTTCAATAATGCCTCCGACTGGCTGGAGAAGACTCTTCTGCCGAATTCAAAAGGAAACTATGCGATCGGCGCCGAAAACTTCGGCCGGAAGCTTTCATACGAAGAAATGGTTGATGAGCCGTTGGATCGAGTGTTGAAGATCGGCGAGGCGAATCTCGAGCGCGACTACAACGCATTCCTCGCGACGGCGAAGAAGATCGAGGCCTCGAAATCTCCTCATGAAGTTATGGAATCCCTTTCCAACGATCATCCAACGGAAAGCAGCCTGATTCCGGATGCGAAGAAAACGGTCAAGGGAATCATCGACTTCATTCGGCAGAAGAAGATCGTCAGCATTCCGTCTGAAGTGCGGCCGACAATAGCGGAGACCCCACCGTATGCGCGTTCCGGAGCATTCGCTTCAATGGATACACCCGGACCATACGAAACGAAGGCCACGGAAGCGTTCTATTACGTCACTCCGCCGGAGAAGGAGTGGGACGCCAAGCACAAGGAAGAGCACCTGAGGCTCTACAGTCCGCCGATCATGAATATCATCACGATTCATGAGGCGTACCCCGGCCATTACATCCAGTTTCTCAACGCGAAACAATTTCCGACGAAGACGAGAAAGATCATCGTTTGCGGAACCAACGCTGAAGGCTGGGCGCATTACGCGGAACAAATGATGATCGAAGAAGGTTTCGGAAACGGTGATCCCCGATTCCAGCTTGCACAGCTTGAAGAGGCACTGCTGCGCGATGCGCGATACGTGGTCGGGATCAAACTTCACACCGAAGGATGGACAGTAGAACAGGGCGCAAAATTCTTCGAAGAGAAAGCGTTTCAGGAACCGGCAAATGCGTATGAAGAAGCTCGGCGCGGAGCGTACAACCCGACGTATTTGTATTACACGCTCGGGAAATTGCAGATTTATAAATTGAGGGACGATTACAAGAAAGCGAAGGGTGCAGATTTCACACTTCAAACATTTCACGACGAATTCGTCAAGCAGGGAGGCATTCCAATAAAGGCAATACGCCGCGTACTTCTTCCGCGCGACAATGGACCAACGTTGTAGGCGTCGCCTTACCTCGACCCTCACCCGCCGCTTCGCGCCACCCTCTCCCACTGGGAGAGGGTGGCGCGAAGCGCCGGGTGAGGGTCGAATTCGCGACGTCCTTTTCCTTTTTCTTTTCCCTTTTCTCCTTGCTCAACCTCTTCGTGCCCAGACCTCCCGGATCGCCCTCGAAGCCACAGTCGCCGGCCTCTCCGCGCCCGTTTACTTCACCAGCGCAAAAGACGGAACCAATCGCAGATTTGTCATCGAGCAGGTCGGACGAATTCGCGTCCTGCAACCGGGTTCATCAAACTTCACAACATTTCTTGATATTTCAAGCCGCGTGCTCTTCAACGGAGAGCGAGGTCTGCTGGGCCTCGCGTTTCATCCGCAGTTTTCCACGAACCGGCGTTTCTTCGTCGATTACACGCGTCAACCCGATGGCGCGACCGTCATCGCCGAGTTTAGTGTTTCGGCCACAAATCCGAACATCGCCGATCCAACTCAATCAATCCTGGTGATCATTCCGCAGCCCTATGAAAATCACAACGGCGGAATGATCGAGTTCGGACCCGATGGGCAACTGTATATCGGAATGGGCGATGGTGGTTCCGGTAATGATCCGGAAAACCGGGCCCAGGATTTGCAGCAGCTTCTTGGCAAGATTCTTCGTCTTGACGTCGACCGCGCCGGCAGCGTGCCAACTATTTTCGCGTATGGGTTTCGAAATCCATGGCGCTTTTCCTTCGATCGATTGTCCGGCCAGTTATATGCCGGCGATACTGGACAGGACTCGCGAGAGGAAGTGGACATCGTTACCGAGGGTGGCAACTACGGATGGCGTGTCTGGGAAGGAACCCGTTGCACGGGGCTCGGTCCGGCGCCGTGTTCGACACCGGGGTTCATACCGCCAATCGTTGATTATCAAAACACCGGAATGAACGGCCGGTGCGCGATCATCGGCGGATACATTTATCGTGGCACGCAGGCCAGCCTGCCTTATGGGGCTTACGTTTTTGGCGATCTGTGTTCGGGCGAAATATTCATGTTCAAAGACGGATTAATGAGTGTGCTGCTCGATACAGAGTTTCAAATTTCGTCATTCGGCGAAGACGAGGCCGGGGAGATCTACGTCGTGAATATCGGTGGATCCATTCTTCGCCTCACCAATCCGAACAAGATCACCGCCTCCAGTCGTACGTTCAGCGTGGCCGGTGCGACGCCATTTGTCACTTCGAGTGCCGCTAGCGCAGCTGCGCTTGGAATCGGCTACGCACGCGTTCAGCCGGCAAGTGGAAGTGCTCTGCCGTCAGGTCTCGCCATTTTTGGCTTTCGTCCTCGTGGAACTCTCGTCTCGGAAACAACCGTGCCGATCTCACCGTTGATCTCATCGGGACGGATTTTTGCAGAGGTGGGAGGAGGCATCAATACCGGCATCGCGATCGCCAATCCCAATAGCGAGCCCGTGTTGATTAATTTCTTCTTCACCGATTCCAATGGCGCGAACTTCGGTCAGGGAAGCTTCTCGATTCCCGCTAATCACCAGATCGCTGGCTTTCTGACCGAGGCTCCGTTCAATGCTGCCAATCCTTTATTCGGTACCTTCAGCTTTTCGTCGTCCGCCCTCGTTTCAGCGATTGCCCTTCGTGGTTTTAACAATGAACGTTCAGAATTTCTGATGACGACATTGCCGGTTGTTCAGCCAAGCGCGGTCATCACGGGTTCTCTCACATTGCCTCACTTCGCAGACGGCGGCGGATGGCGATCCCAGGTCGTGTTGATCAATCCAATCGATTCCACAATCACAGGTTCGCTTCAGTTTCTCGGTACGGAGGGGCAGATTTTGCGGAGTGAGTCATTCACAGTCGCACCGCGAAGCGCGGCTCGTTTTCAGACGGATGGCACACCCCCGACTGCTCAAAGCGGTTCGGTGCGAGTTTCCCTTACCGGCGGAAACATCGCACCGGCTGCTATGAGTATTTTTACTTACCGGGCAAACGGTGTAACAGTGTCGCAGGCCGGCGCGGCTGCCTTACCGGATACCACATCGTTCGTGCTTTATGGTGAGTTGTCTGGAACGATTCGGACGGGTCTCGCCGTCGCGAACCCGTCGGGGTTTCCCTTAACCGTCGCGATCTCTTTTGCCGGCCAACTTGCGAGTCTGGACGTCCCGCCTAATGGACAGAGAGCCTTGTTTCTGAACGAAATTCCGGAATTCGCCTCATTGTCGTTGCCGCTTCAGGGAGTCATTAATGTATCGGCTGCGTCTCCATTCGCGGTGACCGGAATCCGAGGACGCACGAATGAGCGGAGTGATTTCCTAATTACAACTACCGCCGCAGTCAACCCGGCTGCGGCAGTTACCAGCTCGGAGCTCCTCTTTCCACATTTCGCCGATGGCGCCGGCTATAGCACGCAGTTCATTTTGTTCGGGGCCGGCACCGCGGGAACGATGTACTTTTTCGACCAGACGGGTCAGCTAAAAACTTTGTTATTTCAGTGATTGTCCTTTGCCTCAAGCGAAAAATCCTTTTGCTATAATCCGTCGTCCCAATACACTTCAGGACGAAGAATGCTGTGATGGATAAGGACAAACTTCAGGAACTCTTAGAGACCCGGGCGCAAGCGGACCTGGAGCTGGAGAAGCTTCGAACTCCGGTCACGATTCTCTTCAGCGACATCAAGGGATCTACCGCGTACGCTGAAAAAAAGGGAGACGTCGAATACATGGCGATGATCAATCGCCACAACGCGCTCCTTTTCCCTGTTATCGAAGGTGAAGGCGGCGTCATCGTAAAAACGATCGGCGATGCCATCATGGCCCGATTCGATGATCCTGTGGCCGCAATCAGGGCCGGCGCGGGAATGCAGCGCGTGCTCGAGGAAGAGCGGAATGCTAAACCTGAACTCGAGCCGATCCGGATTCGCGTGGGACTTCACACCGGACTAGGGCTCATCAAGGACGGCGATGTCTTCGGGGATGTCGTCAATGCGGCGGCGCGCGTTCAGCATGCCGCGGAAACCGAACAGGTTCTAATAACCGATGTGCTCTATGACGCCGCGAAAGAAGCCGGTTTCGAATGCGCGAAGATGGGCCGTGCGGAACTCAGGGGCAAAGCCGAACCAATAGACCTCTATGCAGTGGCGTGGTCTGAATCCGCTACGCAACAGCTCGTCACGGAAGTCCAGGCGCAGTACGAAAAGAAATTGAAGGAAATGAAACGCCTGCACGAGCAGCTCGAAGAAGAATTCGAGAATGCCCGCGAACAGTGGCGCACGGAACGGCGGAATCTCAACGGTGAAATCGAGCAGCTCGAGGAAGCCACCGAGCGGGCTCGCGACGCTGCGAAGCAGCAAGTTTCCGACGAGCTGCAATCAGAGCTCCGCTTTCAGCTCGAAGAGGCGGTTCGCTCCCGCCAACAGTCCGAAGCCGATCTCGTCCTCGCCTGTCAGAAATTTGAAACCGAGCGAAATAACCTCAAAAGTCAGATTGCCGGCATGCAGGCGAATGTTGTCGAAGCGATGGAAAGATCGAACAACCCGTCTCGCATGGCCGCCGCCATTCGCGCACAGGTAGATTCCCGCGTCAACGATGCCAAACAAGAATGGCAGCTGCAGTGGGAAGGCGAGCGTAAGCGCCTGACAGCGGAAATCGAGCGCCTCAAGAAAGCAGCGGCTCCAGGCGTATCGGAGGAGAAAAAAGAAGCGGCACGACGGGCCGTGCTCGAAAAGCTCGGGAAACTTCCTCCTGGTTCTGCAGGTCCTGCCGCAAAGACAGCCGGCCAGTGGGAAAAGGAGTACGAAGACGCGAAGATTCAGTGGAACACCGAGCGGGAGCAGCTCAATCTGAAGATCAAGAAGCTCGAACTCGAACTCGATCGCTCGAAAGATTCCATGCGTTCTGAGATTTTCCAGGAGATGCGCTCCGAGTATGAGCCGAAGCTTGCGGAAGCCGCCCGCGAACGAAATCGCCTCGAAGACGAACTTCGTTCAGTGAGGACCGAGCTCGCTTCCGAGAAGGAACGATTGACCGCCCGCATTACGCAACTTGAACAGGCCCTCCCCGAAGCCCAGGAAGCCGTCCGGAAGCAGGTCATGGCGGAGTCGCAAACCCAGTACGACTCGAAAATGGAAGAAGCGAACCGCATGCGTTCCCGTCTTGAACGCAAACATCAGGATGATGCCGAGGAATGGGAAGCCGAACGTCGACGCGCGAAGAAGCAAGTCGCCGCCCTCGAAGAAGAACTGAAGGAAGCCAAAGAATCCGCTTACAAAGCACAGAGAGCTGTGGGGCGACCCGCCGAGTAGTGTCCCTCAATTCCGTTGCGTGCGAAACACGTAATCCCACAACGGCGACGTCACTCCGAAGCATCTCTCCCGGTTCGTGAAGTGATGATAGAAGTGCGCGCGTCGTTGTCGCGCGATGAATCCCGATGGTGCGGCTGTGAGATGCACGCGGTAATGAACGGCTTCGTAATATAGGAAGCCTGCCCAGATGCCCGCTATGATTCCCGATGCTGAGAAAAAGCTGCCCGACAGAAGGTATGCCCATCCAAAAAGAATCGCAGACACCGTCAGACCGTAGGCCGGCTTTACCAGAAGTTTGTCGGGATCTCTTGGCGCGGCATGGTGGCTGAGGTGCGAACCATTGATGAACTCTGCCGTTTTCGGATTTCGGAATTCGAAGTCGATGTGAAAGATAAAACGGTGGAGCCCATATTCGAGGAGCGTCCACGCGAACAACCCGAGAAGGAACAGCCAGAACAGCTCACCGCCATGCCTTTCCGGCTCGATCAATCGCGAAACGTAGATGAGCAGAATCGCGAGTAGGGGAAACATCCAGAATGAGCAGAACCGCCTCATGGTTTAATTCTAGCGAAAAGACGCGTACCATACTGGGGCATGAAAGTACTATTCGCTATGGCCGCCGTCCTCCTGAGCACCGCGCAAACAAAACCCACAGGGAGTGCTAAAGTGCCCGCAGCCTTGAACTTCACGATGAACAGTCTCGGCGGAAAGCCGGTTGATCTTTCCAAGTACCAGGGGAATGTTGTTTTGATGGTAAACGTGGCGAGCGAGTGCGGTTTTACGCCGCAATACGCTGGCCTCGAAACATTGCATAAGAAATATGCGGGAAAAGGACTACGCATCCTGGGATTCCCCGCAAATGACTTCGGACAACAGGAACCGGGCACAAACGCGGAGATTTCGGAATTCTGTACAAAGAACTATGGCGTCGAATTCGACATGTTCTCGAAGATCGTCGTGAAAGGTCCAGGCCAGGCGCCACTCTATCAGTTCCTCACATCGAAGCAGACGAACCCGAAATTCAGCGGCGATGTTGCATGGAATTTCGAAAAATTTCTTATCGGGAAAAATGGCGAAGTGATCGGCCGTTTCCTTTCTGAGGTCGAGCCACTGTCGCCGCAAATGGTTGGCGCAATCGAGAAAGCGCTCGCTACTCCTTAGGCCAGCCGAACGTCGCTGATAGCGGAAGGTGATCCGACGCTACTGTAGCCAGCCGCGTGCGGACGAGCTCTGCCTTCTCGATGTGAAGCGGCCTTTCGAAGTAAATGTGATCCAGGTGCAACAGTGGGAGAAACCCTGGATAGCTGCGGCGCTTTCCGACGTGCAGTTCGAGATTCAAACTTTCGAATTTTTCTGAAAGCATTCGTGTGGTCAGCCCTTTGATCCACTCGTTGAAATCTCCAACGAGCACGCGCGGTCCTTCCAGGTCTTCGTGAAGCTGCCTGGAAGCGAGGAACGTCCGCACCTGATGCCGCCGTTCAAAATATCTCGTCCCCATGTGGATGTTGTAAACGTGCAGCGTGCCCTTCGGCGTTTTGATGTCGGCGCGAATGCAACCACGCCTCTCGCGCGGTCCCCACGAGATGTCCATATCTCGTGATTCGAGAATAGGCCAGCGCGTCAGGATTGCATTTCCGTACGGACGCCCTTTATGGTGGCGCGTGCATCCGAATGCCGGATTCATAAAGAGCTTGTCGGCGATGGTTTCGACCTGCCCCTGGTGGGCATCACAGACAGCATAGATTTCCTGCAGTGCAACGATGTCCGCGTTTAAATCCGTAAGCACATCGGCGATTCGCTTGACGCTGACGCGACCATCTATCCCGCGTGCTTTGTGAATGTTGTAGGTAACAATCCGCACGGAAAATTTACCTGAGTTTGAATGTCTCTGAATCCTAGTCTAAACAATGCAAGTCTCCCAACTCTCTGAATGGCAATCAGAACTCCTTCAGGCGCTGCTTGGCACTTCATGTGCGCCTTCATTTAGCGGGAGGGGTTTTATGTATTTACCAATGGGGCTTATTGTTTTGATCCTTCTTATCATCTTCCTTTTCTACCGATGAGCAACACATCTGTGAGGAGAAACCGGCGGTGGCCGAGTTTCGTTCTCGTATTGTTTCTATCGCATTTCGGGCTGCACGGATGTATTCAACGCAGTCACGTCGAAGCTGCGGCCGAGAGTCCGTCGGATGGTTCGATATCCGAGCAGGATTTCATGGCCAGGGCGGCCTTGGCGCATCTCGCAGATCTCGATATGGCGCGTGTTGCAAGAATGCATTCCAAGAACGGTGCGGTGACGAGTTATGCGGGGATGATCCTGAAAGAGCACCAGGAGAGTCTTCAGGATCTGACCAAGCTCATGAGGGAGAAAAACATCGCGCAACCTGACACGTTCGATGGTGAAACAAAACAGGACATCGATCGGATGGCAAGTCTGTCCGGTTCGGAATTCGATCGCGAGTTCATCAACATGATGGTTTCTGGCCATGAAAAGACTCTCGAACTGTTTCGGAGTGTCTCGTTCACAGCGCACGACACCGATGTTCAGGATTACGTCGATGGCATGATCCCCAAACTCGATAAGCATCTGAGAAAAGCCCAGGAACTCCAAAGCAAGCTGTTCAGCGAGCGGGCAAAGCCTGACTAAGGATCGCGGCTGCTCTGCGGCGCAGGGCCCGGCGTGGGATGCGGGCTTGATGGGGTCGGATCCGGAGTCGGTTGCGGCGCGGGCGCCGGAATTGGCTCGGGGTTTGGATTCGGTTCGGGGGGTTGAGGGTTTGGTTTGCGTATGTTGTACGTCACGTAGAGTGCCGTGCAACTTGCGGACCTTTAGCGATCAAGTACCTCACGGATCTTCTCAGCGAGCATTCCGGGTTCAAACGGCTTCTGCAGGAAATGGGCCGACGATTCGAGCCCCTGCTGGTGAACTGCGGAATCGTTGAGATAACCCGACATGAAGACAACCCGCGTCTGTGGCCGCGTAGTGGCAAGTTGCTCCGCCAGATCGCGGCCGCACATTACGGGCATGACCATGTCTGTGACCGCCAGATGAATCGGCCCCTGGTATTCTTGTGCCACCCTCACAGCCTCGCGGCCGTTCATCGCTTCCAGGACCCTGTATCCTTTGCGCACAAGACTGTCGCGCAGCAGCCAACGCAACTCCTCCTCGTCTTCAACCAGTAAAACAACCTCTGCACCATTTTTCGACGTCCGTTCTTCGAACGCAGCAGGCTGCTCAGTCGGCGCCTCAGCAGTTCTCGGAAGGAACACGCGAAACGATGCGCCCTGTCCCGGCTCGCTGTATGCCCAGAGGTAGCCGCCGCTCTGCTTCACGATTCCGTATACAGTCGCGAGTCCAAGGCCCGTGCCTTTGCCCGCTGCCTTCGTCGTGAAGAACGGCTCAAAGATACGCGCCAGCGTTTCTTCGTCCATGCCTATTCCGGTATCCGCCACTTCAATCATTACGTACGATCCAACCTGAACGTAGTGATATTCGAGAGCGTCTTCCGCGGTCAGCTCAGCATTACGAACGGTGATAGTGATTCGTCCGCCGTTGGGCATTGCATCGCGCGCGTTGATGACGAGATTCATCAACACTTGTTCGACCTGCGCCTGATCCGCCTTCA
>Ga0066710_100007035_pt1 | contig 10657 bp, 8 predicted proteins | sample GraSoiAngelo_159_FD_79666 | JGI IMG/M metagenome (GOLD analysis project Ga0066710, IMG submission 79666) | Grasslands soil microbial communities from the Angelo Coastal Reserve, California, USA - 14_1009_16_40cm | ecosystem: Environmental > Terrestrial > Soil > Grasslands | place: USA...
GAATTGCCCTCTCGGCTGCCTGGTCGATTTGCCCCCGCCCCGCACGGTTAAAATCCGCCAGCCACTCACTCAACCGCTTCCCTTGATAGACCGGCTCCCGCGGGCGCAGGGCAAAGAATCCTATCGCAACGGCGACGAGGCCGAGCACAACGAACAATCCGACTCGACGGCGCTTGATCACTGTGAGTTTGCTTTGGCCAATTCGTTCAACATCTTCACTGTTTCGTCCACGATCCGTTCGCCGGTTCCCGGCTCAGCGTAACTGTGCAGACCGGTCCACACCTGGTAACCGCCGAGCTTGTGCGCGTCGAGGTCGGGCAGGTAGCCGATCCAATCGTTCGCCAGTTCAGCGATGTAGGTGTAACGGAACGGCGAGCGGTTTTTGATGTCGAGACCAAACTTCGTGAAGAATTCGGCCGGCACGCCGACAATCGCTGCGTCGCCGATTAAGAGGACCTGCAGCCAGGTCTCGCGTTCCTGGCCCTGTTGTGGCGCGAGCGTTTTGCGCATGTCGCGGAAAACCTGAATAACGGTCTCGCCGTAGTTGCCGACGTATTTTCGGCAATAGCGCGTCACGGCTTCGTCTTCCTTCGCCTCGTCGAAGCTCCGGACCTTGAACTTGAACGGGCGTTTGATTGCCACCAGACGCCTCACCGGACGCGGCTGCGCCTTGGCGACGGCGTCCTTTACGGCCTGCTTGATACGCACGGTCATCTCGTCGCCGGAGAGCGTGAGGTTGTGCGAGGAGCCGGAGGCGCCCTCAAGGAAGCAGGCGATTCCGCCCAGGTCATCTTCCAGTTCCTGCGCGGCCAGTCCATAAAACGACGGCGAACGCACGCCTGGCCGGCGCGTGCCGATGGTGTGAGTGGAATGATTGAAGATCAGCGCGCGGCATTTCTCCGCCGAATCGCGGAAGAGCAGTACCGGCAACTCGGGATCGAACGGCCCGGTCGGACGCACGAATTTGTCGCGCGGACCGACCCAATAAATCTCGCCGTCCTCGAGCAGCACCCGGCTGTTCTGGCCAACGGTCTTATCTTCGCCGAGATGGAAGAAGAATCGGCAATCGTCTTTCGACAGGTTTGCCTTGGCGTCCTGCACCGCCTTGACAATGCCACGCTGGACGCGGCGGGTGAACGTGTCGTCGAGGCCGTAACCGTGGAGGATCATTGTGCTCGGCGCGTGATGCGTGTGGGTGCAGTTGATCAGGATGTTGGCGGACGGAATTCCAGTGGTCTTCTCGATTTCAGCGACGACGGGGTCGAGGTGCTGGCGCGCGATCATCAGGACATCGCACGCGACGATCGCCAGCTTGCCGAACGTTTTCTTTTCGAGGACGACCGCCGTCGCGCGCAATTTGCCTTCCTGTCCGGCAGCTTTGCCAGGAGTGATACCTCCAGCGATGACCATCGAGTCGTCGGCTTCGAGTTCGACGGCAGTGGCGGCGACGCGAAGGCCAGTGGTTTGCGGTTTTTCTGCACAATATCCTCCCGCCAATAGAATGATGGCGCTCACGCCGATCGCGAGAAACCATCGGGTTCGAGCCCGGACACTTCCCGTGAGCGCCTTCATTCGACGCTGGAAGACGTTCGCGGGTGAAATGACCTTGTGTGGACGAGTCATGCTGATTCCACAGCATTTTTCATCTGCGAATCGCCGTCAAGCGCCGCATCGTGCATCTTCCACCGCTTTCGCTAACGAGCGGCAGGTTCCATGAATCGGGTGCCTGGCCGTCGGCGATCTCGATGGCGACAGCGCTCCAGACATAGCCGTTCCCAATAGCGGTTCCGGGAATCTAACCGTCGCGGTCTTGTTGAATGACGGCAAAGGAATATTTCATCCGGCGCCAAAGTCACCCTTCGAGGTCGCAGAAGCACCTTTCTTCGACGTAATCGGCGATGTGAATGCCGACCGCACGCGGTTGCTTCCCTCATCCCCGCGCTCCTTGCCGGCCCGCGGAAACCGGGCCACTTAGAAGTTGTGGTGAAATCCTCTTTGACACCCGCTTTTTCGCTTTTATTATCGACTCGAAGCCAGCGCCAGATTTCTTATGAAAGCGATAATTCCGCGCAATCATGCTGCGTTCACGCTTATCGAACTCCTGGTCGTGATTGCGATCATTGCGATTCTTGCCAGTCTCTTGCTGCCGGCACTGGGACGCGCGCGCGCCAAGGCCCTACAGACGCGCTGCCTGAATAACGAAAAGCAAATCGGCCTCTCCTATCACATGTACGCCGAAGACAACACCGAGTTTTATCCCGTCCAACGCGATTGGCCCGCCGCCGGCGGCACGAACGGTACCTACGACATTTTTGTGGCGGCCACGAATCGTCCGCTTAATCGCTACACACAAGTGTACGAGCTGTGGCATTGTCCCGCCGATAAAGGGGACTTTCTGAGACCAGCCAACACCAGGAATTGCTACAACGGCTACGGCAACAGCTATCTCGTCCAGTGGCAACACGACTCGTTTCGAGTGCGGCATGTGGCCGGTGATGCCAACGCGCCGCGCGGTTCGTACGAAGGCACTCCGATCAAGACCACCGAGATCGCGCTCGGACCAACGCACAAAATCATCCAGGGTGACTGGCCCTGGCACGCGAATCGAGGCAACATCGACAAAAGGAGCATCTGGCACAATTACAAGGGCCGAAGCCGCTTCAACATGCTCTTTGGCGACGGCCATGTGGAATTCTACCTGTTTCCAGACAAGCTGAAGGACTGGACGTTTGATCCGATCCCGAGCCGGGATTGGCTTTGGTGGTGAGGCGGTCCTCCAAGCCAAGAGCGGACTCACGTCCGCTGCTCCAAGGTTCATGGGCAGCGGATGGTCAGGTAATCCGGCACCGCTGAAGTGCCAACGTTGCGGCGCCGACGAAGCCGGCATCGCTCCCGTATGCGGCGGTGATTACCGGCAAATCGCGGCGGGTGTCCGACCAGATGTGCCGCCGCGTGGAGGCGACGAATTCCTCCCAATACAATCCGCCCGCCGAGCCGAGACCACCGCCAACGACTACGGCCTCCGGGTCGAGCACGTTGACCATCAAGCCGACGGTTGCTCCCAGTGCTTCGCCAGCAGTTCGAACGACGTGAATGGCCTGGCGATCACCGGCAACCGCCGCGGCCAGAACATCTTCGCATTTTTCAACTTTCTTCACGGTGAGATCGTTGTAACGAGTCGCCAACGCCGGGCCTGAAGCGATCTGTTCCAACACCGGACGCGACGCCGCACCGCACTCCGTGCAACGGTTGGTCAACGGACTGCTCGCGAGCGTGCCGGTGGCACCATGCGCGCCCGCGTAAGGGACGCCGTCCAGGACGAGACAGCAGCCGATTCCGGTCCCGACGGTGAGGTAAAGAAAGATGCGATGATCTCGGCCTGCGCCGAACTTCGCTTCGCAAAACGCTGCGGCGCGGGAGTCCGCTTCGACCACGGCCGGCGCCAGTTCGCCGAAGCGTTTCTGCACGGGCAGACCGCGCCAGGGAATCGTCTGGGCGCTTGCGACGTTGCCGCGCAAATCTACCAGTTCGGCAACACCGATGCCAACGGCCACGACGTTCCAGTCTGCGGCAGTGACTTCGGACCGCAACGACGCCGCGAGCGCGAGCGCATCCTCGAGCACGTGCTCGCCGCCGCGCTGCGGGAGCGTGGGGATGACTCGCCGGGTGATGACCTTCCCGTCCGGCGTCACAAGTCCGGCGGCGATTTTCGTCCCGCCAACATCAAGGCCGATGGCGCACACAGAAGCTTTCAATCTGGTTGAAAAGTGAAGTCAAAGAAATCTATGAAGGAGCAAACGAAGGAAACGAAGGATTTTAAGATTTCTTCTTCGTTAGCTTCGTTAGCTTCTGTGAAATCCCACTTCATTGGTTCCACTGTTGACAGTCAAGCTGTGACGCTGCGGCTTCGTCCAGAATCACCTGCGTGTCGGGATGGCCTTGCAGAAACGAGGCCGGACACTGTGAATCGCGAGGACCCTCAACCATTTCTTTCACCGCCGTCGATTTATGCGGGCCGTATGCCATCAGGAGAACGTGCCGCGCCGCGAGAATCTTTTTCAAGCCCGCGGTCACACCGCGCGCCGGCGCGCAATCGCCTCCGAACCACTCTCGATTGGCCTCGACCGAAATTGGATCGAGGTCGAGTACACGGCCGATGGAATCCTCGGCGCTGGCCGGTTCGTTGAAGCCGAGGTGTCCATTCTGGCCGAGGCCGAGCACGACGACATCCAGTCCGCCGGCTTTGTCAATGCGGCGTTCGTGTTCCTGCACGCTGGCGCGCGCGTCCTGCGCCAGCGAACTCACAGCAAAAAACTGCGACGGTGGGACACCCCACGCTTCAACTACCGCGCGACGGAGCAGGTTCGCGCAGTTGCGCGGTTCGTCGGGCGGCACGCCGACGTATTCGTCGAGGGCGAAGACGTTCAGATGGGACAGCTTGAGCCGACGCTGGGCGATTCGCCGATAGAGTTCAATCGGCGTATTGCCGCCGGCGACCATGACATTCCGCACGGACTGCTGCATCAGCCAGCCGGCCAGGCACTCCGTCGCGGCGGCGTTGGCTGCCTCGGCGTCCGGGTAAATGCAGATGTTCATGTCGTCGATTGTAGCAGCCGACGTAAGGAGTCTCCGAATGAAAAATTCTTTACTTCTTTGCAAATGAGCCTCCTCAGGTCGGCTGCTACGAGATTATTGTTTCTCCGCCAACCCTCGCGCCAAGGCCCGGATGTAAGCCGGATTGCAGCCGCAGCAGCCGCCGACGTAACCGATGCCTTCCCCCCGCGCGCGTCGTCCGAATTCCTCGAATTCAAGGCGCGAGACCTGGATTGTTTCCAGGCCGTCCGGAAACGCCGGCTGGCGGGTGAAGCAATGGCATTCGTCCGTCGTGCGAAAGGCAGCGGGCTGCGCGGCGATGGGCCCGGTCACAGCAGCGCGCATTTCGCGAAGCAATGGCAGCATTCGTTTGGGTTCCTGCTCGCAATTGGCGCCGACGGCAATCGCCCCGCCGTCCGCCATCACTTTCGCGCATTCAGCGGGCACGTGGCCGTCCGTGCACTGTGTGATTAACGGGCGGAAGCTCATCGTTGCGACGGCCGGCAAGCCGCTTTCGGCAGCGCACTGCAGCGCCGCGCTCATTTCAGCAAGGTGAAAGAACGTTTCGAGAATGACAAAGTCCATGCCGGCGTCCTTGAGCAGGCGGATTTGCTCGGCGATGTGGTCGCGCGCCTTGTCGAGCGCACCCATTCCTTCGCGTTCGACCAGTTGTGTGCGCGAGACGCTGCCCGCCACGAGCGCTCTGTCGCCGGCGACTTCCTTCGCGAGCCTCACGGCGGCATGGTTGATCTTCTCGGTCTGCGCGCCGTAGCCGGCCCGGTTAAGCTTTTCGCGCGTGCCGAAGAATGTGAGCGCCTGCAACACCTGCGAGCCGGCGTGGAGAAACTCGCGGTGAAGCTCCCGCAACGCGTCGGGGTTCTCGATGGCCACCTCCGGCGTGAACTGGCCGCTACCCTTGCCGGTGCCGACCTTTTCGCGACCGGACCCGCTGTCCACGCAACCGCGGCGTTCGAGTTCGATGAGATAACCGCCGTCGCCCAGGACAATTCCTTCTTTGAGGAGAGTAGTGATGGATTTCATGGTCTTTGTCGGGTTGAACCGCTAGTGTGGTGACAAGGAATTTTCCGGCGCGGGTGGTGACTCGTGGGAAAGTGCGATGACGGACGCGAGCGCCAGCAGGATGCCGACACTTTCCCGCGTGCCGACTTTTTCACCTAAGAACAAAATGGCGATGGGTACACTGACCGCCGGATAGAGCGCGGTCAGCGGGATCACGATCGATGCTTTCCCGGCGCTGGCACAAGCAGCCAGAAGCGCGAAGTTGCCGAGCCCCAGAAACAGGCCCAGCACGGCCACGAGAAGCCACACTCCCGGCGCAATCCGCGGTGGGAGCGATTCGCGCCACAGAATCAACACCGCCACGGGAATGAATGCCGACAGAAACCAAAGTGTGGACAGTTCGCCCGAGATGTGGTTTGTGCACGCCTTTTGCAACAAACCCGCAACGCCCCAAAATGCGATGGGCGCCAAAGCGTAGGCCAGTCCGCTCGACAAGAGACCTTCGGCGGACGAAACGTTGAAAAGATAAATCGCCGTCAGGGACAGCAGCGCGCCGACAATCTGGATGCGGTTCAGCTTCTCCTTCAGCAAGACCCCGGCGAGCGCGATCGTCACGAGCGGATAAAGCGCCGTGAGCGGAACGACGGTGGCCGCTTTGCCGCCGCGATTCAGCGCGTGGTAGTACGCAATGTTGCCGGCGCAGCCCAGGACCCCGGCCGCAAAGGCGCACAGGGTTCCGCGAAGCCGATTGCCCGTGGCCGAAAGTCTCCGCGAAAATCCAAGCGCGACCATCACGGGCACAAGGCCGACGGTCGAAAGCGCCTGGCTGTGTGCCGCGGAGAGAGCGTGCCCGATCATTTTCGAGAGGATGGCCCAAACACCCCACGAGAGGAGCGCAACGAGCGACCAGAGCAGCCAGCGAGGCATGTTTAAAGAGTTCCCAATTCCAAGTCTCTGGAATTTGGAGCTTTTCATCTGTTTTCCCGGGTCCGGTCATGGACGCGATGGGCGTCCTGGAGCGAAGTCGCCTCCGGGAATAGCGGTGGCGTGAATGAGCTTTCGAGTGACAGCGCCCGGCCTTCGCGTCCGGCCTGCTGCGCTTTGAGGATGATCTCCAGCACGTGATGAGCGTGCGAAGGCGTCACCAGCGGCTGTGTGCCGTCGCGGATGCAGCCAATCAAGTGATTCAGCCCGTCCGTCCACGGCCAGTCCGGCGCAGTCTCTTTGAACACCTGCCACGCGCCCACGGAGTTTTGCCACAACTCATAGCCGTCGGGGTCCCAATCATCGCCGAGCATCTGGATCGTGCCGGTGGCGCCGTAAACCTCCAGCGCAGGCGTGCGATACTGCTGCATCGTGAAACCGGTGGTGACGACTGCGAATGCGCCTTCGCCGAAATCCAGCAAGACCTGCGCGTTGTCCTCGGCTTCAACGCGCATCGAGCGGCCATTGATTTCGCGCTCGGGAATTGCCACACCGGTCATGGCCATAACTCGCTTCGCCGGACCCAGTAACCCGGTGAGGCTGGTAAGGCAATAAACCCCAAGATCGAACAAGCAGCCGCCGCCGGGTTTGTAAAACCATTCGCTCCACGACGGGCCGGCCCATCCGTAACGGGCGCGCGCCGAACACGGCTTGCCGATGTCGCCTTGTCGAATGCGCCGGGTGATGGTCTGAAATGTGGGGCTGAGAATGGTGAACGGCGCGCACACCAGATGGCCGCGACTGCGCCGTGCAAGTTCGACGAGCGCTTTCGATTCGTCGAGGGCAGTGGCAAGCGGTTTCTCCACGAGCGCGTGTTTCCCCGCTTCGAGCGCGGCGCGGGCCAGCCGCGCGTGCTCGGTCATTGACGTGAGGATGACCACCACGTCCACCTCGGGCGCGGCGAAGACTTCCTGCGCGTCCGTGGTGAACCGTTGAACACCGAGTTCCACGCAGGCGCCGCCGCGCTGCGAGGTCCGTCCGCATGCAATGACCACTTCCGCTGCGCCGCGCAGACGCAGTTTGTCGATGGTCGCGCGGTAGGCGCTCAGGACGTTGCCGCAGCCGATGATGCCGATGCGCACGGGCGGGGTTTGCCGGGTCATGTTTGCGATTCGATTAAACAGTTTTCCTTTTGTCTGCGCCAGCTTCTTGTAGCATTTCGGCATGACCACGCAGGGTGGGTTCAAGAATGGCAGCCGCCGACGTGAGGAGGCGGACTTTGGCGCGAAAAACACTTCCGCCTCGTTACCTCGGCGGCTACGGCTCTTGCGACGATTCTTGGACTCACCCGGCATGACCACGACTTCAGAGCGGGCCGATGCGCGATTGGAGTTGCGAGGCGTGAACGGCAAACTCGCGGCGTTTCTCTTCATCCTGTTGATCGCCGGCATGCGGACGACTGCCTTCGCCGCTGAAGCGGACTTCTCCCAACCGAGGTCCGAGTGGAAGCCGCTGTTCAACGGTAAGGACTTGAGCGGCTGGGACAAATTCCTGGCATCACCGAACGGTTCTGATCCGATCATTCCGAACCGCGACCCGAAGAACGTGTTCACGGTCACAAATCTCAATGGCGAGACCGTCATTCACGTTTCCGGCGAGATTTACGGCGCGATCACAACACAGGATGAGTTCGAGGACTTCCATGCGCGGCTCGAATTCAGGTGGGGTGAGAAACGCTGGCCCCCGCGCGCAACCGTCGGCCGCGACAGCGGCATCCTTTACTGCTGTATTGGAAAGCCCAACCCGGGCACGGGCTGGATGACCTCCATCGAAAACAACATCATGGAACGCGGCATCGGCCAGTGGTGGAGCGTCAACGGCGCGATCATTGACGTGGAGGGCGAGTGGATTACGCCGGAAATGGAGCCGCGAATTCCCTACAAAAAGGAAGGCGACGGCGAGAAAAACATCGTTTACAGGAAAGGCGCCCCGCGCATCACGGCCACGCCCGCGAACGGCATTACGCCGAGCTTCGATGCGGAGTACCCGCTGGGAGAATGGAACACAGTCGAGGTCGTCTTCTGGGGCGGCAATTGCATTCACCTGCTCAATGGGAAAGTGAACCTGGTCGCGGTCAACCCGCGCTATAAAGAAGGCGACTGTTGGCTTCCGCTTTCGCACGGCAGACTTCAACTTCAATCTGAAGCAGCCGAGGTGTTTTACCGAAAGATTGAGGTTCGTCCTCTCTACGAACTGCCGACCGAATTCCTGGATGAAGTTCCTTCACCCGTCGCCGACGAACAGGGCTTCACAGCATTACTGACCGGAGAGGCTTCAAAGGACTGGAAACAATGCGGTCCAGGCCGGTTCATCGTCGAAAACGGCGTGGCTGCCGGTGAGGGCGGCATGGGTCTCTGGTGGTATGTCGGCCGCGCGTTCAGCAATTTTGTTTTGCGCGGGGAATTCTTGCAGGAGCAGGAAATCGCGGATTCGGGTGTGTTCGTCCGCTTTCCCGACCCGGGCAACGACCCGTGGGCCGCCGTCAAACAAGGGCACGAGATGGAAATCGGCGATCCGAATCCGGAGAAACCGGCCTGGCGAACGGGATCAATCTATCCGTTTCACGCGCCGGTTGCTGCCAACACCAGATCGCCAGGTCAATGGAACCAGTATGAAATCGTTTGCCGCGGACATGACTATTCGGTTCGGATGAATGGCAAACTGCTCAACACCTGGACCGACACCACGAAGCGCAGTTTGAGCGGCTTCATCGGGCTGCAAAATTATCCGGACCGGAAGGCCGTCCGGCACCGCAATCTGCGCGTCAAGGAGTTGCTGTGAAACGGACGTCATTGGCTTCACTCTTCGTTTCCTTCGTTCTCTTCTGTGGCTACTCTGCGTTGGGTGACTCGGTTTTGCCGCAGCCTATCGCCGGCTGGCACATCGAACTCATCGCCGAGGCTCCAAGAATCAGGCATCCTTCGGTCGTCGCGTGTGCGCCGGACGGACGCGTCTTTGTCGCCGAAGATCCGATGGACATCAGCCTGCCGAAGGCGGACGCCACGGAGGGTCGCATTCTCTGCATTCATCCGGATGGGGGTATTACGGTGTTTGCTGAAAAACTCTACGCGGTGTTCGGCATGCAGTACCTGGAGGGGGAGCTCTACGTCGTTCACGCTCCGAAGTTCAGCGTTTTCACCGACGACAATGGGGTTGGCCGCAACCGAGTTGACTTGATTGAGAGTCTGAACCCGAAGCCCTGGGCACTGGATTGGAACGATCATGTGCCCGCGAACTTCCGCCTCGCGATGGACGGTTACTTTTACATGGCGGTGGGTGACAAAGGCATCTACGGCGCCGTGGGACGCGACGGCCAGCGCGTTGACCTTCACGGCGGCGGCATTCTGCGGCTCCGACCCGACGGCACCAAACTGGAAGTCTATTGCTCCGGCGTGCGGAACATCCTCGATGTGGCGATCAACGCGGAGGACGAGATCTTCACTTACGACAATACGGATGAGCAGCAATGGATGTCGCGCGTGACGCACATGGTGGACGGCGGGTTTTATGGTTATCCCTACGACTTCATTCCGCGCCGGCCTTACACACTTTGGTGCATGGCGGACTACGGCGGCGGCGCGGCGACCGGTGCTTTATGCTACAACGAGGACGCTTTGCCGCCGGAGTATCACGGCAATTTGTTTCTCGCCGACTTCGGCAAGCGCCAACTGCTGCGACTCCGCCTGGAGCGCGAGGGGGCGACGTACAAAGTGCTCTCACGCCAGGATCTTTTCCCCGATCCACCCGAAGATTTTCGTCCGGTCGGAATCGCACTGTCGCCGGATGGTTTGAGCATCTACATCTGCGATTGGAACCATCGCGACACCAAGGAAGACGTGTCGGTGGGCCGGCTTTGGAAACTTGGTTACACCGGCAAAAACCAGGCCGCACCGAGGCCGAGTTGGTATTTGCCAGCAGCGATGGGAAAGAACTTTGAAGCGAGCAACGAAGAGTTGCTCAAAGCTCTGGCGCATCCGTCGCAAAGTGTGAGATTCACCTCCCAGCGCGAATTCTCGCGGCGGGGAACGAACGCCGTCGAGAGTCTGCTCGTCGTGGTGCA
>Ga0066710_100007037_pt1 | contig 10656 bp, 10 predicted proteins | sample GraSoiAngelo_159_FD_79666 | JGI IMG/M metagenome (GOLD analysis project Ga0066710, IMG submission 79666) | Grasslands soil microbial communities from the Angelo Coastal Reserve, California, USA - 14_1009_16_40cm | ecosystem: Environmental > Terrestrial > Soil > Grasslands | place: USA...
GAGGGGATTGTTCAGTTCGTGCGCCACTCCGGAAATCATCTCGCCCAGGGACGAGAGTTTCTCCGCCTGCTGGATCTGCTCCTGCAGGGCGCGCGCTTCGGTGATATCCGAGGTCACGACCACGAGCCCGGCCGCCGCTCCCTTCGGCCGCAATAATGGATTGATTGTGAGCCTGAGGACCCGCCGCGAGGATGGCAACGACACTTCGAGGCTGGCATTTCTTCTTGTCCCGGCCAGAATCTCCGCCGAGAAGTCGTGGAAGTCGCTCCCTCCAAAACTGGCGAGGTCTTCCGGCTCCTCCATCCCCGTGAAGAGCCGCAGGTGTTCACGGGCCGCCTTGTTGAGCGTCTCGACCCGCGAGTCGAGATCCGTCATGATGACGCCGTCGGACATCGAATCGATGACGGCCCGAAGCTGCCTCTCATGAGCTTCCGCCCCGGACTGAAGGCGGTCGATGGTCAGCGACGCTTGTCCTGCGGCTGCGGTCAGGATCCGGGACATCGACTCCGAGAGAAATCCCTTTTCGGCGACCGCCGCCAGTAGTCCTGCCTTCTCCCCTCGGCGAAACAACGCGAGCGTTTCGAAGATTTCCGGCGAACGGGAGAGGAGCAGTCCCTCCGGATCGTAGCCTGGCAGGTGGTGGAACCGCACCTGCGAAAAGCCAGGATCCCTGCCGGCCTCCCGCCGGAACTCCTCGTGGCAGCGCCGAGGCAGTTCCTCCTGCAACTGTTTCGCAAGAGGCCGGACGAGGTAGAACGTCAGCGTCCTGCGCCCCTCGAGGTCCAGCATCACCGCCACTGCATCAAGGTCCATGAATGTCTGGATCGCCGTGGAGAGCTCTTCGAACAGCTCGTCGAACTCCAAAGCCCTCCCCGCCGTCCGCACGACTTCCAGCAGCGCCGACAGCTCAGAGGACCGTTCGCGCGAGAGGTTCGCCGAAAGCCGCTCTTGCCTGCCGCGGCGGACGGCGGCCAGCAGCGCCTGCCAGAGCGGCTCCGCGGCCTCGATCTCGTCCTGACGGAACGGCTCGTCGCCCTCGCGCCCAAGAAGCAAGTCAAGTGGCTCGTCCGGCGTGAGGGGAAAGGAGAGCCGCAGGACGCGGCGACAGCGCAGAGGAAGCAGCCTCGCGAGCAGGAAGGGATCGCTCAGCTCGGAGGCGATCCCCCGAGGAACCTGGGGCACGAGCATAGGCGGATCGCCCGGCTCGAAAAGCATCTCCCGATGCGCCTGGGCAGCGACGAGGAGGTGATCAACGACTTCGGAATCGGGTCGCAGAGGAGTCGGCGACAGGGGCTGGACCCCTGAGGGAAGCTCGGTTTCCTCCAGCGCGCCCCCCGGTTGCACCCGCCGCCACGCTCGCGGCTCCGGCGTTTCCTCGTCCAGGGAGGCCCAGATCACGGCCGAGTCGAAGGGGATGATCCGTTGCAGCTCGGTCAGGAACGCGGCGAGGCTACGCTCGAGCGGATCCGCCAGCAGACGGAGTAAAGCCCTCTCCCGCGCCGCTGACACACTTGCCCGCCTCCCGGGGTGAGGGCGTGCGGGCCTCCGTCTGGACGATCTTCCGGCGGTCAACCGATCTTCAGGCTCGTGCGGTTCTTGAGTACCTTGTTGGGATAGAGCTTCTTTGAAGGCGACAGCATGGCATGGGGACGCGCGAAGGCCTTCTTCAGCCGCGCCTTGGCCTGCGCCTCGATCTGCCGGACTCGTTCGCGGCTGATCCCCATGCGCTCGCCGATCTGCTTGAGAGTCATCACCTTGCCTCCAGCCATGCCGAACCTGTGCACGATGACGGTCTGCTCCTGAGCCGTCAGGGTCGACAGCGCCTTCTGGACGAGACTGTTGTTCTCTCTCTTGATGAGCTTGTCCTCGGGGGTGATGACGTCGTCGTCCGCCAGATACTCGACAATCGGGGTGTCACGTTCCTTGCCGACCTTTTCGTCGAGGGAGAGCTCGCGGAGGCTGAGCTGAAGGATCTCGTCGACCTTGGCGACGGTCGAGTCCAATTGGGCGAAGATCTCTTCCCGCTTGGGCTTGCGCCCCAGCTCCCGCCGCAACTGGCGCTCCACGTCCCGGACTTCCTTGACCTTTTTCATCTGGTAGCTGGGGACCCTCACCAGAGCATGTTCCGAGAGGGCCCTCAGGATGGACTTCCTGATCCACCAGATGGCGTAGGTGATGAACTTGGTCCCCTTCGAGTGGTCGTAGCGGTGGGCGGCCTCGATGAGCCCGAGGTTCCCCTCGTTCAACAGGTCTTCGAAGGGGAGCCCGAGGTTCCGGTACTCGCTGGCCACCTTGACGACGAAGCTGAGGTTGGACTGCACGAGCTGGTTGAGGGCCCTGTGATCCCCTTCACGGACCTCCTTGGCGAGGTCGACCTCCTGGTCTTTCGTGAGAAGGGGATATTCCCGAATCTCCGAGAAATAGCGAGAAAGAACTGTCAGACGTTCATTGTGAGGCGAGTCCATCGGTTCTCCCCCCGGAGCGACCGCGAATCGACTCCAAGCCCAGGTTTGTTTCCCGAAGCTCCTCCCGAACCTCCTTACTCCTTGACTTGGACCTAGGCTCGGAGTACATACGGGGCAACTAGTTTTTGACGCGAGATTTACGCGGCCTTACCCAGGGGGACCGTACTCTCAAAGAAGCCACCCATTGGGAGGCCGGATTTGGATCCGAACTACGAGAGCCTGGTACTTCTTCTACAGCAATAGCCGGATACTAGGTTTATGAGCCTGGGTTGTCAAGCACCTTTTTGCCTTTTCGGCATGGCAGATGCGCTTTCGCCGCTTCATGCTGGAGCCCCATCCCGCTAGAATCCTTGACGAGGCTGAACGGAGAGCGTATGTCACCGTGGGATGAAACACCCTCTCTCCAGTCAAGGTAGGATCTGATGGCAGGAGGATCCGTGACCGCTCGACAGACCAAGATGCGCCAGCAAGTTCTCGTCGGGCTGAAGATCCGGGAGCTGAGGAAAGCCCACCAGCTTACCCAATCGGAGCTAGCGACGCGGATCGGCATCCAGCAGTCGGATCTTTGCAGAATGGAGACCGGCGAATACAAGGTCAGCCTCGACACGCTCTTCAAGATCCTGGCCATCTTCGAGATGAACATCGGGGAGTTCTTCCAGGAGGAGGACGAAGCCGCTCTTTCTCACGAGGAGCGAGAGGTGGTCGATCTCTTCCGCCAACTCGGCCCCACGTCCCGGGAGGAGATCCGGGAGTTCTTGAAGTTCCGAGTTCGGACCAGCGAAAACGACGGTTAGTTTTAGTGTGGAGCCAATGCTTCAGAACCTGAGGGAGAGCTATTGCTCTCATGCCGCGCGAGGCGCCGAGAAGGTGCGCCAAGGACTGTTCCATGAAGCCCTTGGCGAATACATCGAAGCGCACGACATCGCCCGGATGATCGGAGATGCCGAGATGGTCTTCGAGGCCATCTCCAATCTCAGCATGGTCCGCCTCGAGCTCGGAGAGGTCCGCTCGGCCCAGAAGGGACTCCGGGAGATCATCCTGCGCAGCCGCAACGAGCGAGTCGTCCTCGGCGCCTCCTACAACCTCGCCGTCTCGCTGAGAAAACAGGGCAACTTCGCGCGGGCCTTCTCCTACGCCCGCAGGGCGATGGAGATCGCAAAGCGCCGGCGGGAGGTTAGCTCTCTCGCCATGTGCCACAACCTTCTTGGCAACATCTCCCTGAGCCAGTCGCTTCTCGACCAGGCCTTGCGGGAGTATCGCCGCGCGCTCGCCTTGCGGCGGCGGGAGAAGGGGGACAACCGGTTCTCCCTGGCCATACTCAAGGAGAACATCGGCTACTGCCTGCTGCTGCGGCGGCAGCTCCGCCGCGGGGTTCGGTGGATCGAGGAGGCGCTGCGGCTCGCGGAGGAAACAGGCGATCGCCGCTGCCGGACCGACTGTCTCCAGGACCTATCCTACGCCAGGATGCGCCTGGGGGAATACGCCGACGCTGCCCGGCTTGGAGAGAAGGCGCTGGAAATGGCGCTTGCCGACGGCTACGCGGACATCGAAAAGAACTGCTATTACCTGCTGGGCGAGATCGCTCATCTCGTCGGCGACAGCGAGAGGCGTGATCAGTTCTTCAACCGCCTCCAGAAGCAGTATCCGGAAATGCCTTTCCTGAGGGATTTTCTTTGCGCGGTGGATGTCAGCGGGATCATCACGTTGAAAGCTTGAGGCGCCCCGGCACGGCATGTCGCCAAGCCGGCCGGGCAGGCCGGACGATGGCATGTGCCTTAGCGTTGCTCTGCGCGACGCCGGTACGAGCTGGCGATTCGTCCCTCTCCCCCTCCGGCTCCGTGCACCGGCTTAGCAGCGATAGCCTCAAAGCGGGAGGGAGCGAGATCGTTCACGTTCTTCAGACGCCCGATGGACCGACCAGCTCTCGGGTCATTCCCGGCACCGAAGATCCTCTCGCCGACATCTCTCCAAGCATCAGCGCCGAGCCAGCAGGCACGGGGCGCGCAGCGGCGGCGTGGAGCCGCTGGAACGGATCGGACTACGATGTTGCCGTCTCGATATGGGATGGGACCCGATGGGGCGCCATCAAGGTGGTCAGCGCCCTCTTGAACAACGACATGGATCCCCAGATCGTCTGGGGCCGGTCGGGCCTCATTCACCTGATGTGGCGCTCCGATACGTCGACGGGGCCGCTCTTCTATCAGCTCCAGATGGATGCCACGGGGAAGCCCGTCCGCGGTCCCAACCAGATCGTGCTTTCCCCTTGCGAGACCGTCTCGGATGGGGGAGGAAGCACCGATGCCGGCGCGGCCCCCAAGAGCTCCGACATCCTCTTCGCGTTCCTCCGGAACCCGGCGCCAGGAGGCGGCATGAGCCTCTTCGGGGGGCGAGACGAGCCAATGCCCATCGGATACCGGATCGATTTCGCCTCGCCGAAGGATCAGTCCTCGTCTCCCGGAGGGCCGGAGGGGTCTTACAGCGGGGACCGCCTTTCCTTCCTCTTCCGCCAGAACGGGCGCCTCTACTACACGGAACGGGACCCGGCCGGCTGGTCCCCCTACCGCTTCATCACGCTCAGTCAGGACATGAGCGACGAGCGAGCGGAGAACCTGATCCGAGAGATGCTGGAGAGGACGGCGGCGCCCTGACAATCGCTGAACGCGCGGGAGCGGTCACCCGGCCCCGGCAGCTGCTTCATTGCTCCATGACGGCCGATCTCAGTGAAAGGGATACGAATCGCGGTCCCGGCCGCGACCGATCAGCCGAAACCGCCGCCGTCTGAGACGCCATCGGATCTCTTCCAGCAGCGCACGTACTCTCCAGACCCTCTTGAGGTAAAGGTAGCCGAACAGCATTCCGCCGAGGTGGGCGATGGCGGCTACTCCGCTCGCCATGTAGCTCCGAAAGAAAAGAACCTGCATCGCAATGATGACGATGAGGAAGTATTTCGCCCGCATCGGAATGAAAAAGTTGAACAAGATAATTCGTTCCGGAAAGGTCAGTCCGTAAGCCAGAACGACGCCTAGGATCGCCCCGGAGGCGCCGATCGTCTTCGGTGCAGGCAGCGGCGCAAGCGGAGGGGGGGAGAAGGGGCCGATCGCGACGGTTGCAAGGGCGGCGCCCACCCCGCACACGGCGTAGTATCGGAGGAAACGTCTGGTCCCCCAGAACCGCTCCATCTCGCAGCCGAACATCCAGAGAGTGAGCATGTTGAAGCCGATATGCCAGATGTCCCCATGCAGGAACAGGTATGTGACGGCCTGGTAGAGGCAGCCGTGGACGAAGAGATAGGCGTTCAGCCCGAAGTATCTCAGCAGAAGCTCGTACATATCGCCTTCGCTCGATCCCAGCCAGACGACCCATTGCAGGCCGAAGACCGCGACGCAGGCGACGATCAGGCCCCTGCACCCATCCGGCGTGTTGCTGAAGAAGGTGGAAATCGGGCCGCGCGAGCGGTAGGGGGGACGGTAGTACTCCATCAGGGACGAACCCGGGGGGTTACTGGCCCAGGATCTCCGCCTTTCCAACGGAGCGGTCGATGTGCACCCAGATGGGATCGATCCGGTCTATCACTCCTCTCTCGTCACCGCGCAGCCCGCAGCAGGTACATCCCTTCCCCTTGATCCCCGGCTGACCGCAGGAGAAAACGGTCACCTTGCCGTTGACGCGCAGCTCCCATCGGTACGCCCAGGATGTTCGCTCGTTACGGACCCGCGCGCGGAACTCGTTGTTGCCGTTGCGCGCCTTCTCCGAGACATCCACCCACCCGGTGCCCAGAGGTCCCGCCCTTTCTAGTACCGCGTCTCCGTTGAGAAGAAGGTCCAGCTCGTCATCCGCCGCGGCGCAGCGGACTTCGATCTTGAGCGGCGGGTTTGCCGGCTCGAAGAGCACCTTCGAGATCTGCGACCGCAGCAGTAACCTGACGGCGCCTCCGGGGTCGCGCAGGGTCAGCTTCTCGGAGTCCAGACCGAGGACCTCACCGCTGATCTGCGAGCCATCGCGCAGAACGACCGTGTCTGCGATCGACGGAACCCAACCCCGGAAAAAAGCGAGAAATACCACGAGGAGCCGCCAGCGTAGGCGCTTCGGTCGAAGAAACATTCGCTTCTCTCTCGGCTTTGTTCTCCTCGCGACACCGGTTACTGAAGAGGCCGCCTGCAGGAGGTTGGAAGATTACGGGGGTGGCCTCGGAGTGTCAATTGGAGGGGGGACTTGCGCGGCAGCTCTCCGGCACGGATGTTATCTAATGATCATCGGAGAGAACCGGGACATGGCCAATGAAGAACGCATCGTGGACTTCCTGATCTGCCGCAACTGCTCGTCGCCTTGCTATGTGTACGAAATCGACGGGCAGACGGTCATCGAGGCTCTCTGCCAGACATGCGGGAACGAGGATGTCAGGGAGTTCAGCCTGGAGGATGAGGATGATGCAATGGGATGAACCTCGATCCGGCCCAGGCCGTCAGGCGGCCGAGCCCGGCTCTCGCCTCCCGGAAAGGCTGGTTCTCCTCGAGATGAGAAACCGACTCGCTGCGCAAGGGGACAGCCCGCTCCTTCGCCCCGAAGATAGCCGCCGGCGCTGCCTGGAGTCAACGCGCCTGGAGATCAGCCCGCGGCATGTCCACAGACACCGCAGCAGCCAAGAGGGGAGCATTCCCTGAAAAGAAGTGCTCGGGGCGGACGCCGGTGGGGGCTCTGCGTCTCACGGAATCTTCTGTCCCTCCGCTGCTGTTGTCCGTGCCGACGCCGGAGTTGGGCCAGAGAAGGGGAACAGAGCTGGCAGAGGACGCCCTGGAGGGCGCCAGGCACGGTTTCTGTGCCGAGACCGCTGTCCTTCTGCTGCACGGTGCCGGCAAGAGCCGTATTGCGCTCTCTCGCGGCGCCGTCCGAGGAGAGGAACTCGGCACTGCCCTCCCCTGCCCCTGGGTTGTTCAGGAGGCCCTGCGGAGCGGTTCCTCGGTGGTGGCGTTCGAACCACCACTGTCGGTCGTCTGCATCCCGCTTTCAGGCGTCCCCATCTCGGCGGAGGATGGCAGCGCCACGAGCGCCGGCACGCTCCAGAGCAGCGGAGCGTGTGAGGGGGCGCTCCTCCACCTCACGAGCAGCAGCCGCAGGCTGAGGCCCAGCGAGGCCGAGTTGTGCCTGGCAACTGCCCTGGGGAGGATCGCCGCTGCCGTCGTGACGGGGTCGAATGCGCTCTCGGGACGCCCTCCGGCCACTGCCTCCGGATCCGCCGAGGGGGCTCGCAACGCCCGCCTCGGGGCTGACCGTCTCGTCGGCTGCTCCCAGGCGATTCAGGAAGTGCGGCGTCTTCTCCGCCTCTTGGCAGGGACCCCTCTGCCTGTGCTGATCGTCGGGGAGAGCGGGACCGGCAAGGAGCTGGCCGCCAGGGCCTTGCACGAAGAAAGCAGGCGTGCCGCCGGTCCCTTCGTCAGCGAGAACTGCGCAGCGATCCCGGAGGCCCTCTTCGAGAGCTTGCTGTTCGGCCACGTCCGCGGCGCTTTCACAGGGGCCGAACGCGACCATGAGGGACTCTTCCGGCAGGCGGCGGCGGGAACGCTCTTCCTGGACGAGATCGGTGAGCTTCCGCTTTCCCTCCAGGCGAAACTGCTTCGCGTCCTGCAGGAGGGAGAGGTGCGGCCGCTCGGAGGCCGGAACCATGTTCCCACCGACGCGAGGATTGTCACGGCAACGAACCGCGACCTCTCTTCCCTGCTCTTCGCAGATCGGTTCCGGAAAGATCTCTACTACAGGCTGAGGGGGGCTGCGATCGAGCTGCCGCCGCTGCGGCTGAGGCCGGACGACGTCCCTCCTCTCGCGGAGCACTTCCTCCGCCGCGCAGCAGCCTGCCGGGGGGCGGCCCTGCAGCTTTCCGAAGAGGCGCTCCAGACGCTTGTCGAATACGAGTGGCCTGGCAACGTCAGGGAGCTGTCGAACGAGATCGAGAGGGCCGCAGCTCTCACTGACGGGGAGACGATCGGAGCGGGACAACTGTCCCCTGCCGTTCGCTCACACGAGGGAGTGCCCTCCGCGCCCATCGCGTTCCATCCCTGCGAGAAAGGGATGATCGAGAGATGCCTCGTCGCCTCACGCGGGAACGTCGCGGACGCGGCGAGGGAGATCGGCTGGAACCGCCAGAAGCTCTACCGGAGGATGGAGAAGCTGGGAGTGACCCAGGGATTCGGCAGAAAGCGAGCGTGACGGCGCGGCTCACTCCTCCTTCAGTTCGACGTTCCAGTAGGCCACGTCCAGGAACGTCTTCCAGGACTCGTGGGCGGGACTGGAGAGAGCAAGGCGGACGAGGGGATGCCAGCGCGGCCTGTCCGGCCGCCGGATCAGCCTCATCCCCACTTCCTGCGGGAGCCGGCTTCCCTTTCGGTGGTTGCAGGCGAAGCAGCAGCAGACCACGTTCTCCCAGGTGGACCTGCCTCCTCGCGACAGGGGGACCACATGATCGAGGTTCAGCTCCTTCGGGGAGAACCTGCGCCCGCAGTACTGGCAGCGGTTGCGATCGCGGAAATAGATGTTCTTCCGAGTGAAGCGGACTTCCTGGCGCGGCACGCGGTCGTAGTGCGGCAGCAGGATGACCCAGGGGATCCGGATCCGGAGCGAGGGGGTGACGGCGATCTCCTCGTCCGCACCCGGAGGAATGTCGCACCAGTCCTCCCAGCCATAGGTGCGGAAGTCCGTGTCCACGGCGACCACCTGGCCCTTGTACAGCAGCGTGAAGGCCTTGCGGACCGACGTGATGTGGACAGCCTGGTACAGGTTGTTGAGGACGAGGACAGAACCGTCAATCATGAGCCTTCGAGAACCCCATTCGCCCCGCGGGAATCTACCCCGAGGGACTGTAGCTCGTCTTCAGGAGCTTGTGCTGATTGTACCGCTCCAGCGCCAGGGAGATAAGCCGGCTGACCAGATCGCGGTAGGACAGGCCGCTCGCCTCCCACAGCCGTGGGTACATGCTCACCGGCGTGAAGCCGGGCAGCGTGTTGATCTCGTTGATGGTGAACTGTCCGTTCGCGCGGTCGAGGAAGAGGTCCACGCGAGCCATGCCGGCCAGCTCGAGCGCGCGGAAGGCTTCCAGGGCCAGCCGCCGAGCCTCCTCCGCTTTCGCCGCCTCGAGGGGGGCCGGAACCAGAAGCTGCGATTCCTTGAGGTACTTGGCCTGATAGTCGTAGAACTCCCCGCAGGGGACCACCTCCCCGGGAACCGAAGCGGCCGGATCATCGTTGCCGAGCACTGCCACCTCGATCTCGCGGGCCTCCACCGCCCGTTCCACGAGCACCTTCCGGTCGTACTCGAACGCCATCTCAACGGCCGACGTCAGGGCGGCGGCGGAGGCGACCTTGCTCACCCCGACGGAGGAGCCGCTGCCCGCGGGCTTGACGAAACATGGCAATCCGATCTCCGAAACGATCGTGCTCTGCCAGAAGGACGGGCCTTCCCGGGACCACTCGTTCCGTCCGATCCGTCGAGTCGCAACGACCGGCAGCCCATGATGGGCGAACAGCCGCCGGGATACATCCTTGTCCATTCCCAGCGCCGAGCCGAGCACTCCCGCCCCGACATAGGGGAGGTCCGCCATCTCCAGCAAGCCCTGAAGCGTCCCGTCCTCGCCGTAGATGCCGTGAACGAGGGGGAAGACCACATCCAGACTGCCCGATCCCGAGGCTCCCTCCTCGCTGCCGGCCGAGGAGGCGGCCCGCGGGCCGGCCGGCTTCACGCTCTGTGAACCGGACAGCCCGGGCAGCATGGGACGCACGCCGGCCCGGCCGGCCCCCTCGCCGCGAGTGTCTTGCTGGAGAAGCCGCAGCGGGTCGCCCGAGGTCAGCCAGCGGCCGTCCTTGGTCACGCCGATCGGCACGACCTCGAAACGCTCCGGGTTGATCGCCCCCATGACGGAGCGGGCGGAGATGAGAGAGATCTCGTGCTCGACGGAGCGGCCTCCGAAGATCACTCCCACGCGCATTCTGCGGCTCATGCGGTTGCCTCCCGCCGGAGCCTTCCGGGAGCTTTCCTGCCCTCGAGGGCGTGGCCGCGGACGATCTTCCGGATGGCCCGCGCCAGGGACGGGATCCCCTCTCCCGACAGCGCCGAGATGAAAAAAGCCTCCGGATACAGCTCTCTCGCTCGCTCACTCGCCCCTTCCTGCACGAGGTCGCACTTGCTGAACACCAGCAGCAACCTC
>Ga0066710_100007038_pt1 | contig 10656 bp, 7 predicted proteins | sample GraSoiAngelo_159_FD_79666 | JGI IMG/M metagenome (GOLD analysis project Ga0066710, IMG submission 79666) | Grasslands soil microbial communities from the Angelo Coastal Reserve, California, USA - 14_1009_16_40cm | ecosystem: Environmental > Terrestrial > Soil > Grasslands | place: USA...
AACTTGGCATGACCGGCGATCCAGTCGAGGTCGTAAGCCGAATGCGGCGTGAGTATGGCCACACAATCGCTTCCGCTAACGGCCCGACGCGTCAACTCGCTCCTGTTGAGTTGCATCCCGTTCAGCACCACGGTTTCGACGTACGGATCGTGGAACGACACTCTGGCTCCTTTTCTCTGAAGGAGCGCCATGATCTTGATCGCTGGGGATTCCCGCACGTCCCCCACGTCGGCCTTATACGTGACTCCCAGCACCAGCAGGCTCGCCTCACGAACAGCTTTGCCGGCATCGTTCAGTGCATCGCCGATCCGGTTGGCGACGTAGCCGGGCATCTGGGCGTTGATGTCCTGAGCCTGCTCCAGCATCCGGAACTGGTGGCCAGCCTCCCTCCGAACGTGCCAGGCCAGATAGGCCGGATCCAAGGGGATACAGTGGCCGCCCACCCCCGGCCCCGGATAAAATGACATGAAGCCGAAGGGTTTCGTTCCAGCCGCGTCCGCGACCTCCCACACGTCGATGCCCATCTCGTGGCACAGCATCGCCATCTCGTTCACTAGCGCCACATTCATGTGCCGGAACGTGTTCTCGAGCAATTTGGACAGTTCCGCCGCCCGACACGATGAGACGATCACGACCTTCTCCACCAGCTGCTCATAAAACAATGCAGCAATGCCGGTCGCTTCGGGCGTTTGGCCACCCACCACCTTCGGCGTATTTTGGAAGGTGAACTCGTCGTTCCCCGGATCGATCCGCTCCGGAGAATAGGCCAGCAGGAAATCTCTGCCGGCGGAGAGACCGGATGTCTCGAGGAGCGGTCGAACGAGCTCATCGGTCGTTCCCGGGTAGGACGTGGACTCGAGAACGACGAGGCAGCCGCTGTGGAAACGACGCGCCACATCCGTACAGGCTTGCTCCACGTACGACAGATCGGGCATGTTGTCTCGCAGAGGGGTCGGTACGCAGATGATGATGATGTCGCTCTGCTCCAGCCCGCTCATCTCAGTCGCGAATGACAGCCGGCCGCTAGAGACACCGGCCGAAAAGACCGACTGGTTCACTCCCGGCACCGAGAGGACGCCGCGCTGCAGCTCCTCGGTCCGCCGCCGGTCGACGTCGATCCCCGTGGTCCGGAATCCGGCATCGGCCGCGACGCACCCCACGGAGACGCCAACGTACCCCTGACCGACGATGCTGACCGTCGCCGTCCGCGAAAGGATGCGACGCCTGAGCGTAGCGGTTGTCTTGATCGTTGCTCCCTTCGTGATCGAGGGTCGCGGCTAGAGCGAGCCTGTGCCTACGCCGCTTCGTCGCCGAGCTCGACGATCTTGCGGATCGCGTGGGCCCTCCGCCGGAAGAACTGTCGACGAGAGATGCGCAACGTGCTCGCGATGTCTTCCACGGAGTCCTGCCCCACGTACCAGCGCAGCAGGAGCTCCTGATCACGCTCCGCAAGCTGGGAGACCCGGTGGCAGAGCTCCGTACGCTCGTCGAGCGTCTCGAGGAGCCCAGCGCGGAAGCCGTCCGAGAGCATCCTCTTGCCACGCGCTTTCCCCACCTGAAGGATGGAGGTGGTCGAGGGCTGCCGCCAATCCACGTACCTGAGGAGACACTGGATCACCTGCTCTGGAGAATCAAGCACAGTACGCCCCATATTTTAGAAAATAGACATCGTTTGGGTGACGCACAAGATAGGGAAATCCCCCACATCCACGTGAGTCCGCCGGCACGGGCCCCCTATCTCGTGCTTCCATTGAGCGCCACACCTGCAACGGGGGCCCCCAGTCGTCCTAGGATCTCTGCGGTTCGCTTGGCCTCGTCCACCGTGGTCCTCCCGGTCCGGGCGACCACGAGCACGCAGTCGACCTTCTGCAGGAGATACGCGGCGTCGCCATTCGCGAGCAACGGAGTGGTATCGACGAGCACGACGTCGGCAGCCTCGCGCGCCTCCTCGAGGATCTGTCGCATCCGCTCCGAGCCCAGCAGCCTGCCCGGATTCGCGGGGATCGGTCCACTCGGGACTACCCTCACGTTCCGGAGCGCTGTGCTCTGCGCGTAGTGCTCGAGGATCCCTTGCCGGTCGCTCGACATCAGCGCGTCCGAGAGCCCTGGCTCGTTCGACACACCGAACAGCCGATGCACGTCCGGCCGGCGGAAGTCGCAGGAGAGCACAAGCACCCTCTTGCCATTCTCGGAGTAGGCCGTAGCCAGCCGCGCCACAACGCTCGTTTTGCCCTCGGCTGCGCTGGCACTCGTGACGAGGATCGCCTGGGCGGGCTGCCGTCCGTTCCCGTTGTCCGAGAGCGAGACGTAAGAGGAGTCCCCCTGTGCCAGCAGGGCTCCAAGCAAACGTAACGGCTCTGCACCGCCCGAGACCTCCCCATTGGCCTTGATGATTGCCCCGTGGTTCCTTCCCCGGAGCGGGGGGATCTCTGCCAGGACCGGGAGGCCGAACGAGCGCTCCGCTTCTCCTTTCGTCCGGATCCGCGTATCGAACCGCTCCAGCGCGAGCGCGAGAACCAGACCAACGAGAAGTCCGAGCGCTCCGGCTACGACCAGCCGCTTCGTGAGCGTGACCGAACCCAGTAGCGCATCGGCCGTTACCGGATTCGACCTGGCTTTCTGGAGGATTTGGATGGATGAAGGCTCGAACGACGCTGCCGTCACCTGCTGATATTGGCTAACGAGGTACCCGTAGTTCTGGATCTTCGCGTCGCGCTCAGCGGTGAGCAGGCCCGCGCTGGCGAGAGAGGCGGTGCTGATCGCGACGTCGAGCTGAGTGATGTCACGCGCCAGTCGGTTCATCTGGCCGCGAAGCCACTTGGCCTGGGCGAGCGATCCCTTGACCCTCGCCTCGATGGCGTACCTCACGAGCTCGCGCGTGAAGGTGTTGGCGAGGCTCTCGGCTTGCTCCCGTGTCGACGCCGTGGCCTTGATCCATAGGATGCCCGAACCCTGGTCGGGCAACACGGAGATCGCTGCGGCTAGATCTGCCGGATCACCTTGGTACTTCATGTCCTTTGCGACGCGGCCGGGGACGGGGCCGATCGTGGTCAGGGCGGACAACGCGCTCAGGTTGGTCACGGTGGAGTCGGTCGATCCGAGTACCGCAGCGTCAGCCTCGTACGCCCTCGGCGTGGACGTGCCGAGCCCGACGGACCGGGTGAGCCAGCCGACCAGGACGCCAACGGCGACCAGACCGATGATGATCCAGGCCCGGCGACGCAACCCACTCAGATAGTCGATGGGCTCCACTGGTAGCTCCCTTCTATCCCCTCGCGCATAGCGAAGACGGCCGCTGCCACGTTCGGGACGCCGAGCCTGGCGAAGATCCGGGTCTTGTGCCGCTCCACGGTCTTGGGACTGATGCCGAGCTGCGTGGCCACCTGCCTTCCCGACAGGCCCTTCGCCACCAGCTTGAGGACCTCGCCCTCGCGGGCGGTGAGCCGGGGAGAGGAAGAGGGGACCGTCCGTGCTCCGGGGACCAGCGCAGCGACGAGCGCCTTCACAGGAGCAGTGGTCGGCACCTGAACGGTTTCTTCGCCCTCTGCGTCACCAAGGAATACAACCCGGACGCCGGCCCGACGAAGCCGGCCTACCGCCGCGAGAGCACCCGGCAGACGCGCATCGATCGCTACGGCATAGGCCCGGGCACCCAGGCGCTCCGCGTCGCGGGCTGTCGAGGCGGCCCCCACAGGCACGATGCCCGGGTATCGGGCCAGGGCGGCGGAGATCCCCTCGGCCACCATCGTCTCCCGGTGGGCCACGACGACGGCTCGCGCGATCATCGCTGCCCTCCCACCAGGGCTCCCTGCCTGCGTGCCGACAACCCCTTCACGCGCTCGGCCAGCTCCTCGCGCCGGCCCTCGCTGACCAGGGCCTCGAGCTCCCGAAGGGTTCGCCGCACGGTCGGCAGGTCCGGAACCGGCGGCCGGGAGACGACGATGCCAGGATGGCCGCTCGGTGCCGATTCGTCCTCCGGGTCCACCAGATCCTCGATCAGCTTCTCGCCGGGCCGAGCCCCGACGATCTCGATCGGCACGTCCCGTCCCGGCACCAACCCGGAAAGGCGGATGAGCCTGCGAGCGAGGTCGAGGATGCTGACCGGTTCACCCATCTCCAGAGTGAGGACGTCGCCTCCTTGCGACAGCGCCGATGCCTGCAGAACAAGCTCGACCGCTTCCTGGATGCTCATGAAATACCGGGCCATCGAGGGGTCCGTCACCGTGACAGGGCCCCCTCGCGCGATCTGGCCGAAGAAGGTAGGGATCACGCTGCCGCGACTCCCGAGCACGTTCCCGAATCGAACCGCGCAGAAAGTGCAGCCGTTCCCGTGAACGCTCCGAACGATCTGTTCGGCGAACCATTTGGTTGCGCCCATCACACTCACCGGCAGGACGGCCTTGTCGCTCGAGATCAGCACGAATCGCTCGACGCCTGCCGCCACCGATGCGTCTACGACGTTGGCCGTGCCGATCACGTTGGTGAGAAACGCCTCCTCGGGGAAGGCCTCGAGCAGCGGCACGTGCTTGTGGGCTGCGGCGTGGAAGACGACGTGGGGGCGAAGCATCATGAGGACCTGGTGCATGGCGCCGCGCTCGCGGACGTCCGCCAGCACTGCCTCAGTGGGCGTCCCCAATCCGACGAGCGCGTCGTGCAGATGGGTCTCGTCGTGGTCCAGGAGGATCAGTGCCGCCGGGTCGAACCCCGACACCTGTCTTGCGATCTCGGAGCCGATCGATCCGCCGGCGCCGGTGACGAGGACCCGCCGTCCCCGCAGGATAGCCCGAACGGTATCCAGATCCGTGACGACTTGCTGCCGACCGAGGAGGTCCTCGATGCGCAGGTCCCTGATGTCGCGAGCAGTGATCCGGCTACCGACGATCTCCTTCACCGAGGGCAATACCCTAAGGGCCACGTTGGCGTCTTCGCATGAGGCCGCCACGTCCCGGACCAAGTCGCCCGTTGCTGCCGGGATCGCGAGCAACACTTCATCGACGCCGAGGCGGCTCACCAGGTCGGGAAGCTGGGCACGGGTCCCCAAGATGGGGACCCCGTACAGCGATCGCCCCGCCTTGCGTCGGTCGTCGTCGAGGATGCCCACCGGCTTCAGACCGACCGACCGGTTGTGAAGGAGGTCCTTGAGGACCATCGCCCCTGCCTCCCCTGCTCCCACCAGCAGGATGCGCTTCGCCTCCTGAGAGGCGGTGCGCCGATCGAATGCAAAGAGGCGGCTCTGGAACCGAACCGCCCCAAAAGCGAGGATCGACAAGATGGCGCCGAGCGCCACGACGGAGACGGGGACAGCACGAACGCCACCGGTCAGGAGGTCCAACACCACGACGGCCGTGCCGCCGCTCAAACCGGCCAGTGCGACTCGCCGCGCCTCGTAGATACTCGCGTACCGCCACATCTGCCCATACAGGCCAGTGATGAAGTTGCACAAGAGATGGAGAGCCACGGCGGCCGGCAGGAAGTCCCAGAAACTCGACCAATAGACGCGGGGAACGTGGCCATTGAACCGGAGCACGAGCGATACGAGATAGGCGACAACAACGACCCCCAGGTCGAGAAAGGCGAGCGGAAAGTCTCGGCGCACGTGGCGTACGATCCGCTCGGGGAGACGGGGACTCCGGCCATGTGACGGCCTCGCGAGGGGGCCCGCCATCGGTCCAGCCTCGAACTCGTCGCGGGGTGCATTGGACTGTTCCGTCGCCGGCTCAGCCAAGATCGGGCCCCGTCGGACTCGATAACCCTTGCCTGATTTCGCTCGGCGGACTTCGGTCCTCCGGCCCCTCGTCCCGCAAAAGCCCAGGACGCGCTATCGTCTTCGCCCTGCCGAGGTCGGCGAGGATCCCGGTCCGAGTCATCAGTGCCACTGCCTCGAGCCTCGAATGAACGCCGAGCTTGCCGAGCGCATTCTGGACGTGTGTGCGAGCCGTCTCCGGGCTGATGACCAGGATCCGGGCGATCTGATCGTTGTCGGCCCCCTCTGCGAGAAGGTTCAAGACCTGTCTCTCGCGCCCTGTGAGCCGGCTCATCCTCGGCGCCGCGTCATCCTGCTCCCGGCGGCGCCGCACCAGCGACGAGATGAGCCCGGGAAGCAGGGGAGGCGGGACGACCATCTCACCGGCCCTGACCTTCCTGGCGGCCTCGACCAACTCCCGGACGAGGGAGCTTCGTGCGACGAAACCACTGGCGCCAGCCTCGATGGCGCGGAGGAGCGTTTCCGGGTCCTCCCGCTCGGCCAAAACCAGCACGCGGCAGTCCGGCACTTTCTGAGCGATCTGACGAGTGGTCCTGAGTCCATCACCGTTCGGCAGGTCCAGGTCGATCACCGCGACGTGAGGTCGCTCCCGCTGCACATCCGCCACCGCCTGGATCCCGTCGCCAGCTGTAGCCACGATCCGGAGATCCGCCTCCGCATCGATGGCGGCCCTCACCGCGTCCAGGAAGAGCGGCTGGCCGTCCGCCAGGAGGATCCGTATCTCGCCAAGCACCGAGTCCACGCGCCCCCCACCCCTTCCCCCAACGACGGTGCCCGAGCCTAGGGCGACAGACTGCGTAGTGCACGCGCAGAGGGACGTATTTTCTTTCTACGCCCAATGGGCGAGTCTGTGTGATGCATACGGAGAGCAACTGGTCGCTTTCTACGTCCCGTGAGTGATAGTGGTGGGACCCCTACCAGCCGTCGACCGTAGGAGCCTTGACGATCCCGTGGCTCAATGCCACTGCCGTCGCCTGGAGGCGGGAATGTACCTGGAGTTTCGCGAGGATGTTCTGGACGTGCGTTCGAACCGTATGCAAGCTGACGGATAGCGAGGCTGCCATCTCCTCGCTGGTAGCCCCTCTCACCAGGAGCGCGAGAACCTGGAGTTCGCGAGGCGTGAGCATCTCGATCGGATTAGAGCCCCTATTCTCGCGTGCGCTCTGATCGGCCTGTAGGACGGGCTGGGGAGCCACGAGCTGCCCCTCGACGATGCTCTCGATGGATCGGACGAAGGCGCTCCACGAGAGGGTTTTCACGATATAGCCGACAAACCCCAACCGGAGCGATTTTGCGACGACTCGCGAATCTTCGTTGGCCGTCAGGGCAACGACCTTGGTGCCGGGCAGCGCTTCGAGTATCTCAGAACCGAGCTCGAGCCCGCTCCTGTCGGGCAGGCCCAAGTCCACGAGCACGAGTTGAGGTCGGTGTTGCTCCACGGCCTCGAGCGCTTCCCCTGCAGTCTCCACCGTGGCAACCACCGTCATCCCGATCCGCTCGAGCGAGAGACGGATGGAGTCGGCGAAGAGCCGATGATCATCCACGATCAGGACGTCGATGGGGAAAACCTCCTTATGACAGCGGCACCTGCATGCAGAACGCAGCCCCGTGCGCGGACGATTCCACCGTGATGGTTCCGCCGTGTGCCTCGACGATGCGCCGGGCGATGAACAAGCCCAGGCCCTTTCCGCCGCTACGGCGGCTTCCGGCGCGGCCCCGGGCAAGCGGGTGGAAGATCAGCCGCTGCTCTTGTGGTGGGATTCCGGGGCCTTGGTCCTTTACGCGGATCCTCGCGACCTCCCCCTTCCGCTCCACCGTCACGATCACCGGGCTCATCCGCGGCGAGTAGGCGAGCGCGTTTCGCACGACGTTGGCAACGGCTCCCCGGAGTTGGCCGTTGTCGACGCGCGCCGGCAGCTTGTCGGGAGCCGCGATCGTCACCCGTTCCTCCTGTGGTTCCGGCATGCACGAAGCGACTGCGTCACGAACGACCCCGACGAGGTCGACCGGTCGCCGCTGCAGCTCGCCCGATCCAGCCGCCCAGTGCAGCAGTGGCTCGACCAGATCGGCGAGATACGCCAGCTCACCGGCTGCTCGGAACAACAGCTCGCGGCTCTCGGTGCTGCCCTCGGCCAGAAGCAGGTGGTCGATCGCGGCCTTCGCCCCGAGCAAAGGGGTCTTGAGCTCATGGGCGGTCCAGGCGATACCGAGATCGAGGGCATCATCGCGTGCCCGAGACCCCTTCAAGTGTTCGAGTGCCGTCGCGAGCAGCCACCCCGCTGTGGCCATGAACTCACGATACGGCTCCACCTCACAAGCGAGGAGGAGAACCGCGGCGTCGGCCTCGACGGCCTCCGCACGTTGCGCCCCTGTGACGGAGGCGAATCCTTCCCGGAGCGCGGCGACGGCTTCGGGGCGGGGCCGTGAGCGCGACGGCAGCTCCCGAAGGGCGGCCCGGAGCTCCGCCTTCTTCCTTGCCCCAAGCCCCCGGACTGCCGCGACATACCATCCTTCGAGCGACCGGTCCGGCAGTACGCCAGCGATCGGCACGCCGAAGTGCGACGAGCACAGCGCGACGGTTGCGCGGATGGCCGCAACCCGCGTACTGGCTCCGAGCAGCCCCGACGCGAGCTGAAGCGTGGCGCTCAAGGCCTGCCAAGCCGGCTCGGCGTCGGCTCCTCCCCTCAGGATCCGGAGCTCCGAAGCCGAACGGTTTACGGCCACACGCACGTCCGCGTGCCGCGCGCTCAGCACCGACGCGGGAGCGATCACTTCGACGACGCCCATCGATCCCCCCTCACCGATCAGGGGATAGATTCCCAGGGAGCGCCCCGAGGGGTGCCGGAGCGGCACTTCAATAGATTCCCCCGATTCGAACGACTGACGACGGCGGGCCGACCGAAGCCTGACGTTGAAGGCATCGCTCCCGTGTCGGGCAACCACCCGGAGCCGCCCGCCCCGGTCGGGGAGGGCCACTTGGACAGACCCCCCTCGACCAAGAGCCGTGGCCACGAGCTGGAGGGTCGTGCTCAGGAAATCGCTGGACTGACCCCGCACGCGCGAGTGCAAGACCGCGAGGTGAGCGGATGTCCGTTCGCCGACGCTGAATTCTTCACCCATATGATTGTTGCGTCTCGAATGAACGGGCGATCGAGGATCGAGTCTTCTCCCAGCAAGTAGGAAACGTCAAATCCCGACGTCAGGCTACGGAATTTGGGGGAGGTCGACCTACAGGAACCGGGGGAGGAGAAATACGCGTGCCTTGCCACAGGGCCCTCTCCGACGCCGGGTATCGAGGGCAAGCGAATCCGCCCGCCGATGACGCGCTCTCCGCCACGGTGTCAGTGCATGTGGCCGTGACCCCCCTCCGCCGCCCCGGGTTCCTCCTCCTCCGGCTTCTCCACCACGGCGCTCTCGGTGGTCAGCACGAGCGCTGCGATGGAGGCGGCGTTCTGGAGCGCCGACCGCGTGACCTTGGCCGGATCGATGATGCCGGCCTTCAGCATGTCGACGTATTCGCCGGTCGCGGCGTCGAAGCCGCGATGGTCGCCTTCCGAACGGATGTGCCCGACGACGACCGCGCCCTCGTGGCCCGCGTTCTGGGCGATAAGCTTGGCCGGCTCGGACAGGGCGTCACGGACGATCTTGGCGCCGGTGGCCTCGTCACCCGTGAGGTCGAGCTTGTCGAGCGTCTCCTCGGCCCGGATCAACGCGACCCCACCTCCGGGGACGATGCCCTCCTCGATCGCGGCCCGGGTGGCCGAAAGGGCGTCCTCGATGCGGTGCTTCTTCTCCTTGAGCTCGACCTCGGTGGCCGCGCCCACCTTCACCACGGCCACGCCACCGGCCAGCTTGGCCAGGCGCTCCTGGAGCTTCTCGCGGTCCCAGTCCGAGTCGGTCTTCTCGATCTCGGCCTTGATCTGGGCGATGCGGCCCTTCACGTCCTGCTCCTTGCCACCGCCCTCGACGATCGTCGTGTCGTCCTTGGTCACCACGACCTTGCGGGCCTTGCCCAGCAGGTCGAGGGTCGCGTTCTCCAGCTTGATCCCGACCTCCTCGGAGATGACGGTGGAGCCGGTGAGGACGGCGATGTCCTCGAGCATGGCCTTGCGCCGCTCGCCGAACCCGGGGGCCTTCACCGCCACCGCCTGGAACGTTCCCCGGATCTTGTTCACGACCAGGGTGGCCAGGGCCTCACCCTCGACGTCCTCGGCGATCAGCAGGAGCGGCTTGCCGGCCTGCAGGACCTTCTCCAGCAAGGGAAGCATCTCCTGCACGCTTCCGATCTTCTTGTTCACGACCGCGACGTACGCGTCCTCGAGGACCGCCTCCATCCGCTCCTGGTCGGTGACGAAGTAGGGCGAGATGTAGCCCTTGTCGAACTGCATACCCTCGACGAACTCGAGCTCCATGCCGAACGTGTTCGATTCCTCAACCGTCACCACACCGTCCTTGCCCACCTTGTCGAGGGCCTCGGCCAGGACGTCGCCGATCGCGGGATCGGCCGCCGAGATGGCTGCGATGTTCGCGATCTCGTCCCGCGACTCGATCTCCTTTGCCTGGTCCTTGATGGAATCGACCGCCGCGCTCACGGCCTTCTCGATCCCCCGCTTGAGCACCATGGGGTTGGCCCCGGCCGCGACGTTCTTCATCCCCAGACGGACCATGGCCCGTGCCAGCACGGTGGCCGTGGTGGTGCCGTCGCCGGCCACGTCGTTGGTCTTGGTCGCGACCTCCTTGGCCAGCTGGGCCCCCATGTTCTCCCACGGGTCGTCCAGCTCGACCTCCTTGGCGATGGTCACCCCGTCGTTGGTGATGGTGGGCGCGCCCCACTTCTTGTCCAGGACCACGTTGTGGCCCTTGGGACCGAGCGTCAGCGCCACCGTATCGGC
>Ga0066710_100007039_pt1 | contig 10656 bp, 9 predicted proteins | sample GraSoiAngelo_159_FD_79666 | JGI IMG/M metagenome (GOLD analysis project Ga0066710, IMG submission 79666) | Grasslands soil microbial communities from the Angelo Coastal Reserve, California, USA - 14_1009_16_40cm | ecosystem: Environmental > Terrestrial > Soil > Grasslands | place: USA...
CCGGTCACGACCTATGAGCGTGCGGTGCCGGCGACCTGCGAGTGGCTCGTCGAGGCGACGAAGGAGCGGCCGTGGGAGGAGCTGATGCCGCGCATGGCCGAATACATGCAGGACTCATTCGACTATGCGGCCGAGGACGAGCTCCTGCGCGGCCTGGTCAAGGCCGAGTGAGGCGCGCCCAGACATTGTCGAGCAACCGCGCCACGACCGGGTCGTCGACCGATGCGGCGAAGTTCAGCGCGCCCGCCGCGAAGACCTTCGCTCCGGCTGCGGTCTCGTAGTAGGTCATCTCGGCCGTGCGACCCGGTCCCATCAGGTCCGGGATCGAGGCCAGGAGGATCGTGCCGGGCGGGGTGGCCGGCGAGCGGATGTCGATCTCGTAGCCGTAACGGCCAAAACCGTCACCGGTCGAGAGCCCGGTGCCCGCGAAGACCCAGGGCGCGCCGGCCGTGTTCGCGATGTAGGCGCCCTGGTGGCCGCCGTAGTTGCTGGCCACGTACTGCACGCCGACGACGCTTGCTTCGGGACGGCCGAGATTCCGCCACTCGCCGACCCGCCGCATCTCGTGCCCCTGAAAGACGACTTTCCAGAAGAGATTGTTCGCGGAGAGGAACATCAGGTTTCCGCCCAGGTCCCGGTAGCGCCTGAGCAGGTTGTACTCGTGTGCGCTCGCGTACTCCTCGTGACCGGGAAAGACGATCAGGTCGTAATCGTGCGCGAGGAGGTCGCCGTTGGCGACATGCTCGAGATCCAGATCCGTGAGGAAGTCAATGTTTCCGCGGGCGCTGAGCCAGCCCATGATCGCGGCGTCGAAATCGTGAAAGCGGTACGGGATACCGGAGTCGATGTACGGCCGGCTGATGTCGACTCTGCGGAACGCGCCGTTGACGTACCAACTGTCTCCCCATCCATCGCCGTCGGCGTCGGCGAAGTTGTAGGCCTGCCAGGTGTTCGTCGGGAGAACGACCGCGATCCGGCTCGTGCCGAGCTCGGGCGGCCGGACGACAAACGGTGCGTAGCCGACGCGGCCGTCGCGGGAAGTGATGCGCACGAAATAGAGGCCGCTCGGCCAGTCGCCGATCCGGATGCGGACGGACCCCGGCGCTTTCCGGTGCCCCCTCCAGACGAGTGCCGCCGATGGGGCGATCGGGCTCGCGTTCGTCTTCGGGTCGGCGGCACCTCGGCCGTTCTGGAAGGAGAGGATGTCCACGTTGAGCGAACGAGCGTCGGTCGCGACCGAGACGACCGCCGTCTGGCCCGGCGCGTACCTGGGCCCGATCGAAACGTCGATCCTCTGAATGCGGACGACCGGAGCCCGGACGCGAACGCGACCCGCGAGCGGGAAGTCGTTGTAGATTCGCCGCCGCCCCTCGGCGTCGGTCACCGTTAGCTCGAGCACGTACGTGCCGCTCCGAACAGAGCGATCCGGGGTCCAGACCAGCCGGTGCCGACCGGCGGAGAACGCTTGCCGCTGGGACGAGATCGTCTGCACGGTGTTCTTCCCGCGCTTCACGTTCACCGTCTGGAGCACGTCCAGCTCGACCGTCGCGCTCAGGGTGAGCCGGAAGCCGACGATCGCTCGGTCGCGGAAGCCGTCGGCGTTTGGACTCACCGTTGTCAGCAAGCGGCGGTCGCCTGCGAACGGGGTCGAGCCGTTGCTCACCTGGAGGTCGAGCAGCTTCGGAGCGGGGTCGACGCGGCCCGCGGGGGCCGCAACGGCCGCAAGGGAAAGTGCGAGCAAGACGACGAGCGCGGCTCGGGTTGCCACGGGGCAAAGTATCCCTGCATAACGACGCATAACGAAGCTAACGGACCCCTTACAATCCCCTCATCGAGGGCACACCTGCGGCACCGATACTACGCGCGTCGATGAGGCGTCTCGTCTGGATCACCGTGCTCGCGTTCGCCCTTGCCGTCCCCGCGGTGGGGCTGGCGCTGAGCGGCGACAACGACGGCACTCTCTCGGTCAAGGCGGGCGTCGGCAGCGTCTACCTCAACTTCAACGGCTCCGCCGTCGGCCGGTTGCAGCGCGGCTCCATCAAGGTGACCGATCTGGTCGCGGGCGACGGAGTCGGGTTCGATTTCTCGAATTGCGACGTCGAGCGAGACAGGAGCGACACCACACTGAACAGGAATGACACGATCAAAGTCTGCCGCGGCAGCAACCTCCGTTTCCGCGCGATCGGCGGCAAGTACCAGGTCGTGATCAAGGGGTCCGGCATCTACCTCTCAGCGGTTGGCCATGGCTTTGCCGGTCTCAACGGAGCCGGCGAGGATCCGAGCATCGACTCGGACGGTACGTACTCGCTGAACGACGGGCCCTACAGGTCGTTGCCCGACCTCGGGGCGACGCTCACCCTCGCCGCGCCCACCGGAGGCTAATCCGGTGGGATACTGAGGCTGTGGCAACGTCACAGGCCCAGACTGTGCTGGTGGTCGAGGATGAGGCCTCGATCGCCTCGTTCATCTCTCTCTACCTGAAGAACGCCGGCTACCGGGTCAAGGCCGTCAGCTCCGGTGGAGACGCCCTCGCGCAGGTGGAGGTGGAACAGCCCGCCCTGATCGTGCTCGACCTGATGCTTCCGGACATGGATGGGATCGACGTCTGCCGGCGGATCCGGCAGCGAAAGGACATTCCGATCCTGATGCTGACCGCACGCGACGAGGACGTGGACAAGATCATCGGACTCGAGGTCGGCGCCGACGATTACATGACGAAGCCGTTCAACCCGCGCGAGCTCGTCGCCCGGGTGAAGTCGATCCTGCGACGATCGACGCCGGCACGGCGCGCGTCCGAGTCGGCGCAGATCCGCCACGGCGACCTCCACGTCGACTCGGGCCGCCGTGAGGCCCACGTCGGCGAGGAAGAGATCCAGCTCGCGCCAAAGGAATTCGATCTTCTCTGGGAGCTGCTCGACCACCGCGGGCTCGTGCTCACGCGCGATCAGCTGCTCGAGCGCGTCTGGGGTTACACCTTCGCCGGCGACACCCGCACAGTCGACGTCCACGTTCGCCAGCTGCGCCGCAAGCTCGGCGACGCCTCGCCGATCGTGACGGTCTGGGGGGTCGGCTACAAAGTCGCTCCGGCGCGGGATTCGGTGAACGCCTAGCGAGGAGGCGAACGTGTTCCGCTCGCTTCGCTTCCGGCTCCCGACACTCTTCCTCGCGGCGATCGTGCTCGCGGGTCTGGTCTCGACCGCGGTCGCGGTCAGCGTCTCGAAGCGTTACGCGCAGACCACGCTCAGGAAAGAGGCATTCCGTCAGCTCGGGACGGAGGCCGCCGGGATCACCGAGATCTACACCAAGCGGATCAACCCTCCGAAGTCAGTCGACCTCGAGCGTGCGTCGGGCGACCAGATCTTCTACGTTCGCCGGGCTAAGGGAATCGACCTCTTCCCGGGCCCGACGCCCGCGTACACGCTGCTGCCCCGGTCGATTCTCGACTTCAGGCGGATCCTCGCGGGGCACACCCTTCAGTTCGAGTTCACTCGCCCCGTCGACAAGACCCGTCTGCTTGGATTCGCGAGGCCGGTCAAGCTCGGCGACCAGGTCTTCGGCGCGATCATCCTGGCGAGACCGACCACGCGCCTGAACCAGAGCTGGCTGCCGTTCGCCTGGCGGCTGCTTCCGGCGTTCTTCGCGGGGATCCTCGTCGCCGGCGCGCTCGGCTGGTATCTCTCGCGGCGGATCACGGAGCCCGTGCTCGCGCTGTCGGATGCGGCCGACGAGGTCGCGTCCGGGCACTACGGGGTCGCCGTGCCGGAGGTGCCGGGGCGCGACGAGATCAGCCACCTCTCGGCCCGGTTTCGCGAGATGGCCGCGGAGCTTCAGGCAGCGGACGCGCTCGAGCGAAACTTCCTGATGACGGTCTCCCACGAGCTGCGGACGCCCCTGACCGCGATCCGCGGCCACGTCGAAGCGCTGCTCGAAGGCGTCGTGGAGGACGAAGAGGCGCGGTCGTACTCGCTCGAGGTGATCAGGCTCGAGGCCGAGCGCCTCGAACGGCTCGTCGGGGACGTCCTCGACCTCGCGAAGCTCGACACGCACCGGTTCTCGCTGTTTCGGGAGGAGGTCGACCTGGAGCGGTTGGTCGACCGCGCCTACTCGGCCTTCGGCGAAGAGGCGCGCCGCCGTGGGATCGACTACAGCCGCTCGGTTACGGCAACGCCCGTCCTCGAGACCGACGGAGACCGCGTGCTGCAGGTGATCTCGAACCTGCTCGCGAACGCGTTTCGCTGGACGCCCGACGGCGGCCGCGTCGGTCTTGCCCTGAGCCAGGTCGACGGAACGATCCGGATCGCGGTCGACGACAGCGGGCCGGGGATTCCACAGGAGGAGCAGGAGCGGATCTTCCGGCCGTTCTGGTCGCGGGATGGACACGGCACCGGCCTCGGGCTCGCGATCGCGCGCGAGCTGGCAGCAGCGCTCGGCGGCGAGATCGAGCTGGAGACCCAGGCCGGGAAGGGCAGCCGGTTCGAGCTGGTGCTGCCTGCTAATCGAGCGGTCTAGCGGTCTACGTGCCGGTGCCTGAGCGGCGGTCTTCGATCCGGTAGACGATCGCCCCCTCGTCGGCGCCGAGCGCCCGCTCGAGGCGGGCCAATCGTTCGTCGACACCTTGCCAGCCCGACACGATCAGGTCGACAAGGAGCGCGAGGTCGTCCACGCGTGCGTGCCGCTCGGCGAGTAGGTCTCCTTCCAGTCGCTCGAGGCGCCGGACCGTGTTTGCGGATAGGCCACGGACCTCCGCGAGATGCCTTGCGACCGGCAGAACCTCCTGGCGGAGGCCGGTCTGGACGGCCTCGCCGACGCGGTCCGGCAGCGTCGCCTCGAGCTGCGCGGCGGTCTCCGCGAGGGATTCGACCTGGTGGCGTGCGCGCTCGAGGGCGGCTTCGACGACCGCCGGCTCGGTCCGCCCTTCGGCGGCTTGCCGCAACCGCTCGTTCGCCCGCTCGATTGCGAGTGGATTCATGGCTCGCAACGCTAGCGTTCGCATCGGATGAAGCTCTCCGAGCTCGATTACGCGCTGCCGCCGGAGCTGATCGCGCAGCGCCCGCTGGATCGCCGCGACGACTCGCGGCTGCTCGTCTACGACCGCGCGAGCCGCAGTGTGCGGCACCGCCGGTTCTCCGAGTTGCCCGACGAGCTCGAGCCGGACGAGCTCGTGGTCGTCAACGACACGCGGGTGATTCCGGCACGGATCCGGATCGAGCGGCCGCGCGGCGAGGTCCTGCTGCTCGAGCGCACAGGCACGGACGGGCTCTGGGAAGGACTCGCGCGGCCGACGAAGCGGCTGCGGGCGGGCAGGCGCTACGGCCCGCTCGAGCTGCTCGAGCACCTCGGAGAAGGTCGCTGGCTTCTGCGGCTGGACGGTGAGCCCGCCGGCGAGATGCCCTTGCCGCCGTACATCACCGAGGCACTCGCCGAGCCCGAGCGCTACCAAACCGTCTACGCCCAGGAGGAGGGCTCCGCTGCGGCTCCGACGGCCGGTCTCCATTTCACGGAGGAGCTGCTGGCGCCGCTGGACGTCGAGCGGGTGACGCTCCACGTCGGCCTCGATACCTTCCGGCCCGTCACCGCCGCAGAGGTGGAGCGGCACGAGCTGCACAGCGAGCGCTACGAGGTGGCGCCGGCGGCGTGGGAGCGGATCCGGGGGGCGCGGCGAGTGCTCGCAGTCGGCACGACGACGGTGCGCGTGCTCGAGTCGGTTGCCCGCGGGGCACCGCTTGCGGGCCGGACCGACCTCTTCGTCACACCGGGCTTCGAGTTCCGGCGCGTCGACTCGCTCCTGACGAACTTCCACCTCCCGCGCTCGACGCTACTCGCGCTCGTGATGGCGTTCTGCGGGGTCAAGGAAACGCGCCGCCTCTACCGGCTCGCGATCGAGGAGCGCTATCGCTTCTATTCGTTTGGCGACGCCATGCTCGTCCGCTAGGCGCCGTCGTACTATTTGCTCGTGACGTCGGTTGCATACGGAGCTTCACCGCCGCTTCCGGGCTGGGCGCGCACCGTTTGGGTCCTCGTCACCGGTTGGATCGCCGGGGCCGTGGTGGTGGGAGCGCTGTACGTCGCCGCGGTCCTCGCCGGCGCGATCGGCTCGAATGGGAGCTTCGCGAAGCCGGGGGTGCTCAACCAGTGGCCGTATCCGGACAACGGCTGGTGGAGCTTGGGTGCGAACCTCTCTGCGATCCTGCTCGTCGTCCTGATCGCGACGGTCGCCACGGCATGGGCGATGCGCGGAACCTTCGCTCGCTTCTCGGAAACCCACCTCTTGCTTGTCCTGCTCTTCACCGGATGGCTCCCGTTCGTCGCGGCGGGTCCCCCGGGCGGCACCTTCGGCTTCCTGCTCGCCGTCGTGCTCGTGCGCGTCTGGGTCGCGCGGACGGACGACCACCTGCCCCGGCGCGCAGCCCTCGCCTGCTCCGCCGTGCTGGTGGCGGTGGTGGCGTCCTACGGACTACTCCACCCGCTCTGGTCGACCGACGCGTTCGCTTCGGGGACGCCGAGCCGGTCGAAGTTGCTGATCGCCGTGCACAACAGCGCCCGCGTTCCGGTCACGGTCGAGCGGCTGGACGGTGGGCCACTGTTCGTCTCGGCGGCTTCGCCTCGAGGCGTACGGATTTCGGCCGGCGCCGACAGCCTCTTCGCCCTCAAGTGGGCGCCGCACGCGTGCGCGAACGTGCTGACGGAGCTACGGATCCGCTACCGGATCCTCGGGATCACGTTCTCCGAGCCTTTGCGCGCACGCCCGTCTCGTGTGCGGCGCTGCCGTTAGCCGCTACACATACTTCTGTGTCGCCGAATCGTACGAGCCTGGACTGCGCATGAGCTTCCGCGTTTCTGCGACCGAGGGAGCAACCCGGGCCGGGGTGCTGACCACGGCGCACGGCGACGTGCCGACGCCCGCGTTCATGCCGGTCGGGACGAAGGGGACGGTGAAGGCCGTCGATCCTGACGAGCTGCGCGCTCTCGGCGCGGCGATCGTGCTCGGCAACAGCTACCACCTGCACTTTCGCCCCGGCGCCGACGTGATCGCGGCGCTCGGCGGCCTGCACCGGTTCATGGGCTGGGACGGTCCGATCCTGACCGACTCCGGCGGCTTCCAGGTCTTCTCGCTCCGACATACGATCCTCGAAGCCGACGACGACGGCGTCACGTTCCGCTCCGTATACGACGGCGAAGCCGCGAGCTTCATGCCGGAGTCGGTGGCGCGGATCCAGGCCCAGCTCGGCTCCGACATCGCCATGTGCCTGGACGCCGTTCCGCCCGCCGACGCCCCGCGCGAGGCGCTCGGGGACGCTGTCCGCCTGACGACGCTCTGGGCCGCGCGCCAGCGTTCGGCCGATCGGGCGCCCGGACAGCTCGTCTTCGGGATCGCCCAGGGCGGCACCGACGTCGAGCTGCGCACCCGCTCTATCGACGAGATCACGGCGCTCGATTTCGACGGCTACGCGCTCGGCGGTCTCGCGATCGGCGAGGACCGCGACCTGATGTTCGAGACGGTTGGCTGGGCTGCGCCGCTGCTGCCGGCTGACCGGGCGCGCTACTTCATGGGCATCGGCGATCCGCAGGGGGTGCTCGAGGTGATCGAGCGGGGAATCGACATGTTCGACTGCGTGCTGCCGACGCGGCTTGGGCGGACCGGCTCGGCGCTGACCTGGTCGGGCCGGCTCAACCTCAAGAACGCCGGCTATGCGCGCGACCCGGCGCCGTTGCAAGACGGCTGCGGCTGCCCCGCCTGCACGCGCTTCTCGCGCGCCTACCTCCGCCACCTCGTCAACCAGCAGGAACTGCTCGGCCACCGCCTGTTGAGCCTGCACAATCTACGATTCCTCCTCGATTTGACGGCAGGCGCGAGAGCGGCGATCGAGCGGAGCGAGTTCGCCGAGTACAAGCGCGAGGCGATCGCTCGACTCGGGGCGCCGACAGAAGAGGAGGCAGTACGGGTTATTTGATCGTGATCGTGGCGGTGTTCGCGCTTCTGTGGCTGTTCGTGCTGCGCCCGCAGCGCCGGCGTTCGACGGAGCAGCTGCAGATGCAGGACACGCTCCACTTGGGCGACGAGGTGATCACGGCGGGCGGAATCCGCGGCTACGTGCGTCAGCTCGACGAGGAGGTGCTGAAGGTCGAGATCGCGCCCGAAGTCGTGGTGCGCCTCGACCGGCGCGCCGTCGCCGCGGTCGTGCAGGAGGAGGACGACGAGCCCCAGTCGCCAACCCAGAACCAGAGTGGCGAAAGCTAAGCTTGTGGCCCTGCGCGGATGACGAACCGCCGTTCGCACCTGATCCTTGTCGGCCTGATCCTCGCCGCTCTGGCGGGAGTGGTCGCGCTTGGCGTTCCCGGATCGCCGGTCCACAAGAAGGTCACGCTCGGCCTCGACCTCCAGGGAGGCCTCGAGGTGGTGCTGGAGGCGAAGCCGGCGAAGGGGCAGAAGCTCGACCCATCGGCGCTCGACCGCTCGGTCTCGATCATGCGCCAGCGCGTCGACAAGCTCGGCGTCGCCGAGCCCGAGATCCGCAAGCAGGGCTCGAACCAGATCGTGATCGAGCTCGCGGGCGTCCACGATCCGGCGAAGGCCGCGTCGATCATCGGCAAGACCGCCCAGCTCGAGCTCTACGACCTCGAGACCTCCGTGACCGGGCCTTCGCTGACCCCGGCGGGAAACCCGCAGGAGACGACCAGTCTCTACCGCCTGCTCTCTGCTTCCCAGTCGTTGGCGAAAAGCGGGCAGCCCGAGGGCTACTACGCGTTCGGCAAGAACAAGGTGAAGTCGGTGGGGCCCGCGAACACGCGCGCCGCGGCTCTGAGACAGGCGAAGCAGGCGAGCCTCAAGCCGCCGTTCACGGTCCTCGCCCTTCCGCACGACACCGTGGTCGTCACCTGCGACTCGACCGAGGTCGTTTGCCCCGGGAACCTGCCTCAGCAAGGGAATGCGATCCCACCGCCTGCCAAGGGGAGCTACTACTACCTCTTCATTCACAACCCCGACCTGAAGAAGGTCGACGACGTCAAGGGCGTTCCGGAGCTGACCGGGTCCGACCTGAAGCTCTCCGGGACGCGCCAGGACTTCGACCCGACCACGAACGAGCCGGTCGTGCTGATGCAGTTCACCGGTTCCGGCTCCCACAAGTTCCAGCAGGTGACCTCGGAGGAGTACAACCGGGGCCACAACCGCAACGGCATCCCGCAGCACTTTGCGATCGTGCTCGACCGGGAGATCAGGTCGTTCCCACAGATCGACCCGACGAAGTCCGACCTCGCGGGCGGGATCAGCGGTAACGCCGAGATCTCGGGCATCGGCTCGATCGGCGAGGCAAAGGACCTCGCGCTCGTGCTGCAGACGGGCGCCCTACCGGTCAACTTCGTCCAGATCGAGCGCACCGACGTCTCGGCGACGCTCGGTAAGGACTCGCTGAGCGAGGCGAAGAAGGCCGCGCTGATCGGCCTGCTGCTCGTGGCGATCTTCTTGCTCGTCCTCTACCGGTTCCTCGGCCTCGTCGCGGTAATCGGGCTCGGCATCTACGCGGCCTTCCTCTACGCCGCGATCCTGCTCTTCCACGTGACGCTGACCCTGCCGGGCTTCGCGGGGTTGATCCTGACGATCGGAGTCGCGGCCGACGCGAACGTCGTCGTCTTCGAACGGATAAAGGAAGAAGTGCGCGCCGGGAAGTCCGTGCGCGCGGCGATCGCCGCCGGCTACGCCAAGGGCTTCCACACGATCATCGACGCGAACGTCGTCACCGTGATCACGGCGTTAGTCCTGTTCGCGGTCGCGACCGCGGGCGTCAAGGGGTTCGCGCTGATGCTGATGATCGGGACGGTGATCTCGCTCGTCACCGCGGTCGCGGCGACGCGGGCGATGCTCGGCCTGCTCTCGGGTTTTGCCTGGTTCGACAACCCGCGCTTCATGGGCGCGGCAGGCCAGCAGTCGGCGAAATGGCTGCAGATCGACTTCATGCGCCGCCGCTACCTCTGGTTCGCGATCTCGGGCCTGATCATCGTCGTCGGCGCAGCATCGCTCGGCACGAAGGGGCTCAACCTCGGGATCGACTTCAAGGGCGGCACGCAGGTGACGTTCAAGACGCCGAAGCCGGTCTCGCTAACGGACGTCCGAAACCAGGCGAAGGACATCGGCCAGAACGACGCGGTCATCCAGGGCCGCGGCAAGACGTTCGGCAGCGACAGCTACGAGAACTTCCAGATGCGGATGAAGTCACTGTCGCGGGCCAATCAGAACAAGCTCGGTCAGGATCTGGTCTCGCGCTTCGATGCGACGAACTCGGAGATCCAGAACGTGTCCTCGAGCTTCGGGAGACAGATCGCGCGCTCGGCGATCGTCGCGGTCATCGTCTCGCTGTTACTGATCGTGCTCTACATCGCGGTCCGGTTCGACCTCAAGTTCGCCTTACCGGTGATCGCGGCGCTGCTGCACGACATCGTGATCACGGTCGGCGTCTACTCCCTGACCGGGCGCGAGGTCTCCAACTCGACGGTCGCCGCCGTCTTAACGGTGCTCGGCTACTCGATCTACGACACGATCATCATCTTCGACCGGATGCGGGAGAACATCCCGCTGATGCGGCGCTCGTCCTTCGCGACGATCGCGAACGTCTCGCTCTGGGAGACGATCCGCCGCTCGCTGGCGACGACGTTCATCAC
>Ga0066710_100007040_pt1 | contig 10655 bp, 4 predicted proteins | sample GraSoiAngelo_159_FD_79666 | JGI IMG/M metagenome (GOLD analysis project Ga0066710, IMG submission 79666) | Grasslands soil microbial communities from the Angelo Coastal Reserve, California, USA - 14_1009_16_40cm | ecosystem: Environmental > Terrestrial > Soil > Grasslands | place: USA...
GAATTGATCTGAACGAGTCGCTTAAGGAAAGCGCTCGGGGAACGACCGGCGGGCTGCGCCAGAATCGCCTGCGCGCTTTTCTGATTGTCACCGAAGTTTCGCTGGCGGTCATTCTGATGATCGGCGCAGCGCTCCTGACAAAAAGTTTTGTGCGCTTGCTCGACGTGAAACCTGGGTTCGATCCGTCGCATACGCTGACGATGGAAGTGTCGCTGCCAACATTGCCGTCGTCTAAATATGCGAACGAACAGGAGCAAGCAGCGTTCTTTCAACAAGTGTTGGAGCGACTCAATAACTCGCCGGGAGTTACGGCCGCGGGCGCAGAGCTGAGTTTGCCACTGACCGGCGCGGAAGAAAGCACAGACCTATTTATCGAAGGACGGCCAAAGCCTTCGGCCGATCAAAGAGCTGAAGCTGACTACACCGCGGTTACTCCTGATTATTTTCGCGCCCTCCAGATTCCCTTGCTGAAAGGACGGCAATTCACCGATCGCGACAGCAAAGATGCTCCCGGCGTGATCGTTATCAATGAAGCGCTGGCCCATCGTTACTGGCCGGACGAAGATCCGCTGGGCCATCGGCTCACCGTCGGCTTTGAGAAGTCACCGCGCGAAATCGTCGGCATCGTGGGAAATATCAAGCAGTCGACGCTCAGTGCCGAGGCGCGGCCCGCGATGTATATTCCGCACCTTCAGCTTCCCACGGGAGGTATGGCGATCGTCATTCGCACCAATGGCGATCCGATGTCGTTGGCTGCTACCGCGCGCGCGCAAGTCCATGCGGTGGATCAAAACATCCCAGTAACAAACATAAGGACTATGGACGAGATCTTTTCGACATCAGTCGAGCAACAGCGATTCTCAATGCTTTTGGTCGGCGTGTTCGGCGCGTTAGCGGTCGCGCTCGCCGCCATCGGGATTTATGGTGTGATGGGTTACACCGTCACGCAGCGCAAACATGAAATCGCAGTGCGCATGGCTTTGGGCGCCAGGACAAACCAGGTTCTGAAATTGATTCTTAAGGACGGATTAGTGTTGGCGGCATTGGGTGTTGTCATCGGATTAGTGGGAGCATTCGCCCTTACGCGCTTGATGAGCACCTTATTGTTTGAAGTGAAGCCGACTGATGCACAGACGTTCATAACGGTTTCAGCAATATTGATTTTCGTCGCGCTGCTCGCTTGCTTCGTTCCCGCGCGCCGCGCGACGAAGGTCGATCCGCTGGTGGCGCTGAGGTACGAATGAACTCATTGCCAATTGCCTATTGCAGACGTTGCGCGCGGGAAACTCGGCAAACTAAATCGGCAATCGGAAATAGGAAATAGAAAATGTCATGGAAACATTAATCAGCGACATTCGCTATGGCGTTCGAAGCTTACTAGGCCGGCCGGCCTTTACATTGATTTCCGTAGTCACACTCGCCCTCGGAATCGGCGCGAGCACAGCCATCTTCAGCGTTGTGCATGCAGTCCTTCTGCGCTCGCTGCCATACGGTAATGCCGACCAGTTGGTGATGGTTTGGGAAAACAATCAGCGCCGCGGCCCGCAGCAGCAAAACGTAATTAACCTTGGCAACTTCTGTGATTGGAAAGAACAGAACCATGTCTTTGATGACATGGCAGCTTTCATCGACCGCGATGCCAAGCTGACAAGCGATGGCGAACCGGCAGAAATTTCAACGCAGATTGTTACGCCAAATTTCTTTTCGGTGCTTGGCGTAAATCCGATTATGGGCCGGACATTTGCGCCCGACGAGGGAAAGCCAGGGCAGCCTGGTGTTGTCGTCCTGAGTTATGGTCTGTGGCAACGCCGCTTTGGCGGTCAAAACGTCATCGGTCGTCGACTCACCGTCAATAACGCGGACGCAACGGTGATCGGGGTTCTGCCAAGCGATTTCACTCTGCATATAGCCAAAAGATCGGCCACGACCAAGCCACCGGAGATGTGGCGGCCGTGGCAGATTACGGACAACTTACGGCAGCGGCAAGGCCGTTTCGCCAGTGCTGTGGGCCGACTGAAACCTGGCGTCACTTTGCAGCAAGCGCAAGCCGAAATGACGACGATCGCCACGCGCCTTTCACAACAGTATCCCGAGTTCGATACCAACTGGGGCGTGCTGCTGGTGCCTCTGCGCGCACAGGTCAGCGGTGAGATCCGCAAGCCGCTGTTCATTTTGCTCGGCGCTGTTGGATTTGTTTTGCTAATCGCCTGCACGAATGTCGCGAACCTGCTTCTTGCCCGAGGTGTCTCGCGCCAAAAAGAAATCGGCGTGCGAGTTGCCCTCGGTGCCGGCCGCGGACGGATCGTGCGGCAGTTACTCACCGAAAGTTTAGTGCTGGCGACAGCGGGCGGAGCGCTGGGTCTGATCTTGGCGTGGCAAGGCACCGCCATGTTGGTGGCGATCAGTCCCGCGGAGCTTTTCGGCCCCTCCAGCGTGCAGATGAATGCCGTCGTGCTGCTCTTCACTATCGGCGTCTCGCTGCTGACGGGAATTATTTTTGGCTTACTGCCGGCATTCGAAGCTACCCGAGTCGATCTCAACGAGTCTCTAAAAGAAGGTGGAAAAAACATCGGTGGCAGCTCCCGGAGTCACCGATTGCGAGGCGCGTTCGTGGTCACGGAAATCGCGCTGGCGGTCGTACTGCTTGTCGGGGCTGGTTTGCTGATTAGAAGTTTCAATCGCCTGCAAACGGTCGATCCCGGCTTCGATGCGACAAACGTGCTGGCAATGACTGTCAGCGCAGCGCCCTGGAAGTATGACACCGATCGGAAGACCATCGATTTCTTCAAACAGGCAGTTAGTCAGTTGAGAACTCTGCCAGGCGTGGAGGCCGTGGGCGCGATCAGCTTTTTGCCATTCAATGGTCCGTACTCGGGCACGAGCATAGACATTGAAGGCCACCCAAAGTTGCCTCCGGGACAAACATTGAGTACCGGCGTCTGCGTAACCGATGCGAACTATTTCACCGCGATGAAGATCCCACTTAAGCAGGGTCGGCTCTTCACTGAGCAGGAGGCAACAGAAGAACGGCACGTGGTCGTAGTCAACGAAGCTTTCGTCCGTAAAAATCTTCCCGGCGAAAACCCCATTGGCAAGCACGTGACAATCGACATGAAAGACAAAAATCTGCCGAGCGAGATCATCGGAGTCGTGGCGGATAGCAAACACGCTACGCTCGAAAGTGAACCGGAGCCGATGGCGTACTGGCCGCATCCCGAATTGGTTTATCCCTTCATGACCTTCGTCATTCGGACCAGCGGTCCGGCGGAAAACATTGCCGGCGCCGCGCGAAATGTGATTCACACGATTGATCCGCAACAACCGATTGGTGACGTGACACCAATGCAGCGTCTACTGGGTAAATCCATTGCCCGTTCACGATTCAATACTGTGCTCTTGTCCATTTTTGCTTTCGTGGCCCTGGCATTGGCCGCCGTTGGTACGTACGGCGTCATGGCCTATGCGGTCACCCAGCGCACGCACGAATTCGGAATACGTATGGCCCTGGGCGCGGGCGCGCGCGACATTTTGCAGTTAGTTCTCCGGCGGGGAATGGTACTCGCGACGATCGGCGTGGCAGTAGGATTGGCGGCGGCGTTTGGCTTGACGCGTCTGCTGGCGAGTTTGCTTTTCGAGGTGAAGCCGACTGATGCATTTACGTTCAGCGCGGTCCCTTTAAGCTTAATCGCTATCGCGTTGCTCGCTAGTTACATACCCGCGCGTCGCGCAACGAAGGTCAATCCATTGGTCGCGCTCCGTTACGAGTGAAAGGGAAGGGCCGGTTCGATTATGGAAAATCTAATCCAGGACATTCGCTTTGGCTTTCGAAGCTTGATTAAGCATCGTGCTTTCGCGGCGATTGCGATTATCACGCTGGCCTTAGGCGTCGGTGCGAACAGCACGATCTTTAGCGTCGTCAACGCCACGTTATTGCGCGCGCTGCCCGTCTCTCATCCCGAGAATCTTGTCTACGTTTTTAACGGCACTCCTGGAAACGTTTTTTCTTATCCGGATTACGCCGAGATGCGCGATCAGAATCGTGTTTTTGATGGCTTGATCGCCTGGGGCGGAATCACGGCCAGCCTCAATAGCAATGATCAGACAGATTTAGTGAACGGTGTCGTCGTCACCGGCAACTATTTTCAAGTCCTGGGTGTTGGTGCAGAGAAGGGACGCGTTCTCTCTCCTCAAGACGACAAGACGCCCGGCGCGCATCCCGTTGTAGTGATCAGCCATGGGCTTTGGGAACGTCGCTTTGGTGGCGATCAACATATCGTAGGGAGACAGCTACTACTTAACGGTCAGAACTTTACGATTATTGGAGTTACACTTCCGGAATTTGGCGGTGCGCAACTTGGCGTGGTTAGGGATATCTATGTGCCGATGATGATGCAGGCGGTGGTGCGTCCACCGCGCGCTGGATATTCCGGCGAGATGGATCCTGATCTGCTGAAGCGCCGCAGCAACCGCTGGCTCTACAGCGTCGGCAGACTCAAGCCGGGTGTAACAATCCAGCAAGCGCAGGCTGATTTGTCGCTGATTGCGAAACAACTAGAGAACGCATTTCCCGAAACGAATCGCGGTCGCGGGGTTCAGGTCGTTGCTTTCAGCCAAAGCGACGATCCTGATCAGCGCCGGCAATTAGGATCGGTAGCCTGGTTGCTGATGTCCGTAGTCGGGCTGGTGCTGCTGATCGCTTGCGCGAATGTTGCAAACCTGCTTCTAGCGCGTGGTTCGGCGCGCGGCAAAGAGATTGCGATCCGCCTGGCAATCGGCGCGACCAGATGGCGAATCGTGCGCCAGCTTTTGACCGAAAGCATCTTGCTTGCGACCGTAGGAGGAGTCCTGGGATTGCTTCTCGCGTGGTGGGCGGCGTCTTCACTTAGAGCAATGTCGCCCCCTCCGGGCGCGTTACCACTCGCGCCTCAATTCGTCATCGACCTGCCAGTGCTGCTCTTCACCATGACGCTGGCACTGCTCGCCGGAATCGTGTTCGGACTGGCGCCGGCCCTGCGCATCTCGCGACCCGCGATCGTTCCTGCGCTCAAGGACGAATCGCGCACGCTCACCGATCGTAAACCTTATTTCAACCTGCGAAATTTGCTGGTCGTCACACAAGTTGGGCTGTCGGTCGTATTGCTGATTGCGGCGGGTTTGTTTTTGCGCAGCCTGCGTCACGCTCAAACCATCAATCCAGGATTTGACGCTGAGAAGATTGTGACAGTGCCCCTGAACATCAATCTGCTGCGCTATACCAAGCCGCAAGGTCGCGAGTTCTATCGACAGGTGATTGAGCGGGTCGAAGCGATTCCCGGAGTTGAGTCAGCAAGCCTCGCGCGCATTGTCGCCCTCGGAGGCGGCGCTTCAGTTCGTAGTTTGGCGATCGAGGGAAGAATAAATTCGGACAATCAGTTCCGCAGTGAAGGAGCACCGTCAGCCGGCAGCAGTTTGAATTCCGTCAATTCGAACGTTGTCGGCGCAAAGTATTTCCAGACGATGGGCATCGCCCTATTGCGTGGACGCGATTTCAATTCGCAGGATACAGAAGATAAGCCAGGCGTCGTAATCGTTAACGAATCGTTTGCCCAGCGCCATTTTTCCGGCCAGGAAATCGTCGGCCGCCGGCTAAGTTTTAATGGTCCGGCTGGACCATGGAAAGAAATAGTAGGCGTAGTTCGCGACAGCAAATATCTCAGCCTCGGTGAGCCACCGACCCCGGTCGCATATGTGTCGCTACAACAGAATCACGAGACGGGGATGATCTTGCATGTGCGCGCGAGCGGCAATCCTTCAAACATCGTCGCGGCAGTCCGTAGTCAGGTGCAATCGATTGAAAAGAACCTGCCGGTTAACAATCCGACGCCGATGAATGAATGGATCATCAATTCACTATACGCAGCGCGAACGGGTGCAATTCTCCTCGGTATCTTTGCCGCGCTGGCGCTGGTGCTTGCCTCGATAGGTTTATATGGCGTGATGTCGTTCGCTGTTTCCCAACGGACGCGCGAATTTGGAATCCGCATGGCGCTCGGCGCTAAAACATCCGATGTGTTCAAGCTGGTCTTGACGCGCGGAATGGTAGTGGTCGCTTGCGGCGTGGCAATTGGATTGGGCGTAGCGGCGATCGTAACCAGATTGCTGACAAGTTTTCTTTACGGCGTAAGTGCGACAGACCGCGTTACCTTTGCGACGATTCCCATTGTGCTGGCGTTAGTCGCGGGCCTTGCCTGTTACGTACCGGCGCGTCGCGCGACGAAGGTAAATCCGTTGGTGGCGCTTAGGTACGAGTGAAAGCATTGCCGATTGCCAATTTTTGATTGCCGATTGGTGAACGGCGATTAGCTTGTTGTTACGAAGGAAGTCAAAAGCGAAGTAGCAAATTGGAAATCGGCAATTGGAAATGGGCAATGATCTCATGGAAGCATTAATCAAGGACATTCGCTTCGGAGTCAGAAGCTTGCTGGCGCGTCCCGGCTTCACGACCTTAGCCGTATTAACGCTGGCGATCGGCATCGGAGCTTGTACCGCGATCTTCAGCGTTGTTGACGGAGTCTTGCTGCGACCTTTGCCATACCCGCAGCCCGATCGGATCGTGCAACTCCGTGAAATCAATCCAAGGGGCGCGCAGATAGCGTTTGCTGAGCCCAATTTTCGAGATGTTCGTGCTCGCAATCACACGCTCGAGGCCGTTGCTCAGTACAACGGCGAGCTAACCACGGTCACTGGCGGTAGTGAGCCGGTTCGTGCTCTGACCTTCGCCGTGTCTGGCGATTTTTTTCGCGTGCTCGGCACTCAGCCGGTCGTGGGTCGGACTTTTCTTCCCGACGAAAGCAAACCCGGCGGCGCGCCGGTAGCCGTCGTCAGTTACGGTTTTTGGCAACGACTGTTAGGCGGAAGATCAAACCTGTCTGGAACGGCGTTACCATTGATGGATCAGAATGTCACCGTTGTCGGTGTCATGCCGGCCAGTTTTGCCTACCCTCGAGAAACCGAAATTTGGGTGCCGCGAGAATTATTCCCGGCAGAGATTTCGCGATCGGCGCACAACTGGAGGGTGGTTGCCCGGGTTCGTCCAGACGTCGGGATTGAGCAGGCCCGGGCCGAAGTCAGCGCCATTGGTAAACAACTCAAACAGGAATTCGGCAAGGACGTGGATGCGGTCGATTTCACTGTGGTCCCGCAGCAAGAGTACATGGTCGGCAATGTGCGCCGTCCACTGATAATGATTTTCGTGGCAGTCGGATTTCTTTTGGCAGTGGCCTGTGCCAACGTCGCCAATCTGTTGTTGGCCCAGGTGACGGCGCGACAGCGCGAGTTCGCGGTACGCTCGGCGCTGGGCGCCACGCGAGTACGTCTGGCCCGCCAGTTCATCACCGAGAATATATTGTTGGCTCTTATGGCCGGGGCACTCGGTATCCTGCTCTCATTCTGGGGAGTGGACCTACTACTCGGTCTGAATAAGCAAAGCCTGCCGCGCATGAGTGAGATCGGTGTGAATGCGAGAGCCGTCGCTTTTACTCTTGGTCTGTCATTACTGATCGCGGCAGTGCTCGGAGTTGTCCCGCTGGTGCGATTTTCCACCCGAGATTTGGAGACCAGTTTGAGAGAAACCGGGAGCGGCGCGCGCGGATACGCGGGCCGGCATATGCGAAGTTTGTTGGTGGTGGCGCAGATGGCCTTGACGCTGGTCTTACTTGTCGGTGCGGGCTTGCTGGGAAAGAGCTTCTATCGCCTGCTGCGAATTGATCCCGGGTTTCGCACAGAGGGCGCCGTGGCGATGGAGTTATCGCTTCCCAGTTCTCGGATGGACGAGCAGCGCTACAAGCAGTTCATGGAATCGTACACGCGTTTGAAGGAGGAGGGCATCGCTCCTGACACCAACGTCCAACTCAGCGCGGACGAGGAACGACAAAGGCTTTTTCAAAGACAATTGCTCGAACGTTTGAGCGCCACTCCCGGAGTTGTCGCGGCCGGAAGCATAAATAGCCTGCCATTGACTGGCGGCGGGGCTGACGGAACTTTCTTCATCAACAATAACCCGGCGAGGAAAGGACAGTCGGATTACCGCCTGGTCAGCGGGGGTTATTTCAGCGCCATGCGGATCCCTTTGCTGCGCGGTCGAACTTTTGATTCCAGTGACCAACCGAACTCGCCTAATGCGGCGGTTATCAGCCAATCAGTCGCGCAGAAATATTGGCCGAATGAAGATCCGATCGGTCAAACCATTCAGTTCGGAAACATGGATGGAGATTTGCGGCTGTTGCACATCGTCGGAGTGGTAAGTGACGTGCACGATTACGGGGTCGATGTGCCGGTTGTTCCGACAATCTATGGCAACGCCCTCCAGCGGTTGCCGGCATCGAGCTTGACTGTGGTCCTTCGCGGGCAGGGTGAACCCGCTGCTTTTATTCCGGCGATGCGGGAAGCGGTCCGGGCACTCGACCCACAACTGCCGCTTAAATTTCAAACGCTGGACCAGGTCTTTTCCTCATCTTTGGATCAGCGACGCTTTAGTCTGGTGATTTTCGGAGTTTTTGGAGCCGTGGCGCTGTTGCTGGCGGCCATGGGCATTTACGGTGTCACCACCTATGCGGTGGCGCAACGCACGCAGGAGATTGGAATTCGCATGGCGCTGGGAGCGCAAATGAGTGACGTGCTGAAGCTGGTGCTGAGAAATGGAATGTCGTTGGCTTTCATCGGCGCGGCCATCGGACTTGTAGGGGCTTACGCAATTACGCGCGTGATGCGGAGCCTGTTATTCGAGGTTGTCCCTACCGATTTCGCAACTTTCATCACGGTCTCAGTGGTCTTGATCGTCGTGGCGTTGCTCGCCTGCTACCTTCCGGCGCGGCGCGCAACGAAAGTCGATCCGCTGGTGGCGCTCAGGTACGAATAACGAGGGGAGAGAAAATGGGAACACTCTGGCAGGACACTCGCTACGGATTGCGCATGTTGCTCAAATCACCGAGCGTCAGAATCGTGGCCACGATTGCTCTCGCGCTTGGCATCGGCGCCAACACGGCAATCTTCAGCGTCGTCAATGCTGTGTTGCTGCGGCCGCTGCCCTATCCGAACTCTGAAGCATTGATGTCGGTATTCGAAAAGGACCAGTCGCGCGGCGTGGTCAATGGGTCTTATTCTTATCCGAACTTCTTCGATCTGCGCGAGCAAAACCACGTCTTCGATCACATCGCCGCGTATCACGATAGCGACTTCATCCTGACCGGACGTGGCGAGCCGGTGCGGCTCCAGGGCGGCGTTGTTACTGCAGATCTCTTTTCCTTGCTGGCGACATCGCCGTTGCTTGGCCGTACCTTTCTTCCCGATGAAGATAAGCCTGCGCAAACCGGTCGGGTGACGGTACTAAGTGAGCGACTGTTCGCCAGCCGTTTCAATTCCGATCCAAATGTGCTGAATCATCCGATAACGCTCGACGGCAAGAGCTTCACCGTAGTTGGAGTAATGCCGCACGGCTTTCAATTTCCAATTCAAAATGAACCCCTTGATCTTTGGACCACTATCGCGGACGACGCTTCCGGCACTTCGCCGATAACCAGTCAGCGGGGCGCGCATTTTCTGCATGTGATCGCGCGTCTCAAACCCGGCATAGGCGAAGCTCAAGCACAGGCGGAAGCCGATACGATCGCGGGCAGACTCGAACAGCAGTACCCCGACACGAATACTCATAAAGGCATTCGTGTCGAATCGGCACTTCGCGCGATGGTTGGAGATGTCCGGCCTGCTCTGCTCATTCTGTTTGGCGCTGTTGCTTGTGTGCTCTTGATCGCATGCGCCAACGTCGCAAATCTATTGCTCGCTCGGGCCATGACGCGTCACAAGGAAATGGCGGTGCGGTCTGCGCTGGGTGCGAGTCGCATACGCGTCGTGCGCCAATTACTGACTGAGAGTGTTCTCCTCTCTCTCAGCGGCGGTTTGCTTGGTTTAGGTCTCGCACTCTGGTGGTCGGACCTGCTGATCGCGCTTGGGAAGAAGGACATTCCGCGCGCGATCCAGGTTGGACTCGATTGGCGCGTGCTCGGATTTACGCTTGGGGTATCGCTTTTGACGGGGCTCGTTTTTGGTTTGGTGCCGGCGCTCCATCTCTCGAAAACTCAATTGGCGGAATAATTAAAAGAAGGCCGGGGCGCCGGCGGCGGCGCGCGACGAAATCGAGTTCGCGGCGTGCTGGTCGTGGCTGAACTGGCAATCGCGGTTGTGTTGCTCGTGGGCGCTGGATTGCTGATTCAAAGTCTCTGGCGGCTCCAACACGTGAGTCCGGGCTTACAGCCGCAAAATATTCTGACCTTTAACGTGTCGTTACCCGATGTGCGTTATCCATCTGAGAAGCAGGCCCGCTTTTACGGCGATCTAATGACGAGAGTGCAATCGCTTCCGGGAATACAATCGGCCAGCGCGGTTCTGCCCTTGCCCCTGAGCGGCGACCGTTTCAGCATTTCGTTTGAAATCGACGGCCGGCCGGTCGCGCCCAGGGATCAACCTTCCGCCGACATGTTTGTCACAGAGCCAAACTACTTTCGGACGATGGGCATTCCGATTATCAGGGGGCGAGACTTTGAGCCACGCGACGAACATAAGTCAATGCCGGTGATTATCGTGACTGAAAGTTTCGCGCGACAGTATTTCCCGGGCGAGGA
>Ga0066710_100007041_pt1 | contig 10655 bp, 7 predicted proteins | sample GraSoiAngelo_159_FD_79666 | JGI IMG/M metagenome (GOLD analysis project Ga0066710, IMG submission 79666) | Grasslands soil microbial communities from the Angelo Coastal Reserve, California, USA - 14_1009_16_40cm | ecosystem: Environmental > Terrestrial > Soil > Grasslands | place: USA...
ACGAGCTGGATTTGATTGTCCATTCACTGGCCGCGGGGGACACCCGTCTGCTCACGCTCGTCGGCCCGGCAGGCGTCGGCAAGACGCGCCTGGCGTATGCCGCGGCGGCTCGCCTCGCCGAAGATACCCGCGAATACAGCGACCGCTTCTCCGATGGCGTCACGCTGGTTGACCTCACCCCCGTCCGCGACGCCGACCTGGTGCCGGGCGCGATCGCGCGAGCGCTCGGTTTGCTGGACGTGGGCGGTCGCCCCGCGATGGAGCGCGTAATCGAGGTGCTGGCGGAGCGGCGCCAGGTGGTGGTGTTGGACAACGTCGAGCAGGTGCTCCCCGCCGCCGCCCTCCCCATCGCCAACCTGTTGGCGGGCTGTCCGCGCTTGGCGCTGCTGGTGACCAGTCGGGTGCCGCTCCGAATACGTTGGGAACAGACGCTGCGCATCGCGCCACTGCCGGTCCCCGACTCCTCTGCGCCACTGCCACCGCTGGACGCGCTGCTCGCCATTCCATCGGTGGCCCTCTTCGTCGGCCGGGCGCGGGCGCGACACGCCGACTTCGTCCTCGTGGAGCAGCACGCGCCCCTGTTAGCCCAACTCGTCACGCAGTTGGATGGGCTGCCGCTGGCGCTGGAGCTCGCTGCCGCCCGGCTGGACGTGCTACCGCTTCCGATCCTGGTCCGCCGACTGACTGACCGGCTGGAGTTGCTGGCCTCGCAGGCACCGGACTTACCCGAGCGGCAGCGGAGCCTGGAGGCCGCGGTTGGCTGGAGCTACGACCTCTTGTCTGAGCCGGAACGGCGGCTCTTCCGCTGCCTGGGAGTTTTCGCGGGTCGGGTTAATGTCGACGCGATCGCCGCTGTGGTCCGCGCGGTGGGAGCGCTAGGTTCAACGACGAGTGACGTGAAGGCGCAAGCAGTGACGGAGGACGGCCGAACGCTGCCGCAACTGCTTTCGCTCGCCGAGAACAGCTTGCTCCTGCCTCCGCCGGCGCGGCCCACTGACGTGACGAACGAAGTAACGATGCTCGAAGAGGATGACGAGGAACCGGAGCCGGTCTTCGCGTTGCTGGAGACGGTGCGGGAGTATGCCCAGGAGCGGCTGGACGCGGCGGGAGAGCTGGAGGCGGCCGGTCGTGCCCATGCCCACTACTATCTGGAGCTGGCAGAGCGCGCGGCACCCGCGCTGCGCGGCCCAGATCAGCGCACCTGGCACTTTCGGCTGGAGCGCGAGCACGACAACCTCCGGGCGGCGCTCCGCTGGTCGCTCGATCAAGTCCGACCGGACGGTACAGAAGCGCTAGTGGAGCCGGAGGCAGGGCTAGGACTCTCCGGCGCTCTGGGCTACTTCTGGTACGTGCGAGGCTACCATTCCGAGGGCCGTCGTTGGCTTGAGGAGGCACTGGGCCGCGCGTCGCGGGACCGTGACGGAGCGGGGCTGGACTCGGCAGCGCGGACGCGCGCGCTGATCGCGGCGGGTCCGCTCCTCATGGTCCAGGCCGAGTACGCCCGGTCGCGGTTCGTGCTAACTGAGGCGCTGGCGCTGGCCGAGCAGCGGCAGGATCCCGCCGCAATCGCAGAGGCCACAACGTATCTGGGACATGCCACGGTCGTGGCCGGGGATGGCCCACAAGGGACGCGGCTGCTACAGGAGGCAGTGCGCCGCTGGGAGGCGCTCGGTGATCCGCATGGTCATGGCGAGACGCTCTTCTATCTCGGCTATGCCGCTGACGTCATGGGGGACGTGCTGGCCGCCGCGGGGCACTACACGGCCGCGCTGGGTCGGCTCGCGGATGCAGGCAACGCACAGCACGCGGGGTTCGTTCACAGCTATCTCGGCGTCCTCGAGTCGCGTCGGGGGAACGTGCCTGGCGCTGTGGCGCAGATTCAGGCGCTGCTGCAAACCAGTGCAAGCCTGCGGGATCGGTGGCTCCTCAGCTTCGCCGCCCAGGCGACGGTGGTACTCGTGGGGTCACGCCCCCAGTCCGTCGCGTGGGCGCGCCTCCTGGGGGCGGCGGACGCACTGGGCCAGGCCACCGGCGGCGCGACGCTCGGTTGGGAGCATTTACCCGGCGCGGAGCACGTAGTAAGACTGCGCGAGCAGTTGGAACGGGAGGTGGAGTTGAAGGCAGCGTATCGTGAGGGACTCACGCTGTCCTTCGCCAAAGTGGCCGGACTGGCCCTGACGCTGCTCGGCGAAATCGCGCATGCTCCGGCAGACCCCCACACCGCGGACGAGTCCAGCCCGACCTGATCACAGTACCCGGCCCAGATCGAAAGTGGTTGGCGAGGGTGGATTCGCGCGGCAATTGATACCCGGGCGATCGCGTGGCTAATGGTGCTGCATTTCTACACGTCGGCGGCTGGGCGCTTCGCACGCCTGGCCGAACGCGGGGATCGGCGCTCGCTCCCATTCATCACCCGCGCGCGGCGATACACCGCGCGTTTCTTCCGATCGACCCTGTGTTCGCTTGCAAGCACACTCCGATCCGCGGTCGCCGCAGCTGACGCTCCGGGGCAATTGCCTGCGTAATCGCGCACGTCGGCTGTCGTCGCCTCGTGAGTCTGCAGGAGCTTGAAATCCCGAGAGACTTGGACTCGCTGGCACCCGTCTGGGCATTCTGGAGCACGTCTGTCGACCTCTCTTCAAAACGGTCGAGTCGACGCTCGACATGCAATCTGGGTTGTCCGCTCGCGCACCACCAGGCACCCGGCCGCAGCACGGTGCACTGCCACGTCCGTGGAGCCGTGGGAGTCGAACCCACCCTCGACCAGGAAGCTGGCCGAGCAACCGTTTTGGGAAGACGGTCGAACGGCTGTTCAGCCGTGCTCCGGGATGGCCCAGACGGGTGCCACTGAGTTCAAGTCTCGGGGTTGCAGGCGAATCATCCACGCCGTCTTATCGGATCCCAGCCCATGGACGTGCATTGGCCGGTCAATGGCAAATTTTCATCCGATGCGGCTAGAGCGTTCGGAGTCCTTGGCGCGGATCGGGTCAGTCGGCTGTGAGTGAGGCCTCCGTTCGGACTGGTCTTCAGGCCGTTGGACAACTTTGTTGGTGCAGGCGGACGACTTCGGGAAAATACGCACCCGGCTTGTCAACGGCAGGCCCCGCTGCGATCGCTATGCTGGTCGTTCGGCCGGGCGGGAAGAGCTGCCACCGCCACGGCGGCCCGAAGTGTAACATTTGCGAGCTAAACCCCTTCGCCAACAACGACGCTTGTCGGATTTTTGACTCGACATGCTTCAGGGGCACAGGATGCCAACCGATCTCCCAGTCTCCATCACGACCGAATCGTGGCCGGTCCACGCCCACGACGTCCTACACACCCTGCCACGACTAGTGATTCCGCGACCCGAGGCCAGCACGACTAGAATGTATGCCTATTTCGGCTCTCGCGCGTGGGCCTCCTGGAACCTACTTTGGTTTGAGAACGCGTTTGCAGCTCTGCGCGATGCGCATTTCGATCTGTCGCGCGCTGCTGCCGCCGCGGCGGAAGGTTTCCCCACCCCTGATCCAGAGCGGATCATCGTTCCTGGCAGGTCCCTCTTGCTGTCGCTTAACAACGTACCCGAACCAACTGAGCCTGTAATGGACTTAAGCGTCATCGCCCGCGCTGAACGGTTCCGCTACTTCCTCGATAATGCCGCGACGCGAGCGTCCGTGAGCTTCGATTCGGCATTCGGCCTTCTCAACTCGTATTACCGCATCCGCACAATCGATGTTGGAGCCTCGGTCAAGAGATCCGAGACTTTCGATCGCATTCGGTCCGAGTTTCCAGCAACATCAGCATCGGTGGAAGAACTGAGAGCAATCACCACGAGCAGCTCCTATAAGGAAGGTGAAGCTTATCGAAACCGACGAATCCACGACATTGGCACATCCCTGCGTGCGCTCTACGGCCATGGTGTGGAGCTGGGAGAGATTGTTGTCCTTCGCGCTGGCGTCGTCGGAATGAAACCCATAAAGCACGTGAGTGCAGACGAGCAACTGAGGTGCGTAGCGACGTTTTACGAATTAGGAACGCAGTTCTTGCAAAAGTCTGCAAGATGATCGAGGAACATCCCCGATACTCCGGTGCCGTCCGCTTTGAGCCGGACCCGATCGTCTATGGTCCAGTTTTTCACAAGAGGCGGGACGGCGACGATCTCATCGACATAACCGACACCTTCTCGGCAGCTGACGAGGCTGTTATGTGCTCCCTCGTGGTAAATGGGTGCCTCGGTCGCCGCGTGGGCATCACATTCTCCGGCCCCGGATGGAACAAGTCGACGGAAGTAACTATTGATACAGCAACTGAAAAGCGGATCACCGTCTCACGCACCCGCGACTCCGATAGCGAGTTCCAAGCCGGTCATGGGCGAGTGGCACTTAGCTTAGATGGAGAGTTGACACTCAGACGGAGGTTCGTGATCCTGTAACACCCTAATGCGGAGGACGGCCGCCCGAACCACCTTTGTTGCGAGAGGAAATACGCTTGGTCTGACCGGTCTACGCTCACTGGGGTGTTTCTTGGCGTAGCGGTCTAGAATGCAGAAACCGAACAGTCGCGAAGGCGCTGCGCTGTGTCTGCGTTGAGGTTCGGATGATTCGCCCCGATCACATTGTCCACGTGAAGTTTGGCGGAAGCTTGAAGCGCGACATCACATTGGTGAAATGGTGGACAACCACTCGTGTCTCGAGAAACTGACCTCCACTGGCCCTCGGCGCCAATAGAAATGCGACGCCTGAAATCTCAGGATGATTAGCCCAACGCTCGGCAACCTGACCTGCGAGTTGCGCGTGCAGGCGCCTGCCTGTTGAAACCTGAGCCGACAGGGGATGACCAAAACCAGCGAAGACTATGCCGGGCGCATTCGCAGGCAACTGATGTCGCTTTTCAAGCGCCGCATCAACCAGGTGCTCTATTGATCGGTCAGGCACCTCGGAAGCTACTGCAACACCCTGTGCAAGGTAGCGCCCAAACGGCGCAGATACCCGCCGGTCCAGGGGGATGATGCCCCCCATGCAGAATGGCGCTGCTTGCATCCATTGCTGCAACTGCTGCGCGCGAGACCAAGTAATGGGACAAACACGAGCTCCCCCAAAAAGGACTCGTGCTACATAGCGTCCATCCAGAAGCTCAGTGGGGGCCGTACTGACTGCCGGTAGCATTCTTCGCAACTCGGCGATTAGGCGATCCCCGTCCGATGGCCGCACTTCACGTCGACACCGAAGAAACACTAGCCGTTGACAGCCCGAACGTTGCATTTCGCGAAGGAGGGCTCGAGCAATCTGGTTTGCGGCCGGTCTCGGTATAGCCTGACCACCACCAGGCGAAGTCAGTGTGCATTCGGCCCAAACGGATTCGCCGTCGTTTACCAATCGAAGATCAGGCCCTGGCTCTTGCCTGGGAGCCAGATATTTGACGCTGTTGCCGATCTGGCGAAGGTAGAAGGCGGTTCGAATCTCGAATAGGGCTTGCAGACAACCGTTCGGATCCTGCAGCCGCTTTGATAGCCAGCGCTCGCGCCCTTGCCAGTCGCTCTTGAACGCAGTAATCGCCGCGCCCGCGCCGAGAACATCCTGCACGGCGGCGGTCATGGGGCCTCCATCCACCCAGTATTCGTACTCAGCTAATGCCCGTACGAGGGGGTGTTTCGGCGCGTCAGGCACACGGTAGCCGATCAAGCCGAATGCAACCTCGAAACTCTTCCACTTCGAGACACGATTGGCAACCCAATTCGGTGCCCCATTTGTCAGTAATCCGCAGAGGTCCTCGATTGCGCGCCGTCCTTCGTCCCGGTTCATGGGCGACACGCCGTCCCACATGGCCGGTTATTGTGGCAAACGCGGCATCTCTCTTGGGATTTTCGAAGGCAACTGTCCGTTCCGGTGCCGTCGTCGCAGCTGCCACAGTTCGACGCCGACCAGGATGGTCAAGCATGCCGGCGATCCCGCGATTTTCTGCTGTCTTGCCACGGGAGGCCGCGATCATCTAAACCGTGAGGGTGCTTGGCGAGCTAGCGCGGAACTGACGGATCCGCGGCGAATGCGCCCACTATGCCGACCGCGCCTTCTGTCACGTCGCCAACACCGCCCGTTGTTGAAACCGGCAACCTCGAAGGCTTAGCGATCCACGTGTATTGGGGCCGGTACTGATTTTATTACGACCGACTGTACAGAAACGGCGGCCAGAGAACCGACCAGACGGTAGACTCCTTGTTCGGGTCCGACATTCACGTGGCAAACCAACATTTCCTCCCTGCGAGCTACATTGGTCGTTTCTCCTTGGCAACGGACCTGCCATCGCGCAAACGACTGATCTGGGTCCAGCGCATCGGCCGGGCCCCATACCAGGCCAGCGCCGAGTACGTCGGCTCGGCGCGACGCCTCTATGATCGGGACAAGCCGAATGAACACCTGGGCGAGACAGTCGACAATCACTGGCGCTACGAATCCCGGCTGCCCATCGCACTTGACGCGCTCACGGAGCGCGCGCGCCCATTGGACGGCATAATCTGGGCGCAAGTACTCGTGCCGTTCATCGCGGCGGTATTCGTCCGCGGTCCTGACTTCGAGCGCCGATATGAGAGTCGGATCCCAGGAGTTACCGGGCCCGCCCCTGATGGTTTTTCTATACCGATCGAGTCGTGGCACGATAACAGCCTGAGCGGTGGTCAGACCGAGTGGCAGAGGCTACTGGCGCCTGTCATGAGCGCGAAATGGACGGTCATTCACGGATCCGGTAACTCGGTGCTCAGCACGAACGATGTCGCTCATTGCCTGATGCACTCTGGGAGCGCTGGAACGGAGGGTTACGCGTTTCCTCTGGACAAGTCCACAGTCCTGGTGCTGCAGCGCCAATCGGTGCGCCGGATTCTCGACTGGGATGGCGTCAAGTGGCTGGCCCTGGTCGAGCATCGGGACGCGTCGGACGACAATCTCGTTAGTTGCGTACAAGCGATCAAGAATAGTGCCTTCAAGGAGGTATACGGTCCAACCAAGGAATCAGTAGAATTCGCAGGCACCGACTTTCGACCGTCCATTGGCCCGACTGGGCCTGAGCACCTGATCCCGATGGTGCGGCCGCGGGGGTTGATTCCATATGCCTGGGACTACTTCCGTGTGCTCACAGCCGTGGAGCGTGACCCGCTGCGTCTCCTTGAGTGGGACGGACTACCCGACTGGTCAACGGTGGCAAAGTCTTGGTCAGCGAGCCCGGAGTATTTCCTGAATCTTCCCATATTCCCCGGCGGCATATCCCTGATGCACGCATATCGGCCAGCAGGTCGCCAGGACGGCGTAAGAACCTCACACGTGGCTGTCTCGTCGTTGTACCTCGACTTGACACGATTCTCCGCCGATGACGTGGACAGATACAGAGGCAAAGCGGAGCTTGAGGACCTGTCAGAACAGGGTAGCCCAGCACTGCAACAGCTTCAGAAAGAGGAGATGCCTGGACTGCTGTCGTGAGTTGGATTGCAGTCTAAACAATAGGCGTCGCCGCTTTTCGCCGATAGAGTAGTCCGACACGACGGGTAGCGATCTGCGTCGCTGACCTGGAATCTTCCGAACACCAGCCGAGCGCAGAGCGACCCGTGCCAGCCTCTTCTAGAGGCCGTCCACGGGCCGCCTGCCAGGAAGGAGCGCCTGTCTAAGGAACGCTCGCCACAGTGCCGAGGATCAGTCAGCTCCTGAGGCGCCGATTCCTGGCATTGTGGGTGACATTGTGGGTGTAAGCCGTTTTGGCGGCTTTGGGCCCGCCCTGGCGGGGCGGTTTGAACTCGAAATCGGGGCCAGGATGGGCTCGCAATGGCTAGATGTCGTAGTAGAGGTGAAACTCGGACCAACCGGTGAGGGATGCGAGCCACAAGATGTAGTGTGCGTTGGCGTTGCCTGCACACAAGATGTTGACGGCTGACTGGCGAGGGGTGCGAGTTACGTGAGCGGTTTCAGCCCGCATTGGTGTCAACATTGGTGTCAGGTCGCTCTTCCCCGACCGCGTTCGCGGTCTTGCCCTTAACGGGAATCGGGAAACAGTTCTTCGGGCAATTCCAAGGTCGACGTGGACGTAGCAGCACCACCTGCCAGCAGGTTGACTCGAATTTGCTCGGCCGCTCGCCCGCCGACAGCACGTGGATACGTGTCACGTTCTGCACCATGGTCCCCGCGAAGCTAATGGCAGCGGCATTCTTGAGCAAGCGCTACTCTTTGGCGTGATTCGACCCCTTCGATCCTGTCCCGACTCATTCGGATGTGTGCACATCCACTTCGACGATACTGTGCCACCCTCGCCGGATCTCAGACTTCGCGGCGTCCCTGACGCAGCGCCAAAGGTTGTTGATGAAGACCTGCGCGCGACACTCACGCTCACAATCCCCGAAACTGCCCAACTGTTGGGAATCTCAATGAGTAAAGCATATGAAGCGGCGCGTTTGGGTCAGATCCCTACGATCCGCGTGGGGACGCGAATTCTCGTGAGCCGTCGCCGCTTGGAGGAGATTGTGAACGGTTACGTGCAATAACTTCGCGTGCTGAGTGAGGTTGATCCTCGGGATATACGGCAGCACCATCCTCTCGCACATTTGTGGAGATCCGGCCGAGACCGGAGACACCAGTGCCGATTGCGACTCGTCGGTACGTAATCGAGCTCGAGCCGTCCGATAACATCGCATTCTCGGACATCAAACAAATGTGCCTGTGATCTGTGGCCACTCCACGCAATTCTCAAAAGATGCACCCGCGTAAAATGGCCGTCCGCCCCCAGTTTGAACTCGATTTCGTTCTAGACGAAGGAGGCTCCGAGCCGCTGGCGGAGGTCATCTTTTGAGCTCCCCGTACTCGCGCATGCCGCCATCGGTGGTCCACTCGCCGCTGCGGCTCGCGCCGATTGAATGGGCCGGTTGCTGGAGACGAGCGAGCTGGCTACGGGAGCTGATGAGCCTCTTGCGCGGTGAGGTCCGCGCGGGTCTCGACCGTTCGTTTGCGGGCTGTCTCGTCCGTGGCGAGCAGCTCGCTGGCGAGCCAGCACGGCTTGGGTTTGTCTCGACTTAATGCGCCGGCGCAACACCGATCGCTTGAGACAACTATTGGTACGGCGCCATGCAGACGAGCGGCCACAACAATGGGTCCCTTCGAGTTATGACGGACGCGGGTCTTCATCCAACAATGTACGAACCTGCGAGATTCAAGGAATCCCATGAACGTCAATGAGCAGTTGCATGAACTCGTGGACGAGCTTGACGACGAAGAGACCAGGCGCAAGCTACGCTCCTTTATCGACCAGCTCGACGACGAGACTGCGCGCGACGCTTTCGCACATGCGGGGCATTCACCGCGGGATCCACGCGCTGTTCGGTACGCGGCGAGCACTAAGCCCAAACACGTAGGTTCAGTCCGCGATTGGTGCTGAAAACACGACGTTGTGCACCAGAGCCTCCAAGGCTCCGCCTGAGTACTTCTTCTGTCCGCGCCCGCCACCACATCATCGATTGTTATTGATGATCGACCCACGGCTGCATGAATGCTTTCCCGTGTGACCGCCGACTTATGACCGCAGGCTAACGGGGACCGTCGCCGCAGTGCAACTGGCCCCTGGTAGAACATTGCGTCTCCTAAGACAATAATTGCACCGACTTCCGCCCTGTCATCTCGATCTCCTCAGCCCAGCTGGCCGGGACTTGGTAGGTACCTCGTAACCAGCGCGTCTGCGGTGTGATACGCGAGCGCCCCAACAGTGCCCGTTGGGTTATAGCCGGCATTCTGAGGAAAGTTGCTGGCGCCGACTACGAACAAGTTGGGCACACCCCAGACCTGGCAGGCTTTGTTCACAACAGACGTCGTGGGGTCGTCGCCCATGATCGTCCCGCCGCATGTGTGCGTTGACTGGTAGGGCGCAATGTTGAAGTCTGTGATCGTATCCCTGACCTGTTGAATGGCGGGGTTCATCTGACCAATGATCTGCCCCATTACCTTCTCGCCTACGTACCGCACCATCTTGCGCTCGTTGTCAGTGAAGTTGAATGTGAGCCGCAGCAGCGGATTCCCGTAGGCGTCGCGATAGGTCGGGTCCAAATCGGCGTAATTCTGTCGATACGCGGGACTCTCGCCCTGCATGCCGAACGACACGCTGCGGTTGTAGTACTGCTTCACCGCCGCCTTGAATCCGCTGCCCCACGCAGCGCTGCCTGGAGGTAGAGGACCATAGCTCTCGACAGGCCGCGCACCGGTGTTGTTGAAGGCGATGTTGCCGCCGCCGAAGAAGCCCAAGTCCGAATGGTCGAAGTTGTCCGAGTTGAACTCGTCGATGCAGTATCCGTTGGCTCCCGACCCCATAAATCGGTTCAGGATTCGATCGTCATACCAGCCAGTGGCCGAGGCACCCTGGATTTGGTAGGTGAAGTTGCGACCGACGGCGCCTGAGTTCACCTGTGGGTCATACGGTTCGCCGATCTTCGACAGCAGAAGCAGTCGGATGTTAGTCATCGTGAACGCACCGAGAACCACCAGGTCAGCAGGTTGTTGCTGTTCTTCGCCCATGGCGTCCCAGTACGAGACGCTTGTCGCCTTGCCGTCGGTGGTGTTGATGCGGAAGACGTTGCTGTACTCTCGGACCTCGACGCGACCGCTCGCCAGCGCGCTTGGGATCACAGTAGTAATCGGGCTCGCCTTCGCGCCGAC
>Ga0066710_100007043_pt1 | contig 10654 bp, 9 predicted proteins | sample GraSoiAngelo_159_FD_79666 | JGI IMG/M metagenome (GOLD analysis project Ga0066710, IMG submission 79666) | Grasslands soil microbial communities from the Angelo Coastal Reserve, California, USA - 14_1009_16_40cm | ecosystem: Environmental > Terrestrial > Soil > Grasslands | place: USA...
GCCGACGTGCCAGTGGGCGCGTACGTGAGTGGGGGACTGGACTCGTCAATCACGGCTTCGCTGGCGGCAACCGCTTCGCCGCACACGCTCCGCAGCTTTTCGATCGCGTTCGAGGACCCTCGCTTCGACGAGAGCGTTTACCAGCGCGAGGTTGCCGCCGCGATCGGCAGTATCCATGAAGTTGCTTCGATTGGGTCGCAAAGCATCGCGGAAATTTTCCCGAAAGTCCTTTGGCAAAGCGAGACTCCGCTTCTTCGAACCGCGCCTGTCCCGATGTATCAGCTCGCCAAGCTGACGAAGCAGTCGGGGATCAAGGTCGTGCTTACCGGTGAGGGGGCCGACGAGCTTTTTCTTGGCTACGATTTGTTCAAGGAGGTTTCGGTGCGTCGGTTTTGCCTGCGACGTCCGGAATCGGTGTATCGGCAGCGGCTCTTCGACCGATTGTATCCCTATCTCTCGGTGCCCAATCGGGGAGGCGAATTCTGGCGTCGCTTCTTCCTGGAGGCGGGACAACCGAGTGACCCGCTGTTTTCGCACCTGCCGCGTTTCCTTCTCAGCTCTCGGACCAAGGAGTTCTACACTCCCGAGTTCAGGACGGGGCTCGGGGGGATCGATGTGATCGCAGAGTTGCGGGCGTCGCTGCCGACCAGATTTTTCGCCTGGTCGCCGCTGAACAGGGCTGCATACCTCGAGATGACAACGTTGCTGTCGACCTACCTCCTAAGCTCACAGGGGGATCGAATGGCGATGGCGCACGGAGTTGAGGGACGGTTTCCGTTTCTCGATCACCGGCTGTTCGAGTTTGCAGCAGCGCTTCCAACCGGGTCTCGACTGCGGGGGCTGCGCGAGAAGGAAGTCCTCCGCCGGTGGGCAGCCCGAGTGCTACCACCTCGTATCAAGGCGCGCGGGAAGCAGCCATATCGCGCTCCCGATGCGCCAAGCTTCTTCACATCCGGTGCGCCCGAGTGGATAGCGGATCACCTCACCGCGGACGCATTGAAGCGCGTCGGAGTGTTCTCGCCTATGGCGGTCGCCGGTCTCCTCCGCCGCTGCCGCTCAGGACTCGCGACGAGCTTCAGAGAGAACCAGGCGATGGTCGGCGTCCTTTCAACGCAGTTGTGGCACCACCAGTTCATAGAGAGCGCGCACCGCGTCGTTCCGTTGGGGGCTGGCAAAGCATCGGTTCTTCTCGGCGACAACGCGCCAATCCTTACTTGAACACCAATTTCCCGAACCCGCCAATGCACAGGACTGAAATCATCGACGCCGACGCACCTACGATTGAATCCGACCCCGCACCCGGCATCTCGGAAGCGGCGATCGTGTCTAGAGTGCGGTCTTTCGTTCACGAGAATTTCCTCTACATGATGCCCGACTTCGAGCTCGCGGATGACGATCGTCTGTTAGAGAAGGGAGTCGTCGACTCTATGGGCATTGCCGAGATGATCTCGTTCATCGAAGCCGAGTTCGGAGTATTCGCTACTGAGGCCGAGATCAGCGAGGCGAATTTCGGGTCGCTTCGCGCGATTGCTCGTTTCGTTGCCGCGAAGCAGCCATACGCCGTGGGCTAGGTCGATTCGAAGCCAATGTGGAGTAAACCTGTTGCGATCATGATCGCCGCATCTCTCTCCGTGCCGTTGTCGCGGATCGACGCGCCCGAACCCCAGTCGAGACACGTCGAAAACTGGCGCGCGGTGGCACGACGCGCTGTTTACTTCGGTCATCAGTCGGTGGGTGCGGACATCGTAGATGGAATCGAGCATCTCAACAAAGAGCTCGCCCTCGGCTTGCGCATCGTTCAGACATACGAGCCCTCTGCGATCGCCCATCCAGCGTTCGTGCACTTTCTCGCCGGCGTGAACCAGCATCCGCTGTCGAAAAACGTGGCCATGCTCAACGTTCTTGCCGCACGTCCTCGCGCCGATAGCGCAATCGTGCTGCTGAAGTATTGTTATGTCGACATCGACCGCGATACTGATGTCCAGGCTTTGTTCGCGTCGTACCGCACCGCGGTCAGCCAGATTCGCTCACGTTTCCCCGATGTCACCATTGTGCACAGCACGGTGCCTGTGACCACCGTCGAAAGCGTGCTCAAGGGACAAGTGAAGCGCTTGCTAGGTAGAGGCTCCGTGCGGCAGGATGCCATCGCCCGGGGACGTTACAACGCGCTCGTACGGGCCGCATTTGCGGGACGAGAGCCCCTCTTCGACATCGCGCGGGTCGAGGCAACGCGCTCCGACGGAAGCCGCGCGGGGTTTGTGATTAATGGTCAGACAATCGAAACGCTAGCACCGGAGAATACGCGTGACGGGGGGCACCTCAACACTCGCGGCCAAAGAATAGTCGCGAGCGAGCTGCTCAACGTTCTCGCAGGAGCAATCAGAGACTGAATGAGTACCCGACGCTCTCCCTTCGCCAAGCCGCTGGTTCACCAGCCGCCTGGGGTTTATGAACCGTTCAAACTTTGTCTGATCCGGCTGCTTCGCGCATCGCTAGGATTGCTTCCCGACGGCTGGCTGCGTGACAACCGCCGACTCGCCGCACTCTCGGAAAAACTGGAATTGGCTGACTGGTGGCGCAGTGACGGGCTCGCATACAGGGTGTTGCGCGCGAGAAAGATGGGAATGAAAGTGGGCGAGCGATGCCGGCTGTACTCCCTGCAGATCGCGTCGGAAGCCGAGCTTGTCGAGCTTGGCGACGACGTGATCGTGTCGGGCGACGTGATGTTCGTTACCCACGACGGTGCCATCCACGCGGCGCGCGACAAGTTTCCCGACGCTAACGGACACTACGGTCGGATCCGAATCGGCAACGGCTGCTTCCTCGGTATGCGTTCGACGATACTGCCGGGGGTAGAGCTTGGCGACAACTGCGTTGTGGCCGCGGGCGCGACGGTGATGGACAGCTTCCCTGCAAACTCAGTTATCGCGGGTAACCCGGCCACGTATGTCTGCTCGACATCCATCTACATGGAGCTCAGACGCCACAGCGTCGCCACCATTTACGATGCGCTCTATCCTTTCCCTTTGAAAATGCCGCCGGATTTGCTCGCAGCCCGGATGGCGAATGTTCCCTACAAACTTCCCCGTCGCCGTGAGAAGCGAGGCCCTCCATCGATAACTCCAAATCCGGACTTCCGCGGAAACGGAGTCGCTGGGCTTCATCGGCACGATCAGGCCGAGGAAGCGGGTAAGTGACGTTTTCGCTGGCCTTCATCGCTGAAGGAGATGCGAACACCACTGAGTGCTGGTCGGGGTCGGGACGTGCTTTCGTCGAGGCTCTCCGTGCAGCGGGTGCTCGGGTAGATATTTACGACGCCGAGCTGAAGTCATGGCCGCGGGCCGCGGCAGCGGCGTTGTCCTATCATCCGACCAAAGCTCGGTGGCGGCAGCGCTACGGTTTGGGTGGCCTTCCGTTTCGCGCTCGCTCGGCGAGAGCCAATCGCGCCCTCAAGTCGGCGGATTGCAAGTACGATGCGATCATACAAGTGGGTGCGACCTTCATGGTCAGCAGCGCAGCACGCCGGAAGGCTCCCTACGTTCTGTACTGCGACTCGAATCTCGCGTACGCGACCCGCGGTGCGCCGTACTCTTCTGCGAGTCGACTCGCACCGGGGGAGCTTCAAGCAGCTCTCCAGCGGGAGCGTCGCGTCTATGATGCCGTCGACAGGATCTGGACGATGAGCAACGCGCTGGCAGCCTCGTTCCAGGACGATTTTGAACAGCCCGGAGAAAAGATCACCACGATTTATGCGGGCGCGAACAACTCTCCCCAGCCAGTTCCAGCTGAAAGAGCGCGCTCCCGAATCCTTTTCGTCGGCAAGGACCATTACCGGAAGGGAAGTGACGTTCTCCTCAGCGCTTTTGAAATCGTGCGCCGCGAGATTCCCGAGGTGGAGCTGCATATGGTCGGTGGAATGCCGGTGGGCGCCGTTGGTCCCGGGATAGTCGTTCACGGAATTATTTCTCGCGCGTCGGTCGCAGGCAGTCGTCTCTTCGACCATCTCTTTGCGACGTCAACGATCTTTTGCATGCCTTCGCGTTACGAGCCCTTCGGGATTGCGTTTGTCGAGGCAATGCGGGCCGGCCTTCCGTGCATCGGAACGAGGCGCTGGGCTATGCCGGAGATCATCGACGACGGACAAACCGGGTGGCTCGTGCCCGATGGATCCGTCGACGATCTCGCGCGGACACTGATAGTTGCGCTTCGTAACCCGGAAGAATGCGCGCGCAGGGGCGCATTGGGGCGCGAGCGCAGCCTAGCCGAATTTACCTGGGAACGCGCCGCGGCGCGCGCCATCGAGGACATCCGCCGAATCCGCGAAACTGCCGGCACCAGCTCGATTGGGGCGGCAAGCTGACAGCATCAATGCGAATTTGCAAAATCTGGGATTCCGAATACCCGTGGGACGTGCGTGTCGAGAAAGTCGCTCGCTCGTTGACAGACGCCGGCCACAAAGTCCACCTCGTGGCCCGCAACCGCGACTGGCGACGTGAGCGGGAATCGCTCGCCGAGGCCGAGATACATCGGCTGAAGCCCTGGCGCATGGTGGGCAAGCGACTCGACACAGCCACGATGTTTCCTGCGTTCTTCAACCCACGATGGATTTCCGCGGTCATGCGGACCGCGCGCGCTAACAAAGTGCAAATGTTGCTCGTTCGCGATCTTCCTCTCGCGCCCACAGCTATTTGGGCAGCACGGCGGCTGCACGTTCCCGTCGTGCTCGACATGGCGGAGAATTATCCAGCAATGATGCGAGGGTTGTGGGATGCCGGTGTTCAAAGACGCACCGACTTCCTGGTGCGAAACCCGCGAGCAGCGGCGGCGGTCGAACGCTGGGTGCTTGAGCGCGTGGATCATGTTCTCGTGGTCGTCGACGAATCACGAGAGAGACTGCAGCAGCTGGGAGTGCCAGCAGAGCGAATGACCGTCGTCTCGAACACTCCTTCAATTTCGCGGCTTCGGGAAGTCTCTCCCAAACTCCACAATGACGGAGATCAACTCGAGCTCATTTATCTGGGTTTGCTGGAGGCTCCTCGAGGGATTGGCGTCCTAATCGATGCCGTGGCCATGGCGCGGCGCGCTGGCGTGCGGGCGAGACTTACGGTCCTTGGCGACGGCCGGGAGCGACGCAACTTTGAAGAACGAGCACGCCGACTAGGGTTGGACGAGGAAACGATCCGGTTTCGGGGTCGAGTTCCCTATTCTGACGCCTTGCAGCTCCTGCAGACTGCCGACGTTGGTGTTGTGCCTCACACCGCCAACGAAAGCTGGAACACTACCGTCCCGAACAAGCTTTTTGACTACATGGCGGCCGGGTTGGCAGTGCTGACCTCCAGTGCAAAACCGGCTGCGCGAATTGTGCGCGAAACGGGCGCGGGTGTGGTTTTTCAGGACGGTGCAGTAGCAGACTGTGCGGCTGCTATCGGTAGTCTCTCCCGTTCTGCATTCCGAGCGGGTTGCGGCGCGAATGGACGCCATGCAGTGCTAAGTCGATTTCACTGGGAACGCGATGCGTCAGAAATGCTCGGCGCGCTTGACCGTGTTGTGGCGGGATCGAGTCGAATATGAGTACGTGGTCGTTGCTCGAGCGCGCTTTCGGGTGGGGCGGAATTGTCGCCTATCACGGCATTGGCGACGCTCCCCGCGCCGCGGTCATGCACGTATCGCCTCCTCGACTGAGGGCTCAGTTGACCTACCTTCACGAACGCTATACGGTCGTACCTCTTCGAGAGCTTGTATCGCGCTGGCACGCGCGTCTCTCAACGCGAGGCTGCGTCGCTATCACTTTCGACGATGCGTACGCCGGCGTGTCGGTATACGCGCTACCCATCATGCGCGATCTTGAAATCCCGGCTACGGTCTTCGTCACCTCGAGGCATGCGGCGCAAGGCGGTTCGTACTGGTGGGATGATATCGAGCGCGAGCGGGCCGCTTTGCGGGCAGAGTGGACCGACGAGCATGTGGCCCTTGGCATGCCGCGATACGATCCGATGGACGCCAAGGGCGTGGATCGGATTCGACGTCGGGTCATCTGCAGCTTCGCCGGCCGTTGGCCTGGCCCGATCGTGCAGCGCGATGACACGGTCTGGAGATCGATGAATTGGGACGAGTTGGCCGCATTGGCGGCTGAACCGCTGGTGGATTTTGGAGTCCACACACTTTCACATCCCGCACTTCCGCTCCTCTCGTACGCAGAGCAGTTGGCGGAGATGCGCGACAATTTATCGCAGCTCAGAGAGCGGCTCCCCCGCGTTCTGCCAATCGTGGCGTACCCCTACGGTCTTTACGACAGCACGACTGTGCGTGCGGCCCAAGAGGCAGGAATGGTGGCCGGTTTGACTATGGAGGGTCGAGCGACAGCCGATCATCCTTCGCCGATGACGGTGCCGCGGGTCGGAGCTGGTGAAATACATTCGCCCCCAAGTCTGGGCCGTAGGCTGAATCGCGCGCTACGCCCGTTCCTGGTCATTCGTAATCGCGGGTCACACCCGCGAGTACCCAGCGATCCACTCGCGCGGCGATTTGACGGAATCAGTGCAGAACTTCAAACGACATAGAAAGAGGTAATCGTGAATCGAGCGCTACGCACTTACACTGGGGCTCCGGTCTGGATGCAGAATCTGCTCCTCTCTGCATATGGTGTACGGCTCCGGAGGCTTCGGTATGGATCGGTGGGACAAAAGAAGCTTGCCTCGCTGCGCGAGTCCCAGTGGATGTCAGCAGAGGAAATCCACCAGTACCAATTGTCGGTCCTCACCGAGGTTGTCGCACGCGCCGCGTCGGATGTGCCCTTTTATCGTCGCCGGGGCTTGGAAGGGATTGATTTTGAGTCCTTCGACCAACTGCGGGAGCTGCCGCTGCTGACCAAATCCGAGGTCCAGCGCGCCCGCAGCGAACTGATCTCCGACAAATACAGCCGCAGTCGACTCACCGAACTGCACACTGGCGGCACAACGGGCAAGCCACTCGCGATCTATGCGGATCGGGCCACGGTGCAGACCCACTACGCCTTCTTTACGCGATTAAAGGAGTGGGCTGGGATTCGCGATGGCGAACGGGTTGCGACCTTCGCGGGCCGAACTGTGGTGCCCCCAGGCGCTGGCGAACCATACTGGCGCCACAATCGCACCTCAAACACGCTGCTTTGCTCGTCCTTTCACGTCGGACCAGCGACAGCTGCGGCATACGTCAAGGCGCTCGCTGACTTCAGTCCACGATTGATCGACGCTTATCCGTCGAGCATAGAGCCGATCGTCCGCTTCCTGGCTGACGAGCCGATCAGGCGAGTTAGCCCTGCTGCAGTAATCACTTCATCCGAGACATTGTTTCCAGCCGTGCGGTCGCTCATAGAGCGCGCCTTCGGTTGTCGTGTCTTCGATTATTATTGCGGGGGCGAGATGGCGGCTTTCATCGCACAGTGCGAAGAAGGCACTTATCACGTCGCTCCCGAGTTCGGCGTCGTCGAGCTGCTCGCCGACGGACGACCAGTCGGTCCCGGCGAGCGTGGCGAGATCGTGGCCACGCCGTTCATCAACCCTGTCATGCCTCTGCTCCGGTACGCGACGGGTGATTCCGCCGTGCGGGGCTCACAGGCGTGTCCCTGCGGACGCGCGGGGCAAACGATCGAACGTATCGAGGGTCGCATTGACGACGTGATAGTTACTCCCGAGGGTCATTTTGTCGGTCGCCTCGACTCGATCTTTAAGAGCGTATCTTCAATCTCGGAGACGCGCGTCATCCAGGACGGAATTGATCACGTGCGGGTCGAGATCGTGACCTCGGAGGGGTTTACCGGCCAGATGCAAGGCGAGCTCGAAACTCAGCTTCGCTTGCGACTCGGGCCGACTATGCGAATCGACATCGTTCGCGTCGCGGCAATCGGCCGTACCGAGCGCGGAAAACTCCGCACCATGGTCAATCTGGTGTATCGTCAAACTTCCACTGGGGTGCAGAAAATCATAACGTGAGACACGGCTGACCAAGCCACCATGTCTCACGTTACGAGGAAAGAAGCCGTTACTTGTGCCAGACGACGAGGTCGTCTACGTCGATGGTGAAGTCACAGCCCGCAAACCAGGTGACGAGGGTGCCCGGAAACTGAATCAAAGAAATGCCGACGGCGCTGTGATCGTAGCCGTACGCGCTGTTGTCCAGAACCAGGACACCGTCTACCCAGATCTGTTCGTACCCGCCATTGCCGGTGACTATGTGGAGCGTGTATTCGTGCCATGCTCCGTCATTCGTGGTGCTGAAGCGAAGGCTCTTGTTGATGTTCGACAAGAACGGGTTGGGCATCTGCGTGCTCGAGTTGTCGTGCGTAGTGAACTCGTTGCCCGCGTTGGGCAGAGCCGTGGCCGGTCCGCCGTCGAGGTTCCCCACTCCCATGGTATAGCGGGGAGCAGGATCGGGCCGCCAGGCCATGAACCACTTCATGCCCGAGTCGCCTCGTCCGCCGCAAGTTGGATCTGCGCCAACCGACAGACGATAGAAGAATCGGAAGTAAGTATCCGTTGATTGCGGGATTATCATCTCCAACAGATTGTCGTACGAGCTGCTGGAGTAGGTGAAGCGCACCGCGGAGCCACTGCGGCCGGGTACAAGTTGTATATCACCGCGATTGGCATATTGCCCGAGAATCTCGGCGATTGTCGAATTGTTGAAAGAGTTCTGCACGAGTGTAACATCTCCCGGAGCTGGTTCCGGAGCCGTGATGACAGGTGGGGGCGATACGGTAACGCTGGCTGTGCCGCTGATGGTCTCACTCGTTGCAGTAATGGTTGTCGTTCCAGCTGCGACGCCAGTGACTAGGCCTGCGCCTGAGACGGTCGCGAGAGCTGAGTTGCCGGTCCTCCATGAAACGACACGGCCGGTCAGGACGTTGCCGCTTGCGTCTCGCGTTACTGCGGAGAGCTGCGCCGTCGCGCCGACGATGACGCTCGATGTGGCGGGCGAGACCGTAACCGATGCTACCGGAACGGGAGCCGGCGCGGTAACAGTGATGGACGCGGTGCCGCTGCGCCCTTCACTCGTAGCGGTGATCGTGGCAGTACCTGCCGCAACACCTGTCACCAGTCCCGAACCTGAAACTGTCGCGATTCCTGTACTCCCGCTCGACCAGGATACTGTTCGGCCGGTCAAAACGTTGCCGTTCACGTCCCGCGTTACGGCGGAGAGCTGCACCGTCGCGCCCGCCTGTATGCTTGATGTGGCGGGTGTGACTGCAACCGACGCCACGGGGACCGGAGCAGGCGCGTTAACCGTCACAGATGCGATGCCGGTACGTCCCTCACTCGAGGCCGTGATTGCAGCAGTACCCGCTGCCACGCCGGTGACCAGTCCGGAGCTTGAAACCGCTGCGATGCTTGCGTTCGCGCTCGACCAGGTCACCACGCGGCCGCTCAACACGTTGCCGTTCGCGTCCCGCGTCACGGCGGTGAGCTGCGCGCTCGCTCCTATCAATATGCTGGAGCCAGACGGCGAAACAGAGACTGTTGCGACCGGGATTGGAGCAGGCGTGGTTACTGCCAGCGAAGCGGAGCCACTCTGGCCTTCACTCGTGGCGCTGATGATGGAGGACCCGGCGGCGACTGCCGAGACATCGCCGTTTGCGGAGACGCTGGCGACGCTTGGATTGGAGGTCTGCCAGGTCACGACCCGCCCCGAAAGCGAATTGCCAGTTGGATCCAGAAGGGTCGCCGTGGCGCGCCCGGTTTGTCCCACAACCAGCGATGACGGGTTGAGCGCGACTAATACCGTTGCAACGGGTATTGGTGGCGGAGTAAGGACTGTCAGCGAAGCCTGACCGGTGACACCCTCGCTCGAGGCGATGATGAGGGCCGCCCCTGGAGCAACCGCGGCGACCATGCCGGAATCATTGACACTCGCACTCTGTGGATTCGAGCTTTGCCAATTGATGGCGCGGCTCAGCGGAGAGCCGTTCGCATCACGCGCGACGGCAACCCCGTGCTCGGTCTGACCGGGCATGATGGCAGGCGATGGCAACGTAACTGACACCGATGCGACTGGTGTCGTGTCCGTATACGTTGGCGACGTGTCGTATGACGAACATGCAGTGACGCTCAAACCGAGACTTGCCACTGCCAACATGACGGTACGCATAGGAATGCGCCCTCCCGTGGAGTGTGAGTCGGCGGCTCGACTGGCATGGCGCGCTCTCGCGCACGGTAGCCTCGTGGCTTTGCGTCGCCGGCTTTCGCCGGGTTTGCCTTTGTCGCACACCTCTATGGAGGCTTGCGATCCTGCCGTTCCGAGTTGCAAGCACTCACCTTATTCGGCGAGGCTCTTTTTCCTTACACATGGGCGACGATTGTTCAGATGAACTGTCACGCTACCGGAGGTTGTCCCACTATGGCGCGCAGCTGCAGCCCATTTCGGCATCCTGCCGGTTGGCCCGTCTTTTTCGCGAGGAGTATGCCATCCGGCCCCGATACAGATGTACGTCGTCAGGCAAATTATTTCGTCCTTGACTGTCTCGGGCATTGGGTGGCAGAGACAAAAAAAGAAACGCTCCGAGCAACCGACTCGGAGCGTTCCAAGATTTTTTCAAGCGGATGACTCAGTGATGCCAGATCACGAAGTCATCGACGTCGATCGTGAAGTCGCAGCCGCCGAACCACGTGACTACCGTGCC